>OGXI01002166.1_pt1 | contig 15185 bp, 10 predicted proteins | sample 1576221 | NCBI WGS metagenome assembly OGXI01 (sample SAMEA3541523, study PRJEB24748) | human gut metagenome | biome: human gut; feature: human-associated habitat; material: faeces | place: China | collected 2012
GATGGGCGCCGCCTGATGACGGCGTGGCTGCAAACCTGGTCGGACACCGAGGATAAGCCGCAGGGATGCAAGTGGTTCGGGCAGACCATCTGCCCGCGCGAGCTGCATCTGAAGGACGGACACATTGTGCAGACCCCGGTTCGGGAGCTGGATGCCGCCCACGGTAAGCGCACTCTGCACGAAGATGTGACTGTACAGAATGAAACTGTGCTGGCTGGCATCGGCGGGCGCATTGCCGACCTGACCGTCACCGTGGCAGCGGGCGAATACCGCAGCTTTACCGTTAAGCTGGCAGCCGATGCAGCGTATCACACCCGCCTGACCTATGACCCCTACACCTCGCTGCTGACACTGGATCGCAGCTGTGCCGGTTCCCGCGCCGATATTGTGCATACCCGCAGCTGCAAGGTGCGCAGCCAAAACGGCGCGCTCAAGCTTCGCATCCTGCTGGATAAAAACAGCGTGGAGGTCTTTGTCAACGATGGTGAGCAGACGATGACAGCGTGGATCTACACCCCGCAATCCGCCGATGGCATCACCTTTGCTGCAGACGGTCAGGCAACCATTACTGTGGAACAGTTTGAACTGAACCTGTAACTGGATATTCCCTTCGTTTCTCCTTCATCAACACAGGAGGCTGCTGCACTTGGATTTTTTCCTTGTGCAGCAGCCTCTTTTTAAGTGCGCCCGAAAGGATTCGAACCCCCGGCACCTGGCGTCGGAGAACTACGACAGGGTGGTATAGACTGACGATGAAACGTGAACTTTATTGGTTCTGCACATTTGCCGCCAAAACAGGAAAAAGCCTGTTGTTGGTTGTCACAACAGGCTTTTTCGGCATTTTGAGGGGCGACTGCACAGTAGTGGTCAAATGGTGGTCAAAATGCAAATAAACTCTGTAAGAACATACGGTAAAAATACTTTTAACAAATCTCAAAAAGGCTCATTTAATTCTATTTTGAATATCTTCCACCGAAGGCAACTGCTTTTCCAATTCCCCGGTAAGGTTACTCGTAACCTTATATTCGCTCACGCCGATAGGCTTTGATATGTCTTTTAAGGAGTATTCTGCCACGAGATTGTTTTTGCTCTTACAAAGCAGTAGGCCGATGGATGGGTTATCGACATCCTTTTTTAAGATACCATCTACTGCTGATAGATAAAAGTTGAGCTGCCCAGCATATTCCGGCTTGAACTCTCCTGTCTTAAGTTCCACAACTACGTAGCAACGCAGATTCAAATTGTAAAAAAGTAGATCAATAAAAAAATCATCACCACCAACATTCAGATGGTACTGATTTCCCAAAAATGCAAAGCCGGTTCCTAATTCTAACAGAAGTTTTGTAACATCTCGTACAAGGGCTTGCTCAATGTCCCGTTCCAGCATATCCGCTCTGAACGGAATGAAATCAAACACATAAGGATCCTTCATTGTCTGTGTAGCCAGTTCGCTCTGTGGAGAAGGTAACCGCTGCTTAAAGTTGGAAACCTTACTGTTTAAAACCTGTCTCTCGTACAATCCGCTTTCTATTTGATGAATAAGAACATTCCTTGACCAGCCGTTCTTTTGGCAAGCCTCCGCATACCAACGGCGCTGCTCATTATCAGTGATTTTATCAAGCAGTACAATATTATGGCCCCAAGGAATTTGTGCAACAGCCTGTTGCACAAATTCTTGCTCAGAATAAGTGGCCGCAAATTTCGCCATATACTTCAAATTTCGGACAGAAAATCCCTTGTTCGTAGGATAATCAGCACGAATATCCATTGACAAGTTTTCAATAAACTTATTACCCCAAACTTTGTGGACGTTTATTTCCTTGCCTATGCTATAATACAACCGTAACAGTTCGGTATTTGCCTGAACTGCAGTCCGATACTGTGCCGATCGAATTTCTTTTTTGATAATATCGACAACTGTAATATATTCATTTGAATTCATTAGCATTTTTGTCACCTGCCTACACTTTATAATATTATACTGTACCAAGTGCGAAAAAGCAGCCTGCATTTGAGCCGATAGTCGTACGGCTTTATAATGCCGTACGACTATGCGGCAAAAAGCAATATAACACATTGATGAGTTCTTTAGCTGTATTTTGCAGCACCGAATGGATGGTTTGCAAGAAGACTTCTTTAGGTAAACAGTTCTTTTATGATATCCGCTGATAATTGTCCCGCTGATTTTTGATAGGCAATTCTACTATTGAAATTGGGCGGAGTTGGCTTATAAGTCGAATCATCTTTTTGAAGTTCATATGTTTTTGCTTGGAACTCGCGCAACTTTGCAATTTCAATTTTACCGACCAACACAGCAGCGTTTGCTCCGCCTTTTGTCCTTAGAATGTCTTTTTTCTCTGTTTTTGTTGGCTGTGTAATACGACTATCGCCATAATCAGATGTGTTTACCTGAATGCAGTAGCAATGAACATCTCGGCTTAATGACTCGATGATATTGCTATAATAATTGACATCGTGGTTCCATTCGACCGCGATTATAGCATCCGCAAAAGACTGGAATATGGATCGATCCGCAATTGATGTGAGTTCATAGCAGCAATAGACAGAAAACAAAAAGTCATTCCAGTTGTAAAGTTCATAACTGCTTTGGTTCTTTGAGCTACCATTACCTTCAAATGGTTGCAAGAGGTTGCCTCGTATAAGCTGCAATTCCCCCGGCGCAAAATGATTTTTAGAGTGATAGAATATATGCGCACCTTGCGCACCGGTTTTTCTGTCCGTATAGGGAAGAATTACGGCTGTTAGATTATAAACATTTGTGCCCGAAAAAATATGTTCCACGCCAGTGATGATAGCCATATTATTGCGCGAACTTGTTCGCGCCAGTACAGGCAGCCACTCCAAAGGTGTGCAGGCTTCTGGCATGACCAACAGATTTGCACTCTCTTTCAAGGCTGTATTTACCAGAAATGCAATTTTCTGATACCGATCATAGCTTCTGTTAGGGCGTTTCATGTGAGCCAATCTAAAGTTATCATCAGACATTTTCAGACTGGAAATGGCAACATTAACACTTGTGAATTTCTCATCGCCAACTTTTATAAATAGATGCTGACGTAAGTTACCAATGTGCCTGATCTCACACGAGGTATCACCCAATTCTTTATGCCGGTAGTTTACCCAAACATAAATTTGCTCATTTTTATGGACATCGTTGGCGCATTCCAGAGAAGTTCCCGTTGCAATGCGAAACATCAAATTCGCCAATGAAATCTCGGCCATTGTCACGAGGTAGGGATAGTACGCATACTGGAAATCCCCTATGTCGAAAGAAACGGCATGACCTTTTTCCGTGGAAGCATTTTCCCCTATAAAACTTAGGGTTTCGGTATAGGAGGAGAGATTAAACGAAACATCATTGCTTTTGCAGAGCGTAAAAATCAATTCCGGCCATACTGCGCACAATGTTTTGTCAAACATACGGCTCTTAAGGTAACTCTTTGACAGCAACAAAGCCATGTCAACGATATTGCGAATTTCAGATGATTTCTCTTTCAACGGCGAACAGTCAATATGTAACTTTTTGTCTGCTTGATATAAGGCAACCGTTCTTGCCAAGCAGGATATCAGACACTTGTTTAATGATACATGAAAACGCTTAGTGATATTGTCGTCGTAGCTTGTTGTTTTATCAATAGCATGTTTTGCCATGCCGATAAAATCAAAAAGTTCATCATAGTAATGATTCACAAACAGAATCGTTATAATGCGTTCCCATAGCGTATAATTTTCAATAAGCGCTGCATCATCAAAGATTTTCTTGATATCTTTTACAAACTGATGTTCTTTTTTGTCGGTGACAATACCGCTGATCCGTTGATATTTCCCCAAATACTTTGACAGCTCGTATTTATCAAGTTTCAGACCGTTCACGTCACGGAGTTTGTTGACACCCGTTTGATCCATAACATATATTTCCGTATAGTCATCTTTTTGGAAAACGGGATCATCCTCCGGCATATTGCGAAATTCAGATTTGTTTTTGGAAATCTTTTCTCGGAAGCATGTAATGAGAGCTTCCGATTGCCCGCGCTCAAAATAGAAAAGTTTAACTTTCTTGGCTTGTAAGGTGATTTTTGTTTTGGACCCAAGCGGAGTTGTAAATTTGGGCAAAACGGAATATTCTACTGTATCTTTGTCTACACTCGTTTTCTCAAATAGTGCGCGTTTCTCTTTCTGGACAGCTTCATCGCAGGAAAGACCGTTCCACCGATCGCCGTTTACAACATAGTGATCAAATGCTTTTTCAAAAGTGAGTTCTGAATGTTTATAGGCTTCTTCAATAGCACTTCCCTTTTCTACTTTTTCAACGATTAAAATATCGTCAACGTAGCGTCCATAGTAAATGGGATTCCAGCCGTCTAAAATGGCACTATCAAATTTATGCAAACATTCATTAGCCAATACGTTAGACGGCAAAAAACCGATTGGCAATATCTTCCTTGGGGAAGCCTCTTGTATCTCACTGAAATAAACTTCAGAGTATCTAGTGATAACACTTTCTACAAAGGCATTCATGCGCTCATAGGTTATACGCTGCGAATCTTCGAAACGAGTCTTTTTAAGTAAAGACTCCATAAATTCGGTAGTAATATCCACTGAATAATAGAATCGGGTAAAATCTAGCGTAGTTATAAGCACATTGTCGCGTTTCAGATGTTCCTGTGCAATGTCTAGCGCCTTATCTCGCCAGCTCTCGTACTTTTGATAATAGGGCTCAAACAGATACGGTGAGAACGTGACATTGTCAGATAGTTCATTGTACAGCTTTTCTCTGATGCGATTCCCGTAGCAATTTGTATACTCCTTATCTAATTGCCAGCCGATAAGCATAATCCACACAACGCCAAGAATATGTCCCTCGACAGGCATATCAATGAACGTCTGGATTCCATCTTTGTCAAAATAAATTTCTTTCGCGTTTCGGCTATTCAGAATAAGGTTTCCCTGCTTTTTGTCAGAGTCCAAAGATGTAGGAGATGCTTCTGCAATCTTTTTGGGAAGATGAATGCAGCGTATCTTTGACAAGATGTCTGCCGCATAATTATCCCAAGAGTCGCTTTGCAGAGCGTCACATAATTTCCTGAGCGTATCGTCAATGTCCGTTTCGGATTCTGCACACGCAATGCGGTCGCGCAGGTACAGATTGGTTTTATCGTAATATGCGCTTGACTTCAGCTTTTTATAGGCTTTTTGAAAAAAATCCACATCTAAAACATTAGCGTTTTCATCATCTGTTTTCATTCGAAAACCCTCTCTTATTTACGCATCCATCACATGATCTGTCCACATCTCACACTGACTGATAACCGTACTGATTGCTGTATCGTAATCTTCCGGGGGATACTTATACTTTTTCAGAAGCCGCTTCACCATCTTACGCATACTGGCGCGAGCGGTTTCTTTTTTCTGCCAGTCAATCGTACGGTTCTTCCGCAGCATATCAGTTAGCTCATGGGTCAAGGCAATCAGTTGGTCGTTCTCGTAAAAATCCTTGATATGCTCCGGCTTCGTCAGCGCATCGTAGAAAGCCAATTCTTCCTGCGTTAAGCCCAGCTTTTCACCGTTCTTGTACAGGTTGGTAATCTCCTCGGCTGTTTTTAAAAGTTCTTTAATAACTTTGTCATTGTCAATCAAACCGTTGTAGTAGGCGTTCATCAACTGCGTGATTTTCTCGGAGAATTTCTGGGATTGTACAACATTGGTTCGCTTGTACACGGACACCTGCTCGGCCATCAACTTTTTCAAGATCTCGACTGCGATATTCTTCTCTTTCATCTTCGAAATTTCTTCCAAGACGGCTGGGTCAAACAGGCTGATGTTTTCGCCGGCAGATTTGCTGTCAAACAGGCTGATAACGCCTTCGCTTTGGATGCTGGCTTTCAGAAGTTCGTTGATTTGCGCATTGATTTCTTTCAGAGAAAGCGTCTTGCCACCGTTACCGCCATAGGTGACCTTTATTACCGTAGAACGCACGGCCTCCATATAAGCTGCTTCGTGGCGCTCCTGTTCGTTGGTCATGCTGGAGCACAGGGAGTGTGCCTGTTTTAACAGCAACGCCTCTTTCAAGAACAAATCCTTGCGCTCCGGATGCTTTGCATCCAAAACAAAGTTCACGCCGCCCGTGACCAGCTTTGCCATCGTCAATGGTGTGCCGCCGATAAAACCGCTGAAGTCGTACCCATGCAGCAGATCCTTGCAGACCTGCAATTTTTCACGGAACTTCGGGTAAGCGACCTTGGCAATATTCATATCGCCATAGCGGGATTGATCACGCTTTGTGTACTCTTTCATGGCCGCTTTCAGCGCCGCAGCAATGCCCACATAGTCAACGATTAAACCGCCCTCTTTGTCCTTGAAAACGCGGTTTACGCGGGCAATAGCCTGCATCAGATTGTAGCCGTGCATGGGCTTGTACACATACATGGTGGCTAAGGACGGCACATCAAACCCGGTCAGCCACATATCTACCACGATGGCGATTTTCATCGGGTCGTTGTTGTCTTTGAACTTACGGGCAAGTTCTTCTTTGTGGGCTTTTGTGCCAATAACCTCTTTCCAATCCTCCGGGTCATTGTTGCCGCCCGTCATAACAACGCCAATTTTCTCTTTCCACGATGGACGCAATTCCAAAATCTTGCGGTAGATTTTCATGGCGATGGGGCGGGAATAGGCAACAATCATTGCCTTACCTGTCAGCAGATTGGCGCGGTATTTTTCGTAATGGGCAACAATATCTTCACACAAGGACTGAATGGTAGAGTCTGCCCCCAGCACACTCTCCATCTGCCCCAGCATTTTTTTGCTTTTCTCAATGGTGTTGGTGTCTGACTGCTGCTCCAAAATATCATAAGTGGAGTCAATCAGTGCCAGTGTGTTTTGATCCAGCTTCAAGTGGACAACGCGGCTCTCATAATACACGGGACGAGTAGCGCCGTCCTCGACCGCTTGGGTCATGTCGTAAATGTCGATGTAATCGCCAAATACCTCACGGGTGTTGCGGTCTTTGGCGGAAATCGGCGTGCCCGTAAAGCCAATAAAAGTTGCATTGGGCAGGGCGTCATGGATAACACGCGCATTGCCTACGACTGTGTGGGCTTCTTTTTCGCCTTGCGCATTTTCAGTCAAAACAATCTTTTCATCAAAGCCATATTGCCCGCGATGGGCTTCGTCGGCCATGACTACAATATTCCGGCGCTCGGACAGCGGACGCTCGCCGCGCTCAAACTTGAACATCGTGGTAAAGATAATGCCGTTGGCTTGCCTATCTTCCAGCAGTGCTTTCAGGTTTTCCTTGCTTTCGGCCTGCACAGGGGTCTGCCGCAGGAACGGCGCACACTTGCAGAATTGGGTGAACAGCTGATCGTCAAGGTCGATGCGGTCAGTCATAACAACGATGGTGGGGCTGTCCAAGGCTTCTTGAAGCAAATGGGCATAGAACACCATGGACAGCGACTTGCCGCTGCCCTGCGTATGCCAAAATACGCCACCTTTGCCGTCCGTGCGGGTGGCTACAATCGCGCGTTCAATAGCCTTGCGCACAGCGAAATACTGATGATATCCCGCCAGAATCTTTATAGGCTTTTGCGCGTCGCCGGAGAATAGAATAAAGTTTTTCAGAATATCCAGCAGCCGGGGTTTCTGGAACATCCCCTCATAGAAGGTATCAAACTGGACAGCCGCGTTGTCCTCATATTGTCCATCCTTACTTTTCCACTCCATAAAGCGGTCAAGCCCGGAGGTGATCGTTCCGGCCTTGCTGGTGGAAAGGTCGCTGATTACGCAGATGGCGTTGTAGTAGAACAGGGACGGAATATCCTGCATATAGTTGCGGATCTGATTGTAGGCGTTCTCTGCGCCCACTTCGTCCTTGGAGGGACTTTTCAATTCCATCAAAACCAGCGGCAGACCGTTGATGAACAGAATAATGTCCGGGCGGCGATTGTTGCCGCCCTCCAAAAAGGTAAACTGATTCACCACATAAAAGGAGTTGTTCTGCACATTCTGATAGTCTACCAAACGGACAATCGCGGAGCGTTCTTCGCCCTTTTCAAAAAACTTTACCGTAATACTGTTTTGCAGATAGTCCATAAAGACCATGTTTTTCTGCACAAGGCTGCCACTGTCGAAGTTTTTAAGTTTGGAAAAGGCTTCCTCTATGGCATCCGATGGCAGGGCTTTGTTCAACCGCGCCAAGCTGTTGCGCAGTTCGTCATCTAGCAGGGGACTGGTATAGTCCCTGTCCATATCCGGGGCATAGATATGGGTGTAGCCCATATTTTCAAATAGTTCAATGATGGCGCTCTCAAATGCCGCTTCACTGAAAATCATAGAATCAGCCCTCCATTTGTTTATGACACATCATTTTCAGATAGCCACATTGCTACTTCAAATTGAAGCCATAAATGCCAGTTGTTTTGCGAAAAATCAAAGGTGAAAGTCGAAGATAATGCATCGGCTACATTTTTCAAGAGTCGGCGGGCATAGACTGGATCGCCATATCCTCTTGCAGATTCGTCTATATCATCAATAAAGTCAAAGGTCCAGTTTGAATCTTGCTCCAATTCAAAAGATGGAAGTAAATCTGGAAGTTTGCTAAGATGATAGTGAAATTTGTTGAATTTTGGAAATGAATATGCGTTGCTAAAGTCGATTTCAAAATCAAAATCATTGACGCAGTCCATAGTTTGCAGAGCATTGTGGACACAGGCAATGTGCTTTTTTAACGCTGCTTTATATTGCTCTAACGCTTTTTGCTGTTCAGTATCAGAAAAATTTGTTCGGAAAATTGCTGCCCAGCGTTTTGCTATAGAGCAACAATTCTCATAGCGCACTTTTATTTCTTTATCTAAATAGCGAAGGTATGTATCATATGAGGGAAACGAAGAGGGAAGCATTAAGTTATTGGATTTTAATTTACTGATACAATCTTGATTATAATTGTCAATAGCCTTAATTATATCGTTTATCTCATTGTATCGGCTTTCTATATAGGAAAAAACTTGATCAACATAAATGGGAAGATACTTTTGCAGAGTCATATCATTTCGATAAATGATAGCCACGAAATCGGCGTTTCTGTCTTTTGTTGGAAGTGCCCATGCAGTTACAGTGTTCACGGGACCGATATACGGGCACCACTCGGGTTGATTACCTTGATATTCTTTGTGGTGATTTGTTTCAACAGGATGGACGGTACAAAGGGAACGAAGGTATTTGAAATACTTTTCATCTGTTCCTTTATTGTTGTTCCCACTATTTTTAAAGTGAGAACAACTTGTACCTACATTACTTTTATAATCATATATTTGAGCTATGAGTTCGATACAATCAATCAATGTCTGCCCATAATTTAGCAAATCATAAAAGGCGAATATCCCAGAAGTTGAAGAATCAATCTCTAAAGAACAACAGTGTACAACCAGAGAATCTATGCGATCAAGCACCGCACACACAGCGTTAAAGGACGCTTGCTCAATTTCTTTTCCATCCGGACATCTGAATTTTGCTGTTTTTGCCATAGAAAAGTTGAGCCGCTCATTGAATTTGTTTCGTAAATTACGAGACAAATTTACATCTAATGACAGCTTCATAAAGCACCTCGACTGTGAAGGAACAACCTTAGGGCATAAACGATAATTTAGCGGCTTAGAGCTGAACGGCAGAAACATCAATCTCGCCGGACATCAGCTTCGGAAGTAGCGTATCACGCATTCTGGACAGCACCTGCGATTGAACATGGTTTGCTTCCATAGCTTTATACATTGGTGCAACAAGAGATTCAAACTCTTCAAGGTCTGGTGCAGAGGGAATGACAACTTCCATCGCATTCAATATATCCGTTGTCATGCTTGGAACGGCGGATCCAGCATTCATAGATGCAAGGTCTTTTGCCTTGACAAAATGATATACAAACTTCGCTACATTCGGGATTTTCATTTCGGTGTAGAACATGGTGTCAACAGACCAAAACGGCTGATTAACATATATGACATTGTTCAGAGTCCCTTTTCTCGGAATCAAAACTGATTCCTTGTTATACAGAGGGCGCTCAGCATAGCGCATTATCCCACCAGAGCCATAGACGGGGTAGATACCATCAGCTAATTTCTTGTGATCTTTTCCATATTTCACGGTTATGAGATCAGACAGATGTCCATGCTTCCATGCAGGATTAGGGTTATCAATAAACATTGAAGAGTAAATCGCCTGAGCTTGCTGCTGTAAATTATCGTTTATAGCATTATTGCACACAATTTTTTCATCAACAGGTCTTAAAATGGCGATAATCGCGTTTCTAACAGATTGCGGTGGAACAGGAACAGGCATATCTCGTAAGCCGCCAAGCGGCATATAGGCTTGTGTCGATCCTCTAAGATGTGTTTGAATATACGCTTTGGCTTGCGGAGATTTTAAATAATAGTACATCCAAAAGGCATCCGCTTTGTTACCCGAAAATTTGAAAATGCCCATGTTTTTACACGCATATTCTACATGGGGATTATTTTCGAGATAGATATTCCCGATGGTTCCTATCATGCTGAAAAGAATGTCCCATTGCTCAACTGCACTTCTGCTGATAACTTTTTGGTAGTCGGCTTCACTAATCCAGTTTGCCGAGTCGAAATCAATGTAATGACCTTTCAGGTGCTTTGAAGTAATAAGTTTCCGGCCGGATTGCTGTGGTTTAGGGGAATCATGTGTTCCATCAGTAATTAAAGTACAGAACTGATCTGCTCGAACAGTTGACCATGACATATTTGCTCACTATCCTATCCGATATATTTTCTATGCGCAATCTTTACATTCTGTTGTTTTACCATTGCATAGTGCATTGTAGTGTCGATTTTCTGATGTCCTAAAAGTTGTTGAACTTGTTCTATGGGCATACCCTTATCTATGGCTGAGGTTGCAAGGGTGCGCCGAAATTTGTGCGGGTGTACTTTTGCAAGGTTGAGTTGTCGGCCAAGTCCGCGCAGCATCGTTTCTACACCGCCAATTTGTAAACGGTCGTGCGGAAATTTCAGAGAAACAAACAATGCCGAATTATCATCATCACGACCGACCAAGTAGTTTTGTAAGTGAATTTTTGTGCGGGCATCAAAATAGACCAAGCGCTCTTTATCGCCTTTACCGAAAACTACACACTCCCGTTCGGCAAAGTTTATATCATCACGATTCAGTGTTACCAATTCACCAACACGCATCCCAGAAGAAGCCAGCAGATCAATAATTGCTAAGTCACGCAGACTGGGGGCGTTATCCCGCATCAACTCTAAAGCCTCGTCTGTGTAGGTTTCTTTAATAACTTTAGCCGTTTTTACTTTGTGGATGCGCCGAACAGGGCTTTTTACAATATAATCTTCATCTTCCAGCCAAGAGAAGAAGCTGGAAAGGATTCGGCGTATATTGTCGATTGTAACACGGCTGGTTTTATGCTGGCTTTGATAGGTGGTTAGATATGCTCGTAAATCTTCGGTTGTAATTTGTTGAGCGGTTTTGCCTATCCCGGAAATCATGGCTTGAATGGTATTTTGGTAATATGCCAATGTTTTTTCGGAACATCCCTCAATGCGCTTTGCTGCAATGAATGCTGTGACAGCGTTTTTATTAGTAGTGTCTGGCACATTTTCTGTAGTTATGGTTACGCTGTAAAATGTGTGCTCTAATACAGAGTGCAGTGCTTTTAGTTGTTCGTTACTCAGATATGGCAGCATTTGCACTTGAATTTGGTTTATGATTTCTTCTTTCATAGTCGTTCTCCTTCAATCTATAAGAGAACGGCGTACAGTGGCAGTTCTTTTGGGTGAACTCTCGCCACTGGTAAGAGTAACGGACATTTAGTTATACAAGTCTATGTCGTCGTGATCTTCACCATCATAATGATTATAGTAATGAAAACCGTCTTCAAGTGGTTTTCCGCATGCACAGCAAACATCCCAGTATCCCCATTCTTCAATTTCGGAAGTTATACTACGATGTTGTTTGCATTTACAATATCCAATTTTCTCAACAGGGGCACCTCTAAAGTATTGCATTATGAGCCTTTCCTTTCATCAGATAAACGATAATTTACTTCAGCAGGCACAGGCTCTCTATCGTGAGATGTTTATTAACACAACAAACGATCAACGGCGCACTTGTCGAGCGGAAGAATACTTCGATATTGCCATTGGGAAAACTCCTCCACGCAAGGAACATCAGTGGTTTACGACAAATTCCTCCGATGTTACATGGGTTTCTATTTCGGATATGGGCAGCTGTGGCACCTATATCAGTAGGAGTTCCGAACAGCTTACGCAAGAGGCCGTTGACAAGTTCAATATAAAAGTTGTTCCCAGCAATACGGTTCTCTTGAGTTTCAAGCTCACGGTAGGTCGAATTGCAATCACTCACGGTGAAATGACTACCAATGAGGCCATTGCGCACTTCAAGACGAATAAGCCTTTTATCAATGAATATCTGTACTGCTATCTGAAGGATTTTAACTACCAAACTATGGGAAGCACTTCCTCAATAGCAATCGCAGTCAATTCAAAAATCATCAAGGCTATGCCATTTGTTATTCCTGCGAATGGTGAGATTTCTCGTTTCCACTCTGTTGCCGGTCCGATGTTCGAGCAGATTCGAAACAATCAGATTGAAAACGACTCGCTTGCGGAAATGAGAGATGCCCTATTACCGAAGTTAATGTCCGGCGAGATTGATGTCTCCGCCGTCCAACTCTAAGCAGCCAAATTATCGTTTATCGCAACATTATTAGCAATTCGATCTTGTATTGCATTGACAATGCTAACGACTTTTCTTTGCTCGCTTACTTCTGGTAAGCATACCTGTATTTGCTGAAATGTAGATGACGGTCTTGCCAACGCAGGAACGCCTACTTGAGACGCATTGCTAAGAAGTTTGTGCTGTCCAATTGGAGTATGAAAGTAATATACAAGATATTCCGGTAAAACCTTATCATTGCAACGAACTCTAAACTGTGACTGGGAAATCACATATTTATCATGCTTTGATGATTGAGGAATATAAACTATTTGACCAAGAGTTCCTCGATGTGTAATTACAATATCTCCGCGATGAGCAATAGCCTTTTTTAAGGAATCTGCCTTTTCAGGCGTAACATAGCGGAAAGAGCTTTCAGACAAAGAAAATCCGTCAAGATTGCTTCCATTAAGTACAGGCACACCGCTATCGACAAAGCAAGAGACCTTTATATTTGAACCAAATGGACCCATTGCAATTTCATCAATAAGATCGGCAATTAGATATTCTTTAAATTTCATATCCAATCGCCCCCAACTTTTCTCGGATTTCATCTTCCAGCCGGTGAGATTCCTTGAACAAATCCGACAATTCAGCGGTCAGCCGCCCCATCTTTTCCTCAAACGGTTCGCCGTCATCCTCCTGCTCCTCAATACCAACATAGCGTCCGGGGGTCAAGATATAATCCTGCTTGGCAATCTCGTCCGTGGTTACGGCAGCGCAATACCCTTTTACATCTTCCGGTGTGCCGTCCACAAAGGCATTGTAGGTGTCGGCAATCTTTTTGATATCCTCATCTGTCAGTTCGCGCAGCTTGCGGCTGACCATCGTACCCATCTTGCGAGCGTCAATGAACAAGGTTTTCCCGCCTTGCTTTTTTTGATTGTTTAAGAACCAGAGCGAAACCGGAATCTGCGTTGTGTAAAACAACTGGGTGGGCATGGCAATGATGCACTCGACCAGATCCGCGTTGATAATATTTTTGCGAATCTCACCCTCGCCGCCGGATTGGGAAGAAAGAGAACCATTCGCTAACACCATACCGATCTTGCCGCCGGATGGGTTCAAGTGATAAATCATGTGCTGCAACCATGCAAAGTTGGCATTGCCTGCCGGGGGCGTACCGTATTTCCAGCGCACATCTTCCCGCAACTTATCTGCGCCCCAATCGGACAGATTAAACGGCGGGTTAGCCATAATATAATCCGCCCGCATGGTAGGGTGCTGATCGTTTAGGAAGGTATCTGCCGCATACTTGCCTAAATCAGGCTCTATGCCGCGAATGGCAAGGTTCATCTGCGCCATTTTCCAAGTAGTAGGGTTGGAATCCTGTCCGTAAATGGAAATATCGCTGATGTTGCCGCTGTGGTTCTCGACAAACTTTGCCGACTGCACAAACATACCACCGCTGCCGCAGCAGGGGTCATACACGCGCCCCTTGAACGGCTGCAATATCTCAACCAAGGTGCGCACAACGCAGGACGGCGTGAAGAATTCGCCGCCACGCTTGCCCTCCTGCTCAGCAAACATGGACAGGCAGTATTCGTAGGTGCGACCAAGAACATCCTTTTCGCTGCTGTGATCCAGCATTTTGATATTGGTGAACAGGTCTACCACATCGCCCAAGCGACGCTTGTCCAGTTCCGGACGGGCAAAGTTCTTGGGCAAAATATCCTTTAGCCGCTTGTTCTCTTTTTCAATAGCACGCATGGCATCGTCAATTACCGTGCCAATCTCCGGGGTGTGTGCTTTTGCAGCAATTTCGCTCCAACGCGCACCAGCGGGGACGAAGAAAATGCCCTCAGAAGTGTATTCGTCAATGTCTTCCTCGAAGCCGTCGCCCTCTTCGACAAGCTGATTGTACTTGTCCTCAAAGCGGTCAGAGATATACTTTAGAAAAATCAACCCCAAAACAACACTTTTATATTCCGAAGCATCCAGATTGCCGCGCAAAACGCAGGCAGCATCCCAGATCTGCTTTTCAAACCCGATATTTGCAGTGTTCTTGTCAGCCATACATACAGCCCCCAAACTTTTATTCTAATTAACTACATTATACAATTTTTGTGTCGAATGGGCAATATTAAATTGTGCAACATTTCAATGCGCAGACAAACAAAAAAGAGCCTAAAGATTCCCACAAAATGTTGTATCTCTTCAAGCTCTATTATTAAATCAAAGATTGCCCTTTATCTAGGCATTGCCTTATATTTCCGGCCACATAATCTTCCACTCAAAATATTCTGCCTGCGTAATCTCCCCAGCATACAACTTCTTTTGAACTGCAGCCCAATCTTTTAGAAAATCATCCAGAATCGTATCATCAAACCACATCGCCACGGGGGAGCGCGGCGGCCAGCTATCGTTATCATCATAGTGCAGCGCAAGGTTTGGGT
>OGXI01002202.1_pt1 | contig 14984 bp, 6 predicted proteins | sample 1576221 | NCBI WGS metagenome assembly OGXI01 (sample SAMEA3541523, study PRJEB24748) | human gut metagenome | biome: human gut; feature: human-associated habitat; material: faeces | place: China | collected 2012
AAGATCATCTACTTCGACAACGGCATCGAGCAGCGCATGAACGGCACCTGCGCCGGCGGTACGGGCGCCTTCATCGACCAGATGGCAACCCTGCTGCACACCGACGCGAGCGGCCTCAACGAGCTCGCGGCCAACGCCACCACCATCTATCCCATCGCCAGCCGCTGCGGCGTCTTTGCCAAGACCGACGTGCAGCCGCTGCTCAACGAGGGCGCCCGTCCCGAGGACGTGGCCGCCTCCATCTTCCAGGCCGTCGTGACCCAGACCATCTCGGGCCTGGCGTGCGGCCGTCCCATCCGCGGCAACGTCGCCTTCCTGGGCGGCCCGCTGCAGTATCTCTCCGAGCTGCGCCACCGCTTCTACCTCACGCTCAACCTGGACGAGGAGCACCGTATCGTGCCCCAAAACGCCCACCTGTTTGTAGCGAGCGGCGCCGCCATGGCGCACGAGTCCAACAAGCTCAGCACGTTCCCACAGCTTATCGAGGCCATCGACAGCTTGGGCGACACGCAGGGTGCTGAGGTCGAGCGCCTGGATCCGCTCTTTGCCACCGACGAGGACTTTGCCGAGTTCAAGGGTCGCCACGACACCGAGGTCGTCCCCAAGGGCAAGCTCGACGGCTACACCGGCCGCGTGTTCATCGGCATCGACGCCGGTTCCACCACCATGAAGGCCGCGCTCGTGGGCGAGGACGGCCAGCTGTTGCATACCTGGTACGGCAACAACAACGGTGACATCCTGGGCACGGCCAAGGTCATCATGGCCGATTTCTACAACCACATCCCCGCGGGCTGCACCATCGGCCACGTGACCACCACGGGCTACGGCGAGGCGCTGCTCATCGAGGCTCTCAAGGCCGATTCCGGCGAGATCGAGACCGTCGCGCACCTGCGCGGCGCCAAGGCGTTCCTGCCCGGCGTCGAGTTCATTCTGGACATTGGCGGCCAGGACATGAAGTGCCTGCGCGTCAAGGACGGCGTCATCGAGCACATCATGCTCAATGAGGCCTGCTCGTCGGGCTGCGGCAGCTTTATCGAGAGCTTCGCCGTCTCTATGAACATGGACGTGCGCGCGTTCGCCGACGCCGCCATCCATGCCAAGGCCCCCGTCGACCTGGGCAGCCGCTGCACGGTCTTTATGAACTCGCGCGTCAAGCAGGCGCAAAAAGAAGGCGCCACGGTGGGCGACATCGCGGCCGGCCTGTCCTATTCTGTCATCAAGAATGCCCTGTTCAAGGTCATTAAGCTGCGCGACCCCAAGGAGATCGGCAGTCAGGTGATCGTCCAGGGTGGCACCTTTATGTCCGATGCCACGCTGCGCGCGTTTGAGCAGCTCACCGGCGTGCATGCCGTGCGCCCCGACATCGCCGGCTGCATGGGCGCCTACGGTGCGGCCCTGCTCGCCCGCGATCGCGCCGGCGCCGACGGCACCTCGACCATTCTTTCTGCCGAGGATATCGCGCACCTCACCGTGACGCAAAAACACGTCCGCTGCGGACGTTGCTCCAACAACTGCCAGCTCACCGTCAACGATTTTGGCGGCGGTAGGCGCTTCATTACCGGCAACCGCTGCGAGAAGGGTGCCGGCCACAAAAAGCAGAAGACCGAGGCCCCCAACCTCTTCAAAAAGAAAAACGAGCTGCTCTTTAACCGCGAGGTGCTGAGCCCCGACGAGGCCCCGCGCGGCACCGTCGGCATTCCGCGCGCGCTCAACATGTACGAGAACTACCCCTTCTGGCATGCGTTCTTTACGCGCCTGGGCTTTAGCGTGCAGCTGTCCGACCAGTCGAGCAAGAAGACCTACCAGGCGGGCATCGAGTCCATGCCGTCCGAGAGCGTGTGCTATCCGGCAAAGATGAGCCACGGCCATGTGATGAACCTTATCGACCGCGATGTCGACTTCATCTGGATGCCGTGCGTGCGCTGGGAGCGCAAGGAGGATCCGACGGCTGGCAACTGCTATAACTGCCCCATCGTCATGAGCTACCCCACGGCGTTGGCACTCAACATCGACGAGATCCGCGAGCAGAACATCGAGTTCCTGTATCCGTTTGTGCCGTATCACGACAAGACCGAGCTCAAGCGCCGTCTGTACCAGGTGCTCGCCGTCGACCGTGTGGCCGATGCGCAAGCCGGTCGCGGTCGCGTGCGTGGGCCCAAGATCACGCGCTCCGAGGTCGATGCCGCTGTCAACGCTGCCTTTGAGGCCGATGCGCGTTTCCATGAGGACATCCAGACCATGGGCGAGGAGGCTCTTAAGTGGGTCGAGGACCACGGTGGCCACGGCATTGTGCTCGCCGGCCGCCCCTACCATAACGACCCCGAGATCAACCATGCCCTGCCCGAGCTTATCTCGAGCTTTGGCTTTGCGGTCTTTACCGAGGATTCGCTCGCGCACCTGGTAAAGCCTGAGCGTCCGATTCGCGTCGTCGACCAGTGGATGTACCACAGCCGCCTGTATGCCGTCGCCCGTTTTGTGACGATGCGCAACGACCTGGATCTGATCCAGCTCAATTCCTTCGGCTGTGGCCTGGACGCTCTGACCACCGACCAGGTGCAGGAAATCCTTGAGGCCAGCGGCAAGATCTACACCGTGCTCAAGATCGACGAGGTGTCCAACCTGGGCGCTGCGCGCATCCGCATCCGCTCGCTCATGGCGGCGCTCAAGGACCAGGAGGCCGAGCGCTTGGCCGAGGCTACGGCAGCGGGCGAGGCCTACGAGCAGGGCGACGCCGCGCCGGTGGCACCCTCCATGGATGCTCCCGCATTCGCGAGCCGCAAGTACACGTTCGAGGCGCAGCGTGAGAGCGCCTCGACCGCATGGCCCAAGGTGCCCTTTACCGAGCAGATGCGCGAGGAGGGTTACACCATCCTGTGCCCGCAGATGGCGCCGATCCACTTTGACCTGGTCAAAGAGGTGTTCCGCGGTGCCGGCTACAACCTGGAGCTGCTGCCCTCGACTGGCCACGATGCCGTCGAGGCCGGTCTGCGCTATGTGAACAACGACATCTGCTATCCGTCCATTTTGGTGACCGGCCAGATCATGGAGGCCATCGAGAGCGGTCGATACGACCTGTCCAAGACAGCTGTGGTCATCAGCCAGACCGGCGGTGGCTGCCGTGCCACCAACTACATCGCGCTCATCCGCAAGGCCCTGCGCGAGAGCGGCCACCCCAAGATCCCCGTGATCTCGCTTTCGGCCGTGGCGCTGGGCGAGGACAACCCCGGCTTTAAGCTGACGCCGGCGCTGCTTAAGCAGGCAGTCTACGCGGTGCTCTTTGGTGACGTGATGATGCAGATGCTCTACCGCTGCCGCCCGTACGAGGCCACGCCCGGTGCCGCCAACGCGCTCTACGAGGAGTACATGGCGCGTGCCCGCAAGCTGGCGCCCAAGTTTAACCGCCACAACTACACCAAGCTGTGCCGCGAGGCCATCCGCGCGTTCGACACCATGCCGCTCGTGGGCGAGGGCACCAAGCCGCGCGTGGGCGTGGTCGGTGAGATCCTGGTCAAGTTCCACCCCACAGCCAATAACCACGTGGTCGATGTCATCGAGCGCGAGGGCTGCGAGGCCGTGGTACCGGGCCTGCTCGACTTCTTCCTCTACTCCATGAGCAACGCCGAGCTGCAGAAAGACGAGCTGGGAAGCTCTGCTACTACACGCGCGGGCATGCAAGCGCTCATCAAGCTTGTGGACTGGATGCGCACGCCGGTGGAGGAGATGCTCGAGAAGTCCCGCCGCTTCGAGGCGCCCGAGCGCATCGGCACCATGGCCGAAAAGGCCCGTACGGTACTTTCGGTGTGCAACAACATGGGCGAGGGCTGGTTGCTCACGGCCGAGATGCTCGACCTGATCGACCATGGTGCGCCCAACATCATCTGCACGCAGCCCTTTGCGTGCCTGCCCAACCACGTGGTGGGCAAGGCCGTGATCAAGGAGCTGCGCCGCCAGCATCCCGAGAGCAACATTGTCGCGGTGGACTACGACCCCGGTGCGTCCGAGGTCAACCAGCTCAACCGTATTAAGCTCATGATCAGTGTGGCCAAGGAGAACATGCGCGCCGGCAAGGGCTTTAAGCTCGAGAAGGTGGCGCCGCTCGCGATGGACGAGGTCACCGGCCAGATGCGTGCCCACGATGGCTGCGTGAGCTGCGGACCGGCCAGCGAGGAGGCCGTTGCATCGGTCGCCAAGCGTCTGGGACGCGGCATTAAGAAGTAGCTTGCCCGCTATGGGCTAGATATGAGACAAACGGGCGGTAGCCGTACCGGCTATCACCCGTTTTTACTGGACATGGAACCCTGAGTTAATGAACAAGTGTAGCCGTTCGCCGCAAATTACCGTCCGTTTATGGAACCCACCCCCAGCGCGCGTCATCCTTACGGTTGAATAAATACACATCTATGGAATTACGCAAGAGAGGACTGTTCCTATGAGCTACAAGACCGTTTGTGTTGCCGGCGGCGGCGTGCTGGGAAGCCAGATTGCCTTCCAGGCCGCCTACTGCGGCTTTGATGTGACAATCTGGCTGCGCAGCGAGGGCAGCATCGGGCGCACCCAGCCCAAGATCGACCACGTGCGCGAGGAGTACATCGCGGCAATCGAGGGCATGGCGGACGGCACGGGCGAGTGGTGCTCCGGTATCGCCGATAGCGGCAAGCCCTTCGACAAGGAGGCGGCGCTCGCTGCCGTTGAGCGCGCCTGCTCCACGCTCAAGCTGGAGCTCGATCTTGCCAAGGCCGTGGCCGACGCCGACCTGGTCATCGAGTCTATGGCCGAGGACACCCAGGCAAAGATCGACTTCTACAAGAAGCTCGCCCCGGTTCTACCGCAAAAGACCGTCATCGTTACCAACTCTTCCACGCTGCTGCCGAGCACCTTTGCCAAGTACACCGGCCGCCCCGAGAAGTACTTGTCGCTGCACTTTGCCAACTCCATCTGGAAGAACAACATGACCGAGGTCATGGCGCAGGACCAGACCGACAAACGCTACTTCGACGAGCTCGTCGACTTTGCCAACGACATCCGCATGCTGGCGCTGCCCGTCAACAAGGAAAAGAACGGCTACCTGCTCAATTCCATGCTGGTGCCGTGGCTGCTTTCGGGCCTTGACCTGTATGTCTCGGGCGTGAGCGATCCCAAGAGCATCGACCTCGCGTGGACGCGTGGCACCGGTGCCCCCAAGGGCCCGTTCCGCGTATTCGACACGGTGGGTATCCAGACGGCCTACAACATCGTCATGCAGTATCAGAAGGTGCCGGGCTTGGTGAGCCCGCTGCTCAAAAAGATGATGATGCCCTACAACTTTAAGGCTATGGCATCCGTCCTCAAGCAGATGCTCGACGAAGGTAAGCTGGGCGAAAGCTCGGGCGAGGGCTTCTTCAAGTACTAAAAATGATCTCTTGGGGGTGGAAGCGTTGGGGATCTACGGTAGTATGCGACAAAATCTGAATTGATCGGGCAAGAGCTGTAGCACGCGCTTGCGTTTGACCAATGGGGCGCGAAAATGCACCGTTCGCCGATACTCCTCTCGCGAGTGGTTGCCATATGGTTTGATGTTGGAAACATATGACTGCCGCCGGGCTGCGGAAGACGTTTGCTCTGATATCGGAGGTGCCAAGTATGTTTCGCGCTCCGTTAAACAACTATCGGGCTGGTTAATATGGGCCGCCGTGCTATTTCGATAACCCTTGCAGTGGTCTGCCTGGCTGTGTTCCTGGGCGCTACGGGGCTGTTTGCTATAAGCCGAGAAACGTCCTATATGCAGGAATGCGCTTCCGAAGGGTTTGCCATTGATGGTTACTATCGGGATGACAAAACGAGTCTGGAAATCCTGGCCTTTCTTGAGGAGGATGGCTGTCGATGGCAACTGGTCAACAAAGACGGAAGCAGCGTTGACGGGCAGTTTAAGCGTACGGATGACCCCAACATCCTGATGCTAAAGAAGGAAAACGGCGAAGAATTCGGTACGGTCCACGTGGCGTATATGTCACGCCGACGCGAGCAGGGCCAGCTCTATCTATTTAGAGATAGCAAAGTGACCCGATTTTATCTGGTGAGCACCAAACCTGCGTTTACGGTGGAGTCTGGCGATGTCGATCCGGCCAGTTGATTCACGGCAATAAAAAGGCGAGCGGGGCGCGGGTGTGAACTGCACCCCGCAATTTGCTCGTGTCCGTATCGCGTCTGCGCCTCGTCGTAGCTTGCGTCCGTGCGAGCATTCATCCCGCGCCGGCATCACTGCACGTCAAATTCCACGCGATCGAGTTCAGGCACGTTGAGGTCGATGAGCTTGCGGGCGACGTGACGGTCGTGTGCCCCAAGCGCCTCGTCTGTCGTCACATGGGCGACAATCTCGCGCTCGACGATACCCTCCTCCTCGCCTTCGGTAGCCGAGGTCTCGACGGCGACGGTGTAATCCTTAAAGCCCGGCAGTACCGCGGCGAGCTCGCGCGTAGTTTCGGTGACGCCGTAGCCGTCCTGCACGCCGGCCTGCGCCGAGCCAATGGACCCCGCGGTCATGACGATGCAGGGGATGGCAAAGATCACCGTACCCACGATGATGCGGCGGCGCACCTTGCGCGATAGCTCGTCGACCTCGGCGTTTTCCTCGGCAGTCACAATGCCGTCGCCGTTGAGGTCACGCTTGAGCGGTACACGTAAAAGAAGCAATACGGCTTCGGCCGCCAGCGCGATAAAGACGACGTTGACGCCAAACTCGTAGAGCGCCGAGAGGAACAGCGACCCGCTCGCGATGGCGATGCCGTAACCCGCCGCGCACAGGGGCGGCATGAGCGCGGTCGCCACGGCTACGCCGGCAATGAGCGTGGCGGGTTCCTGGTCGCGCGAGTTGCCCAGCCCGCCCGCAAAGCCGCCTGCGAGCGCGACGGCAAGGTCCCATACGGTGGGTGTCGAATTGTCGATGATGGCGGCCGTGGTGGTGCCAAGGGGCGAGAGCTTAAAATACAGCGTGGACGTGATCAGGCAGAAGGCCATCTGCAAGACAAGCCCGGCAATGGCTTCGACGGTAATCTCGCGGTCGAGCGTGGCGATGCCATATGCCATGGCAAGGACCGAGCCCATGAGCGGGCAGATGAGCATGGCGCCGACGATGGCGATATCCGAGTCGATATCGAGGCCGATGCTCGCGATGAGCATGGCGATGATCAGGATGCATAAGTGCGAGCCAGTCAGGCGTGCTCCGTTTACAAAGCGCTTGCGGATCACGTGGTAGGGCGCACGACCCTCGCGAATGTTGAATGCCTGCTTAAGGAAACGGCCGGCGTTCTCCAGGGCCTCGCTATGGGCAGGGCGGATGCCGTGGCGCCGATGATGGCGCTCGCGCAGTCGCTTGATCTGTTGTTTGTCGAGCTCCATGTCCACCTCGTTCTAGCACGGGCCGCGTTGCGCTTGCTGCTATTACTCTACACCGTGGCAAGTGGAACGGATTCCGGGGCGCGGGATGGGGCGTCCAGACGGCTTTGCCTGCATTTAGCAACGCCTCGCAAAATGGTTCAATCACAACTGCATATGTGGCGGAACTGTGTCGAAAGCTGTTGAACAACCGAATTGCCCGCTTTGCCGCATTGTTGCGCAACAAAGACTGGGAAATGCGGCCCTAGACTCGCGGTAACGCAGATAGCGTTGTGTCGAAGGGAGCACAACATGGCAAAGTACAGTCCAAAGCATCTTTCGTCTCCAGCCAAGACCGTCAACATGAGAGGCGTCGCTAACCGCGCCGTCGCGACCGTTTTGACGGCAGGCCTTATCGCCCGGCCGCTCATGTCGCCGCTGGCGGCAATCGCCGCGCCGACCGGTGACACCACCGATGCCGCAAAGGGCGAAAGCCCCATCGAGAGCACCGTCGTTGCCGGCAACCAGGCGGTCGCGAAGACGGCGGCGCAGCTGGCTGAGGAATCGGCAAAGCAGTTTGAGGCTGCCAAGGCGGCCTACGATGCGGCTCAGAAGAAGGTCGACGCCACGAGCCAGGCGCAGAAGCAGGCTCAGCAGCAAAAAGACCAGGCTTCGCAGGCCGTGACCGACAACGCGACTGAGCAGAACGCAGCAGAAGTCGCTGCGCTTCAGGAGAAGATCGACGAGCTTAAGGCGGCCGTCGACAAGGCCGAGCAGCAGCAGAAGAAGCTGGGCGACCTGAACGATCAGCTCGATCAGGCCAACAAGAGTGTCAAGGGTAAGACCCAGGCGCTCAAGGACGCCGAGGCAAAGCGCGACGAAGCCAAGAAAGCTCTCGATGACGCCCGGGCCAAGCTCAAGGCTATGGATATGGATAAGTACGAGGCCGCCAAGAAGGCCGTAGGGGACGCGCAGGCCAAGCTCGATGCAGTGAATGCCGATGTGAAGACGGCCGAGGGTGAGCTCGATGCCGCTAGGACCGCCGCCGCCAATGCTGAGCAGGCAAAGAGCGATGCCGAGTCTGCTCTGACGACTGCCCAGGCCAAGAAGAAGGAGACTGCCACTACCCTTGCCGCTGCGACCACCGCGCGCGACAATGCCCAGGATAAGCTGAACGACGCCCAGAAAGCGCTCGATGCTGCCGTCTCGGGTACGGGTGTCGACCTGAGTGCGCTTGAGGCCGCCAAGAACGCTGCTGCCGATGAGCTCAAGAACGCGCAGAAGGAGCTCAAAGCCGCGACGGCTGCCGACGCCACCGCACAAACGAACCTCCAGGCCGCACAGGCTGCTGTCACTGCCGCGCAGGAGAAGGCCAACGACGCCAACGCTGCCGTGTCGTCTGCCCAGACCGCATACGACGAAGCCAACAGCAAACTCGGCGATCTGACGAACAAGTACAACACCGCCAAGGCTGCTTACGAGCAGGCCCAGCAGACCGAGGCGGACAAGAAAGCTGCCTACGATCAGGCCGTAAAGGATAGGGACGACAAATACACTGAATGCAAGGCGGCATACGAGGCGGAGGATGTGGCCGAGAAGGAACTCGGCGAGGCTAATCAGCTGCTTGGCGATCTCGAAGGACAGATTGATGCATTGAAATCGACCATGACGGTCGACCAGGAAAAAGCCAAGCAGGGCGTGATTGGTTTAATGGACTCCATCGCGAATGACTCGTCCTATACCGATGCGCAGCGCGCAAATGCGCGCATTGCATCGGCTTGGCTGAGCGGTAACGCCGCCGCCGGCATCAACAAGGCTGATTGGTTTGATCAATATGTCGACAATGATGGAACGCACAATACGTCTTCATTTTCATTCGAACAACTAAAGAATGCGCTGACGTATATGGATACGTTGAACAATATTAGGAAAGCCAACGGGCTTGGCGAGCTATCTGTGAGCCTGAAGCAGACGGCGGCGGCAGTGCTGCAGGTAAACTACTCAGCGCACACAGGTCTTCACGCCCAGCACTATTCAAATGCGGAGAATTTATCGTCGACACTGGACTATGCCTATACGGGTGGAGAGACGATTGACACGCTTGGCGACCCCTATACCGGCTGGTACACAGAAGAGAAGCGGGTTTGGGACGAAAAGGTTGCGTCGGACCCGTCGTATGAGCAGTACAAAACACATGCGTACTTGCTGTATATGAGCGACCCCAGTTTTTATAGTCAGGTTGGCCATTACTTGAATATTATCCATCCGGATTATGTTGCGATGGGATTTGGTGTTGGCAATGGAAAGGGAGACAACGTCGGCGCCTGCGTGATCAACGATTTTTCCTTTGACTCGTCCGACTGCGATTTCTCCGTCGCGGATTTCAAGAAACTCGTGAACGATTATATCGACTCTGCATATGGTGCCGATGTAACGCAAGAGCAAAAGAATCAGCTGGCGCAACTTGAAAGCAAGCTTACAAAAGCTCAGAAGGACTTTGGAGCAAAGAGGGATACTTATTGGGTTAAGGTGAATGAATCCAGCAGTGCATACGAGGACTATAAGGCGGCTGATAATGCGATGAATACCGCCAAGGGCGAGTATGAGAATGCACGGGCTGCCACCACAACCGCCAAGGGCACCTACGACGCCGCTAAGAGCAAACTCGATGCTTCTGGTATTGACATCGACGCTCTCCAGCAGAACCTCAATACTGCTAAGGCCGTGGCTGCCACTGCGCAGGCTACGCTTGCCGACGCCAACTCCAAGCTTACCGAATGCCAGACGAACGCCTCTAAGGCTTCGACTCGTAAACTGAATGCTCAGAGCGGCTACGACGCCGCCAAGGCAAAGTCCGAAAAGGCCAAAAAGGCGTATGACGACGCTACCGCTTCGGTCAAGGACCTTACCGCCAAGCTCGATGCCGCTAGGACAGAGTCCGATCAGGCTAACGAGGCGTATGGCAAGGCAAAGGCGGCCGACGTCACTGCCCAGGCTGGCGTTAACGATGCCGAGGCCGCAGCGACTGCCGCGGCAACGGCCCTCTCGAACGCGCAGCAGGAGGTCACCAACAAGGAGCAGGCGCTTGCCGCCGCACAGCAGGAGGTCAAGTCTGCTAAGGCGGCTCTGGCCACCGCAAACAAGGCCTTCGAGCCCTACGCCGCTGCTCAGAAGGCGCTCGACGACGCCGAGGTCGCCTATCGTACCGCCGATGCCAGCGTGAACACTGCCAAGAATCAGCTCGATGCCGCCAACCAGGCAGTCGAGGACGCCAAAAAGGCCATCGCCGATGCCCAGACCGAGCTTGCTGCTGATCAGGCCCTTCAGGCCGATCTTGATCATGTCGACCACGAGGCTTCCCTTGCCGCTGGCGTAACGGTATTCAACGCGGGCTGGACGGCACAAAATCAGCTGCCCAAGCTCGATGCTGCCTATGCTCGCTACAAGGCTGCCGTCGACGCCGCCGCTGGTCTCAAGGCTGCCCTGAGCGACGCCGATGCCAAGCTGTCCGATGCCAACGACGCCTATGCCGCCGCGCTTGCAGAGCTTAACGATGCCAAGGGAGCCCTGGCAGCCGCACAGGCCGAGTACGACAAGTATCATCCCAAGGCCGAGCCGCAGGCTAAGCCCCAAGTTGCGCAGGCCGCCGCAAAGGCCCCCGCTGCCAAGAAGCAGGCTGCGGATGGTGCGCTCGCCCAGACGGGCGACAACTCCGCGCTTGCGGGCGAGGTTTTCGTCATCGGCGGCATTACGCTCGTAGCTGCGGGCGTAACGCTGGGCGATCGTCGCCGCAAGCAGATGTAGTATTTTGAGTACTGGTTTCGCAACGAGCTGCGGTTTATTGCGAGACTGACTCGATGACTCAACCGATAAGGCCGGCGTGCTGTGATACGCAGCGCGTCGGCCTTTCTCTGTATCGATATCAAAAAGCCCGGTCGGCAGCCGCGAAAGCTACCGACCGGGCAAGCCGTAGGCAATATGATTGCGACCGGGCTGTCGCTAAAGTACGAGCGAACAGCTGCTCAGCTTATCCCAGCAGGCTCAGACCGACGGAGACAAACGCCAGGATAACGCCGACGATGGACTCGCCGCCCAGCAGGCCGCTGGCGACGACCAGGCCCTGTTCCTGGAAGGCGGCGTCCTTGGCAGCCTTCTCCTCGTCCGAAAGACCAGCGGTGGCGTCGCGGTGGGCGGACCACTTGTCGTAAGCGAGCTTGACACAGGAGCCCAAGAAGGCCGTGAGCGACATATAGAACGGCAGGTACACGCCCAGGCCGATCATCATGGCTGGAATGCCGAGCCAGTACATGACGATACCGGCGATAAAGCCGCCTGCGAACCACGGCACACTCGGGATGCCCGAGACCATGGTGGCGACGACGCTTGCCTGTGCGGCAACGAAACTCTTGTCGGGACCAAAGGCGTCCGGACCATAGGCGGTGACGAGTGCGACCATGACGGCGGCAGCGACCAGGGCGCCCACGATGCCGCCGATGGCCTGGCCGACCCACTGTGCGCGCGGGTTGGTGCCCAGCACGGCGCCGGCCTTAAAGTCGTTCATGACGTCGCCCGCAAGGCCGCACGCTACGGCCACGATGCCGGCGATAAAGAACAGCTTGACCTGAGCGAGCTGCGCGAAGGCGGCAACGATGAGCATGACGATGAGGCCGAAGATCTCCATGGGGTCGATGCCCGTCTGGCCGCAGCTCTGCGCGCTCATGATGGTGGTGACAAAGGTGAACAGCGTGACGATGACGGCCGGAACGGGGCCAAGGTCGAGCACGATGGCGATGATCACGGCGATGGCGGCAGCGCCCAGGCCGATGATACCGGCGTCGAGCTTAAGGGAGCCCGAGATGAGCGACTGCTCGTCGGTGTCGGTGGAGCTGTCGGCGGCGAGGCCGCGGACGATACCGGCGACCTGCGGCAGGATGTCCTTGAGGACGACGGCGACGCCAAAGCCCATCATAAGGCCCATACCCAGGGACTTAACAATGCCTTGTGCGGTCATAACGTCAAACAGACCGGTAGCGGTGCCGCCGACAATGATGCCAAAATTGCCCAGTAGCGCGCCGGCAAACCAGAATGCGACCGGGGCGAAGCCCACGAGGAAGCCGACGGAGAGCAACATGGGCGAGTTGTAGATAGCAAAGGTCACGCCGGGGATGTTGAGCGTGCACAACATGCTGGGCACAATGCCCAGAGCGTCGCGCAGCACGCTGTAGATGCCGGCGATGGCCATGGAGCCAAAGAGCTGCTTGCCGGTCTTGCCGCCTGCCTCGGTGGCGCGCAGGGTCTGAGCTGCGGCGTTGCCGGTGGGGAACTCCAGTGCGGCGTCCACGATAAAGTGACGGTGGATGAGCGCCGTGGCCAGCAGACCCAGGATAGTGCCGGCGAGCGCTACGATAAACATGTCGAGCCAGCTGATCTGGTCGGCATAGCCCAGCATCCAGGCGCCCGGGATGGTAAACGCCAGACCGCCGGCGACCATGGCGCCTGCGGACATGATGGTGTGGGTGACGTTGGCCTCGTTGAGGCTGGCGTTGCCCATGAGCTTAAGGAAGAACAGCGAGATGACGGCAGCGAAGACGATCGGCCAGGGGAGTGCGCCCATCTTGAGGGCGGTGTAGGCCGAGCTTGCCGTGATGATCACGCAGCCAAGGACGCCGATGACGACGCCGCGCAGCGTAAGTTGACCGCGCATCGAGGTGCGGTTCGAGGGATTGCTCATATAAAACTCCTTTGCGTATATCCGCTTCCCCCGGGAGCGCCGTTACGGATACGGCGCGGGAAGTCGGGTTACCAAGGGCCGCCGCATGAGCTCGCGCGCGACCGCGCACCAGTATAGCCGCAAGCTAGTCATTTTGGGATGACTGGTTTAGGTAGGCGATATACTGCTGGGCAGACGAAAGGAGCGCCGACGATGCTTAATGGGTGCGCATATATATTGACGGTCGACGTGGGCAACACGTTCATTCGCTTTGGCCTGTTTGCAGAGGATTCGGCCGCGGCGCAGGAATGTCCGCTTGCGACGTGCGAGATCACCACGCCGTCGAGCATCACAGCAGACGAGGCGCGCATGCGTCTCGTGCAGGTCATGGCCGCACTGGCGGCCGATGCGGGCATGCCGGGTGCGCTTGTGCCCGCGGCTGCTGTGCTGAGCTGCGTGGTCCCGGCGCTCGAGCGCCCGTGGAAGGCGGCACTTTCCCGCACCTGCACGGGGCGCGTGCTCACCGTGGGGCCGGGACTTAAGACCGGCATACCCGTGCACTACGACGATCCGGCCGAGATCGGCCCCGACCGCATCGCCGATGCCGTGGCGGCCCGCGCCGTCTACGGCTCGCCGTGCATCGTGATTGACCTGGGCACGACGACCAATATCGAGGTCATCGACGCGCACGGTACCTTTGTGGGCGGCGTTATCGCGCCGGGGCTGGCACTCGGCGCCCGTTCGCTCTCGGCGGCAGCAGCGCGCCTGCCTCAGGTTGAGCCCTCGGCGCCAACGCACGTCATCGGACGCAACACGCGCGAGGCCATGCGCTCGGGTGTGGTTTTGGGCGAGGTAGCCCGCATCGACGGCATGCTCGACATGGTGCTTGCCGAGATGCGCGCGACCAAGGCCGCGGGGGAGGGCGATGTGCCCATCGTCATTACCGGCGACGATGCCGAGGCACTTGCGGCGCTGGTCGGCCATAGCCTGACGGTAGACGACGCGCTGACGTTGCGGGGTCTCGCCGAGCTCTACCGCATCAACCAAAAGCCCCGCCGCGCGTAGGGCGAGGGGCTGGTGGGATAAGCGCCCCTACCTTTCACCTGCTACAATGGGCCAAACTATTGCGATTTCGGAGGTGTCTGCCATGTCGGACGATCTTCATCAAACCGCGTCGGGCAAGCGCCGCGACGTTATTAGCTGGGACGAGTTCTTTATGAGCGTGGCCATCGCCGCGCAGCGCCGCAGCAAGGACCCCAACACGCAGGTGGGAGCGTGCATCGCCAGCACCAACCACCGCATCCTTTCGGTGGGTTACAACGGCACGCCCTCGGCGCTCAACGACGACTTTTTCCCGTGGGGTACGAGCGATGACCCGCTGCAGGACAAGCACAACTACGTGGTCCATGCCGAGGCCAACGCCGTGCTCAACTACCGTGGCTCGCTCAAGGACCTCGAGGGTTCCACGGTTTACGTCACGCTGTTCCCGTGCCACGACTGTGCCAAGATCCTGGCGCAGGTGGGCGTGGGCGAGGTCGTCTACCTGGACAATAAGTATGCCGACACCGATGACGGCCGTATCAGCCGCCGCATTCTCGACTCCTGCGGCATCAGCTACCGCCAGGTCATCGTCGATGTCCAGATTGGTACCGGGGGACAGGCTCGGCAGTAGCGCGTGCCAACGCCAGCTGGCGGCAAAACAGCCAAAAGAGCCCCGTCCCAAATTGACTGCTCGTGAAAGTCGTGTCCGCACGCATGGCTGGCGCCTAAGCGGGTACATGGCTGTAGTAACATAGCCCCTGTCCGCGGGCGTGCCCGCGTTATTGTGAGAAAGGAGCCCCTGTGGCTGTTAACGAAGAGCTGCTTAAGAAGGTTCTTGAAGAGATTCGCCCCAACCTGCAGGCCGATGGCGGCGATATGGAGT
>OGXI01002217.1_pt1 | contig 14878 bp, 10 predicted proteins | sample 1576221 | NCBI WGS metagenome assembly OGXI01 (sample SAMEA3541523, study PRJEB24748) | human gut metagenome | biome: human gut; feature: human-associated habitat; material: faeces | place: China | collected 2012
CACCGAGGCGTCGCATTCTTCAGATGGTTCAACCCTTAAGTTAGCGCTTATGGGAGTGATCCCCGCCACTTTTCAGGTGCTCGCATATCTTCAACGCACCCTGGTTTTACCCAGGCCTGCCCACGGGCAGGCTTTTGGGGAGGTTAGCGGGTCAGGTCGTCAAAAAACTTCTTCACACCATCAAAGAAGCTCTTTGAGCGCGGGCTGTTGTGCTCGCCGGTTGGGCCACCGAAGCTTTCTTGCAGCTCTTGCAGCAGCTGTTTCTGCTTCTCGTTCAGGCCTACCGGTGTTTCGACGACAACGCGGCACAGCAAATCACCCTGTGCGCCACCGCGGACAGACTTGACGCCTTTACCGCGCATACGGAAAAGCTTACCGGTCTGGGTTTCGCCAGGCACTTTCAGTTTGACGCGACCATCAAGGGTCGGTACTTCGATTTCGCCACCCAGCGCCGCCATAGCGAAGTTGATCGGGACTTCGCAATACAGGTTGTTGCCTTCACGCTCGAAAATCGGGTGCTGTTTAACCTGAACCTGAACGTACAGATCGCCTGCCGGTGCGCCATGCTCGCCCGCTTCACCTTCGCCCGCAAGACGGATGCGGTCTCCAGTGTCCACCCCTGCCGGGATTTTAACGGACAGCGTTTTGCTGCGCTCAACACGACCATGACCATGACATTTGTTGCACGGATCTTTGATCAGCGTACCGCGGCCCTGACAGTGTGGACAGGTCTGCTGTACAGCGAAGAATCCCTGACGCATCTGCACCTGACCAGAACCATGACAGGTCGGACAGGTCTGCGGCTGTGTACCTGGTTTTGCACCGCTACCGTGGCAAACGTCACACTCTTCCAGAGTCGGAATGCGGATCTCTTTGGTCACGCCACGTACAGCTTCTTCGAGGGTGAGCTCCATGTTATAGCGTAAATCAGCACCGCGCGCCGCACGTTGACGACCACGTCCGCCGCCAAAAATATCGCCGAAAACGTCACCAAAAATATCGCTGAAGTCTGCGCCGCCGCCAAAACCGCCGCCGCCCATACCACCTTGCTCAAACGCAGCATGACCATACTGATCGTATGCCGCACGTTTTTGCGAGTCGGTCAGAACTTCATAAGCTTCCTTGATCTCTTTAAATTTCGCCTCGGCCTCTTTGTCACCCTGGTTACGGTCCGGGTGGTATTTCATGGCCAGGCGTTTGTAGGCCTTTTTGATTTCACGCTCTTCCGCTGTTTTGGAAACGCCTAAAATCTCGTAATAATCTTGCTTAGCCATCTTTTTTAAATTGCCCCTAGATGAATGCACGGGCGGAGAGGAAATTCCCCTTCGCCCGTGTCAGTATAATTACCCGTTTATAGGGCGATTATTTTTTGTCTTTGACTTCTTCAAATTCAGCGTCGACAACATCGTCATCTTTCGCGTTGTTTGCAGAAGCATCAGCACCGGCAGTCTGCTGCTGGGCATGTTGCTGCTGGGCGATTTCCATCAGTTTCTGGGAAACCTGTGCCAGCTCCTGCATTTTCGCTTCGATAGCGGCTTTGTCTTCACCTTTCAGAGCAGTTTCCAGTGCAGTCAGTGCAGACTCGATAGCAGTTTTGTCGTCAGCCGGCAGTTTGTCGCCTGCTTCTTCAACCTGCTTACGGGTGCTGTGCAGCAGATGGTCGCCCTGGTTGCGAGTCTGTACCAGCTCTTCAAACTTACGGTCAGCTTCGGCGTTAGCTTCTGCGTCGCGTACCATTTTCTGGATTTCATCTTCGTTCAGACCAGAAGAAGCCTTGATGGTGATCTTCTGCTCTTTACCGCTGTTTTTATCTTTCGCGGAAACGTGCAGGATACCGTCAGCATCGATATCGAAGGTAACTTCGATCTGCGGCATGCCGCGCGGTGCCGGGTTGATACCATCCAGGTTGAACTGACCCAGAGATTTGTTATCAGCCGCACGTTTACGTTCACCCTGCAGCACATGGATGGTTACCGCAGACTGGTTGTCTTCAGCGGTAGAGAACACCTGGCTGTGCTTGGTCGGGATAGTGGTGTTTTTCGCGATCAGCGTCGTCATCACACCGCCCATGGTTTCGATACCCAGAGACAGCGGGGTAACGTCCAGCAGCAGTACGTCTTTCACGTCACCAGTCAGAACACCACCCTGAACAGCAGCACCGATTGCTACAGCTTCGTCCGGGTTAACGTCTTTACGCGGCTCTTTACCAAAGAACTCAGCAACTTTCTTCTGAACCATTGGCATACGAGTCTGACCACCAACGAGGATAACGTCGTCGATATCAGATACGGACAGGCCAGCGTCCTGCAGTGCAACTTTCAGCGGCTCAATGGAACGGTTTACCAGATCTTCAACCAGGCTTTCCAGTTTCGCACGAGTCACTTTGATGTTCATGTGTTTCGGACCGGTCGCATCTGCAGTGATGTACGGCAGGTTAACGTCGGTCTGCTGAGCGGAAGACAGTTCGATTTTCGCTTTTTCTGCCGCTTCTTTCAGGCGCTGCATTGCCAGCGGATCGTTGCGCAGGTCAATGCCCTGATCTTTCTTGAATTCTTCAACCAGGTAGTTGATCAGACGGCTGTCGAAGTCTTCACCACCCAGGTGGGTATCACCGTTGGTTGCCAGAACTTCGAAGGTTTTTTCGCCGTCAACTTCGTCGATTTCGATAATAGAAATATCGAAAGTACCACCACCCAGGTCATAAACCGCGATAGTACGGTTGCCAGTACCTTTGTCCAGACCGTAAGCCAGCGCAGCTGCGGTCGGTTCGTTGATGATACGTTTTACTTCCAGACCAGCGATACGGCCTGCGTCTTTGGTTGCCTGACGCTGAGCATCGTTAAAGTATGCCGGTACGGTGATAACAGCTTCAGTTACCGGTTCACCCAGGTAATCTTCAGCGGTTTTCTTCATTTTTTTCAGCACTTCAGCAGAGATCTGCGGCGGTGCCATTTTCTGGCCTTTAACTTCGACCCATGCGTCGCCGTTATCAGCAGCAATAATTTTGAACGGCATGATGGAAACATCACGCTGTACTTCTTCGTCCTGGAAGCGGCGGCCAATCAGGCGTTTAATCGCAAACAGGGTGTTTTGCGGGTTCGTCACTGCCTGACGTTTAGCCGGCTGACCAACCAGAGTTTCACCATCCTGGGTATAGGCAATGATAGAAGGCGTGGTGCGATCGCCTTCGGCGTTCTCCAGCACACGAGGAGTGGTGCCATCCATAATCGCTACACAAGAGTTGGTAGTACCCAGGTCGATACCAATTATTTTACCCATCTAAACGTCTCCACTATATATTCGGTCATCATGTGGTTGTGAGTCTGTAATAGGGGCGAAACGTCTGGTTTCAACTGCCCAATTTCATTTTTTTGCAGACTCACTCACTGCGGTTGACTACTAAATGGGGTCGTAACCCACGTCATCAAGGGGGAGATGCAAAAATTTTTTGTGCTTTTGCGCAGAAATTTCGCGATATGGCAGGACAAGACGTAAAATTGACAGCAATTTTATTCAGATAAAGAATGAATCGCAGCCAAGGCATTCATCAAAAAATTGTAATAAAAAGAAAAGATTACGTACCTGAACCTTCTCTTTATCAGCAGTAAACTAGTGGGTATTCATCCCTCTACCTCTTCCCACTAAGAGAATCCTTATGAAATCCGTTTTTACGATTTCCGCCAGCCTGGCGATTAGCCTGATGCTGTGCTGCACGGCGCAGGCAAACGACCATAAACTCCTCGGCGTCATTGCAATGCCGCGTAACGAAACCAACGATCTGGCGCTGAAACTTCCTGTTTGTCGCATTGTGAAACGCATACAACTCTCTGCCGACCATGGCGATTTACAGTTAAGCGGTGCATCGGTTTATTTCAAAGCCGCCCGTAGCGCCAGTCAGAGTCTGAATATTCCTTCAGAAATAAAAGAAGGGCAAACCACTGACTGGATCAACATTAACAGTGATAACGACAATAAACGCTGCGTCTCAAAAATCACCTTTTCCGGTCATACGGTGAACTCATCGGATATGGCCACGCTGAAAATTATCGGCGACGACTAACGCCAGAATATAGAAACCACAAAAAATGAATGTTAATTACCTGAATGATTCAGATCTGGATTTTCTTCAGCATTGTAGTGAGGAACAGTTGGCAAATTTCGCCCGATTGCTCACCCATAATGAAAAAGGCAAAACTCGCCTCTCCAGCGTACTGATGCGCAACGAACTGTTTAAATCGATGGAAGGGCATCCCGAGCAACATCGCCGCAACTGGCAGCTGATTGCTGGAGAATTACAGCATTTTGGTGGCGATAGTATCGCCAACAAACTGCGCGGACACGGTAAATTGTATCGGGCCATTTTGCTCGATGTTTCAAAACGATTGAAGCTGAAAGCCGGCAAAGAGATGTCTACGTTTGAGATTGAGCAACAGTTACTGGAACAATTTCTGCGTAACACCTGGAAGAATATGGACGAGGAACATAAGCAGGAGTTTCTGCACGCGGTCGATGCCAGGGTGAATGAGCTGGAAGAGCTGCTGCCGCTGCTGATGAAAGACAAATTATTGGCAAAAGGCGTGTCGCATTTGCTTTCCAGCCAATTGACCCGCATTTTACGCACCCACGCAGCAATGAGCGTGCTTGGGCATGGTTTGCTGCGCGGCGCGGGTCTGGGAGGCCCTGTGGGCGCAGCATTAAATGGGGTTAAAGCGGTCAGCGGCAGTGCCTATCGCGTGACAATTCCAGCCGTACTGCAAATCGCCTGCCTGCGCCGGATGGTTAGCGCCACTCAGGTCTGACACCGTAAACCGGGGAAAATTTTCATTTTCCCCTCAAAAGATCGTAGACACTGCCCCACTGGCTGATTATTATGCCGCGCCCTGAAAACACTACAGTTATTCAGGGAAATTATTTCACCATTCATTCGATGATGATTTTTGAGGAATTATGGGCAACACTAAGTTGGCTAATCCGGCACCGCTGGGCCTGATGGGCTTCGGCATGACCACCATTCTGCTTAACCTGCACAACGTGGGTTATTTCGCTCTGGACGGTATTATTCTTGCCATGGGCATTTTCTACGGCGGCATCGCGCAAATTTTTGCCGGTCTGCTGGAGTACAAAAAAGGCAACACTTTCGGTTTAACCGCATTCACCTCTTACGGTTCTTTCTGGCTGACGTTGGTTGCGATTCTGCTGATGCCGAAACTGGGTCTGACCGATGCGCCAAATGCACAGTTCCTTGGTGTCTACCTGGGTCTGTGGGGCGTATTTACGCTGTTTATGTTCTTCGGCACGCTGAAAGGCGCACGCGTTCTGCAATTCGTTTTCTTTAGCCTGACTGTGCTGTTTGCCCTGCTGGCGATCGGTAACATTGCCGGTAACGCCGCAATCATCCACTTTGCCGGCTGGATTGGTCTGATCTGTGGTGCCAGTGCAATCTATCTGGCGATGGGTGAAGTACTGAACGAGCAGTTTGGTCGCACCGTTCTGCCGATTGGTGAATCCCACTAATTGTTTTGAGATCCCCCCGCTCGGGGGGATTTTTTTATTCGCTAACGTCGCGTCTTGCACTCTTCGGTCTGAATGCAGCAACCACTTCTGGTGCCGTTTCAACGTATGGCCCTTCCAGCAACTGAATGCAGTACGGTACGCTGGCAAAAATACCGTGTACCACAACGTTACCCGCAGCGTCCTTCACACCTTCCAGCGTCTCTTTAATAGACTTCGGCTGACCGGGTAAGTTAAGGATCAGCGCCTGTTTGCGAATCACACCAACCTGACGCGAAAGGATCGCAGTTGGTACAAAATGCAGGCTTATCTGGCGCATCTGTTCACCAAAGCCAGGCATCTCGCGGTCCGCTACTGCCAGCGTCGCATCGGGCGTTACGTCACGACGCGCCGGGCCAGTTCCGCCCGTGGTGAGCACCAGATGGCAACTCATTTCATCCACTAGCTCACACAACGTTTGCTCGATGATCGCCTGCTCATCGGGGATTAAGCGGGTTTCCAGTTCAAACGGCGTGGTTAGCGCCGATGTCAGCCATTCTTCCAGCGCAGGGATGCCTTTATCCTGATAAACGCCGCTGGATGCGCGATCAGAGATGGAAACTAAGCCAATACGTAAAGTATTCATCAAGATTTTTCCGTTTAAACAGTCTCGTTAAACAGAATGATACACTGCGAAGGGAGTGACAGACAGGCTTCAGAAGAGGTAGCGTGACCGACTTCCCGGTCACGCTAAGAATGATTACAGCAGATCGCCGATCATTTTTTCCAGTTTTTCCTGGTCAATAGCAAACTTACGGATACCTTCCGCCAGTTTATCTACTGCCATTGGATCCTGGTTGTGCTGCCACAGGAACTCGGACTCAGTGATACGCGCCGGACGCGCTTTCACTTCGCCGGTGTAAGACAGTTTACGTTCGATAGCCCCTTCGCTCTCAGCCAGCTCTTTCAGCAGTGTAGGTGCGATGGTAAGACGGTCGCAGCCTGCCAGTTCCAGAATTTCGCCGATGTTACGGAAGCTTGCGCCCATAACCACGGTTTCATAACCGTGCTCTTTGTAGTACTGGTAGATTTCAGATACAGAAACCACGCCCGGATCTTCTGCCGGAGCGTACTCTTTCTTATCGGTATTCGCTTTGTACCAGTCAAGAATACGGCCAACAAACGGCGAGATCAGGAACACGCCCGCTTCCGCACAAGCACGAGCCTGAGCGAAGGAGAACAGCAGGGTCAGGTTACAGTTGATGCCTTCTTTTTCCAGCTGTTCTGCAGCACGGATACCCTGCCAGGTAGAAGCCAGTTTGATCAGAATACGATCGTTGCTAATACCAGCATCGTTGTAGAGTTTGATCAGGCGTTTTGCTTTCGCAATTGACGCTTCGGTGTCATAGGAAAGACGCGCATCAACTTCAGTTGAGATACGGCCCGGAACCAGTTTCAGGATTTCCAGACCAATATTTACTGCCAGTTTGTCGGTCGCGTCCACGATCTGCTGCGCGCGATCGTTGCTCTGCTGTTTCGCCCAGGCGACAGCATCATCAATCAACTTACGGTATTCCGGAATCTGCGCTGCGTTAAGAATGAGAGAAGGGTTGGTTGTGGCATCCTGCGGTTGATACAGCTTCATTGCCGCGATGTCCCCAGTGTCGGCCACTACGGTGGTGTACTGACGAAGGGAGGTCAATTTGTCCGTCATGATAGTATTTCTCTTTAAACAGCTTGTTAGGGGGATGTAACCGGTCTGCCCTGATGATATCACGACGCAACGTCAGCGCAACCGCCGACAAGACGGTTATCGCCAGGCGAGACTGTTTCGGATTTCTGACACTGCGTTGATATCGCCCGCCATTTTTATACAAAACCTCATGTATGCTACGCAGAAGTTATCAAGTACCTCGTAGCGTATATACTTCTTAAACAATTGGTAACGTTTACACAGGAAAGTCATCGCGACCGGCAATAAGAGGGATATGCATGCCAGATTTTTTCTCCTTTATTAACAGCGTCCTTTGGGGATCGGTAATGATTTACCTGCTCTTCGGCGCAGGTTGTTGGTTCACTTTTCGCACCGGATTTGTGCAGTTTCGCTACATCCGCCAGTTTGGCAAAAGTCTTAAAAATAGCATTCATCCACAGCCAGGCGGTTTAACCTCATTTCAGTCATTGTGTACCAGTCTTGCGGCGCGCGTGGGTAGCGGCAACCTGGCCGGCGTTGCGCTGGCAATTACCGCCGGTGGACCTGGAGCCGTCTTCTGGATGTGGGTTGCCGCGTTTATCGGCATGGCGACCTCGTTTGCCGAATGTTCCCTCGCACAGCTTTATAAAGAACGTGATGCCAATGGGCAGTTTCGTGGCGGACCGGCATGGTATATGGCGCGCGGGCTGGGGATGCGCTGGATGGGCGTTCTGTTCGCCGTCTTTTTGCTCATCGCCTACGGCATAATTTTCAGCGGAATTCAGGCGAACGCCGTTGCGCGAGCCCTGAGTTTTTCTTTTGATTTTCCCCCGCTGGTGACAGGTATTATTCTCGCTGTCTTTGCTCTGCTGGCGATCACTCGCGGTCTTCATGGCGTCGCCCGGCTCATGCAGGGGTTTGTCCCGTTGATGGCGATAATCTGGGTACTGACCAGCCTGGTGATTTGCGTAATGAATATCGGGCAACTTCCCCACGTCATTTGGTCTATTTTTGAGAGTGCTTTTGGCTGGCAGGAAGCGGCAGGCGGCGCGGCGGGATATACCTTAAGCCAGGCGATTACTAACGGTTTTCAGCGCAGTATGTTTTCCAATGAGGCGGGAATGGGGTCGACGCCAAACGCGGCAGCGGCAGCGGCGTCCTGGCCTCCGCATCCGGCAGCGCAAGGGATTGTCCAGATGATTGGCATTTTTATCGACACCCTGGTCATCTGTACGGCAAGCGCCATGCTGATATTACTGGCGGGTAACGGCACAACCTACATGCCGCTGGAAGGTATTCAGCTTATCCAGAAGGCGATGCGGGTGCTAATGGGTTCCTGGGGTGCTGAGTTTGTTACCCTCGTGGTTATTCTGTTTGCCTTCAGCTCCATCGTTGCCAACTACATTTACGCCGAAAACAATCTCTTCTTTTTACGCCTGAACAACCCTAAAGCGATCTGGTGTTTGCGGATCTGCACCTTCGCAACGGTCATCGGCGGCACCTTGCTAAGTCTTCCGCTGATGTGGCAACTGGCAGATATCATAATGGCCTGCATGGCTATTACCAATTTGACCGCCATTTTACTGCTCTCGCCTGTGGTTCATACCATTGCCAGTGATTATCTACGCCAGCGTAAACTCGGCGTGCGCCCGGTGTTTGATCCGTTGCGTTATCCGGATATCGGCCGCCAGCTTTCTCCGGACGCGTGGGATGATGTTTCGCAGGAGTAATCACAACTATCGATCAACTCATTCTCTTTTTTTGCTAAAGTCGGCATAAATTTCCTGCAAGGACTGGATATGCTGATTCTTATTTCACCTGCGAAAACGCTTGATTACCAAAGCCCGTTGACCACCACGCGCTATACGCTGCCGGAGCTGTTAGACAATTCCCAGCAGTTGATCCATGAAGCGCGGAAACTGACGCCTCCGCAGATTAGCACGCTGATGCGCATCAGCGACAAACTGGCGGGTATCAACGCCGCTCGCTTTCATGACTGGCAGCCAGATTTCACGCCGGAGAATGCCCGCCAGGCGATTCTGGCGTTTAAAGGTGATGTCTACACCGGCTTGCAGGCCGAAACCTTCAGCGAAGACGATTTCGATTTTGCCCAACAGCATTTGCGAATGCTTTCCGGCTTGTATGGCGTACTGCGCCCGCTCGATTTAATGCAGCCTTATCGTCTGGAAATGGGGATCCGTCTTGAGAATGCCCGAGGGAAAGATCTGTATCAATTCTGGGGAGATATCATCACCAACAAGCTGAACGAGGCGCTCGCAGCACAAGGCGATAATGTGGTGATTAATCTGGCGTCAGATGAGTATTTTAAATCGGTGAAGCCGAAGAAATTGAATGCCGAGATTATCAAGCCGGTGTTCCTCGATGAGAAGAACGGCAAATTTAAGATAATCAGCTTCTACGCTAAGAAAGCACGCGGTCTGATGAGTCGTTTTATTATTGAAAATCGGCTGACCAAACCAGAGCAACTGACTGGTTTTAATAGCGAAGGTTACTTCTTTGATGAAGCTTCCTCCAGCAATGGCGAACTGGTGTTTAAACGCTACGAGCAGCGTTAAGTTTGCAGTCAATGCCGGATGCGGCGTGAACGCCTTATCCGGCCTACAAAAGCATGCAGATTCAATATATTGCAGAATTCACGTAGGCCTGATAAGACGCGCCAGCGTCGCATCAGGCGCTGAATGCCGGATTGTTACCCGGCATTTGTCATTTAGCGGTGATGTTTGCCTGGACCATGACCGCCGTGATGATCATGAGGAGCTTTCTTATGGTGGCGCGGCGGTGGCGGCGGTCCGTGTGGGTGCCAGCGATTGCCTCGCCATTCATAATGTTGTTTCCACCAGCCGTGGTCGCGCCAGTGACCTCCATCCCAGTAATAGCCACGATTATCACGATCGCCTATCTGTAATTTTACTGACGGGACTAACGTAATTTCCGCAGCCTGTGCTGCCATGGGAGCGACCAGAACCAGGGAAAGTGCGAGTACGATAGATTGCATCTTTTTCACAGGTTACTCCTTTTATCATTGCCCGTTATGGGTCGATATCCGGAGATTACGCGATGAGAACGGCGGTTGTTATTCTCCGCAATCCTAATCTCTAAGTTACCGCATTTATTGAGAATTTCTCCTTTTTCCCTGTCGTTTTTCTCCATAATTTCTTCATAAAAAAGCCGGGCTGCATAAAAGCAAACCCGGCCTGATTGAGATAATGAATAGATGTTACTGATGATTCATCATCAATTTACGCAACGCAGCAAAATCGGCGGGCAGATTATGTGAAAGCAAGGGTAAATCAGCACGTTCTGCCAGCTCTTTTGGCAGATCCAACGTTTCACCGAGAATCGCTTCCACGCTCTCTTTAAATTTCGCCGGATGCGCGGTGCCGAGGAACAAGCCATATTCGCCTGGATTCAACTGGTCACGCAGCGCACGATACGCTACGGCAGCGTGCGGCTCCGAGGTGTAGCCCAGTTCTTTTAACTCACGCATTGTCTGTTGCGTGGTTTCATCATCCACGGCTGCATAACCCAGCTCTTTCAGTTGCCAGATTTTGCGGCGGAACAACTCTTCCACACGCGGCCAGTTGTTCGGCTGACTCACGTCCATCGCGTTGGATAACGTCGCCTGAGTCGCTTTGGGTGACCACTGACCGTCGTGCAGGAAACGTGGCACGGTATCGTTCACGTTGGTCGCAGCAATAAAACGTTTCACCGGCAGACCGAGTGACTTCGCCAGCAGACCCGCCGTCAAATCGCCGAAGTTTCCGCTTGGTACCGAAACAACCAGCTGGTTGCGCGCCTCCTGCGGCAGCTGCGCAACAGCTTCAAAGTAGTAGCAAATCTGCGCCAGCAAACGGCTGATGTTAATCGAGTTAGCTGAGTTTAACCCCAGCGCCACTTTCAGTTCTTCATCATCAAACGCCTGCTTCACCAGCGCCTGACAGGCATCGAAATCGCCGTCGATGGCAACAGTTTCGATATTGCCGCCCAATGTACAGAACAGTTTTTCTTGCAGTGGACTGATTTTGCCTCGTGGATAGAGGATAACCACTTTCACATTCGGTAAACCGTAGAAAGCATGAGCCACTGCCGCTCCGGTATCACCGGAGGTCGCGGTCAGAATGGTCACTGGCTTATCGCCCGCAATATGGGTCAGCATTTGTGCCATAAAGCGACCGCCGAAATCTTTAAATGCCAGCGTTGGCCCGTGGAACAATTCCAGACAACCGACATCGCTTTCAACATTGGCGACCGGAGCCGGGAAGGCAAACGCCGCGCGCACGCGCTCTTCCAGGATTTCCTGCGGGATTTCATCACCAATAAACGCCGAGAGGATCTTCGCACTGCGGGTGACAAAATCCAGCTTCAGCATCTCATCAATTTCAGTCAGGCTGAATTCCGGCAGGTCATGCGGAAAAAACAGCCCCTGATTTTTGCCCAACCCCTGGGTTACGGCTTGCGCAAAGCTGACCTGCTCGTTGTGATCTTTCAGATTGTAGAGTTTCATTTAGTTTTCCAGTACTCGTGCGCCCGCCGTATCCAGCCGGCAAATATGAACAAAACCTTCCTGATTTTGCAGGTAGTTCTTACCCAACCAGTCGGCAACGCGCTGGGCGGTATCCGGCTTGTCACACAGAGCGAACAAGGTCGGGCCGGAGCCGGAGATACCGCTCGCTACCGCGCCGATTTCCGCGACCGCCTGCCGCGCCTGCCGGAAGCCAGGCAGTAACCGTTCACGGTAGGGTTCAGCGATAACATCTTTCATCAGCTTCGCGGCAAGCTCAGGCTGACGGGAATAGCAGGCGTGAATGAAGCCTGCCAGATGTCGCCCGTGCGCAATGCAATCCTGGCGGCGATACTGCGCCGGTAAAATAGCCCGGGCTTCTGCCGTCGAGACTTTAATCCCCGGATACGCCAGCACCCACAGCCACTCATCAAACCCTGGCACTTGCTGGCTGATGATGTCGTTTTCTTCGATCATCAACTGCATACCACCAAGAAAACACGGTGCCACGTTGTCGTAATGAATGCTGCCGGAGATACGTCCTTCCAGCTCGCCCATCAAAGCCAGCAAACGAGTGTCATTAAGCGGCTTGCCGCAGTGTTCATTCATCGCCATCAGCGCCGCGACCACCGAACAGGCGCTGGAGCCTAAGCCCGAACCGATCGGCATATTCTTTTCCAGAGTCATCGCCACTGGAATTTGCTTGCCAAGCTCCTGGCAAAAACGCTCCCAGCACTGATAAACGATATTTTCCCGTGGTTCTGACGGCAGCTTATCGGCAAAGCGTCCGAGGTTGTTGAGACTGAATGTCTCTGCCGCCTCAACCGTGACTACATCTCCGAGCAATGCACCATCAACGGGTGTCACCGCCGCCCCGAGCACATCAAACCCGACGCTCATATTGGCACTGGAAGCCGGGGCATAAACTTTAACCATGTCAGACTCCTAACTTCCATGAGAGGGTACGCAGCAGATCGGCAAAGACACCAGCAGCGGTAACGTCATTGCCCGCACCATATCCGCGCAGCACCAACGGCAGCGGCTGATAATAGTGGCTATAGAAGGCCAGGGCGTTTTCGCCATTTTTCACTTTGAACAGCGGATCATTACCATCCACTTCGGCAATCTTCACGCGACAGACGCCATCTTCATCAATATTGCCAACATAGCGCAAAACTTTTCCTTCATCACGGGCCTTCGCCACGCGCGCGGCAAAGCGATCGTCGAGCTGTGACAGATTCGCCATAAAAGCGGCAACATCACCCTCGGCGTTAAACTCTGCGGGCAGCACAGGTTCAATTTCAATATCCGCCAGCTCCAGTTCACGTCCCGTTTCACGGGCGAGAATCAATAGTTTACGCGCCACATCCATACCAGAAAGATCATCTCGCGGATCCGGTTCGGTATAACCCATTTCCCGTGCCAGCGTGGTCGCCTCGGAGAAACTCATGCCTTCGTCTAACTTGCCGAAGATATAAGAAAGCGATCCTGAAAGAATGCCGGAGAACTTCATCAATTCATCACCAGCATTGAGCAGATTTTGCAGGTTTTCAATAACCGGTAATCCAGCCCCAACGTTGGTGTCATAGAGGAATTTACGCCGCGATTTTTCCGCCGCATGACGCAACAGATGGTAGTAATCCATCGACGAGGTGTTGGCCTTTTTGTTCGGCGTGACAACGTGGAAACCTTCGCGCAGGAAGTCGGCATATTGATCCGCCACTGCCTGGCTGGAGGTGCAGTCAACAATGACCGGGTTCAGCAGATGATATTCTTTCACGAGGCGAATTAAGCGCCCGAGATTAAACGGCTCTTTGGCTTGCGCCAGTTCTTCCTGCCAGTTTTCCAGATTTAGGCCATGCACATTGGTGAGCAGTGCCTTCGAGTTGGCAACACCGCAGACACGTAAGTCGATATGTTTATTCTTCAGCCAGCTTTGTTGACGCTTCAGTTGCTCCAGCAGCGCACCGCCAACGCCACCGACGCCAATCACAAACACTTCGATAACCTGATCGGTATTGAACAGCATCTGATGAGTAACGCGCACGCCAGTGGTCGCATCATCGTTATTTACCACGACAGAGATTGAGCGTTCAGAAGATCCCTGAGCAATGGCGACAATGTTGATATTGGCGCGGGCCAGCGCGGCAAAGAATTTCGCCGAGATCCCACGCAAGGTGCGCATACCATCACCTACCACCGAGATAATGGCCAGCCGTTCCGTCACCGCCAGCGGCTCCAGTAAGCCTTCTTTCAGTTCCAGGTAGAACTCTTCCTGCATTGCCCGTTCAGCTCGCACACAGTCGCTTTGCGGAACGCAGAAACTGATACTGTATTCGGAAGATGATTGCGTAATCAGCACCACGGAAATACGGGCGCGTGACATCGCGGCAAAGACGCGCGCCGCCATGCCGACCATTCCTTTCATCCCCGGGCCGGAAACGCTGAACATTGCCATGTTATTCAGATTGGAAATGCCCTTGACCGGTAATTCGTCTTCATCACGACTGGCACCAATGAGCGTACCTGGTGCTTGAGGATTTCCGGTATTTTTAATCAGGCAAGGGATCTGGAACTGGGCGATGGGGGTAATGGTGCGGGGGTGAAGAACTTTAGCGCCGAAGTAGGAAAGCTCCATCGCTTCCTGGTAGGACATCGACTTCAACAACCTCGCATCGGGCACCTGACGCGGGTCGCAGGTATAGACCCCGTCAACGTCCGTCCAAATCTCGCAACAATCGGCGCGTAAACAGGCAGCCAGCACCGCCGCGGAGTAGTCGGAACCGTTGCGTCCAAGTACCACCAGTTCGCCTTTTTCATTACCGGCGGTGAAGCCTGCCATCAGCACCATGTGATCAGCCGGAATACGACTTGCCGCAATACGGCGGGTGGACTCAGCAATATCGACGGTAGATTCGAGGTAATGCCCCACTGCCAGTAGTTTTTCGACCGGATCGATAACGGTAACGTTGTGACCACGCGCTTCTAACACGCCGGCCATAATGGCGATCGACATTTTCTCGCCACGGCAAATCAGCGCAGCGTTAATGCTATCCGGGCACTGCCCTAACAAACTAATGCCATGCAGGACATGTTTTATTTGGGCAAATTCCTGGTCGACGAAAGTTTTCAATTGCGCCAGCGGGAATCCCGGCTGGGCGGCGGCGAGTCCC
>OGXI01002218.1_pt1 | contig 14875 bp, 7 predicted proteins | sample 1576221 | NCBI WGS metagenome assembly OGXI01 (sample SAMEA3541523, study PRJEB24748) | human gut metagenome | biome: human gut; feature: human-associated habitat; material: faeces | place: China | collected 2012
CCGACGTGCGGGGCCAGACGCATGTGAAACGCGCGCTGGAGATCGCGGCGGCGGGAGGGCACAACGTCATCATGGTCGGTGCGCCGGGTTCGGGCAAGACGATGCTCGCACGGCGTCTGCCGACGATCCTGCCGCCGCTTTCGCGCGAAGAGGCGCTCGAAACGACTAAGATACACTCCGTGGCGGGCAAGGCGGGCGTGACGGGTGGGCTGATGACCCGGCGGCCGTTTCGCGCTCCGCATCATACGGCTTCGCAGGTCGCCGTGATCGGCGGCGGGCAGTCGCCCCGGCCGGGCGAGGTGTCGCTGGCCCACAACGGCGTGCTGTTCCTCGATGAGCTGCCCGAATTCGGGCGCAGCGTGCTCGAAGTGCTGCGGCAGCCGCTGGAGGAGAAGAAGATCGTGGTTTCGCGGGCCAGATACAACGTCGAATACCCGGCGAATTTTACGCTCGTGGCGGCGATGAATCCCTGCCCGTGCGGCTATTACAACCACCCGACGAAGGAGTGCACCTGTTCTCCGGGGTCGGTGCACCGTTATATGGGGCGCATTTCGGGTCCGCTGATGGACCGCATCGACCTGCATGTGGAGGTGACGCCCGTGACTCCGCGGGAGTTGTCGGCGGCTGCGCCGGGCGAGGCGAGCGCTGCGGTTCGCGAACGGGTCGTCCGGGCGCGGGCGGTGCAGGAGGCGCGCTTCGGCGGTGTCGAGGGGGTTCATACCAACTCGATGATGAACAGCGCGATGCTGCGCGAATACTGCCGTCTCGATGCGGCTTCGGCCGCGCTGCTGGAGCGGGCCATGGAGCGGCTGTCGCTCTCGGCGCGGGCCTACGACCGCATCCTGAAGGCGGCGCGCACGATCGCCGACCTGGCGGGACGCGCCGACATCGTTCAGGCGGACATCGCCGAGGCGATCAACTACCGGTCGCTGGACCGGGGGAACTGGGGACGATGATTCTGCCGCCCCGGCGGCAGAATCAATTAAGAATTAAGAATTAAAAATTAGATACGATGAAACGCATCATTCTTTCCGGAGGTGGAACCGGAGGCCATATCTACCCGGCCGTGGCTGTGGCCGAGGCCTTGAAACGGCGTTTCGGCGACGGGGTGGAGATTCTCTTCGTCGGGGCCGAGGGCAAGATGGAGATGGAGAAGGTCCCGGCGCTGGGCTACCGCATCGTGGGCTTGCCGATCGCGGGCCTTCAGCGGCGGCTGGACTGGCGCAACCTGGCGGTGCCGTTCAAGGCGGTGAAGAGCATCCGGATGGCGAAGAGGATCATCCGCGACTTCGGGGCCGACGCCGTGGTGGGCTTCGGCGGCTATGCCAGCGCTCCGGTGCTGTGGGCCGCGCAGCGGATGGGCGTGCCGACCGTGATTCAGGAGCAGAACTCCTATGCGGGAGTCACCAACAAGCTGCTGGCCAAGCGTGCCCGCACGATCTGCGTGTCGTATGAGGGAATGGAACGCTTTTTCCCGAAAGAGAAGATCGTGATGACGGGCAACCCTCTGCGGGGACGTTTTTCGAAAGCGGGTGCGGATCGCCGCGAGGCGCTGGCGCATTTCGGCTTCCGGGACGATCTGCCGGTGCTGCTCGTCGTGGGCGGGTCGCTCGGTACGCGGACGCTCAACGAGATGATGAAGGTCTGGGTTCTGCGGCAGGGCGATGCTTCGCCGGTGCAGGTGATCTGGCAGACAGGCAAATATTACGAGCGGGAGATGCGCGAGTTTTTGGCGCAGCATCCTACGGCGAATATCTGGCAGGGGGCATTCATCGACCGCATGGATTACGCTTATGCGGCGGCCGACCTGGTCGTTTCGCGCAGCGGGGCCTGCACGGTGTCGGAACTCTGTCTGGTGGCCAAGCCGACCCTTTTCGTGCCGTCGCCCAACGTGGCGGAAGACCACCAAACCAAGAATGCTCGGGCGTTGGCCGACAAGGGGGCTGCGCTGCTGATCCCCGATTCCGAGGCGGTTGCCCGAGCCATGGACGAGGCGGTCGGGCTGTTGAAGGATCCGGCCCGTTTGTCCGAGTTGAGCCGCAATATCGAGGCGCTGGCCATCCCCGATTCCGCCGAGCGGATCGTGAATGAAATCGAAAAACAGTTGCCGCAGTCGAAATAGAGCCGCCGGGAGCGACCGAGCGGGGAAAATAGTGCCGGGCGGAGATTGTGCGAATCCTCTGCCGGGCGTAAACAACGAAGAAGAAACCGACGAATGAAAGAGTTTTCTACTATTGCGAATGTTACGAGCGGGCGGGAGGAACGCCGGACTTGTTCGACCGCAGCCGGGTGCGGCGAACGGCGGGAACGGCTCAACGTATATTTTCTCGGAATCGGGGGGATCGGCATGAGTGCTCTGGCCCGGTATTTCCTCCACGAAGGCCAAAGGGTGGCGGGGTACGACCGGGTGCGGTCGCATCTCACGGACCAGATCGAGGCCGAAGGAGCCGTTGTTCACTATGAGGAGGATCCGGCGCTGATTCCGGCTGATTTCCGGGATCCGGCCACGACGATCGTGGTCTATACGCCGGCTGTTCCGGCGGATCATACCGAGTTGCGCTGGTTCGAAGAGCATGGTTTCGAGATCGTCAAGCGTTCGCAGATGCTGGGGTATCTTTCGCAGGGGAAGTTCGTGATGGCGGTGGCCGGTACGCACGGCAAAACCACGACCACGACGCTCGTGGCATGGCTCAACCACCGGGTGACGGGCGGCGGAAGCGCTTTCCTGGGCGGTATTTCGCGGAATTTTTCGAGTAACCTGGTGCTCGGCCGGGGGCGGCGTCTGGCGGTCGAGGCCGACGAGTTCGACCGTTCGTTCCTGCGGCTGTGGCCCGACGTGGCGGTGGTCACCTCGGCCGATGCCGATCATCTGGATATTTACGGTACGCACGAGGCATTGCGCGAGGCTTTCTCGCAGTTCGTCGGACAGATCCGCGAAGGCGGGGCGCTGGTCGTCAAGCGGGGTGTCGATCTGAAGATCGGGAACCCCGGTATCCGGGTTTACCGCTATTCGTACGACGAGCCGTGCGATTTTTACGCCCGTAACGTGACGCTGCTCGAAGGCGGCCACTACCGGTACGATCTGGTGACGCCCGGCGGCGTTGTCGAAGGGTGCACGCTGGGTATTCCCGGTTGGGTCAATATCGAGAATGCCGTGGCGGCCGTGGCGGCGCTCTGGTGCGCGTCGGAGCGGGACGGCGAGCCGCTGGATGCGGAGCGTCTGCGGGAGGCGCTGGCCTCGTTCGAGGGGGTCAAGCGACGTTTCGAATTTTATGTCAATACGCCCCGGCAGGTTTATATGGACGATTACGCCCACCACCCGCGCGAGTTGGCGGCGGCGATCACTTCGGTCAAGAAGATGTTTCCGGGGCGGCGGCTGACGGCGCTTTTCCAGCCGCACCTCTACACCCGCACGCGGGATTTCTACCGCGAGTTCGCCGAGGCGCTCTCGCATGCCGACCGGGTGGTACTGCTGCCGATCTATCCGGCCCGCGAGGAGCCGATTCCGGGTGTGGAGTCCGAGATGATCGGCCGCCTGCTGACGGTGCCTTGGACGATCTGCGACCGTGCGGAGTTGGCCGAAAAGGTGGCTGCGATGGATACCGATGTAGTCGTCAGCTTCGGCGCGGGCAATATAGACGCCTGCTGCGGGGCACTGGCAGAAAAATTGCGGGAAAAAGCCTGATTCGCCGTCTGCCGGAGACGATCTGTTTTTTTCGAGGCCGTGTCCGTCGCGGCCGTACCGGGCGGGAAGTAAACGCCGGGATGAGATTCAACCATTGACGAATGCCGAAATACCTGAAATATACGCTTCTTGCACTGCTTTGGGGCGGTGTGGCCGCTTATTTGCTCTATGCGGGAGGCAAGGTGCGCCGTCATTGTGCGGAGCAGCCTGTGACGCGCATCGAGGTCGAAGTGGTGGACAGCACCTCGCAGTTGCGGCTGGTGTCGGAAGCTACCGTTCGGGGGTGGCTCGCCCGCAGCGGCATCAAAACCGTCGGCGAGAAGATCGGTGCCGTGCGGCTGGATGCGCTGGAACGGCTTATCGCCCGCAATGGATTCGTCGCCGACGCCCGGGTTACGGTTTCCTATTCGGGCGTGCTGCATGTCGCCGTCTGGCAGCGGACGCCTCTGATGCGGCTGTTGATCGACGGCTATAATTCGTACGTGACCGAGGAGGGCTATCTGTTTGCAGTGCCCCGTGCCTCGTCGGTTTATGTGCCGGTGATTACGGGTACCTACCGTCCCCCGTTCCCGGCCTCCTATGTGGGGTATGCGGCGGATTACAGGCGGGAGCAGATGCAACAGATAGACGATAAGATCGCGGAGTTGGAACGGGAAAAATACCCTCTTTACCGACGGGAGCTGAAGAACGATGAAAATATCCGTTCGCTGCGGCGGATGCTGATTAAAAAGAGATGGTTCGAATCTTCGGAGTCCTTCGGCGAGCGGGTGCGGGAACTCCGCAAGCACAAGGAGCAGTTGCGCCGCAAATATCGCTATGAGGCTCAGGTGATTCAGTCGGCGATCGACAAAATTTCCGAAAAACAGGAAGCCGAGCGTCGCCGACAAAAAATTTTGGCGAAAAGGTACGAAGATTTCTCGAAACTGACTACCTTTGTAAAATGGATGGAAAACGACGATTTCTGGCGGTCGGAAATCGTTCAGATAACGGCCCGCACCACTGAAAGCGGGGCTATCGACCTGGAACTTACGCCCCGGAGCGGCAACTATACCATCCTTTTCGGCCGCTTGGACGATGCCGAGCAGAAACTGGATAAGTTGCTGCGGTTTTACCGGGAGGGACTCGGAAAAGCCGGATGGGATCGGTACCGGACGATCAACGTGAAGTACGCCGGGCAGGTCGTCTGTACGGAGTGGTAAGGTTTTCGAGATGCAGGAGCCGGATCTGCCTGCGGAATATGTGCCGGGCAGGGAAGAGGCTGGGAAACGATTCAATGAAAAAATAGATAGAGCACAGTGGAAAAAAAGAGTTATACGGTAGCCATCGACCTCGGTTCTTCGAACGTGGTGGTCGCTGTCGGGTCGAAACGCGAAGACGGAACGCTCGGTATCGAAGCCGTCGTTTCCAAACCGGTCGAGGGGGTCAAGGCCGGCCGGATCGATAATATCGAACAGGCGGGCAATGCCATCCGGGAGGCTGTCGCCGAGGTGGAATCGACGCTCGGCGTTCGAATTACGGAGGCTTATGCCGGCATTTCGGGCGAGTTCGTCCGTTGTGCCCGCCATACCGACCACGTCTTTACCTACGATCCCCAGAACGGGGTGAACCAGGGCGATGTAGATGCCCTGTTCGATCGTATGCGCAACGTCCAGGCCCCCGACGACGAAACGATCATGGAGCGTATTCCGCAGCATTATATGGTGGATGATGCCGAGGAGGTGCGCAATCCGGTCGGTTCGTTCTGCAAGCGGTTGTCTTCGACTTTCAACTTCATACTTTGCGGCAAGACGCCGCTGCAACGGCTCGACATGGCTCTCCGGCGGCTCGGTATCCGTATGTTGGGGGTATTCCCCAATGCGCTGGCGACGCCCGAAGCCGTACTCTCTTCCGATGAGAAGGAGGAGGGGGTGGCCGTCGTGGATATCGGTGGAGGCGTGACCGACGTTGCGGTTTATTACCGGGGCGTGCCGCGTTACGTGGCGACGATCCCGATGGGAGCGAGCGCCATCAACCGGGACATCCGTTCGCAGAGCATTCCCGAGAAACATGTCGAGAGCCTCAAGTGCAAATACGGTTCGGCTGTTGCCGAGCTCGCTCCCGAAGACAAGCTGATCCGCGTGAGCGGTCGCACGGCCCGCGAAGCCAAGGATATTCTGCTGCGCAACCTGGCCACCGTCATCGAGGCCCGGGCTACCGACATCGTCGAATTCGTGCAGCAGGAGATCCGGGATTCGGGGTATGCCGAGCGGTTGGCCTACGGCATCGTGCTGACGGGCGGCTCGGCCCGACTCAAGGATATAGACGAATTGTTCCGTCGTGTGACCGGCATGGACGTTCGTATCGCAAGCGCCGAAACAGGCATCAGCGAAGATTCGCGCGAGGCGGTTGCGAACCCTGCGTTCGCCACGGTCGTCGGACTGTTGCTCAAGGGGGCCGGCATGGGTTCGTGCAACGTGATCGAGGACAAGGCGGGCCTTTCGCCCCGTCGCCCTGTCCCGCCGACCTCTGTGCCGGGATTCCAGCCTCCGCAGCCCCAGTCGCGGCCGCAACCCCAGCCCTATGCGCCGACACGGCCTTCTGCGGAAACGGTCAATGCGGCGTATGCGCGTCGGGAGGCTGCCCGTGCGGAATCCGCAGCGGCCGAGCCCGAGGCGGACGATGCCGGAGAGGAGCCCGCGCCTCAGGCTCCCGTGCAGGAGCCGGTGAAAAAGGAACGCAACTGGCGGAGTATTTTCAAGCGGACGCTCGACAAGATCAACGAGGGCTTCAATGCCGCCGATGACGAGGAGATTTAACGATTAAGACAAGAGAAACGAAACGATATGACAGACGATGTAATCACCCAGTTGGCCGCTGCCCGCACGAATCCTTCCATTATCATGGTAGTCGGTGTCGGCGGTGCGGGCGGCAATGCCGTGAATCACATGTGGAACCTGGGGATCAAGGGCGTGGACTTTATGGTCTGCAACACCGACCAGCAGGCGCTCGACAAGAGTCCCGTGGAGCTGAAAGTCCGGCTCGGCAGCGAGGGATTGGGCGCCGGCAACGACCCTGAAAACGGACGCAAGGCCGCCATCGAGTCGCTCGATGTGGTGCGCCAGCGTTTCGAGGCGTCGGGGACCAAGATGGTCTTCATCACCGCCGGTATGGGCGGCGGTACGGGTACGGGCGCTTCGCCGGTGATCGCCAAGCTGGCCAAGGAGATGGGAATGCTGACCGTCGGCATCGTCACTTCGCCGCTGGCCGTCGAAGGCAAGATCCGTTACGAACAGGCGTTCCGGGGCATCGAGGAGCTGCGTCAGAACGTCGATTCGCTGCTGATTATCAACAACGAGAATATTCTTGAAATATACGGCCGTCTGGCCTTGAAGCAGGCTTTCGGCAAGGCCGATGACATCCTGGCTTCGGCTGCGAAGGGCATCGCCGAGATCATTACGGTCGAGAGCGACCTGGTGAACGTCGATTTCGCCGACGTGTCGAAGGTGATGCGGGACAGCGGTCGCGCGCACATGAGCGTAGCGACGGCCGAAGGCGACAACCGGGCCGAGGCGGTGGCCGAAGCGTCGCTGCATTCGCCCCTGTTGGATCACAACCTGATTTCCGGAGCCCGCAACATTCTGCTCAATATCTCGGTGGCCAATGCCGAAGAGCTGATGTACGAGGAGGTGGTGCGGATTCTGGAGTATATCCAGGCGCATGCCAGCGTCGAGGACGAGTCGGGCAACATTCACAACGCCAATATCATCTGGGGTACGAGCGAGAAACCCCAGTTGGGCAATGCCATCGAGCTGGTGGTGGTGGCGACGGGATTCGAGGGCGACGAGGAGAAGCGGATGATGGAGACGGTCATTCCGCCCGCACGGATCGTCAAGCCTGTCCCGGAAGGTGCCGACCCTGCCGGAAAGCCGGTGTTGGAACCGGTGGGCAAGCCCGGCAAGGCCACTCCGCAGACACGCCCTCTGGAGCAGGTGATCCTGGGCGAGAAATCGACCCGTTACAGCAATATCGACCAGATCCTCGCCAAACCGGCTTATCAGTCGCGTAAGGCGCAGTTCATCGTCGAGATGCCTGCGGGCCGCAAGGAGGTGCTTAAGGAGGAGAAGGGTGCTGCGGAGCGTGCGGAGGAAAACCGCTCCGAGTCGCTGTTCGATTAACATAAAACGGATTGGATTTGGAAGATAGTGCTGCGGCCATCATCTATCACGGCATGACGTTTCATGTCGTGGTGCTGTGTTGTGTGACTTTGTTCCTGCTATTGGTTTCGGCGTTGGTTTCCGGCTCCGAAACCGCTTTTTTTTCGCTTTCGGGCAACGATGTGCGCAAGATCCGGCGGCACGATACGCCGGTTTGCCGGCGGATGCTGAATCTGCTGGGCAAGGCCGATCTGCTGCTGGCTACGATTCTGGTAGTCAATAACCTGGTCAATATCGGTATCGTTATCCTCTCTTCGGAGATCATCGATTCGCTTTTCACTTTCGCCCGTTTCGAGTTTCTTTTCAAGACGGTGATCGTGACGTTCCTGCTGCTGCTTTTCGGGGAGATTCTGCCTAAAGTCGCGGCGCAGACGATTCCTTTGCGGTTCGCCGGTTTCGCTGCGCGGCCCCTTTTGGTGCTGCGATGGATTTTTTATCCGTTGTCGTATGTGCTGGTGCGCACCGGAAACCGTATCAGCGAGCGGGCTGCCCACCATCAGGAAATTTCCATCGGCGAACTGGCCGATGCGATCGATATGACACGCACGGCCTCCAAGGAGGAGCACGGGATGCTTTCGGGCATCGTCAGCTTCGTCAATACCGAGGTGCAGGAGATCATGAAACCCCGGGTGGATATTACGGCCGTTGCCATCACGGATTCCTATGAACAGGTCAAGCAGACCATCATCCGGTCGGGTTTCTCGCGCATTCCGGTTTACGAGGGCGATTTGGACAATATCAAGGGAACGCTTTATGTCAAGGATCTGCTTTCGCATATCGACCGGGGCGACGAATTCGGCTGGCAGCAACTGATCCGCAGGCCCTATTTCGTGCCGGAGCACAAGAAGATCAACGACCTGCTGGCCGATTTCCAGAACCAGAAGATCCACATGGCGATCGTCGTCGATGAATACGGCTCGACGCAGGGCCTCGTGTCGCTCGAAGACATCGTCGAGGAGGTAGTGGGTGAAATTTCGGACGAAAGCGACAAGGACGAAGTGTTTTATACCCGTTTGGACAAAGATACCTACCTGTTCGACGGCAAGACCCATATCGGCGATTTCGAACGCATTGTGGAGATTGCCGAAGGTACTTTCGCCGATGTCAAGGGGCGTGCCGAAACACTGGCCGGTCTGATGCTCGAACTGAAGTGCGACTTCCTGAAAAAGGGGGATACGGTAACGGCTCACGATGTGCGGTTCACTGTGGAGGAGATCGAGGGACACCGCATCGACAAGATCAAAGTCCGTCTGCATGGATAATATCCTTTGTATCGAAAAGGTTTTGTCCTGGGAACGGTTGCTGCGGCTGGTGCCCGAACGGGATCTCCGGTTGGCTGCGGCGTTGAAGCCGGCTTCCCGCCGCGAAGAGTTTCTGATGTGGCGGTCGATTGTTTACCGTCGTCTGCCGGATGCCGAAATCGCATATAATGCGGTCGGAGCTCCCGTCGTATGCAATTATCCCCTCCATATCGGAGTTTCCCACTGCCCCGGATACGTTGCGGTCTGTTTCTCCGACCGTCCATGTGCCGTCGATATCGAGCCGCTTGCCCGCGATTTCGGTCGGGCGGCAGCCCGCTTTGCTTCTGCCGAAGAGCGGCAGTTGTCCGACAGTCCGCTGTTGTTGCCGGCCCTCTGGTGCGCCAAGGAGACGCTTTACAAATATTCGGGGCGGCGGAACCTCGATCTGCTCCGGGATTTACGGATCGAGCGTTTCGATCCGGACGAAGGCCGGATGACGGGCCGTATTTGCGGGGAATCCGCATTGGAAATCGGACTTCGGAGGGAGGAGGAGCTTCTTGCAGCCTATATCTTGGTGTGATTATGCTTGCAGGCGTAATTCGGTTCGGGACTTTCGGGGTGTCTGTCGTTCTATAATGGAGGTTCCGCCGAGGAGTTGATTTTCGGACGCTTGGGGCGCTGTCTGCGGCGCCGGATGCAAGGATGCCGCCCGGCAGCTTCGAGGCGGGGCTTCGGTGCTCTTGAAATTTCGGATCGTCTGTTGGCAGACCGTTTTGCCGCCGGGGAGGGATGTCGGGCGGCCTGCGGAGGATTCGGAACCTTCTTCCTGCCGAAATGGGACGAATACCCTCCTCCTTGCCGGAAGTTTCACAAATCCTTTTTCGTATCGGGCGGCCGGAAATCGAACCTCCTGCCGACGAAATCCGGTCGGTCGGGGCGTTATTCCGAATGTTATTGTTATTTTTGTAACGATGAAACAGGCTGTCACCCCGCTTCGTTTAGGTTCCGACCGGATTTCGTCGCTGCTCGTCCGTTATGCGATCCCTTCGATTATCGCGATGACCTCTTCGTCGCTCTACAACATCGTCGATAGCATTTTCATCGGACACGGCGTCGGTCCGATCGCCATTTCCGGCGTGGCGCTTTCGATGCCTCTGATGAACATCGCGTCGGCTTTCGGGTCGTTGATCGGGATCGGTGCTGCGGCGCTCACCTCGATCCGGCTGGGGCAGGGACGCCGGGAGGCTGCCGAGGGGGTGTTGGGCAATGTGGTGTTGCTCAATTTTCTGGTAGCGGCGCTTTTTACGGCCGTAGGTCTGTTGCTGCTGGACCCCATTCTCTGCTTCTTCGGGGCGAGCGACGCTACGATCGGTTATGCACGAGATTTCATGCAGATCATTCTCGGCGGTACGATCGTTACCCATATGTATTTGAGCCTGAACGAAGTGATCCGTGCTTCGGGTTATCCGAGGAGAGCCATGGCGATTATGCTGACGGCCGTCGTGTTGAACTGTCTGCTCAATCCGCTGTTCATTTTCGGGTTCGGCTGGGGTATTCGCGGTTCGGCGGCCGCGACGGTGCTGGCCCAGGTCGCGGCGCTCTCGGTTTCGCTCATCCACTTCTCTTCCCGGGGAAGTTTCATCCGGTTCGAACGGGGGATTTTCCGCTTGCAGGCGTCGGTCGTGGGCAAGATCTTTTCTATCGGTATGGCTTCGTTTCTGCTGCACCTCTGTGCTTCGGCGGTAGTGATCGTCGTGAACAAATCGCTCCGGGAGTACGGCGGCGACGTGGCGATCGGGGCGTATGGCATCATTTATCGGGTGGCGATGCTCTTCCTGATGATCGTTTCTGGACTGAATCAAGGCATGCAGCCCATCGTGGGGTACAATTACGGCGCCCGGCGGTACGACCGGGTGTTGAAGGTCCTGCGGCAGACCGTCGTGTGTGCGGTTTGCGTGACGACGACGGGATTCCTGCTGGGACAGCTCTTTCCCCGGCAGGTGGCGATGCTCTTCGTCGATGCTGCGGACGGAGCTGCGGCCGAGCGGATGATCTCTACGGCGGCCGAGGGGCTGCGGATCGTGTTGTGCGTTTTCCCGATCGTCGGATTCCAGATCGTGACTTCCAATTTTTTCCAATATATCGGCAAGCCGCACAAGGCGATTTTCCTCTCCCTCACGCGGCAGATGCTGTTCCTCATCCCGCTGCTCCTTGTTTTGCCGCCGCATCTCGGTACGCTGGGTGTCTGGATGTCGATGCCGATTGCCGACGGTACGGCCTCTCTGCTGGCCGCCGTGCTGCTCTTCTACCAGGTTCGTAAATTCAGACACCGGCCCCATGCGGAACGGAGTATCTGAGTTTTTTGAAAATATCGATTACAGACTCTTTCGGTGAATTGATGGGGCATTCGCTCGATCCGGGAAATACGACAGAACTCTCGGACGGATCGTTGCACGCGTCCGATTTGGCTTGAATACGGAGCAGGAGCGAGGAGGTGTCGGGTGCCTCCGGGCGTTGGTCGTAACGATAGGGATATCTGCGCAGAAAGAGCTTTTACGATAATAAAAAACAGAGCCGGTGATCCACCGGCTCTGTTTTGGATTTTGTGTTTTGGATTAAATTCCGAGTTTGGTGCGGATCTCCTGCGGAATGGCGTTCTTGTTTACCATAACGGACAGGGTTTTGTACTCCACGAACGGACGCGAGAAGTAGTAGTAACCGTCGTAGGGAGGACGTACGTCCCACGAGTTCTTTACCTTGAAGAAGGGATTGCCCTGCTGATCGACGGCCGTACCCACGATTACCATGCCGTGGTCGTCCGTAGTTTCGTAGTTGTCGAAAGCGATCTGGCGCATCTCCTGCGTGATCTTCTTCTCCTTGACGGGTTTGTCGAACTTGTAGAGGGCGGCCTCTTTCTCGGCGGCGCTCAATTTGCCCCACTTCTCGGCCTCGGTACCCTCCATGCCGTCGATGTCGGTTTCGGGAATGATTCCGATCGCCTTGATGCGGTCGAAGCCCTTTTCGCTGACGTCGGTAGCCCATTCGATCGAGTAACCGTTGGCCAGGGCATTATCGACCACGGCCATCATCTCCTCCAGCGGTACGTTGTAAACCGTGCCCCACATCCAGTTGTCGGGGACTTCGATGATGAACTCCGTGTAGAACGGATGGTGCGTGAAGGAACCTACGTCTACATAGTCGTCCATCTTGATCGGCAGCGACGCTGCGAACGATTCGGGGGTATATTCCTTGCCTTCGTAGGTGAATTTTTCAGGGCGCACGCCGAAATAAGTGTCCAGCAGCGCATTCAGACCGTCTTGCCAGGCCGTGGTCAGCACCCCGTTGTTTCTTGCCTTGATAACTGCGTCCAGGTAGGCTTTCAGTGCTGCGTCGAGCTCGCCGAAGACCGGTTTCTCCGTGCCGTAGTTCAGACCCGGATAGACCTCCTGGGGTACGATGCCGTATTTCTTGATGCCTTCGATTACGTCGTGGGCGGCACCGCCTTCCGCAAAGTTCAGATGTCCGTGCAGGCGGACGTATTTAACGCCTTTATCGAAATACATGTTGCGGACGATCCACATTTCGGACAGGTCCATCTCCGGCCCGCCGGCCCGCAGAATTTCGTTTTCCAGGAACGAAAGAGCCGAATAACACCAGCAGGTGCCGCTGCGGTGCTGGTCTTTGACCGAAGTGGTCGGTACGGTGGTCAAGTCGGTGAACTTGTAGCCTTCCTCCTGGGTCTTCTGTGCAGGTTTCTTGGCCGATGCGGAGCACACCATAAGTGCCAGGCCTGCGAGTAACAGCAGTTTTTTCATCGTAATTTTGGGGTTTGTTATTTTTTAGAAGTTTGAATGATTTTCATGCACGCTTCGAGAGTGATCTCCTCGGGTTTGGTCCCTTTGGGAATACGGTAGTTCTTGCCTTTGTAGGCGATATAAGGACCGTAACGGCCGTTTTTAATCAGTAGTTCGGGCTCTTCGGCGAAGGTTTTGAGCGGAGTGTTCGCTGCAGCGGCGCGGGCCTGCTGTTCGCGCACGAGCTCCGCAGCGCGGTCGTAGCCGATCGTATAGGGATCGTCCGTGCGGGCGAGCGATGCGAACGATTTGCCGTGCCGCACGTAGGGCCCGAACTTTCCGATGCCGATGACCAGATCTTCCCCTTCGTAGGGCCCCAGGTTGCGGGGCAGGCTGAAGAGCGCCAAAGCCTCTTCGAGGGTGAGCGATTCGATCAACTGCCCCTTCTTGAGTGATGCGAAACGGCTCTTTTCCCCTTCGTTGCCTTCGATTTCGACCATCGGACCGTAGCGGCCGATGCGGGCTTTTACCGTATGCCCCGTAGTGGGGTCGGTGCCCAGGATGCGTATCTGGTTGTTTTTGGTCGTCTGGGTCGTGGTCGCATGATCGACCATTTTATGAAAAGGACCGTAAAAATCGTCGATCATGCTGTTCCAGGTGATCTCTCCGTCGGCGATGCGGTCGAACTCCTTTTCGACGTTGGCCGTGAAGTTGTAGTCCATGATCGGCTCGAATTGCGATTCGAGGTAGTCATTGACCACCATGCCGATATCGGTCGGCTGGAGTCGGTTTTTCTCCTTGCCGTAGGTTTCGGTAAGCCTTTTTTCGGCGATCTTGCTGCCGGTCAGCGTAAGTTGCACGTAGCTGCGTTTCTGGCCCTCCTTGTTCTGTTTGACCACGTACCCGCGGTTGATGATCGTCGTGATGGTCGGCGCATAGGTCGAAGGACGTCCGATGCCGAGCTCTTCGAGCCGTTTTACGAGCGAAGCCTCGTTATAGCGGGCCGGCGGTGCGGTGAAGCGTTCCGTGGCCGTAATTTGCGCGGGATTGACGCTCTCGCCTTGGGCCATTTTGGGGAGGATGCCCGATCCCTCTTCGCCCGGCTCCTCGTCCGTGGATTCCGAGTAGAGTTTCAGGAATCCGTCGAAACGGATCACTTCGCCCGTGGCGACGAACTGGGCGTCCGAACCGGAGATATCGATGACGATCGTGGTGCGGTCGAGCTCCGCAGGAACCATCTGCGAGGCGACCGTCCGCTTCCAGATCAGGTCGTACAACTTCTTTTCGGCGGGAGTGCCTTCGATCGTCTGCCGCTCGATATACGACGGGCGGATCGCCTCGTGGGCTTCCTGTGCGCCTTTGGTTTTTGTCTTGTAATTATGTGCCGACGAATATTTCTCACCGAAAAGTTTGATGATCTCCTCCTTGCACTGGCCGATCGCCTGCTTCGAGAGATTTACCGAGTCGGTACGCATGTAGGTAATCAAACCCTGCTCGTAGAGGTGCTGCGCCACGGACATCGTCTGCGATACCGACATTCCGAGTTTGCGGCCCGCCTCCTGCTGGAGCGTCGAGGTCGTGAACGGAGGCGCGGGGTAGCGCTGTGCCGGTTTTTCCTCGGCTTTGGCGACGGTGAACCGGGCGTCGATGCAGCTGCGCAGGAAAGTCTCTGCTTCCTCGCGGGTATCGAAGCGGGTGGACAGTTCCGCCTTGAAAAGGGTTTTATCGGGATCGGCGGCGGCGTAGAACTGTGCTACGACACGGTAGTAGGGCGTCGAGCGGAATGCGATGATCTCCCGCTCCCGCTCTACCAGCAGCCGTACGGCGACGCTCTGTACGCGTCCGGCCGAGAGTTGGGGCCGCACCTTTTTCCAAAGCAGGGGCGATAGCTCGAATCCGACCAGGCGGTCCAGCACGCGGCGTGCCTGCTGGGCCTTTACCAGATTCATATCGATCGTGCGG
>OGXI01002219.1_pt1 | contig 14871 bp, 12 predicted proteins | sample 1576221 | NCBI WGS metagenome assembly OGXI01 (sample SAMEA3541523, study PRJEB24748) | human gut metagenome | biome: human gut; feature: human-associated habitat; material: faeces | place: China | collected 2012
AGCCGCCGGAGCGGTGCTTAAGCCGTAAGGCGGGAATTGTGCGGTGTTGCCTAAACAAAGCAAATACTTCGGTAGGGGTCGATGCCTGCATCGACCCGCGGGCGGATGGCGAGCATCTGCCCCTACAAATTGGCGATAAATTAAACGTAGGAGCAAACCATGAAAATACCTGCAAAAGGCTTTACCCACGGGGGCAAATTCCACGCGGATGACGTGTTCTCCACCGCCCTGCTGCAAATTGTGCGGCCGGACATCCAGGTCACGCGCGGCTTTGTGGTGCCCGATGATTTCGATGGCATCGTCTATGATGTCGGCGGCGGCATGTTCGACCACCACCAGGAGCCCCGCGAGACTCGCCCCAACGGCGTGCCCTACGCGGCGTTCGGCCTGCTGTGGCAGGTGCTGGGCGCCCAGCTGGTGGGCGAGCATCAGGCCCGCCTGCTGGACGAAAACTTCATCCAGCCGTTGGATCTGAACGATAACACCGGCGAGCAGAACTCTCTGGCTGACGCCATCGGCAGCTTCAATCCGCTGTGGGACTCGAAGGACGACCCGGACGAGTGCTTCTGGCGCGCCGTGCCGGTGGCCAAAAAGATTTTGGAAAACGAGATCGCCGCCGCCAACGCTGTCAACCGCGCCGACGACACCGTGCGCCGCGCCTATGCCAACATGAAGGACGGCATCGTGGTGCTGCCCGCCTACATGCCCTGGAAAAACGGCCTGTACAAGACCGATGCGCTGTTTGTGGTCTACCCCAGCCAGCGCGGCGGCTACAGTGCCCAGTGTGTGACCGACCACCGCACAAAACGCAGCAAACAGCCGTTCCCGCCCGCGTGGGCCGGTAAACCGGAAGCCCAGCTGCGCCAGATCAGCGGCCTGGGGCTGCGGTTCTGCCACCCCAGCCGGTTCTTGATTACGGCGGACGATAAAGAGACGGCCATCGAGGCCTGCCGCCGCACCCTGCGCGCCGCGGGCCGCAAGGTGAGCGAATGAGCGGGAAAAGCCTGCGGGGCCCGGCCCCCAGCCTGGCAGATGCCTGCCAGCCTGCCCCCGAAACCGCCTGGGTCTATCTGCTGCGCTGCCCGGACGGTAGCCTGTATGGCGGCTGGACCAACGACTTGGCCCGCCGCTTAAAGGCCCACCGCACCGGCAAGGGCGGGGCCAAGTACACCAAAAGCCACGGCGGCCCGGCCGTGCGCCTTGCCTATGCCGAGCGCTGCGCTGACAAAAGCGCGGCCTTAAAGCGCGAAGCCGCCATCAAAAAACTGCCCAAGGCTGAAAAAGAAGCCCTGGCGGCAAAGTGGGCGGCGGACAACCGTATCACCATCCGCATGGCTACCCCGGCGGACGGCGCGGCGGTGGCCGAGCTGTACAACTGGTACGTGCTGCATGGCACCCAGACTTTCCAGTACCGGCTTTCCACGGCCGAGGAGTACGCCGCCAACATTGCGGGTGTGCTGGAAAAAGCACCGTTTCTGGTGGCCATCACCCCGGACGGCCGCTTGCAGGGGTTTGCCTGCGCCCACCCCTGGCACAGCCGCGAGGCCTATGCCTGGAATGTGGAGGCTACCATTTATTGCGCGCCGGATTGCGTCGGCCAGGGGGTGGGCAAGCGCCTGTACACCGCCCTGCTGGAGCTGCTGCGGATGCAGGGCTACTATAACGCCTTTGCCATTGTGACCGGCGAGAACAAGGCGAGCCACGAATTCCACAAACGGATGGGCTTTACCAAAAGTTTTGTGGAAAAGCACAGCGGCTACAAGTTTGGCCGCTGGCTGGATGTGGTGTACTGGCAGTACCCGCTGCGTACCGGAGATGCCCCGCCGGAGCCGGTACGCTACCGGCTGACGGAGGCCGAGGTGGTTTCAATTCTGAAAAAAAGTTAATTTGTAACAAAGCAAACCGGCACAGCGCCTCTTCTGTATAACAGAAAGGCGCTGTTTTTTGTGCAGTACAGAAAAGTTATCTTAATCATTAAAAATATTGGCTGATAAAGATTGACAAAACTTAGCGGGGGGGGGGATTATACATATATCTGGTATTTTATAGGTTTATTATATAAATGCCAAAAGAAGAAGGAAATACAGAATCAGAGATGAGGTAACCAAGCATGCACCTGAATGGAATTGCAAAGCGCATTACAGCGCTGGCCCTGGGCGCGGCACTGCTTACAGCCACTGCCCTGCCTGCGTTTGCCGAGGGCACACAGAAAATAACGTATAATGCAGGAAATTACACGTTTGAAAAGATTTCACACCCCACCAAGGGCACTATGTCGGCAGACGGCATCGTGGACTATATCGGGGACGGTGCAGTGAACGTGATTACCGACCCCAGCGACCCGAACTACAACGCGGGCGACCGCGGCCAGAACTACAGCTGGTCCGCTGTTGCTTACGGTGACTGGATGTATGTGGGTACCTGCTACTCGGCTATGGGCAACACGCTGACCCTGATGCAGAATATCCTGGGCGACAAGTTCGATAAGGACGTTATGGAAGCCGGCCTGAAGGCCATGTTCAACGGCACCTTCTATTATGGCCACGAGGACGGCGTGGACGGCGGCGGCATCCTGGTCAAGGTAAACACCAAGACCGGCGAGACCAAGCTGCTGATGTCCAACTCCCTCAACCACATGGCACCGCTGTTCCGCAACGCGATCGCCTATAACGGCAAGCTGTACTTCTGCGGCAGTGTGCATGTAAACGGCCGAAGCGGCCTGCCCAGCGTGTATGAGATCGACCCCACGGACGACAGCTACAAGGCCGTTTACGTGGGCCTGTCCTCCATGCAGGACTACGGCGCAGCCTACAAAAAGGGCATCTCCACCGGTATCCGCGGCATGTGCGTGTATAACGGCAAGCTCGTGATCAGCAATGTTTTCGCCGATGCCACCACCGGCGAGAGCGGCGCTACCATCCTGGCTTCGTCGAACCCCTCTGAGGGCTTTACCGTGATTGCCAGCCAGCGCGACCTGTTTGACTACCCGGCCTACACCTACCGCGACAGCATCTACGGCGGTTCCGTGTGGGATATGGTCGAGTACAACGGCCACCTGTATGTTTCCATCTGCACCGGCACCGAGGAGAATGCCCCCGATGACAACACGATGCAGTCCTTCGCCATCGTGCGCGGCGACGAAAAAGCCGATGGCACCTTTACCTGGACCCCGCTGATCGGCGACCAGGAGAAGGACGGCGCCCGCTACACCTTCGGCATCGACCCGGAGCGTACCCGTTCCGGCGCAGCCAACCTGATCGTTTACAAAGACCACCTCTATATCGGCGAGTACAACGACGAGCAGATCGCCATGGAGCGCATCCTTTTCAACAAGACCGGCGAGGGCAGCGATGGCTCCCTGGGCGGCGTGGATTGCAGCTTCGTCAACGCCAACCTGGAACAGTCGGTAAACCTGTACCGCATGGATAAAGACGAAAACATCGAGCTGCTGGTCGGTGATGCCACCACCATGTTCCCCAACGGCGGTATTTCCGGCATTGGTTCCGGTTTCGGCCATAACGAGAACCAGTACATCTGGCGTATGGAAGTATACGATGGCAAGCTGTACATCGGCACTTTTGATACCAGCAGCCTGCTGGAGCCCATCGGCCAGTTCTCCAACGGCGATATTATCGGCATGACGCCCGAGCAGTGGGCGACCCAGCTGCAGTACATCAAGGAGCTGCTGGAACTGCTGTACGAAAAGAACAAAACCAACCCGGTGGCTACCTATGAAATGCAGGCTACGCCGGAGACCGCCACCCCGGAAACGGCTATGTATATGGATGACATGGCAGTGGAAGTTGAAGATTCCTTCGCCAGTGAGGCAGCTGACCTGACTGACATGATGGAGATAGCCCCCGATGTGTTGGGCAATGATACGGAGATGGGAGTACTGTCCTCGGAAAATTCTGTGGAGGATCGTATTACCAGTCTGCAGGATTTCTCTGACTACTACGAGACCATGCTGGACCAGTATGAACAGCTGGCCGCTGAGTATGATCTGGGTGATGACCTGAAAGATGCTTTTGAAAAGCTGCTGAACCAGGAGACCTGGGACAAGATCAAGAGCGTCCTTGTCTGCCTGCATTACATGCGCACCGCAAGCCGCGGCTTTGACATGTATGTTACTTCTGACGGTGTGAACTTTGAAACGCTGACCACCAGCGGCTTCGGTGACCCGTACAACCACGGCCTGCGCGTGTTTGCTGTTACCAACCAGGGCCTGTGCCTCGGCACGGCAAACCCGTTCTATGGCACGCAGCTGTGGATCCAGCGCAAAACCGAGACCAAGCCGCAGCCGACGGCCCCTGCCGCTACTCAGAAGCCCACTACCGTGACCGCTACCGCGGCCGAGACCACCGCACCGGTGGTTAAGACTACGGCTACCATCCCGCAGACTTCGGATGATATGCCTATCGTTCCGCTGGCGGTTGTCTGCCTGGGTGCCCTGGGTGCCTTTGGCGTGGCCTTTGCCCTGAAAAAGCGTAACCACCAGTAACCCGAACCGCAATTTCCCATAAAGCTGAATCAGCTTTTTCTGCATGCTGACGTCCCCGTCGTTGCCCCAAGCAGCCGACGGGGACGTCTTTTTTTGCCAATTAACTAAAATGGCCGCTTAAACATTAGCTAAATTCGGGTTGACCTGCCCGAGACCGGGGGAGTATAATACAGGTACATGCAAACCGTAGGGTATCCACCCCTACCATTTTGCCTGGACGCTGGCTCCCGGCGAAAGCTTCACCGCGCCGGAAGCCGCCTTTATAGCAGCGCCGGCTTTGTGCTGCACACCCTGGGCTTGCCCCTGTGGAGGGGACTACGGCGAGGTGCCTGCAAAAGACCTTCTATTTAAAAAAGGAGCAACCTGTTTATGGCAATCATCAAACTGACCCCCAGCTGCAAAGACTACCTGTGGGGCGGTAGCCGTCTGCGCACCGATTTTGGCGTGCAGAGCGATCTGGACCCGCTGGCCGAAGCCTGGGTGCTCTCCTGCCACCCGGACGGCCCCAGCTACCTGCCCGACGGCACCACCCTGGCTGATTATGCGGCCGCTCACCCGGAAGCCCTGGGCACCGATTGCGCAAAATTTGAACAGTTCCCGGTTTTGACAAAATTTATCGATGCAAAGAACGATTTGTCCATCCAGGTACACCCCTTCAATGAGTACGCACTGAAAAATGAGCACCAGTACGGCAAGACTGAGATGTGGTACGTGCTGGATTGTGAGCCGAACGCCTTTCTGTACTATGGCTTTGACCATGAGATCAGCAAAAAGGAATTTGCCGAGCGCATCAAAAACAACACCCTGACGGAGGTTTTGAACGCCGTGCCGGTACATAAAGGAGATTGCTTTTTTATCCCGTCTGGCACGCTGCATGCCATCTGCAAGGGCATCGTGGTGGCCGAGGTACAGCAGAACTCCAACGTGACCTACCGCGTTTACGACTACGGCCGCGTCGGTGCCGACGGCAAGCCCCGAGCCCTGCATGTGGAAAAGGCACTGGATGTGACCCTGTGCACCCCGCCGGTAAAGCATGATTTTGGCGAACATCTGGCCCAGTGTGAGTATTTCACTGTGGATGCCAGAAACGGCGCCTTTGAGGGCGTGGCGGACGAGAAGAGCTTTGTTTCGCTGCTTATCACCGATGGCGAGGGCACCCTGACCAGCGGCGGCGAGACCGTGGCTGTGAAGAAGGGCGAGAGCTACTTCCTGCCCGCCGCCAGCGGCCCCTACGCCGTGACCGGCACCTGCCAGACGCTGGTGACGACCGTATAACGGAATAGATTTAAGCAATTTAGGGACAGCCCGTACTGCAGAAAACAGTGCGGGCTGTCTTTTTTTGTGCGAACCTGCGTGTGACGTTTTTTCCCCGTTGGCGGGGGTATACTCAGCCTTGAAATCAGCGGACGGCTTGTCCCACAGGCCGCCCGGATCAAATGGGGGAGGAACCGCCATGAACAAACGTCTGTTGGCAGGGCTTATGGCCTTTTGCCTTGCGGCTGGGGCCGCCAATGCCGCTTTTGCTGAGGACCCGCCATTATCGGGACCGCTACATACCGAGATCGCCACCAGCGAGACCGCCGCCCCGGCAGAGCCGACACCTACGCCGCCCGGCCCGGCCGAGGAAGACCCGGCAGGGGAGAACACGACCGGGGACGAGCTGTCCACACCCGCGCCAAGCACGACACCGGCCACCACCGCCACGCCTGAAAGCGCCGACCCGCCGGATGACGAGGATGAACTGGCAGTGCAGGCGGTGACGCTGCGCAGTGTAAAGATACAGGATAACATCAAATCTACGGGCGAGCTGGTAGCAGTCGTCAACGGACAAAGTGACCCGGTGGACGGCGTGACCTACACCTGGTATCGCAGCAAGACCGGCGCGGATGGCAGCTGGCAGCAGGTCACGGGCCAGGCCGTCAATGGTTCAGACAAGAACCTGACCGCCGAACACCCCCACGCGCTGAACGCCGCGCTGGATACTCTGCTGGCCCGCCAAAGCGACCCCAGCGCCGCCGACACCGACCGCTACCATTATAAGGTGGATGTCGCCTCCGGCAGCAGCACCCTGCAGGCTGAGGCTCAGGTAAACTATTATGTGCAGCTGCAAAACGGCAGCTTTGAGTACCCGGTGGTCAGCGACGGCAATTTCGCAAGTGACCGTTTTTGTTACCCGAACGACCATCAGCGCGCCCACTTTTTGCAGACGCGGGATGCGGAAACGACCAGCAGCATTTACTGGTATACAACTACCGAGTGCAATCGCTGGGGTGATGGTGTCAAGGGAAAATTTATCGAGATTGCCGACGCGACCACGACCGTTTATACGGACACTGTTATTACAGGATGGGGCCGCGATGGTAATGAGATAAAAGAAACTTACACAGACCCCAACGACGTGACCCAGGCCTACGCCATCGGCAAGGCCTACGATGGCGGCCAGTTTGCCGAACTGAACTGCCAGGCTTACGGCGCCCTGTACCAGGACGTGCTGACTGTGCCCGGCGCAACCTTAAACTGGAGTCTGGCCCACGCGGGTCGCGACGGCACTGACACGATGGCCCTGCTGATCGCTCCGGTGGATGTGGCCCAGGACATCACCGACGCGCTGAAAAATAAGACCACCCGCGCCGCCATCCAGGAAGCTCTGAACGGCAGCATCACGGTGAACGGCGTGAACGTGCCCATCCGCAACTACATTGTGGACGGCAATATCTCGGATGGCTGCACCGCATGGGGCGTACACAACGGTACCTACACGGTCCCGGCGGGGCAGTACGTCAGCCGGTTCTTCTTTGTGGCGGTGGCCAGCGCCAGCGGCGACAGCGAGGAGGGCCTCAAGCGCGGCAACCTCATCGACCGCGTCTGGTTCAGCACCGACCCTGTGCCCCCGGCTGCGGGCAGCGGCATCCTGCGCGTTACCAAAACGCTGCTGAAAACCGACGGTACCGCCCTGACCGATGCCGAGCTGATACAGGCTAAAGAAAATCTGCACTTTACCGTGGTCAACTCGGATCGCCAGATTGTGGGGGACTTCAGCGGCAGCGCGATGCAAGCGGATAGCATCAACCCCAACGTGCTGCAATACACGCTGGAGCTGCCCCTGACGGACAGCAGCGGCAACACCTACAACTACGCTGTGACCGAGACTGCCCGCGGTGAACCCACCGGTTACGATTGCACGCTGGTACGCACCGTAAAAGACGGCGGCGTGTGGACAGACGTGACGGATACACCGATACACAGCGGCATTGCACTGACCGCCCAGGCGGCAACAAATATCCGGTTTGAAAACACCTACGCCCGCGCCACCGGCAGCCTGACTATCACCAAGCAATTGCCCGACGATGCCGACGATGCCCTGCAAGCCGACTTCGCCGAAACAGTCAACACCTTTACGATCGCATCCGTTGCCGCAGGCAGCTACACGCCGCAGTATAGCGCGGGCGCCCGCCCGGCGGATGCCCCGGCTGCCGTCAGCCCGGACGCGAGCGGCCGCCTGACGCTCTCCATCAAAGGCGCAGGCAGCGTGACCCTGCCGGGCCTGGCTCCCGCCAGCTACACCGTGACCGAATCCGCCGCGCCGAACCTGACCAACTACTACCTGACCACTCCCGCCGCCGACCGAACCCAATCGCTGGATGTCACAGCAGGCGGCACGGCCGAGGCGCACTTCACCAACACCTACGAACCCTACCTGTCCGTCACGATCACCAAAAAAGTGGTGGGCGATATGGGCGATACTACGAAAAACTTCTCCTTCACCGCCACGCTGGACACCACCCAGATCCGCCAGGGCAGCGCGTACACCACGGCGGGGGACGGCGCGGCGCTGACCGACACTGGCTTCACCCTGCGCAGCGGCGGCAGCGTCACCCTCACCCATCTGCGCGCGGACCAGACCCTCACCCTGACTGAGACCGACCCCGGCGACCACACGGTCAGCTGGCAGCTCAACGGCGACGACGGCCCCACCGGCGTAACCTGCACGCTGCAAGTGCCCCGGGCCCAGCCCGCCGAGATCACCTGCATCAATACCCGCAACGTGGGCATCCCCACCGGCCTGCACACCGGCGCGGCGCCCTACCTGGCACTGGTCGGCCTGTGCTGGCTGGGCTGGCGGCTGCTGCGCTGCAGGGAGGTGTGACCCATGCCACGGGAGGACCTTCTGGCTACTGACAAGGAAAAAACACGTGCCAAAGCGGAAATTCACCGCTTCCTCACCCGCCTGGCGGTGTTCGCCGCGCTGTGCTGGGTGCTGTTCGGGGTCGTGTTCGGGCTGGCAGTGGTGCCGGGCAGCGCTATGGCGCCCCGCCTGTGCGGCGGCGACCTCGTCCTGTTCAGCCGGTTCGAGCGCGGCACCGCGGCCGGGCAGGTCGTGCTCTACCGGCAGGACGGCACGCTACGCCTTGGGCGCATCGCGGCGCGTGGCGGCGATACCGTCACTGTGACTGACACCGGCGCGCTCATCATCAACGGCAGTACGGTGGCCGAGCCGGACATCACCACCCCCACCCAGCCGGTCGAGGGCGGCCCGGACTACCCCGTCACCCTCGCGGAGGGCGAGCTTTTCCTGCTGTGCGATGCCCGCACCACGGGGGCGGACAGCCGCCTCTACGGCCCCATCCCGCAGCGGCAGGTGCTGGGCACGGCCCTGGCCGCCCTGCGCCGCAGCGGGCTGTAAACCCTGCTGCAACCCCAAAGAAAGCAACATAAATCCATATTGGAAGAGAGGAACCACCTATGAAGACCACCTACATTTCCCGCGCCAAATTCGGCAAATTTACCGCTGCCATTGCTGCGGCTGCCCTGCTGGCAGGCACCGCAGCGACCGGCGTGCTGGCCGCGGATTACACCGCCCAGCTGACCAAAACCATCGACATGACCGCCGCCCCCGGCGCAGGCGTGCCCCACGGCAGCATCACCTTCACGGTCGGCACGGTCGCGAACCTGCCCTCCTGGGCGGCCGGCACTGCTGTCAAAGGCACGGCCGCGCAGATCAAATCCACCGAGCTTACCGCCGCCTTTACGGGCGGCACGGCCAACACCGTCACGGTTCCCTTCACCTTTGACAGTGACGACTTCACCGCCCCGGGCGACTACATCTTCTCCCTCACAGAGACCGCTGCCGGCATCACCGGCCTGACGCAGGACACCGCGGCCCGCTACATCGTGGTGCGGGTGGTCAACACCGACCCCGCCACGCCCACCGGCGCCCTGCGCATCTCAGACATCAACATCGTCAACGCAGACGGCACGGCCAAGGCGGACGAGGTCACCAACACCTACACCGCCTACGGCCTCTCGGTGGTCAAGCACCTCAGCGGCAACTTTGCCAATGCCGGCGACGAGTTCACCTTTACCATCGCGCTGGACGACCCGGACGAAACGCCCCACGCCAGCTCGGTCACGGTAAAAACCGGCGGCGAATCGGCAGATTTCTCCACCATCACCGGCGACACCGTCACCTTCAACGCAGACGGCACCGCTGAAGTCAAAGCCGGCATCACCGGCGGCGAAAAGATCGAGGTCACCGGCCTGCCCGCTAACACGGGCTACACCATCACGGAATCCGGCGATACAGCGTCAAGTTATACCACCACCTGGGACGGCATCACCAAAACCGGCAGCGACGACAAAACCTCGGACGCCCAGACGATGGCCGCCGCGGACAAGACCATCACGGTCACCAACAGCCGCACTGCACCCACGCCTACGGGCCTGCTGCTGGACGCTGCGCCCTACGGCACCATGCTGCTGGCGGCGGGCACGGGCAGCGTGTTGCTGCTGCGTAAACGTCATAACAGCGACGAATAATGCTGCTGGCGGCAAAACTGGCGCGGTGGGGTGACCGGCTGCTTACGCTGGCGGCGGCGCTGCTGCTGGGGGCGCTGGCGCTGTTTGGGGCGTGGTCGCTGTGGGACATCGCCGCCACACGCCGCGCGGCCCTGCCGGATCAGACGCTGCGGTTCAAGCCGCTGGCCGCCGCGCCCGCGGACAGCCCCGGCTTTGCCGAGCTGCGCGCCCTCAACCCGGACGTCTGCGGCTGGCTCACGCTGGACGGCACCCGCATCGACTTTCCCGTCGTGCAGGGGGCGGACAACATGGTCTACGTCAACACCGACGTGTACGGAGATTTTTCGCTTTCTGGCGCGATATTTTTGGACTCACGCTGCCCGGCGGACTTCACCGCGCCCTACAGCATCGTCTACGGCCACCATATCGAGGACGGCGGCATGTTCGGTGACATCGTGCAGTTCACCCAAAGCGATTACTTCGCCGCACACACCACGGGCACACTGATAACAGACGATACAGCGTATAATATTGCGCTGTTCGCCTGCGTGCGGGCCGACGCCTACGACCCCGTGCTCTACGACCCCGCCCAAAGCCCGGACGCACTGCTGGCCTACATCAAGGCGCACGCGGTGCAGTACCGCACGCCGGGCAGCGGGCCGGTGGTGGCCTTTTCCACCTGCACCGAGGCCGCCACCAACGGCCGGGTGCTGCTGTTCGGCCAGCTGCTGCCCCAAACGTAAAAGGAGGAAATAAGGATGAATAACACCCAAAAACGCACGCTGCGACGCATAATAGTAGAGGCTGCACTGCTGCTTTTGCTGCTGCCGCTGCAAGCCCGCGCGGCGGAGTACAAATGCACAGCCGAGCTGCCCGTCGAGGTCCGCACTTCGGGCGCGGCCACGGCCGAGCGGTTCACCATCACCCTTACGCCCGAGGACGGCGCCCCCGCCCCCGCGGCGGACACGGTGCAGGTCAAAGGCAGCGGCACGGCCGGCTTTACGGGCCTGACCTACACCGCCCCCGGCGACTACCGCTACACGGTGCGCCAGTGCGCGGGTGGCACGGCGCACATGACCTACGACGCCACGGTATACACGGTGACGGTGCGGGTGACCAACCAGCCGGACGGCGGCCTGGGGGCCGAGATCTGGGCCACGGGCGGCAGCAGCGAAAAGACCGGCCTGCTGCTGTTCCAGAACCGGTACGACCCGCCCGCCGCGCCGACGCCCACGCCTGCCCCGGCCAAAACTACCCCGGTCCCCGCGCACCCCGCGCCCAAGTCTGCCCTGCCCAAGCCCGCCCTGCCCCAAACCGCCGACTCCATGCCGGTGACCCTGCTGGCCGCGCTGGCCGTGCTCTCTGCCGGTGGGCTAATGGGTCTATATTATAATAAGTACGGGAGAAAGGAGAGAAAATAATAATTTAGGCAAAAGGCTCCCCTTCGAGGGGAGCTCCCGCCGCAGGCGGGTGAGGGGTGGCTCACGTGCCGCAGCTTTGTCAATGGTACGCACTTTCTGTAGGGGTCGATGCTTGCATCAGCCCCTACATAAGTTGATTGCGTCCCCGTAGCCACCCCTCAGTCAGCTGCGCTGACAGCTCCCCTCAAGGGGAGCCTTATCCCCGCCCCCGGCCCTCGACCGGGGGCCTTTTTGCGTGTCCCGTTAAAATTTTACTAAACCCTACAAATTGTGGTGCGATGCGCTAAGCTCTACTATTACCACAAGTCATTCACAAATTGCCGCAAAGTTGGCGGAATAATTGTGCATTTTTACGGCGAACAAAATGTGTGCAACTCTTGAAAAAATTTTTAATTTGGTGTACTATTATAGAAACTATCGTAGCAAAATGTTCGCTGGGATAGATTTTACTAGTGGAGATACGGAAGTTTTGAGTAAAAAAGCATTTAAATTTAACAAAACATTACTTTGTGTACTAATTTTGGCGGCGGCCCTGTTGTTGGCTGGCTGCGGCGGGGCAAAGTCCACCCGTGCAAAAGCGGATGAGACTGTGCACACCACACTGTTTGATTTCACCTGCGGCCAGGCTGAAGTGATTGATTCGTACAACGGAATCGACATCCCTGATGGAGATAAGCTGGTACAATTTCACATTTCCGTTACCAACACCAGTGATAGTGGTTTCCTCATTTTTAAAGACGATTTCCAGCTCCAATGGGGCGATGGCGACAGCGATTTTGGCGTTGGCTTTGACGCTGTGGACGATGATATGCTGTCCGAGGTTACCGGGGTTAGCCCGGGGTCCACGCTGGAAGGCAACATTCTGGTTGCTGTCCCGCAGGACACCACGACCCTGACGGTTGCCTATCAGGAAACTTACGAAGACGGCAGTGATGCCGACGCTTACTTTGTGGACTTTAGTTTATGAAACAACGCACCAAAGCACTTTTAGCGGCGGTCATCTCCGGCGCGGCCTTTGCAGGGCTGGTCGGCGGGCTGATCTTCTGGCTCCCCTCGTATAAAGAAAAAAAAGAGATGGAAGCCATCAAGCCCCAAGAAACGCAGAACGCCGCACCCCCCACGGACGAACCCGAAGCGACCCCTGACCCGGCCGCCGAGGAAGCCGCCCAGCGGGCCAAATACGCCGATCTCATTGCCCGCAACCCCGAGTTCGCAGGCTGGATCGAGATTCCCGGCGTGGACATTGACCTGCCCATCCTGCAAACCACCGATAACTACTTTTACTTATATCACGACCTGGACCGCGCCGATGATAAGCGCGGCATGCCCTTTGCGGATTATGAGTGCGACATGAAAAACGGTCGCCACCTTATCATCTACGGGCATAACATGGGCGTTAATAATACCGACCGCTTCTCTAACCTGCAAAAGTACCGCGATGCCGATTACTACACCGCACATCCCTACTTGAAGCTGGACACGCTGTACAAAAGCGAGATTTACAAGATCGTAGCGGTCTACGCCGTCACCTCCCGCGAGAGCGACGGCGATGTCTTCCACTTCAACGAGTATATTGACCTGGACGATGCCGCCGAGCAGACGTTCTTGGACGAAGTGGCCAAGCGCGCGTTTTACACCACCGGCGATTACGCCTACCCCACCGAGCGGCTGCTGACCTTAAGCACCTGCACCTACCAGATGGACGATGCCCGCATGGTCATCCTGGCCCGCCCCCTGCGGGACGGCGAGACCACCGAGGCCGACACGGTGCATGTCAACAGCGACCCGCTCCTTCCCGCCCGCTGGCCTGCGGGTAAATAAATCTCTCGATACTATCCGAAAAGCCCTAGGGCTTTTGTTATTCCTTGTTTGCACAAGGAATAATGGGTTCTATTGGTAAGTTCTCTCCCTCAGTCAGCTTCGCTGACAGCTCCCTCTCAGAGGGAGCCATTAGGCGCTGCGCGCCAGAAAGGCCCCCTCTGCGAGGGGGCTCCCGCGAAGCGGGTGGGGGAGAGAGCCTAAGACCAGCAACCCTCTTAAAAGGCCCCCTTGTGTAAAGGGAGCCTTTACCCATCCTTGGTTCACCACCTCCATCCCAAGTGGGGGTGTTGGATATATGTCCGTATCTACTGCGCAAGCAGGCGGGTGCGCTTGGGGCATCCACCTGCAAAACGCTTTAGATAAATTTTAAAGAATAGGAGAAATTAACATGCAGAAAACGAACTTCAAAACTCGTCTGCTGGCTCTGCTGACTGCCGTGTTTATGGTTATCGTGAGCATCCCGTTTGCAGCGTTTGCAGATGACGATGAAATCATGTACATCAAGTACTATGCAAACAACGGTAGCAAACTGCTGTCTTCTGGCGAGTTCCACAAGAGCTGGGAAGAATATACTCTGCTGGATAACCTGCAGAATAATGACATCCCTGAAGGCCAGAAGTTGGTTGGCTGGACCTCTACTGCCGATAGCAGCAAGGTCCTGAAAGGCACTTATTCTTGGGATGACCTGAGCAAGTATGCACAGGGTGGTACTCTGTCTCTCGATGCTGTTTTCGAGAGCGAGGCCCCTGCAACCCAGAATGTTGGCCTGGTTTACTATGACTTCACCAACAAGGTAAAGGCCTTGGCCTTTTTTGCTTATATATTTATCCTGATTTTTTACTTTCCGGTACAGAATTTTGAGAAGATTTCATTGACCAAATCTTCCCCTACGGCCTCTCCGATAATACTTCCTAAAGACTCATAAGCGTTCATTAAATCAATCGAAAAGAAGTCTTCCGGCATCTGCATTTCAATGCTGTTTTCAACCATTTTTAAACTGTCAAGTGCTTCTTCAAGAGCCGTTTTATGTCTCATATTTGTAATATAAACTTCATCATTAAAGCTTAATTCACCTTCAAAAAACATGTTTTTAATCTCCTGTTCCAGCACATCAATTCCCTGTTCTTCCTTTGCTGAAATCGACACAACTGGATGAGAAAGCTTTTCTTTTAACATTTCTTCGGTTACTTTCTGTTCCAAATCGGTCTTATTCAACAGCACAATTGCCTTTTTATCTTCGAGAATCTCCATGATTTCTTCATCATTTTCATCAAGAGGACGTGAAGAATCCACCACATAAAGAATCAAATCCGCATCTTTTGCATATTCTTT
>OGXI01002224.1_pt1 | contig 14864 bp, 11 predicted proteins | sample 1576221 | NCBI WGS metagenome assembly OGXI01 (sample SAMEA3541523, study PRJEB24748) | human gut metagenome | biome: human gut; feature: human-associated habitat; material: faeces | place: China | collected 2012
ATTTATTATTGACGTGATCGGGAAAGTGCGCTATATTGATTATGGGGAGCGACGAAATAGAGAAAGTCGCACAGCTCCAATTCTCGGAATCGAGAAAAAAAGACCGAGCCGAAAGGCTCGGAAATGACATTCGCCCCACAGGGGCGAAACTCTACCAGCAAGCACGGTACTATGTGGGCGCAAATTGCGACTTCACACATAGTACAAGGCTTGGCAGAGGGCGCTGCCCCTACGACCCCGAATTGAGAAAAATAAAAAAGGAGAACAAGAGAAATGAAAGACGAAAAGAAGCGTACACTGTACCTGAAAGTCCGTGTCAGCCCTGAGGAAATGGCGGCTATCAAGAAGAAGTTTGAGAACAGCGGTATGAGCAGTCTCAGTACATTTGTAAGAGCCATGATCTTCGAGGGGTACATCGTCCATATCGACGAGAACGAGCTGAAACGGCTCACTGTACTTGCGAATAATATCGCCAACAATATCAACCAAATTGCCCACCGAGCAAATGTCACGAACAAAGTTTACAAGGAAGATATTGAGGAGATCAAGGAGCTTGGCGATAAGCTCTGGCGTCCGCTGATGTTTTTGCAAACAAAGGTGGCTCAGCTAAAGCATTGAGCAGAAATTGAAAATCGCCGTCAGGATAATTCCCGACGGCGATGAAATACAATATGTGCGCTATGAACTGGACTGGCTTTTGAAATTGCTGCGCACTTCACAAAAAAGGTTACAATCACTCCGCAGAGCTGGACTCCGGAAGAATTATGGTGTATACTGTATCTACAATATTGATTTGGAGGTACACAGCTATGTTGAAAACACCTGAATTGTCAATGCCGAGAACAAACAAGGTCACTACTGTCTGCAACGGCAATCGTGAAGTCTGGACGGACTATGAAGAAGCAAAAGCATATTTTCTTGAACTTATGATGACTACTGAGGGTGAGGAGCATGAACGTGCGGAGTGCGTTTACATTCAACTGCTTCACGGGCTGGATGAGTGTAGTGATGAGGACGAATAACCAGCGAAAGGGCTTTGCAGCAATGCAGAGCCTTTTATTATGCCATCAAATGTATGGAAACATCGTTTAGTGAAATCTCAGGACGAAACTGTTATCTGGTTCCCATGGAAAATGATAATTACTCGCGTCATATCTGCTTACCACTTATACATTTCAATAAGAATACCAACAATTTTGTTTGTCCTATTCTTGATCTTATCAATTGTCCAAACATCTTCTGTAACAACGTCTTGATTCAAGAACAATCCATTCTTATAGCCAATATCTTTTGACTTGTCTTTTGATTTCCGATCTTTCTTTTTATCAAAAGACATATTGGATAGATTCTGATTGTATCCAGTTATCGTTAGGTTGCCAAGTGTATGTACATACTCAGATAAATACTGCTTAGCAAGCTCCTTATCCCCATTTGCAATCATATCAACCCAAGAATCAGGGATGTTTTGACCTTCAGGGAAAATGTGTTCAATTGTCCATATATATTTATTGCTTCTATCCCGTGACCAAAGATCAGAGTAAATTTCTTTTGTTTGGTGCTCTGCTTCTATGCTGCAAAGAATAAAACGTACTGCCTCAGGATTTTCTTCATATAACGATCCACGAAGTTTTGCTTCAAATTCTTCATCAGTTGCTGCAACAGACTTGAATGTTTTTCTTATATAACTTACGATTGCATCGCCTTGGTGTATTTTGATTTCGGAAATAATATCTATGAATAGCTGCGTCAACTTTCGTGTGTTTGGCACATCGGTAACACTTCTACGAACGAAAAATACTATCAATAATTTGACAACCTGATGAATATTATCATCAGTTAGTTTTAATTTCTCCTGATTGGAAAGAAGGTAGAGTAGCAAAAGATAAGACGGTGCGCCGGATATTCTATCCAGATCCAATAAAGCAGACGTATAACTATGTTCTTCATCACTATTATTTACGATAAGAGCGTATTTTTGTGATTTAACATAGAGGTCATCAAGCAAAGCCCTATAGTTATGTTTGATCATCTGCTCATATATATCTAATAAGGTTGTTCGTGTTGCAAGATAACCTAAATGATATTTCTTATCCGGATCGTTATAGGGTTTGTTTAATTCTTCACGGAAAGCATTATAATACTGCCTGAAGAAACGCTCCTGCATGGAATAATCATTAGGTGCAATATTATTAAGTATCTGCTTCCACAGTTCATATGCATCATCGGCATCTGATTCGCTATCCGCCGTCGCTATCAGAGTGTTTTTAATCAGGTCTATTGCCGAAAGCGGAACACCTCTCTTGTTAAGCGATTCAAACAGCATATAGGCATCTTTGTTGGTATCGACCTCTATTCCTACCATTATTGCCTGTTCAAACTGATTCTTGATATAGAAAAGTGCGCTTATATCGTCCGTATCCGGATTTTCAGCTTTAATTTCTTCAATCCTTTCCTCTAAAAGCTTTATAAAATGCGAGTATGCCTTAGCGATTCTCCGATTACCAAAATTAGTTGGTCTGTTTTTGTTTTCAGAAATCACGTGCTTTAACGATAACAGATAAGAATAATCCTCATCATTCATATTCTGCTTTTGAAGAATCAGACGCTGTGTATAATGATATTTTCTGCCCGAAGCTGACACCTGTTGTTTCTTATTGGCAAGTTCGCCGCGAAGATTAGCAAGATCGGTTTTATCTTCAGCTTCCATTTGATCTTCAAGAGCAGATAGTTTTTCATAAAGTGCAGTAAGCAAAATAGTTAATGTAGTAAATCTTTGCTGCCCGTCGATGACTTCCAGTGTCGTTCCATTTAACGAACCGCTGTTCACGCAAATGTACGAACCCAGAAAATAACCATTATCATTTTCAGTTACATCTTTGAACAGAGCATCCCAATCTCTTGTTCCCCATGTATATTCTCTTTGATACTTTGGAATGCGATATATGCGATCACTATTGATAGAAAAAATATCGGCAACAGAAGTCTGATCCACTTTTTTAATCATAATCTAACCTCCAAAATAAACGGGCATTAATACACAGAGGTATATGATCACCCAATATTCCAAAACCGTTCAAAAAAAGCCTTTAGCTTCTCAATAACAGTTTCTTTCTTAGCCTTGCGATTTCCGCCATCCCCGAAACGGGACACGGCGGGCAGTATCTTGTCAATATCTGTTCCAGTAGTTTTGATACCACCGTCACGGAAAGCACCATCAACAAATGCTCTTGTTTCAGCATCTTTGAGCTTTTCTTCTGTGATAAGAGTGACAAGTGCCTTTTCACGCTCCTCGGCAACATAGCTGTGCCACTCGTTCATAACATCATCAACATCGTTGATACCGTTGATGAAGTTCTCGATAAGGTCTTTCTTGCTTCTCAGCTCAGGGCTGGAGTCAACAGCTTTCTGAATGGTGATAAGCACTTCCTTATCCATACAATGACTGTCATGATACTTCGTTACAAGCATAAGGATATAGTCAATATTGATCTCTATCTGCTTGATAAGCTCTATTTCAAAGACAATATCATCGTCAATATCGGTCAGCTCACCTTTTTTACGGCGTTCAGCCCATTCGTCACGCAAGTCCTGATACCGTCCGAGGTAGTCCTGAAAATCTCTCTCCGAGATGATCTCTCTGCCCTCAAACTCATCAAAGCTCACAAGCAGATTACGCATACGCAGGATAGCACCGAGTAGAGCTATAAACTCCTTCTGCCGTTCTTCTCCTATGATCTGCGGTTCGTCAAGCGGAAAATCTTTCAGCAGCTTGTCTATCATATCCACATAGCCGTCAACGTGCTTGCCCTTGCTGTCCTCATAGCCGTTGTAATAATCACCGAAGCTCTGCAAGGTCACAATACCGCCGGCTTCTTTATCTCCAAAAAGGGAGATAGCAGCGTCCGTCCGCTTCTGCAATGCTCTGAAACATACGATATTGCCGAATGTTTTGATAGAGTTGAGTATGCGGTTAGTACGGCTGTACGCCTGTATCAGACCGTGCATTTTCAGGTTTTTATCTACCCACAGCGTATTGAGTGTAGTTGCATCAAAGCCTGTTAGGAACATATTGACTACAATCAGTAGGTCAAGCTCCTTATTCTTCATACGGAGTGAAACGTCCTTATAGTAACTTTGAAACTTGTCCCTTGACGTATCATAATTGGTGTTGAACTGCTTGTTATAGTCACTGATAGCTTTTTCAAGGAAATCTCTTGAAGTGGAATCGAGTGCAGAGGTATCTTCGGGATTTTCTTCATCGAGGATACCGTCGGGATCTTCCTCATTCGCTCCGTAGCTGTATATTATCGCTATTTTCAAAGATTTTTCGGGGTGAGCAGTCATCTGTTTCAGAAATTCCTCATAGTAGAGCTTGGCAGCCTGCACCGAGGATACCGCAAATATGGAGTTGAAACCGCTAACACGCTGTTTCTGCTTGATCTCCTGCATCTGCTCACGCCTTTTGGCATCGGCTACCTCTGAAACATTCGTCAGAACGCTGTAACTATATGTACGCTCAAAAGCTCTGCGATAGGTCTTCTGGTCGAAATGTTCAAGGATATAGCTTGTTACAAGTGCTATACGCTTCGGGGACATATACGCTTTCTCACGGTCAATATCCCAAACCTTGACATCTTCAATATCTTCTTCCTTGTCCATAGTCTTGATATAGTCCACACGGAACGGAAGGACATTCTTGTCATTGATAGCGTCTACAATGGTATAGGTGTGTAGCTGATCTCCGAAAGCCTGTGCCGTAGTGCGAAGGTTCGGATTCTTGCCTGTTCCCGAATTGATAGCAAATATCGGCGTACCCGTGAAGCCGAACAGATGATACTTCTTGAATTTCTTGGTGATCGCAGCGTGCATATCACCGAACTGGCTTCTGTGACACTCATCGAAAATGATGACTACACGCTTGTCATAGACTTCATGTGCAGGATTTTTCTTGATGAATGTGGCGAGTTTCTGAATGGTAGTGATGATGATACGGCAGTCGGGATCTTCAAGCTGCCGTTTTAATACCGTGATAGAGGTATTGCTGTTGGCAGCTCCCTTTTCAAAACGGTCATACTCACGCATCGTCTGATAGTCAAGGTCTTTACGGTCAACCACAAACAGCACCTTGTCGATATATTCGAGCTTTGAAGCCAGCCGAGCCGACTTGAACGAGGTCAGCGTTTTGCCCGAACCTGTTGTGTGCCAGATATATCCGCCGCCTGCAATAGAGCCGTATTTCTTGTAATTATGGGCAATTTCAATGCGGTTGAGGATACGCTCAGTCGCAACGATCTGATATGGACGCATGACGAGCAAAAGGTTTTCAGAAGTGAAAATGCAGTATTTCGTCAGGATATTGAGGATAGTGTGTTTTGCAAAAAAGGTCTTAGTGAAGTCCACAAGGTCGGGAATGACCTTATTGCTCGCATCAGCCCAAAAGCTCGTAAACTCAAAGGAATTGCTTGTTTTGGTCTTTTTCTTAGACTTGCCCGCTTCTTTCACGGCATTGAAACGAGTAGTGTTGCTGTAATACTTGGTGTTCGTGCCGTTGGAGATAACAAATATCTGCACATACTCAAACAGCCCTGAGCCTGCCCAAAAGCTGTCACGCTGATAGCGGTCTATCTGATTGAACGCTTCACGAATAGGCACACCACGCCTTTTCAGTTCGATATGCACCAGCGGAAAGCCGTTGACAAGCACCGTCACATCATAGCGGTTCTGCCGCTTGCCCGTGTCCACCTCATACTGATTTATTACTTGCAGATGATTATTGTGGATATTCTTCTTGTCGATCAGCGTGATATTTTTCGACGTGCCGTCATCACGCTTCAAGACCTTTACGCTATCTTCCTGTATCGTCTTTGTTTTCTCGACGATACCCTCATTGGCGTTTGCGATATATTCCGCAAAAAAGCGTTTCCATTCGCTTTCCGTGAACGTATAGCTGTTGAGCCGTTCGATCTGTGCACGGAGATTGACGATCAGATCATCTTCCTTGTGAATGGTCAGATACTCATAGCCAAGCTCTCCCAGCCTGCGAATAAACTCACGCTCAAGGTCTGCTTCGCTTTGATAGCCTTCGGCGGTACGGGGTTCGGGGATGTATACGGTAACTACCGTATTTTCTGTCGTTGCGGCTACTATGTTGAAATAGCTCATACTCTCAACTCCTTTATTTTGAAAGTATCTTTATACAGATATGGTATAGCCTTGTTAGCTTGCCGGATCTGTTATGTGTTGTTGTCATGATTCTTATTTCTGATCCGACATATTTCTGATTTATGTTTTCATCAAAAGAAATAAGGGGATATGGATACTCATGCTGTTTCACAAAATCGCAGTACCTCTCCCAAAACGAAGCAAACTCTTTGATCTTTGCGTATACTAAACATACATTGAATAGATTTCCTGTCGTATCATATGTATATATCTTATCCAAGTGCTTTCCCAAATAATCTTTATTCACACTATTAAGATTAAGAGCTTCAATTATCGTAAATGGTGCATTGTCTTTTTCAATTAATATGTCAATTTCTCCGGCTGCTGCCCCATTTTCCGAAAGACCTCTACGAGTCTGATCCTTGATAACATATTCTTCTCTATCAAGCATATCACGAATATAATCATTGCGTTCATCCTCAGACGCATCTATAAATTTTGGGTTTGCTTGTAGCTTAACACAAACCTGGTAAAGTGTGCTGATAAATTTTTTGATAGATTCGGACTCCAACTCATCTGATAATAACGATGTTCCTTCGGAAATGCGAAAAACTTTTATAACATAAATCGTTTTTTCGTTGATGACAATGGAATCATATTCAACATTAGGCTTTACGGTAAGCAAATCTAAAGCTTTCTCCACTGTATTTCTGATAGTATAACCACTTGATAAGCCTTTGACGATGAAAATATTGTTTTCTTCAATAACGCCATTGAAAATGTATCCATAATCGTCTGTAATATTTGCGAGCTTTTTTATAGCAGATACGATTATAGACGGTCTTAGCTCGTATTCATAACATATCGTGTTATCATTCAGATTGCCGTTCAATACTTTTTTTACATCAGTTATATCAATCATTTTGCTATTCTCCGTAAAGGAATTCTATTTACACCTGTTAATTTCAATATCCTACCAAACGTTAATTTTTCAGGATCGGTTCTGCCATTATCAACCCAAAGTTCAAAATCTTTCGTATAGTCAAGTGTTTCAAATTCAGCATCATAATAAAGGATCACTTCATCATAATCACTCGGTCTTGCAATAACATAGATTTCTCTGCCGTTAATAGAAGCTGTAAAAATAGTTTTGTGAATTTCAGCGGAATTATTGAGATCATATCCTATCTTAATGAGATGTGCCTTTATATTGGTAATCGCACGCTGAATGATTTTCTGTACATATTCAAACTTTTCAAGACTTGCTTCATTAGTATGAAGAAAATCCTCTCCGAGAACTCGACTATCAATTAGCCTTTGCAATTCCTCTTGTGTGCTAACACCATACCGAGCGAGAACTTCTTCAATGGACATAGACACAGAATGCTCTGAAGTTTTATGAATCAGTATTTTTTCAAGCTGATTAATATCCGAAAAACCATATTTATTGAGAATAGTGTCAAGTTTAGTAGCTTTCGCTACACTTTCTGCTATCTCATCATCGTTATAAAACCAATATAAATGTTCCAAAAGCTCTGAAAAATATTCTCGAACGCTTTGATCGTCTTTCCGTTCTCGAAGCCATTTGTATGTCTGATTGAACGCTTCTTTATCATCACCCACAGCCGTAATATTGTTCATATGTTTCCGTACATAAGACGTAATAGAATCTGATACTTCCTTAAAACCCTTTTTACGAGGAATGATTTTAGATACATCAATTGCATTTGAAGCTAAATCTGCTTTAATATCAAATCCGGCTATGCGGCAAACTTCTTTCATAAAATCAGGGATAGAGCCATGTTCTTTGTAAAGGCTTGATTTCTGACAGAGAACTCCATTTTGATTAGGAATTACAGAATATCTATCAAGTAACTCAGCTTTTTCTATCATTATCAAATAAGAAACATATTTTGAAATCCATTTTTCTGCTTCATCGTTTGAAGCAAGCTGATAGTTGACTGTTAAAGTGGTGAGATCTTTATATCTGGCTATATCTCTGCAAATATTATTACACCAGTATTCAATCGCTTCATTGAGTAACTTATCATATACATACCGAACAGGATTTACAATAATAGGAGTTGCAGGGTACATGGTGTTATAAAGCGATATAAAATCGTCTTGCTTAGGGTTGCTTTCCTTTTTAAACCCAATAATTCTCTTGAAAAACTGATTGGCATTTGTATTATGTTCTTGAGCTTTGCTTGCCAAACGATAGGCAACATCATAGAAAGACATTGTTTCAAGATTTCGATAATGAATTCTATTATCTATAAGCTCTGCCTTTAGGTCAATATCAATTAAAAGTGCAGCTTCTTTATAAACATCATCTATCCCACCATCTGCTTTAAGCACGTTTATACAGCAAAAATCTCCGTGCTGATTTGGAAAAATAGCATTATCCCGTTTTGATATATCAGCTATATCAGCACATTTTTCGTATATTAAAGTGTAAAGTGTGTTCAACCATTCAATTGGGTTAGGTATTATTTCTTGAAGCTTTGAAAGGCTTCCTATTTTTTCAACATTCTTTATCAGATCAATCAAGCCGTAATTTCTGCAATCTTCCCAAAGTGATGAATACCAATTTTCTATTTCATCTAAATGAAGATGCTTATCAGGAAACAGCACACTTGATAGTTTCCAAACATCAGCTCTTAATTCTTTGCTTTCATCACTTGAAAGGAAGATTATATCTTCAAGCCCCCATTCATCTTCTAAGGATTTTGTACTTCCATCAAGCATCTGAAACATCGGAAAACCTTTGATTTGGCTTTTGAGCGTTTCAATAACTTCTCTATCATACCAGTCTTTGTTTATCCAATCCTTACTCTCAACAGAGGGCAAGAAAACGATGTTATAGAGGTCTTTATAATCATTCTGAATAAAATAATCAATCATAGAAGCATACAATGAGCAAGCATCTTTCAGTATGTTTCTATTTCGTTCGCCGTTGTCTCCATATAGAAAAATTCCATTTCGTGGTTCAGTCGGGTCAAATGCTCTGCTGTTTATTACGACAGGAAACGCAAAATCGTGAGTGCCTAATAATGGAAAATCGCAGAACAATCTTGGCAGAAGATCAGAATAACGGACAATGTGGTTTTCACGATCATATTGTTTTATCTCTGCGGCAAGCATAAGAGTATCGCTCTGAATAGTGAAAATGTTGATTATGTCAGGAGAATTGTTCTTCCTTATACGACTTACAAAGGTATTATCACTTTGAGTAATGCCGACCTTATCCCTCGTATATACTGTTTCAATTCCATCAGCGGTAACTGTTATCTTGTTCAGTTCAGATACAAACGCAAAAACGTATGGAGCAGTAATCAGGAAATTTTCAAGACCTACCTTAGCAACGTTTACTCCGTTTTCATCCAATGAATAGGAAAACATCGTATTCATTGCATTTTCATCAACTACATATGTAATATTGAAGGTGTTTGCTTCAAGCTGATCACAGCTATTTTTGATAGCTTCTTTTAATTCATCAAGGCTCTTGCCTGATCTATCAATTGTAACTTTAAACCAAGCAATATTTGATTCATCTTCATCATGAAGCAAGCCGGAGATAGTAATGATAGGCGATAAGAGGTTAGTTGTCAGGAATCCTGTCCCGAATTTACCTGTGCTGGCAGAATTTCTTGAACGTTCCTTTGTTGATACCTGTTCAATCAGATAAACTATGTTTTTGGTTGCAAATAGTTTTCCATTATGCTTAAACTCCACTATCTTCTGTTTTGAATCGAAATATATCTCAATATCTATCTTTCCAGTCGAATTAGTGCAGTCCTTCGCATTTTGTACGAGTTCCCATATCCATCGATAAGAGGATATAACAACATCTTTTGACCTCAATTCGTTCAGTTTATCTTGAATTTTAATCGCAGCCTGCGTTTCCTGCGCAGTGCTTCGTAATTCTTTTATTTTCTCGCTGTATGTAGAACTCAATTTGTTCATCTCACATTCCTGGGCTATTATCTATCATGCTTCATTAAAGGAAAGCATTTTATCCCTATAATATTCATACTGTTTCCGTCTTGCTTCAATCTCCGCAGGCAAGCCCTCGGAAATATCATTGCAGAGCTTGTCAAAGCGGTCGAGGATTGATACAATACGTTTTTGCTCTTCTATTGACGGAACGGGGACGAGAAATTCATTCAGCATCGGTCTCCTGATTGAAGAAACAGAAGAATGAAACCCTGCTTTTGAAATATAATCATAAAAAGTTGCTTTCATATAGTAGAAGAAAAATTTAGGCATTACATCACTCGAAACTATGTGTATTCTATATGCTCTTTGATGCAAAGCATATTTCCCCTCAATGTAATGAAATACTTTTCCGACACCTACACCATCACCTGCGGTAATTATTGCGGTTTCATCGTATTCATAGCTCTCTTTTCTTAATGGCTCTTGCGAACGAACAAAGAAAGTATATTGACCGTCCTCAACCGCTTCATTAGTATTACTACTACCTGTACCAATTTCGGCAAGCGTTCGCAACGTCCTCCACTTGCACTCACTTGTCCCCCCCCCGTGGACACCGAAGTCTAACAGGAGGTCACGATAGTATTCGTACTGTTTTTTGCGAGCTGTAAGCTCTGCTGTAAGCTCTGCTGAAAGCTCTGTGAAATTGTCAAGGATCTTGACAATTTCGGTCTGTACCTCTATGGGAGGGACAGGGATTGTTATATCGGCAAGTTTGTCGGGAGTGACCTCTATAACTTTTGTTCCGTGTGCTAACTTTTTCTTTTGAGCATAGAACATTGCTGTATGGAAATAGTAGCACAGGTATTTCGGGCTTAGGGTGTGATGAATAATAGCGGTATGACCGCTAACGGCAATTTCATCATCACCAAGCCACGCAACACACTTGCACACATCATCAATGTTTTCGCTTGTTACCGCCATTACAATATCATTCTTGACAGCGTATTTCTGCTTTTTGGCGGCATCTTCGCTGATGAAGGTCAGCGTTTTATCGGCAAACAAGCCGTATCTTGTGTATATCTGCCCGTAGTGGATGCAAGGCACACCGTCCTCACAAAAGTCTTTTTTCTGAAAGCTGCCGCCTCTGCTGATAGTGGCAACTTCACCGAGCTTTTTGTATTCTACTCCGTTAGGGCAAAGCTCCGCAATCAATTCGTCGATTCTGCTCATACATTAACCTCAATCTCCGCAATAATGCGGTCTATCTCACTTCTCAGCACGTCTTCACGCTTGACGATCTCGGCGATCTCCGCATTCAGCACCGCAATGTCAATGACCTCTCTTGTGTCCTCCTGCTCAACATAGGTCGAAACAGACAGATTATAGTCATTCTCAGCAATTTCAGAGTTAGGCACAAGACGGCAGAAGTATTCGCTGTCCGTGCGCTCCGTGAACGCTGCCACGATCTTTGAGATATTGTCCTCGGTCAGCTTGTTGTTGTTCGTGACCTTGACGCACTCCTTTGAAGCATCAATGAAAAGTGTGCTGTTTGCGGTCTTGTTCTTTTTCAGCACCATAATGCAGGTGGCGATAGAAGTACCGTAAAACAGGTTGTCGGGGAGCTGGATAATGCAGTCAACAAAGTTGTTGTCGATCAGATACTTGCGTATTTTCTGCTCAGCACCGCCGCGATACATCACACCGGGGAAACATACGATAGCAGCGGCACCGTTATTTGCAAGCCACGAAAGTGAGTGCATAATGAAAGCAAGGTCAGCCTTTGACTTCGGAGCAAGCACACCCGCAGGCGAGAAACGGGGATCGTTTATCAGCAGCGGATTCGCATCGCCCTCCCACTTTATCGAGTATGGGGGATTTGATACAATGACCTCAAACGGCTCATCGTCCCAGTGCTGCGGCTCAACAAGGGTATCTTCATGAGCAATATTGAATTTATCGTAGTCGATATCGTGCAGGAACATATTGATACGGCAGAGGTTGTAGGTTGTAATGTTGATCTCCTGCCCGAAAAAGCCCTGACGAACCTTATCTTTTCCAAGTATTTTCGCAGCTTTCAAGAGCAGCGAACCTGAACCACAGGCAGGATCATAGACCTTGTTGACCTCAGTTTTTCCTGCCGTTGCAAGCCGTGTGAGAAGCTCCGACACCTCTTGCGGAGTGTAATACTCACCGCCCGACTTGCCCGCATTAGAAGCGTACATACCCATGAGATACTCATAAGCATCACCGAACGCATCAATGGTGTTTTCCTGATAATCACCGAGCTGCATAGAAGCGACACCGTTCATCAGTTTCACAAGGCGTTCGTTACGCTTTGCGACCGTGCCGCCGAGCTTGTTGCTGTTCACATCGAAATCATCGAACAGTCCCTTGAAATCGTCCTCGCTCTCACAGCCCTGGGCAGAGCCTTCAATGCTGCGGAATATGCCCTCAAGTGTTTCATTGAGGTTTTCGTCAGAATCAGCCTTTGCAAGTACATTACAGAAAAGCTGTGACGGCAGAATGAAGAAGCCCTTAGTCTGCACCATATCCTCACGGGCTGTTTCCGCTGCATCGTCCGACAGCTTTGTATAATCAAAGTCGGGCGTACCTGCTTCGATCTCGCCTGCATTGATATAGTTGGTCAGATTTTCAGAGATATAGCGGTAAAACAGCATAACGAGGACATAATTCTTGAAGTCCCAGCCGTCTACGCTGCCACGCAGATCGTTGGCAATGCCCCATATCGTGCGGTGCAGCTCGGCACGCTCCTGCTCTTTTTTATTATCTATCATAAGTCATAACTCACTTTCGTTTAGTATGCTACCAAATAGTTACTATTTATCCTATAATTTTAGCACAAACCGCACAATTAGTCAATCTGTAAACAACGCTTTTTCTCCGTTTTCACCGAGGGTTTTCACCGAGGAAAAAGCAAAAAAGCGTTTCAACCCATAAGGCTAAAACGCTTCACTTATTATATTCATCATAAATGTCGGTAGGTACTGCTGTGGTTTTTCGTGTTACTATTTGGAACGGGGATAGTGGTACTGACATCTGAGTGCCCTAACAGTTCCTGCACATCCTTTGGTGCTGCACCGTTTGCCAGAAGGTTGCTTGTGTAGGTGTGTCGCAACTGGTGAAAATGAAATCCTTCAAATCCATCCAGTTTCTGAGCAATCTTCCTGCAAACAATTCCTAACGTGCTTGGCAGTTCCAAACTTCCATCCGGTCTTAAGCAGACAAAGGATATTTCCTTATAATCTTCTGGAACATTCTCTGTTCCGTCCAGATGATAGAACTCATAGTAAACTCTGTTTTTGTCTTTTACTTCTCTGTAGTAGTTTTTGTGGTAAAGTTCTCCGTACTGCATTCGGTTTTTAAGTTGTTCCTTTCGGGCATTGCGAAGAATCTCTGCCAGTGTATCTCCAAAATCAACAATCCTTACCTTTTTTCGTTTGGTTGGTCCGATGATATTCTTGTGCCTTGAACCATCATATCGGATACTGCGTCTGATCGTAAGGCACTGTTCTTCAAGATTTACATCCTGCCATGCCAGACCACAGGCTTCACCGATACGAAGTCCTGCATAATAAGCTATCTGGATTGGAAGTATTGCCGGTGGATTGTAATCCTGTAGAAATTCAATCAGTCTTTCATAATCCTCTCGTGGAATTGGCTGTATATCGCCATCCATGTCATCATCAGAAAACAGGTCAACCTCATCCGTCTGGTATTTCAGCTTAATATACTGCATCGGATTGAAAGTGATATATTGCTTTGGTGATACTGCAAACCGGAATGACTGCTGTAATACTGCCGAGAAAGAACGAATGTAATCTTTGCTGTAACCTTTTCTTTCTGAACCATCTGGATAAGTGCCACCAAAGGAAAGCAGATCGAAGAAGGCTTGTAAATGCTCAGATGTTACATTTTTCAACTTTCTCTCTGAAATTGGATGCTTCTTGATGTTGGTAATAGCACCAAGGTAATTCTGGACTGTCCCATTACTGAGAGTACCGGTCTTTAATTCTTCCTCTGCCCATATATCAAGTAATTCTCCAACTGTAATATTTTCCGACTTTGCAATGAATTTCTTGCTTTCGTAATCGTCCATTGCCTGACGGAGCAGTTTTTCCGTTTCACTTTTGCTTTCTGTTCCAGCGTATTCTTTCTGAACCAGATTTCCGCTTGCATCTTCTACATAGAAGTTGATTGTTTTGAGTTCCTGCAGACGATGGATTTTTTCCTTGTCGATGTCATACAGCTTGGCGATATAGCCCTTGCTGGTGAGAATGGCGGCCATGCTCTGTCCGCCTGCGCCCGCTCCGATAATCGCAAATTTCAACATCTTGATTCCCTCCACATTTCATTTTCCTATGGAATTTGAACAAACGTATTTTGCTTTGAAAAAATACCCAAGGGCGTTTCTCCTTAGGTGTTGTTTCCATTTCCAAAATTACCGCGGCTTCTATGCCTGATTGAAGGTGATCTCGTCAGCTCTTTTCCTGTCCGTACTGCTCCTCTCTGCAAACATTGTGTTTTTTGTCTGATCCTGTCCTGTTTTGCTTGTCTTAATTTTATCACATTGACAGGAAATCCGTTTATATGGTATTGTTAGTACTAAATATATGAATTTCATATCTTTACGGGCACACTTCAGGGAGACTGTCTCTCCCGGGCGCACGCCGGATCTCCTGTCCGACTTCCGCGTTTTTCCGGACTGTGACAGGACATTGGAGAGCAATCCCAAAGGCCCCTCA
>OGXI01002248.1_pt1 | contig 14745 bp, 9 predicted proteins | sample 1576221 | NCBI WGS metagenome assembly OGXI01 (sample SAMEA3541523, study PRJEB24748) | human gut metagenome | biome: human gut; feature: human-associated habitat; material: faeces | place: China | collected 2012
ATCTGGCTTATCAGCGAATATATGCCAAGCCGGGTAATATGACACAAGGTGCAGATGGAGAAACCATCGACCGTATAAGCCTTCCCCGCATTGAGAAACTGATTCTTTCGTTGAAAGACGAAAGCTACTCTCCCCAGCCATCGAGAAGAGTGCATATCCCGAAGAAAAACGGAAAGACTTGACCTCTCGGCGTACCCTCTTTCGACGACAAACTGGTGCAGGAGGTAGTACCATTCGTACAATCCATTTGCCCCGTTCTTTCCGATGCATAAAACATGCTCGCCGGAACTCCCATATCCGGCTTTCAGCCGGACAATCCATCCCGGGAAACAACCCGGTGCAGGCCGCACTTGCTCGCCGGAAAACACACATAAACCCTCTTAGCCGGGAATTCCATGCAATGAAAATAGTGTGTAATTTTCAGATATGCCCTTATTTGGGGGACTAACAGTGTAAAAGTTTTTGCTTTTGTGGGTGTTGGTGTTGATTTTTCTTATTTTTACAGGCGTTTGGAGTTAAAATTATTAAACTGAAACTGCCTGAATGAATAATCGTGCCTATGCCGTGGACATCCTGCGGGGACTTGCCATCGTGGGGATGGTCCTCTCGGGTTACATCGCCTGGAATCCCGACCTGCCGGCGTGGCTGTTCCACGCGCAGCTGCCGCCGCCGTCGTTCGTCTTCGATGCGTCGGTGGCGGGAATTACGTGGGTGGACCTCGTCTTCCCCTTTTTCCTCTTTTCGATGGGCGCGGCCTTTCCGCTCTCGCTGGGCCGCAGGCTGAACCGCGGCGACCCGCCCCGGCGGATCGTCGTCTCGATCCTCAAACGGGGCCTGCTGCTCGCCTTTTTCGCCGTTGCGCTCGGCAACACGGGGCTGTGGACGCTCGACGCCGTGTTGCAGCGTCCCGTCGTGAGCGCCCTTGTGACGATGACGGTCTGGGGCGCCTTTTTCGCGATGTTCGTGCGGATTCCCGGCTTCATCCCGCGGCAGAACGGGTGGCTCAACGCCGGCGGCATTGCGGTCCTCGCGGTCCTTATGGGCGTGTACCGGTGGCTGGGCGTCGGGGTGAGCGTCGTGCGGTCGGACATCATCATCCTGATTCTCGCCGACGTGGTCGTCGCGGGTTCGCTGATCTGGTGGCTGACGCGCCGCAACCTCTGGCTGCGGATGGGCATCGTCGCCCTGATTGCCGCCCTGAAGCTGGGCGCGGCGGTTCCGGGGTCGTGGAACGAGGCGGTGTGGAACTTCTCGCCTGTGCCGTGGCTCTTCCGCACGGAGTTTCTGCAATACCTCTGCATCGTGTTGCCGGGAAGCGTGGCCGGCGATCTGTTCGCCCGCTGGCTGGCGCGCGGGCAGCAGGAGGAGCGTCCGGCGCTTTCCGGACAGATCGCCGCCGCAGGGCTCACAGCGCTGCTCCTTGCGGTCAATATGTGGGGGCTTTTCACCCGTACGCTGACGCTCAATCTGGTGCTGACGCTCGCGCTGGGCACGGCGGCGTGGATGTTGCTGCGCAAGCCCCGCACTGGGATCGAATCCCTGCTTTATCGACTGTTCACGACCGGATTTTTCTGGCTCCTGCTGGGTCTTGCGTTCGAATCGCTCGAAGAGGGCGTGAAGAAGGACCCCGCCACGGTGAGCTACTTTTTCATCACGGCCGGAATGGCTTCGCACGTGCTGCTGGTCACGTCGGTCCTGCTCCGAAAGGGCCGTTCGCGGGGCGGTCTGCTCGTCCTTTGCGGGCAGAACCCCATGATCGCTTACACGGCGGCGGGTTACGTCGTCGTGCCGCTGCTCGTCTTCGCGGACCGGGCCGTGGCGCTCCCGTGGCTGTGGGGTCAGTGCGGCTGCGTGATGGGAGTCGGGCGCGGGGTGATCGTCACCCTGTTGATGATGCTCTTCACGGCGGCCTTCACGCGGAGCAAAATCTTCTGGCGCACCTGACCAAAAAAACGGGGCCGAAGCCCCGTTCTGTCACTTGTCGGAGAGCGCCCGTTCGACGACGGGCGGCAGAATCCGCTCCATCACCCGATACCCCGCTTCGGTGGGATGCACGCCGTCGTAGGTGTATTCGGCGATCATCGAACCGTCCGCGGCCGCCATCGGCGTATGGTAATCCACATAGGGGATGCCCTCCCGTTCGGCGTAGGCGCGGATCATCGCATTGAGCCGGACGATCTTCTGCGCCGGTTCCAAACCCGGACGCCAGGGGAAGTCACCGGCCGGGAGCACCGAGCAGAGGACGGGCCGGATGCCGTTGGCGCGCGCCAGCTCGGCCATCGACTGGATGTTGTCCAGAATGTGCTCGAGCGAGATGTAGCCCGTGTTTTGCGCCAGGTCGTTCGTGCCGCCGCAGATCACCGCGACCTGCGGATGCAGTTCCACGACGTCGGCGCGGAAGCGCACGAGCATCTGCGAAGTGGTCTGTCCGCTGATCGCGCGGCTCGCGTAGCCGTTTTCGGCGAAGAAGTCGGGACGCTTGGCGATCCACCCTTCGGTGATCGAGTTGCCCATCAGAACGACTTTCGGATGCTCCGCCAGCGCGGCGTTCTCCTTTTCGAAACGTCCGAAGTTGGCCCAGTCGGCCGGGGCCTGTGCGGCGGCCGTCGCGGCGGTGAGGGCGGCGGCGAGGGTGATGATAAGATTTTTCAGCATGTCTAACGGTGTTTATCGGTGATTTATTCGTCGGTCAGTTCCTTTTCCACGGCCTGGGCCGCTCCCTCCTCCGTGTCCGGATGGGCGAAGGGGATGCGCCAGGCGATGAGGAATATGGGGATGGTGGCCATGAGGGCCCAGAGGAAGAAGCGGTGGTAGCCGACCTGGTCGCAGAGCCAGCCGCTCGCCATGCCCGGCAGCATCACGCCCAGATTGGCCAGCGACGAACCGAAGGCGTAGTGGGCCATTTTGTGCGGTCCGGGCGCCACCTGCTGCATGATGAAGAGCGTGAGGCCCACGAACCCGAATCCGTAGCTGAAATATTCGAAGACGATGCCGCCGCAGATCAGCAGGGGCGATGCGGGCTGGAACCAGGCCAGCAGGGCGTAGACCACGAACGGGATGTTGAAGATCGTGATGAGCGGAAACAGCGCCCGCCGCAGTTTGAGCCACGCGATGAAGTAGCCGCCCAGGATCGAACCCACGACGAATGCGATCACGCCGAACGTGCCGTAGTAGAGGCCGATCTGCTGTTCGGTCAGGCCGAGACCCTGATTGTCGAGCGGGGCGTTGAGAAACAGCGGAACGATCTTGATGACCAGCCCCTCGGCGAAGCGGTAGAAGACGATGAAGGCGATGTAGATGCCGATGTACCTTTTCCGGAAGAATCCGCGGAAGATGGCGCCCGTCTCGCGCAGCGCCTCGCCGACGCTCCCCGCATGGGCCGTGGCTTCGCCGCCCGAAGGCAGCATCCGCAGGTGGTAGATTCCCAGCAGGAAGAGCAGCGCGCCGCAGAGCGCCATGACGATCATCCACGCCTCGACGATCCCGACCCGCTCCTTGAGCGCTCCGGCCAGATAGACCAGCCCGCCCATGGCGAACACCTTGGCGATGTTGTAGAACGCCCCCTGCCAGCCGATGAACCGCGCCTGCTGGTCCTTCGAGAGTTCGGTGATATACACCCCGTCGGTGGCGATGTCGTGCGTGGCGCCGCTGAAGGCGATGACGCCCATCAGCGCCACGGCGTAGGGAAAGAAGTCGGGCAGGGGCAGCGTCAGCGCCGTCAGCGCCAGCCCCAGCCCGGAGATGAGCTGGGTCGACACGACCCAGAATTTCTTGGTGCGGAACATCTCCATCAGGGGGCTCCAGATCGGTTTGAGCGACCACGGCAGGATGATGAGCGAGGTCCACAGCGCGATGCGCGCATCGTCGATGCCCAGACCGCGGAACATCAGCGTGGAGACCATGTTCACGAGGATGAACGGCAGTCCCATGGCGAAGTAGACGGTCGGAACCCAGGATAGCGGCGAGCGGCGCCGGACGGTTTCGGGTTTCATGCGTTTTTGCGTTTAGTAGTTAGGCACGGACATTACGGACGGAGGCGGGAGCGGTTGAAAACGACCCTGCGGCGGCCCTCCCCCTCCGGTTTCGGCTTATTTTATACAAAGATACGAAAAAGGCGGAAGGGTGCAAAACCGGATTCCCGGCGGTTCGGCAAAACCCTCCGACCGATAAAAGTGCCGTTACGACACCAAAGATAATTATTTGCGGCTAATTATTCGACATTCCGGTCGGGCATTTCCCACCCCGTGATCGTGGCGATGTAGGGAATGACGGCCATGGCCATCTTGCGGTGTCCCCGGTGGTTGGGGTGGTAGTTGGCGCCCATGTCGCGATCCCAGTCGGTGATGCCGGGAAGCATGGCCGTGAGGTGGAGATGCGCGTCCTGCCGCTCGCGGAGGAAATTCTCCAGATAGCGCAGGATCACTGTGTTGTCGCTCGGGGCTACGCACAGCACGGGAACCTCGCCGTAGGCCGCGCGCAGCTGATCCAGCGCCTGCGCGTAGGAGGCGTTGAAGGCCTGCTCCGAAGGGGTCACACCGGTGCTGAAGTCGTTCGAGCCGAGCTTGATGACGACGATGTCGGGCGTGCAGCCGCGGAAATCCCAGCGCGACGCCGGGTCCATGTCGAAGGTGCGCAGCATGCGTTCGCGCATGGTGCAGTCGGAGACCTCCTTTTCGTCGCCCCAGTTGCGGACGATGCCCTGTCCCGAGTGGGCGATGAGGGTGTATTCGGCGTCGAAATAGCGGGCGATGACGCATCCCCACGCCAGATCGCAGTTCTCGGTCTCGGGCGTAAAGGGCTCCTCGACCGATTTGCCCTCGGTGCCGTAGCCGCAGGTGTGCGAGTCGCCGATGAATTCGATGTGGCGTGTGCGGGGTGCGGGGAGCGGGAGCAGCGCCCCGTCGGTTTCGACGCCGCGGAGCGTCGTGCGGCCCTGCTCGCCCTCGGTGCGTTTCTGCACCAGTATGGTATGCGGGCCGCGTTCGAGCCCCTCGGCCAGCACGACGGTCGTATCGGCCCCGGAAGTGGCGGCGACGCCGGTGTGACGGCCGTCGACGAAAACGTTGTAGTAGTTGCGGCCCGTGTCCGCGGCCCGCATGGCGCAGCGCGTGCCCTCGAATCGGAACGTGAATTGGCTGCCGCTCCAGTCGAACGACAACGCTCCGCCGGGGCCCTTTGCGGCGCGGCCCGTGAAGCGGATTTCGGGCGAGTCGGCGGGGGTGAACACCGGGCCCCTGCCGCGGCCCGAAGCGGCCCCGCAGGCGAAGAGCAGCAGGGCGAAAATCAGTTTTTTCATCGGTTTATTCTTTTTTCAGCGCGGTACGTGTTTCCGAAGCGGTCGCGGGCCGTGACCTCGACGCGCCGCGTTCCGGCGGGCAGCGGCGCCGCGTAGTAGTGGTCCGAGGGGGTGACCGTGATCCATTTGTGGTCGAGCTTCGACGCATCGGCGTAGAGCCTCCGTGCCTGGGGATCGACCGCCGTGGTGCGTTCCATCCGCACGGGGCGGCCGCCGTCGGCGTGCATTTCGACCGTCCAGGCGGGGTCGCAGTTCCAGACGTTGGCCACGACGCGTCCGGCGAAGGCTTCGTCGTCCTTGGAATCGTAGATTTTCAGCTGGAAGGAGCGCGGATGCCCGACGGATTTGTAGTACCACGTCACCTCGCCGCCGTCGACCTCGAAGACGGCGTAGCCGGCCGGCGTGCCGTCGGTGCAGATCGCGCCCTGCCACCACGCGCCGCTCAGGGCCGCGACGTTGTGTTCGTAGAGCCCCTCGCGGACGGGGCAGTTCGTCGTCGTGTGCATGTGTCCCGAGACGACGTGCGCGTCATAGGGCTCCAGCAGCCGGTGCAGGGCCCGGTGGTTGCAGAGCGACCGCTCGGCCTGCGGATAGTCGAAGGGTTTTTCGTCCTTTCCGGCGAACGCGGTCGGGATATGGAGCGCCACGACCACCGTCGTTCCCGCGGGAACGAACGACAGGTCCCGTTCGAGCCACGCCAGCTGCCGCTCCTCGAGATAGCCGATGTAGTACCAGTCGCGGCCGATGTAGTAGTTGTCGTTCAGCACCGCGTAGTGTACCTCACCCACGTTGTAGGAGTAGTACGCGGGGCCGTACATTGCTTCGAACGCCGCGGCCGACGTTTCGTGCGAGCGGCCCCAGAGCTTCATGTCGTGGTTGCCCATCGCGTTGCGGAACTCGATTCCCGTCGCCGACATAACCTCGTTGTAGGAGGTGTAGAACGTGTGGTCGCCCGAGGTGATGTCGCCCGCGCAGATGCCGTGCATCGGGCGTCCGGAGCGCTCGGCGGCGGCAGCGGTTTGGCGGATGTCTTCCGCCGCACGCTCCAGCAGGCGGAACTCCTTGCGGGCGAAGAGCTGCGGATCGGCGACGACGACGAAGCCGTGGCGGGTTTCGCCGGATGGTTTGCGCCGGAGACGGAAGTCGTGGGAACTGCCGTCGGACTTCGCCGGAAGGTAATGGCGCACGACCCCCTCCTCCGAGGGCGACGCATAGCCCGCGGGGGTCGAGACGAAGACGAAGCGCGCCCGGTCGTTCGCCGGAAGCACGAAGCGGCCCGCCGAGTCGGTGGCGGCGCAGTTGTCGCCGTCGCTCACCACAACCCCCGCCAGACCTCGGCCCGCGCAGGTCACCGTGCCGATACGCGCCCCGGCCGGCGTGACGTAAGGGCGCAGTGCCTCGACCCAGACGGCGTAGCCCGCCGGTGTGAGGTGGATGCCGTCCACGGTATACTCCGCGGGGAGTTTTCCGTCGCGGAGCATGCGGCTGCGGATGTCGATGAATTTCAGTCCGCGCCGGGCGGCCATCCGCCGCAGCAGGCGGTCGAAAGCCTCGATGCGGGCGTTCTTTCCCGTGAAATATGGTTCGTTGCGCGCCTCGTCGAGGGGCAGCGGACTTTGGATAAAGACCTGCGTCGCAGGCGATTCGGCGGCGATGCGGTCCAGCAGACGTTCGTACTGCCGGAGCAGCGCCTCGGGCGCGATGGTCGAGAATATCAGGTCGTTGACGCCCGCCATGAGGAATATCGCCCGCGGCCGTCCCGCCACGATGCTGTCCAGCCGCGCGGCCATGCCGGCAACGCAGTCCCCGCCTATGCCGCGGTTAATCACGTGCGCTTCGGGGAAGTATTCGGCCCAGGCGCCCCGCTCGGTGAGGCTGTTGCCGAGCATCACCGTGTGGTGCGGCCGCACGGGGAGGGACTCCTGCTGACTGCGTTTCGAGAAGTAGTAGTCGCCGCGGTAGTCGAGCGAGTCGGGCTGTGCAGCGAGCGTGACCGCCGCGGCGGTCGACAGAAGGGTCAGAATCAGTCGTTTCATAAGCAGTTAGCGGTATTCTCCGTGAAGATCGACCGGGCGGGCGAAGGGATCGAGACACTCCTCGAGAAGCAACGCCAGTTTCCGGCGCGTGAGGGGCCTATCCGCATCCGCGGGGCGGATCCGCGGGGCTTTGCCGCCCGCCTCGGCGATGAGCTTCGCGGCGCGTGCGGCGGTGAGGGCGGTCGTGTCGGTCCGGACGGGGATTCGAGGGGCGAAGTCGTGCAGTCCGCGGGTGAATTCCCCGACCGGGATCGTCCGCTCGGGGTAGAACCACGAACGGTTCGCCCAGTGGAACGGCTCGCCCGTCATGCGCAGGATGCCCGTCGCGGCGATGCGCTGCAGGGTCGCGAAGTCGGGATCGTCGGGCTTTACGTCGTAGAGCGGCGCGATGTAGGCTTTCTGGGCCAGCAGGGCCTCCTGCACCTCGCGCACGGGAACCTCCCGCGGCGGGCAGCGGCGTTCGGCGGCCAGCGCCGCGAGGGTTCCCGCGGCCTGTCCGGTAAGCATCACGACCGGTTGCAGGCGCGTCGAGCCGTTGACGAGGTTCGAGACGGAAATGGCTTTGTCCGAGACGATGAAGTTCTCGGTCCGGTCGGGAATCAGCGCCCCCAGCGGCACGCTGAACGACGGCACGGGCGGGAAGAGGATCTTCGGCAGATCGGTCCGGCAGTTGCGGTGGTGGTCGACGGGGTAGTCGCCGACGGAGATGCCCGTGCGGTAGAGCGGCCTCGCGTAACGATCGGTCACGTCGTCGAGCGTCATGCGCACCACGCCGTCCATGCGCCGCCCCTCGCGGTGGTAGGGCAGGTAGGCCAGCCCGTCCGGCGTGTCGAATTCGTCGTCAGCGATGCCGAGGCGGCGGTATCCCAGCTCGTGCTGGATGTGGTAGACGAAGCGCAGGGTCTTCTGCCGCGCCGCTTCGAGGGCCGCTGTGCGCTCGGCATGGGGAAGTTCCACCACGTCGAGGTTGATGTCGTTGCCCTCCTTGGGCCAGTTGATCATGTATTTGCCTCCCGGCATACGGCCGTATTCGAGCATCCGGTCGGCGCTGCGCACCCCTTCCGACGAGAGGTCGTAACACCCGGCGAACTCCGCGGGGTCGTAGCCCGCAGGCCGCTCGATGGTTCGGTCCGCGCCGGGCCCGTAGTCCTTGAGGATGGCCACCACCGTGAGGTCCTGCACCGCGTCGTTGGCCTCGGCCGGAGCCAGCTCTTCGCCCGTGTCGGCGCGGGCGTCCATGCCAAGACGGTATGAGGTGCCGCTCAACGGCAGCGCGTCGCCCAGATCGGTGGCGTCGACGGTGATGCGGGCCCGCACCAACATGCGGCCCCCGCGCGCGTCGGTGAACTCGGCGCCCGTGACCCGCTTTCCGCGGCGCAGGATGCCCGTCAGGCGGTAGCCGTGCACCACCTCGAGCGTCGGCTCGGCCGCGGCCATCGTGTGAAAGATGCTGTCGGCCACGTGCGGTTCGAACAGGGTGGTGCTCACCCAGCCCGTCCACAGCGCGCCGATACCGCCGTAACGCTTCCGCAGGTGGTCGCGGAACTCGTTCCACAGACCCGACGGCAGGTCGAAATTGCCGTCCGTGGCGCATACGCCCTGGGCCGTGAGCATGCCTCCCAGCATGGGAGTCTCCTCGACGACGAGCGTCTGCACACCCTGCCGCGCCGCGGCGATGGCGGCCGTCGTGCCGGAGGTCGTGCCGCCGATGACGAGCACGTCGGCCCGGCGGCGGATGGTGTTTTCACAGGTGCAGCCCGCGGCGAACGTCAGACACAGCAGGGCCGGAATCAGGATTTTTTTCATCGGATCGGTGTTTTTTCAGGTGCGGCGAACCTAACGGCGCATCCGCCGCCCGAAGCCATGCTCACGGTCAGCGTATCGGCGGCCGTTACGGGACGCTCTTCGTAGTCAACGGCATAGGGATTGGTTTTCCAGTCGGCGCCCTCGCCGTCGGCGTAAATCTGCGCCGTGTAGGTCACCCCGGGCGCGAGGAACGTGAGGGGCACGCCGACCGTGCGGGGCTCCTCGTCGGTGACGGCGCCGAGGTACCAGTCCTCCGAGCTGCGGTCCTGCCGCACGAATACGGCATAGTCGCCGATCGCGGCCTGGGGCACGAGCGTCCGCTCCCAGTCGGTGGGCACGTCGCGGATGAAGTCGAAGGCCTTGTGTCCGCGGTAGTTTTCGGGCAGGTCCGAGGCCATCTGGAGCGGGCTGTAAATCACCACGTAGTGCGCCAGCTCGCGCGCGATGGTCGACTGCACCCGCGCGAAGGGCGAGACGGGGTTGTCGAAACGGAACGTCCCGAACGTGTAGTCCATCGGCCCGGCCAGTCCGCGCAGGAACGGCACCACGGTGGTGTGCTCGGGCGGATTTCCGCCGTCGGGCGACCAGGCGTTGTACTCCTGACCGCGGACGCCCTCCTGCGTCATCAGGTTGGGCCACGTGCGTTCTATCCCCGTGGGCATGACCGGCTCGTGGTTGTCGATCATCATGCCGCAGCGGGCTGCCGTCTCGATCACGCGGCGGTAGTGCCGCACGCCGTACTGGCTGTCGTGCAGCTCCTTTCCGTCCATCAGCACATTGACGTAGCCCGTTTTGACGTAATCGACGCCGTACTTTTTATAGAACGCGAAAGCCTCCTCCAGCTGGGCCTCGTAATTCTTTGTATCGGCCCCCGTTTCGTGGTGGCCGATCAGTTCCACGCCCTTTTGGGCGGCGTAGCCGGCAACGGCTTCGATGTCGAAGTCCGGATAGGGCTCCGTGAAGCGGATCCGGTCCGTGTTTTTGGTCCACTCGCCGTCCCAGCCGACGTTCCACCCCTCGACCAGCACGCCCTCGATGCCGTGTTCCGCGGCGAAGTCAATGTAACGTTTCGCGTTTTCGGTCGTGGCGCCGTGGCGGGGTCCCTGCGCCCAGGTCTCCTGAAAGAGATGCATCGACCACCAGATGCCGACATATTTGGCGGGGCGGATCCACGAGGTGTCCTCGATGCGGCACGGCTCGTTGAGGTTGAGCATGAGCCGCGAAGTTACCAGACCGCCCGGCGTGTCGGCGACGATCATCGTGCGCCACGGCGTGCGGAAAGGCGTCCGTGCGTAGACCTTCACCCCCGTGGACCACGGGGTGAGGTGGCAGCGCAGGGTGGTTCCGTCGGGGTAGAGGCTCATTTTGGCGTAGTCCGTCAGATCGGCCTCGTGCAGGGCGAGATACCCTCCGCCGGCGCATTCCAGCGTGAGCGGCGTGTTGACCGTGTCCATCCGCGAGATGGGGGTGTGGCGGGCGAGGCTCTCGTAGTAGGGTTCGCGCGCGGGCATCCACCAGGCGTTGTGGTCGGACGGAAAGCGGTATTCGGTCAGCTCGTCCGTGATCGCGAACTCGCCCAGATGGGGCTGTTCGGGAAATTCGAAGCGGAAGCCATAGCCGTCGTCGAACAGGCGGAACACCACGTCGAAGCGGCGGCGGGGTGCGTCGCTTTCGCGCACGCTGACCCTCAGTTCGTTGTAATGGCTGCGCACGGTGCGCTGTTCGCCCCAGACGGTCTCCCACGTCTCGTCACGGCTGTCGCGCGACGTGCCCGTGATTTCGAGCCCTTCGCGCAGCGCCGGGGCATCGAGCAGTTCGAATCCCAGCGTCGAGAAATCCAAAAGGGGCGCGCCGCGGCGCGTCACGGAGTAGCCGATGCGGCCGCCGCGTTCGGCCACCTCGAGACAAAGCGTGCCGTCGGGCGAGCAGACGCGGCCTGAGCTGCCGCAGGCGGTGCAGAGGAGTGCGGCGAGCGCCGCGAAGAGGATCGAAAGAGGTTTTTTCATCGTGCTGTCATGGTTTTTTCGGTGTCGAATAGCCCGTGCCGCTCTCCCAGACCGAGAGCCGGCCGAATCGGTCGCGGACTTCGACGCGGATATGCGCATCGGGCGACGCGGGCAGGGCGTGGAAGAGGTGTTCGGTGCGGTCCGCGCCGATGTTTTTGTGCTTGAAATGCTCGCTGTAACGCGCCACGTAGTCGTAGATCGACGCGTCGTACCCCGTGTAACGGGTCATCGGTCCGCGCGGCTCGCCGTTCTCGTACCAGACGACCTGCCAGGCGGGGTCCCAGTTCCAGACGTTGACCGTCACGGCGTCGGGGCGGCGGCGGTCCTCGCCGACGCCGTAGGCCGTGAACTGCCGGCTGCGGGGGTGGTCCGCGGCCTTGTAGTACCACGTGAGGCCGTCGCCGTCGAACTCGTAGACCCCGTACCCGGCCGGAATGCCGTCCATGCTCCACGGGGTCTGCCAGAAAAGGGTGCTCAGCGGAGCGTGGACGTGCTCGAAGAGGTGCGGCTCGGGGGTGTAGTTTTCGTTGTAATGTTCGTGCGCGGAGAGGATATGGGCGTTGTAGGGTTCGAGCATCCGGTAGAGCGCCCGGCGGTTGTTGAGCACCTTGTGCGACTCCTCGCGGCTCCATTCACCGCTCCGCGCCGCGCGCGACCAGGTCGGGATGTGCAGGCAGACGACCACCGTGCGGCCCGCCGGGACGGTGGCGAGGTCCTGCTCCAGCCAGCGGAGCTGCCGCTCGTCGAGATACCCCACATAGAGGTAGCTGCGGCCGATGTAGAAGCAGTCGTCGAGCACCACGTAGTGCACGCGGCCGCGGTCGAAAGCGTAGTAGGTCGGGCCGAAGTGCTCCTTGAACGAGCGTTTCGCCCGGTCGCTCGTCCGCACGCCGAGGTCCATGTCGTGGTTGCCCGCGACGTAGAAGAACGCGACCCCGCTCGCGGCGAGGGCCTCGCTAACCGGTTCGAAAAGCGGGGGCCTGCGGTCGATGTCGCCGATGATGTCGCCGCAGACCACCCCCAGCGTCGGCACTCCGTCGGCGGCCGTCAGCCGCATGTCGTCCGCGGCCCGGCGCACGCTGTCCAGCTCGCACTCGAAGTAGACCTGCGGATCGGCGACCGCCAGCAGGCGGTGGCGCGTCATGTCCTGCGCCGCGGGCTCCAGCGCGAAATCGTAGCGCCGTCTGCCGGGAGCGATGCGCCGGTAGATGCAGGGCGTGCCGTCGCGCAGGGGGATTTCGTACCCGTCGGGCAGCGTCAGGTAGACGAACTCCGCCTCCGTGTCCGACGGCAGGCGGTAGCGCCCTTTGGCGTCGGTGCGCACGATCGTGCGGCCGTCCGTGACGCAAACTCCCGTCACGCCCCTGCCGGAAGCCGTCACGCGGCCGCACAGATCGATCGTGCGCGTGGCCGCCCGCCCCGTGACGGAAAGAGACGAGGCGGCGAGCAGCGCCGCAAAGAGGATGAACGCGCTGGTTTTCATTTCACGGGTTCGAGAACGGCGGCCCAACCGCCTCCGGGGGCCATCCGCAGGGCGATCGCGTCGTCGCGCGTGACTTCACGGGTTTCGGTGCGGTAATCCCGCGCGATGCGGTCGGCATTCACCCCGTCGGCGAAGACCTTCATGCGGTAGCGGCCACCGTCGAGGAACTTCAGCGGGGCCTCCAGCGTGCGGGCCGTCCAGTCGGTGATGGCTCCGATGTACCACTTCTCACCGCTGCGGCGCGCCACGGCGGCGTACTCGCCCACCGAGGCGGCGAGCCCCACCGTTTCGTCCCACACGGTCGGCACGGCGGCGATGAAGGCCGTGAACTCCGCTTCGCGCAGGTAGTGCGACGGCGAGTCGCAGAGCATCTGAAGCGGACTTTCGAAGACGACGTACAGCGCCGCCTGATGGGCGCGCGTGCCCTGGCTCATCGGGTTGTCCCAGCTGATGGCGAAATCGGCCCGGGTGGCGTTGCGCGTGGCGCCGGGCGTGTAGTCCATCGGTCCGGCGACCATGCGCGTGAAGGGCAGCGTGCAGTCGTGGACGGGCGAAATGTCGGTCGAGCATTTGTCGTGCTCCATGCCGTAAACTCCTTCGAACGAGAGGACGTTGGGGTATTTGCGCTGGAGCCCCGCGGGTTTGAACGACCCGTGGAAATCCACGATCAGACCGCGGTCGAACGCCGCGCGGGCGATCTCATCGTAAAATCGGACCATCTCCTGATCGGACCGCTGCATGAAGTCGATCTTGATGCCCTTCACGCCCCAGTCGCGGTAGGTGTCCAGGATGCCTTCCAGGTCCTTCTTCATGGGGTTCCAGAGCGTCCAGAGCACCACGCCGACGCCCTTTTCGCGGCCGTGGCGGATCAGCTCCCCGAGGTCGATCTCCCGGCGCGGCTCCTTGATATTGAGCGTGCTCACGGACCACCCTTCGTCCAGCAGGATGTAGTCGATGCCGTATTTGGCCGCGAAATCGATGTAATACTTGTAGGTCGCGGTGTTGACCCCCGAGCGGAAATCGACCCCGTAGATATTGAGCGAATGCCACCACTCCCACGAAATCTTGCCCGGCCGCACCCACGAGGCGTCGCCTTCGACGGGTTTCGACGCGAGCTGGTAGGCGAGGTTGTTCTCCAGCAGCGCGCGGTCGTCGGGGTCGATGGTCACCACGCGCCACGGAAACGTGCGCGTACCTCGGGTCCGGGCGATGTAGGGCGCTTTTTTCACCAGCTCCTCGTTGCGGTCCGAACCCTCCCTGAGCCGGGCTTCGAGCACCACGGGCGGGAACTGCGCGCGGAGGCTGTGTCCCTCGCCGCCGAACAGGAACAGGCAGGGATAGTCCTCCAGATCGGTTTCCGTCACGACCATGCGCGTGCCGCGCGGCGAGGAGAACCAGCAGACGGGGCAGAACCTTGTGTTCCTGATACAGAACCAGCAACACCAGCAGAACCACCGTTCATCATCATATAAGGATTCAAACCAGCAGCTTCCAAACGTGCACGTTGAGCAGACGGGTCATTATACTCGTTCGTCTTATTCCACATTTCAGTCTGATAAGCTTTATTATCTTCATACAATTTCCAAGCATTCGCCTTCTGGTCATCATAAAATTTCCACTGGTCACCTAACTGTGTCTGATACATTTCCTTATTATAAGCAATCTGTTTATCAAACATTTTCTCGTTAAAGGCATTGTTCATTTGTGCAATTTCCTTATTAGCTTTATTCTGCATAGCAGTAGTAGAAGCACCACCAATGAGGGAAGAACCTGCACCAATAGCAGAACCGACAAGACCAGTCATAGCAGCAGCACCCATAATTCAATATTTTTATAATTACACATAACTTTATATTTCAAAGGTATTATTTCATAGGGCATAGCCCTGGAGCCCCCCCTTAAAAGGGGACCCCCCAGTTAAGATTTAGGTTAAAAAATAAAAGGGGAGACTGATCGCAGGCTCTTTTTTATTTTAGAACTGAAGATCATAACCGAGGGAAAATAATTATTCAGCAACAGTAGTAGCAGAATTATCAGTAGCAACATTAGCAGCAGAATTATCAACAACAGCAGCAGCAGCAGCAGAGGCAGCAATCATTGCATCCTGAGAACTCATAA
>OGXI01002253.1_pt1 | contig 14713 bp, 8 predicted proteins | sample 1576221 | NCBI WGS metagenome assembly OGXI01 (sample SAMEA3541523, study PRJEB24748) | human gut metagenome | biome: human gut; feature: human-associated habitat; material: faeces | place: China | collected 2012
AAATCAGATTAAGAAGAATGGGACAGAAGAAAGCACCTTTTTATAGAATCGTAGTTGCAGATTCCCGTTGCAAACGTGATGGAAGATGTATCGAAGAAATCGGAACATACGATCCAAACCTTGAGCCAAGCGCTGTAACAGTTGATGAAGAAGCAGCTAAAAAATGGCTTGCAGCAGGAGCTCAGCCTACAGATGTTGTAGCAAAAATCCTCAAAGATGCCGGAATCGAAAAATAATTCAGATTTACCATGTAAGGTATTTCTGCAGCGTCCGTAGGGGACGGGTCAGGGAGGTATGTAATGAAAGAATTAGTGGAAGTAATTGCAAAATCTCTTGTTGAAAATCCGGATGAAGTAGTTGTTACTGAGACAGAAAAGGAAGACGCAATCATCGTTGAACTGAAAGTCGGACCTGCTGACATGGGCAAGGTTATCGGACGGCAGGGAAGAATTGCGAAAGCGATCCGAACTGTGGTAAAAGCAGCTTCTTCAAAAAGCAGCAAAAAAGTGATTGTAGATATTCTGCAATGAAAATAAGGGTCAGGAGCTGTGGAACATCCCATGGCTCCTGATTTGGGTTTAAGCGGATTTGGAATATGGATCAGCATTCGCTGTGAGCAGGCATAAAAGCAGAATGCAAATGACGTATGATATGAAAATTATAGGAGTCAGCAGATGGAAGATTTATTAAAAGTTGGTGTGATCACTACGACACACGGAATACGCGGGGAAGTAAAAGTATATCCTACCACAGATGCAGACAGATTTCTGGATCTGGAATATGTTCTGCTTGACACAGGCAGAGAGAAAAGAAAGCTTGAAATAGAGAATGTTAAGTATTTCAAGAACCTTGTAATCCTGAAATTCAGGGGAATTGATAATATTAATGATATAGAGATGTATAAAAAAAGAGAACTCTGGATCCCGAGAGAAGAAGCGCAGGAGCTGGAAGAAGATGAATATTACATTGCAGACCTGATCGGTATGGATGTAGTTCTCGAAGACGGAAGCAAATTTGGAACTCTGAAAGATGTAATGGAAACAGGCGCTAATGATGTCTATGTAGTAGAGGATGCCAAAGGCGAAGAAATTCTGCTCCCTGCTATCAGGGAATGTATCCTTGATGTGGATGTGGAGAAGAATGTAATGACCATTCATCTGATGAAAGGATTAATATAAATGAATTTTCATGTTTTAACCCTGTTTCCGGAGATGATTGAAAATGGCATGAATACCAGCATTACCGGACGTGCGATCACAAAAGGTCTCCTCACACTGGAGGCAGTGAACATTCGTGATTATGCATTCAATAAGCACCAGAAAGTGGATGATTATACCTATGGCGGCGGTGCCGGAATGCTGATGCAGGCAGAACCGGTTTACCTTGCTTATGAGGCGATTGCAAACCGTACGGCAAAAAAGCCAAGAGTTGTATATCTGACTCCTCAGGGGCAGGTATTTAACCAGGCTATGGCCAGAGAAATGGCGCAGGAAGAGGATCTGGTATTCCTTTGTGGACACTATGAGGGAATTGATGAGCGTGTTCTGGAGGAAATCGTCACAGATTACGTATCTATCGGAGATTACGTGCTTACAGGCGGCGAACTTCCTGCAATGGTCATGATGGATTCCATTTCAAGAATGGTTCCGGGTGTACTGAACAATCAGGAGTCCGGTGAGACAGAATCCTTTGCAGGAAACCTTCTGGAGTATCCGCAGTACAGCCGTCCGGAAGAGTGGCATGGCAAAAAAGTACCGGAGGTTCTTATGTCCGGTCATCACGCAAACATAGAAAAGTGGCGCAGAGAGCAGTCAATTTACCGCACGGCAAAAAGACGCCCGGATCTTCTTAAGAAAGCTGATCTGACAAACAAAGAATGGAACTATGTGCGCCAGTTAAGGAAACAGTGGAAGGAAGAAGAGGAGCAGATAAAATGAAAACATCAGATTTTTATTATGACCTTCCTCAGGAACTGATCGCTCAGGATCCTCTGGAGGACAGAAGTTCATCCAGACTGATGCATCTGTCTTTAAAAGATGGCAGCATTGAGCATCGCCATTTCACAGATGTTCTGGATTATATGGAAGAGGGAGACTGCCTGGTCATCAACGATACAAAGGTAATCCCTGCCCGGTTATACGGACATAAAGAAGAGACAGGAGCACTGATCGAGATCCTGCTTCTGAAGCGAAGAGAGAATGATATCTGGGAGTGTCTGGTAAAACCCGGAAAGAAGGCACGCCCGGGTGCTAAGATCACATTTGGAAATGGTATTTTAAAAGGTGAGATTATTGATGTGGTGGACGAGGGAAACCGTCTGATCCAGTTCCATTATGAAGGAATTTTTGAAGAAATCCTGGATCAGCTTGGCGAAATGCCTCTGCCGCCTTATATTACACATAAACTGAAAGATAAGAACCGTTATCAGACAGTTTATGCAAAGAACGAAGGCTCCGCAGCAGCACCGACAGCAGGATTGCACTTTACTAAAGAGCTTCTTGAAAAAGTAAAGGAAAAAGGCGTCAATATCGCTCATGTGACTCTTCATGTAGGTCTCGGAACTTTCCGCCCTGTCAAAGTAGATGACGTGGAAAGCCACCATATGCATTCCGAATTCTACATAGTAGAGGAGGATCAGGCAAAGCTGATCAATGACACAAAGATGGCAGGTAAACGTGTAATAGCAGTAGGAACCACAAGCTGCAGAACACTGGAATCTGCAACAGGAGAAGATGGAATTCTGAAATCCGGAAGTGGATGGACAGAAATCTTTATCTATCCGGGCTATCATTTCAAAATGATCGATGCCCTGATCACAAACTTCCACCTGCCGGAATCCACACTTGTGATGTTGGTGTCTGCGCTGGCAGGCAAGGAGAATATCATGCATGCCTATGAGACTGCAGTGCAGGAAAAGTACAGATTTTTCTCTTTTGGAGATGCTATGATTATCATATAATGTCACCCAAATAATTATATCAATCAATTATCTGGTTATGAGCAAGTAGCGAAGAGGATGCTTTTATCTGCCTGATAAAAGCATAGTAAAAATATAAAAAAGAGCTGAGAAGTCCTTAACTGGATTTTTCAGCTCTTTTGAAGTATGGATGTGATTTTGGATGAATGAAGGCTCCATTTATTCGGCGTCCGAATTATCAGTATCATAGGATTCGTCGTATGTCTCTGCGTCTGTGTCATCTGAATCTGAACTGTTCATATCAACGATATCGCTATCTGAAGCAGCTGTATCTGCAGAACTGCTCTGGGAGTCGTTATTACTGTTATATTTTGCAGTAAAAGTACTGCCTTCTGCAGTAGAAATCCAGGAACTCCGCTCATTGATTTTTCCAAGGATTCTTGTTGCCTCATCACCTTCTGCCGGAGTTGGTTGATAATTATTATATCCATCATAGGCAGCAGAAGAAATGGAGCAGGGAATGATATTGGTTACGTTGTCTTTTTTTACCCCATCGGCATCAATAGTAAAGGTCTGCTGGTAGATCATGGTATCCATATCACTTGGAGAACTGTTGCCGCCGAAGCAGAAGTTTCCGAGGCTGTATACAATATTCCTGCCTTTATAAGTTTCAATGCCCTGAAGTACATGCGGATGATGTCCGCATACAAGGTCAGCACCTTCATCGATCGCGATGCGTCCAAGTGTTGTCTGGTTGCTGTCCGGAACGGTTTCCGTTTCATTACCCCAGTGGAAGATCACTACGATCAGCTGTGCCCCGTCTGCCTTTACTTTTGCAATATTGTCTTTTAACTGCTGCTCGCGCTCAAGATGGTCGTACAGTTCATAGATACCGACTAATCCTACTTTGATTCCCTTTACATCCATAACAGCAGTTTCATCATATCCGAAATGAACGATTCCTGCATCATCCAGTGCTGCCAGAGTATCATCGAAACTCTCCTCGCCATAATCATGACTGTGATTATTAGCGGTGTTTACAGCTTCTACAGACCCGCCTGTCAGAATAGAAGCATAGGATGCAGGTGCTTTAAACGCAAATGTTTTGTCCTCCCGTTCATCAGAATCGGTGAGTGTTCCTTCAAAATTCGCAATAGTCAGATCATCTGCGGAAAAAATATCTTTTACATTCTGCAGGAAATAATCTGCACCGTAATTTTCATAATAAGCATTTAAGCTGGTATCATAATCAAAAGTTTCATCTGTGCCAAGAGTGCAGTCACCGACAACACTGAGTGTCAGAGAAACAGGAGAAGATACTGTAGCATTGGAGGAATCCGTGTTCGGAGAATCTGAGGATACTTTCTGGCTGTTGTCCTTAGAAGCGTTCATGGAAACAGTTTTTTTGGCTGCTGCCTGTCTGGAACTCATATAGCTGCTGCATCCGCGGATACCTGCCAGAATAAGTATAAAAATCAGAACAAAGATACCGATACCTGTTGCAATCAGCAATTTTTGCCTTTTTTCCTGATAGTATTTTGATTTTTTGTAGATGTCTTTCCTGCGTGCAGAAGAAGATTTCGTCTGGCTTCGCTTGTTGGATTGTAGGCTCATATGTATAGTTCTCGCTTTCATTTATAATAGATTAGAGATATTATTTAAAAAAATATTAAAGAGACCGGGCGGTTAAAATATCTGAACAGATGATCAGAATTAACAAAAAATAAATCGTAATTGCTATAGGATATATTCAAAGTATATAGAGAATTCACAGAATCGTCAAGAAATAAGTCTTTTCATAAAACCGTATTTTTGTTATAATACCATGACAAAAGGTTACATAAATATTACAGACAGAAAAAAGAGATGTGTTATCCTAAAGCGTATGAAACATGCTCTGAAAGCACTCAAAGATAATGAGAGATGGGTACGTGAGATAGCACTTCTCAGGAAAGAATATGAGGAAAAATAAAGATGAAAACATTGATATTCAACGGTTCACCGCGAAAGAACGGTGAAACTGCATATATGATCCGGACTCTGCAGGAAAATCTTGGAGGGGATTTTAAGGTGGTTAATGCCTACAGGGCAGATATCCGACCGTGTATAGACTGCAGATGGTGTTTTGACCATGCAGGATGCGCAGTCAAAGATGAATGGCAGGAGGTTCTTTCGTACATTGAAGAATGTGACCATATTATTATGGCATCTCCTGTATATTTTGAGGAGGTTACGGGAATGCTTCTTGCTGTGATGAGCAGACTGCAGACCTATTTCAGTGCAAGATATATCCGTAAAGAAGAACCTGTTCCTAAGAAGAAAACAGGAGCAGTTCTGCTGACAGCAGGAAGTATCGGACCCAGAGAAAAAGCGGAAAGTACGGCAGAGATGCTGCTTCGTCAGATGAGCTGTGACAGTCTGGGGACTGTATATGTGAACCGTACAGACAAAGTGCCGGTCAGAGACAGAGAAGATATCATACAGGAAATAAAAGATCTGGCAGGCAGATTGAGAACAGCAGAATAAATATTATCTGAAAATGAAACACCATTTGTGTTATGTGGAACAGACGAAAGGATGATTAAAATGAAAAAAATAAAATACTTTATGATTACAGGAATGCTTCTGGCATCCATCGGTCTTGCCGGATGTGGGAAGAAGTCAGAAGATGATATTACAAATAAGGAAATTTATCAGGATGATCTTGAACCGCTGACAGAAGAAGAGCTGAATGAAATGGATGCAGATACTTCTGACAAGGATATGAAACAGATTGATGAGCCCGAGGAAGAAACCGCTGACATTACAGATACTACAGATGCAACAGAAACTACAGATAAAACGGAAAATACAGATAAAGCAGAAACTTCAGATTCTTCTGCAAAAAAATCTGCGGATAAAACTGAAACATCAGATTCTGCAGATACAACGAAATCAGAAACTAAAACGAAAACTGAAAAATAATCACAAGGGGGCTGTCGCTGGAATTATTATTGCGACAGCCCCCTGATCATATTTCTGTAATTATCAGGAAAGAACCTCGTTCTTCAGTTCGTTTCCATCCATAAATGCTTTCGCATTTTCGAGAGTAGTCTCGGCAATGTTAGTCAGTGCTTCTTTTGTAAAGAATCCCTGATGAGAAGTCATCACTACATTCGGGAAGGAGAGCAGGCGCTGGGTAATGGAGCTCTGCAGAATACGCTCGGACATATCCTCGAATACGAAATCAGTTTCTTCTTCATAAACATCCAGTCCTACTGCAAAGAACTTATGATCACGGATTCCGGAAATCAGGTCCTCTGTTTTGATCAGGCCGCCGCGGGAAGTGTTTACAAGAATTACACCATCTTTCATTTTGGCGATAGTTTCTTCATTGATGATGTGTTTGGTTTCTTCTGTAAGCGGGCAGTGAAGACTGATGAGATCACTGGTTGCCAGAAGCTCATCCAGAGATACATATTCCAGATAATCCAGGCTCTTATTCGGGAAAAGATCGTAAGCGATAACTCTCATACCAAAACCTTTGCAGATTTTTGCCATTGCCTGGCCAATTTTTCCGGTACCAATGATTCCGGCAGTTTTCTGATAGAAATTAAGTCCCATCAGACCGCTTAAAGAGAAGTTGTTTTCGCGGCATTTGATGTATGCTTTATGTGTGTGGCGGTTTGCGGTCAGCGCAAGTGCCATTGCATGCTCAGCCACAGCTTCCGGAGAATATCCCGGAACACGCAGAACCTTCATTCCGAATTTGTGAGCAGTTTCCAGATCTACATTGTTATATCCTGCGCAGCGCATAAGGATCAGTTTTACACCCTGAGCATTCAGCTCTTCGATAACAGGAGTGCTCAGATCAGCGTTTACAAAAGCGCAGATTGCCTCATATCCTTTTGCAAGGGAAGCAGTTTCTTCGTGAATATTTGCTTCAGTAAATTTAATTGTAATTCCCGGATAGGAAGGAAGAAGCTTCTCGAAAAATTCCTCGTCGTAGTTTTTTGTGCCGTAAAATAAGATTTTCATAAATGTTAGCTCCTCTCTGGCTGTATACCTGTATGGTATACTCACCGTGAAAATTATAATATCAGTGTTTATAGCAATCCTCATAAATAATGCATCTTAATCCAGACCATCAGAGTGTGAAATCCTGCTATAGTAAAACAAATCAAATAATGTTAAAATAATAACAATCTTCTGACGATTCACATTATAACCGATTTATCGGAAAAAGAAAAGGCTATTTTGGATAAAATTTCTCAAGTATCTATAAAAATACAATCTGAGAGAGTATGAAGATACTGTAAATAGGAATTGCAAATTATGCTTTGTTATGAAAAGTATGTACAGAAAGATAAAAGATATGCAGGATAAAAAAACATCTTGCGGGATATTACCGGTGAACAGTAAAAATTATGCTGCTGTCAACAAACATAAAAAAATGATATGTTGACAGCAGCATAATTATAAATGACAGTTGCTATTTTCCGAGAGAGTACAGATCTTCATAGAATTCCGGATAGGAAATTTTAACGCAGTCCCCATCTTTGATAGTAAGTGTACCGTCACAAATTGTACCTGCAACAGCAAAGGACATGGCAATACGGTGATCAAGATAAGAATTGATCTCGGCACCATGAAGTGGCTTTCCTCCATGGATGATCATTCCGTCATCAGTCGGCTGAATATCAGCTCCCATGCGTTTCAGCCCTTCTGTTACCACTGCGATACGGTCAGATTCTTTTACCTTCAGCTCCTGTGCATCCCTGATAACAGTAGTCCCCTCTGCAAAAGCTGCCATCACAGCGATCATCGGGATTTCATCGATCAGTGTGGGGATGATCTCACCCTCAACAGTGGTTCCGTGAAGACTGCTTGTGCGAATCAGCAGGTCAGCGGTAGGCTCACCCTCTGTACTTGCATTCAGCAGAGTAATATCAGCCCCCATAGCCTTGCATACACGAAGCATTCCGTCTCTGGTTGGATTAATGCCTACATTTTTAAGAAGAATCTCACTTCCGGGAGTAAGAAGCCCTGCTGCGATAAAGTAAGCAGCAGAAGAAATATCTCCGGGAACTTTAATCTCGCGTCCGTTCAGTACAGGCTCCGGTTCAATAGAAGCAGTTGTTCCCTGGGAAGTCACATTTGCGCCGAAATAATTCAGCATGATCTCTGTATGATTTCTGGAAAGTACCGGCTCAGTAACGCTGGTGATCCCATCTGCATACATACCAGCCAGAAGCACGCAGGATTTTACCTGTGCGGAAGCAACCGGTGACTGATAATGAGCGGCATGTAAAGGTTTTCCTGTAATACGCAAAGGTGCGCATCCATTGCCTCTAAGACTTGCGATATCAGCGCCCATAGACAGAAGAGGAGTCATAATCCTTTTCATTGGACGGGACTGAATGGAAGCGTCGCCGTTTAATTCGCTGGTAAAAGACTGTCCTGCCAGAATTCCGGAGATCAGTCTTGTGGTAGTCCCGCTGTTTCCCACATCCAGAGTTTCAGACGGAGCACTGAGTCCGTGAAGTCCCTTTCCATGAACGAGGATTTCGGAAGCATTTCTTTCAATATCGATTCCCATTTTCCGGAAACAGGAGATAGTAGAGAGACAGTCAGCTCCCTCAAGAAAATGTGTGATCTTTGTAGTACCCTGTGCAAGAGAACCGAACATGACTGCACGATGGGAAATGGATTTATCTCCGGGTACAGTGAGTTCTCCTCTGAGGTTTGTCTGTTTTTTTATTTCCATGTTTGATTCCTGCCTGTTTTTATAATATTTCTGTATTTCCCTGCAGCTATTTATAGCAATCTGCTTTTGACAAAATATTTTTGAAATGAATGTCAAAGGGTGATCTGTTTAGCGTTCGTAGACAATATAATTTCTTTTTTTAAGGAGTGCGGCACCCTTTTCCATAGAGATTCCGTCGTAGAATTCAATTTTGAGGACACCTTCCTCGAATTCACGGTTGTGAATGATACCTATATTTTTAATGCTGATCTTCTCCATCGCAAGGATAGTGGCAATCGTAGCAATACCGCCGGCCTCATCCGCAATATCAAGATACAGGACATAAGCCTTTTTCAGCAGACCATTGTCTACCACATCAATAGAATCACGGTAATCCCTGGAACTTGCAAACATCTGATACAGACTCCTGGAGTCCTTGTTATCCACAAAACATTTGATCTGAACCAGCAGGCGGATGTAGTCATCCAGAACATTGGAGATATTCTGATTATTTTCCACACAGATCTGCTCCCACATAATTGGAGAAGAAGAAGCAATACGTGTGATATCACGGAAACCTCCGGCTGCAATCGTTTTCATATATTCCTGATCGCTGTCCAACATATTGACAAGATTTACCAGTGCAGAAGCGATAATATGAGGCAGATGGCTGACTCCGGCAGTGATGAAATCGTGTTCTTCACTTGTAAGGACCATCGGGATCGCACCAAGGGAAGAGATCATCTCTGTGAAATCTGTCAGGCGTTCCAGTGCAACTTCACCGCCCGGAGTAATAATATAGTAAGCATTCTCAATCAGACGGTCACTGGAAGCTTCGAATCCGGTCTTTTCAGAACCGGCCATTGGATGACCTCCGATAAAACGGGATTCCATTCCAAGACGTTCTACTTCTTTATGGATAATGCCCTTGACACTTCCAACATCTGTGAGGATCGTGTCAGGACCGATATTGTCTTTGAAATATTCAAGATATTTTACATTAAATTCTACAGGAGCACACAGGAAAATATAATCGCAGCTCCTGAAACGTTCATCATGTTCTTCGCATACAGCATCGATCATATTGCTGCTTACTGCTGCAGCAAGTGTTTCCCGATCCTGATCATAAGCAAGAAGTCGGTAGTCTTCATGGTATTTTCGGATGGCCTTGGCAATTGATCCGCCAATCAGTCCGAGACCGATAAAACCGATAGTTTTCATAGTGGTTTTTGCATCCTTTCAGGTAACATTATTCGTAACTGTGAAAATACGGAACAGTTACATGATTTCATAATTTACTATTTTAAAGGATATGATTTGAAAAGTCAATTCATACGGCACTTTTATACATAAATAATTTAAAGCGACAAAGCGGACGCCGTATCATATGCAGATATCTTCCATGTCTTTCGCACTCTGGTTACTAGAGTGTGTCTGAAAAATCATTCCCGCAATCTACACGCCCCACTTTGCGGGATATTTCACCCGAATTCAGTTGCCGTAGCCCGCTACGGCGCCCTCATCCGGGCAAAATATCCCACAAATTGTGACGCACATCTTGCAGAAAGCCTTTTTCAGACACGCTCTAGGACTGCTATAGTCAACTGAAAAAACGATGCATTATAAATATTCGTACAATCAAAATCAGTCAACTAGCTGCGCACTTGAGATAAAATTCACAGTCGAGATCCGTGAAAATTACTGAAAATATATAAAATGCTCATCAATTTACAAGAAGTTCACAAAAAAAGATGTTAAAATTTCATAAAATACTTGAAAAATATAAAAAAATTTAGTAATATATAGCCATATCGTTGCTGCGGACGTTGCAAGCGGCAATAACATAACAGACAAACAGGGAGGTACGCAACATGGATGTATTTAGAACTGACCGAATTAGAAATGTAGTCCTTTTAGGTCATGGGGGCGCTGGCAAAACTACACTGGCAGAAGCAATGGCTTACTTAGCAGGAATGACTAACCGTCTCGGAAGAGTAGAAGACGGAAATACTGTCAGCGATTATGACAAAGAAGAGATTAAGAGACATTTTTCCATTTCTACCACATTGATCCCGGTACCGTGGGATAAGGTAAAGATCAATGTGCTGGATACTCCCGGATATTTCGATTTCGTAGGCGAAGTAGAAGAAGCAGTAAGCGCAGCAGATGCAGCGATCATTGTAGTTTCCGGTAAAGCAGGCGTTCAGGTTGGAACACAGAAGGCATGGAACTTATGTGAGAAATATAAACTTCCGAGAATGATCTTTGTTACAGATATGGACGTAGATGATGTCAGCTACCGTAAAGTAGTAGAACAGCTCACTGAACTCTACGGCAAGAAGATCGCACCGCTTCACTTCCCGATTCGTGAAGACGGCAAATTTGTAGGATATGTAAATGTTGTAAAACAGGCAGGACGTAAGTACATAGATAAAGGTAAGAAAGAGGAATGCCCGATTCCTGAATACCTGGATGAATATCTGGAGAAATATCACGATATCCTTATGGAATCTGTTGCAGAGACCAGCGAGGAATTCATGGACCGTTATTTTGAAGGTGATACATTCTCGGTAACAGAGGTTTCCGCAGCACTTGCAATGAACGTACAGGAAGCATCTATCGTACCTGTATGCATGGGCTCACCGATCAATCTTCGCGGTGTATCCAACTTACTGGATGATATCTGCGGATATTTCCCAAGCCCGGACAAACGCTCCTGCAACGGAATCGCTCAGAAGACAAATGAGATCTTTGAAGCAAACTACGACTTCACGAAAGTGAAATCCGCATATGTGTGGAAAACAATTGCAGACCCGTTCCTTGGCAAATATTCTCTTATCAAAGTATGCTCCGGTGTTATCAAATCCGATGACACTTTATTAAACGTAGAGAAAGGCGAAGAAGAACGTCTGAATAAATTATATGTACTTGAAGGATCCAAACCGATCGAGGTTCCGGAACTTCATGCCGGTGATATTGGTGCAATTGCCAAATTAAACAGCGTACAGACTGGTGACAGCCTTGCGACAAAAGCAAATCCGATTCTTTATCCGAAGGCACTCCTTTCCACACCATATACCTGCAAGAGATTTAAAGCAGTGAAGAAGGGTGATGAGGATAAGATTTCCCAGGCACTTGCGAAGATGATGAGTGAAGACAAGACACTTCGTGTAGTAAATGATAGTGCAAACCGTCAGAGCCTTATCTATGGTATCGGTGATCAGCATCTCGATATCGTTATGAATAAATTAAAAGAACGCTACAAAGTAGATGTTGAGCTGAGCAAACCGAAGGTTCCGTTCCGCGAGACGATCCGTAAGAATGCAGATGTAGAGGGTAAACATAAGAAACAGTCCGGTGGACATGGACAGTATGGACATGTTAAGATGCGTTTCGAGCCATCAGGCGATCTGGAGACACCTTATGAATTTGAACAGGTTGTAGTTGGTGGTGCAGTTCCGAAGAACTACTTCCCGGCAGTTGAGAAAGGTCTTCAGGAATGCGTATTAAAAGGACCTCTGGCTGCATATCCTGTAGTTGGTGTGAAAGCTACCTTATATGATGGATCTTATCATCCGGTAGACTCCTCAGAAATGGCATTCAAGATGGCAACGATTCTTGCATTTAAGAAAGGCTTCATGGATGCATCACCTGTACTCTTAGAGCCAATCGTATCTATGAAAGTAACTGTTCCGGATAAATTTACCGGTGATGTTATGGGCGACCTGAACAAACGTCGTGGCCGTGTTCTTGGTATGACTCCTGATCATCAGGGCAATACCATTATTGAGGCAGATGTTCCACAGCTTGAGATTTATGGATATTCCACAGATCTGCGCTCCATGACAGGTGGAAGCGGAGAATTCTCCTATGAATTTGCACGCTACGAGCAGGCTCCTGGAGATATTCAGGCAAAAGAAATTGAAGCCAGAGCAAGTAAGGTAGATAAAGCGGAAGAATAAAAAAGGGTAATTACTGACAGAGCAGTAATTTGTGTTAGCGCAGTAATTAAAATATAGTTAAGAAATAAAAATGGCAGGACATTTTGCAGAGATGCGGAATGTCCTGTTTTTTCAGACACACTCTAGTGGTGTATTACTCGAAAATGCGAAATAAATGCCATTTTTGTTACTGTTCACACACCACTATCCCGCGAGGTGTTTTGGCATGAATATGCCAAAATCCCGAGACATACAAGCCAAAATTCCATTGCCGCAGGCAATCTGGAATGAATTTTGGCTACGTTACTGTGAACGGAGTGAACAGTAACCCATTTTTAAAGCAAAAACACTCGATACAGCGAAACGTTACATTGACAAACAGCCTTTGTTGAATTAAAATAAATTTTTAGGATAAGATGTCCATAATCGGACTGAAACCGCCGGAAATAATAAAAGCAGCTGTGTAGCTCAGTGGAGCAAACAGTAGTGGTGTCATGGACGCACCCTGAAAAAGACGGTATCTCGCCTTAAGTCAGATGCCCTGGTGACTCTGTTGCCGGGTAGTTCACATACAGCAAAATGTTGGAGGAAGTATAGAGATGAAATACTTGTTTAAAAAGATCGAGCCTAAGTGGCAGGCAAAATGGGAAGAAGCCAAAGTCTTCGAAGCCAAAGATAACAGTGACAAACCTAAATTCTATGGTCTGGTAGAGTTCCCATATCCAAGCGGTGCCGGTATGCACGTAGGACATATCAAAGCATATTCCAGTCTGGAGGTTATTTCCAGAAAACGTCGTATGGAAGGCTATAATGTACTTTTCCCGATCGGATTTGATGCATTTGGTCTCCCGACAGAGAACTATGCAGTAAAGACCGGAACACATCCACGTATTATCACAGATGAGAACATCAAGAGATTCTCAAACCAGTTAAAGAAAGTTGGATTTTCCTTTGACTGGAATCGTGTGATCGATACAACAGATGAAGACTACTACAAATGGACACAGTGGATTTTCCTGAAAATGTTCGAAAAAGGTCTTGTATTCAGAGACAGAACACTGGTTAACTACTGCCCGCACTGTAAAGTAGTCCTTTCCAATGAAGACAGCCAGGGCGGTAAATGTGATATCTGCCACAGCGATGTTGTTCAGAAATCCAAAGATGTATGGTATTTAAGGATCACCCAGTATGCAGATAAGCTTCTGGAAGGTCTGAAAGATGTAGATTATCCGGATAATGTAAAACAGCAGCAGATCCACTGGATTGGCAAATCAAAAGGTGCTTTCGTTAACTTCGATGTTGACGGAATCGATGAGAAACTTGAAATCTATACAACCAGACCGGATACTCTGTTTGGTGTAACATTCATGGTAATCGCACCGGAACATCCGATCATTGACAAATATGCAGATAAAATCACAAACATGGATGAGATCACTGCATATCGTAATGAGTGTGCAAAGAAAACAGAGTTTGAGAGAACTCAGCTTGTAAAAGATAAAACAGGTGTGAGAATCCAGGGACTTGAGGGAATCAACCCGGTTAACGGTAAGAAAATCCCGATCTACATTGCTGACTATGTAATGATGGGATATGGTACAGGTGCTATCATGGCAGTACCTGCTCACGACCAGCGTGACTATGATTTCGCAAAGAAATTCGGCATCGACATTATCGAAGTTATCAAAGGCGGAGATATTTCCAAAGAAGCCTATACAGGCGACGGCGAAATGGTAAACTCCGATTTCCTGAACGGATATGCAAAGAAGAAAGATTCTATTGAGCGTATGTTGGAAGAGCTGGAGAAAAAAGGAATCGGTAAAGCCGGTGTTCAGTATAAGATGAAAGACTGGGCATTCAACCGCCAGAGATACTGGGGTGAGCCAATCCCGCTTATCCACTGCCCGAACTGCGGTGTTGTGGCAGTTCCGGAGAACGAACTTCCGTTGCGCCTGCCGGATGTAAAGGACTTCGAGCCGGGTGAAGACGGACAGTCCCCACTTGCAAAGATTGATTCTTTCGTAAACTGCACATGCCCGAAATGCGGTGCTGCAGCGAAGCGTGAGACAGATACTATGCCTCAGTGGGCAGGATCTTCCTGGTATTTCTTAAGATATACAGATCCGCACA
>OGXI01002260.1_pt1 | contig 14695 bp, 10 predicted proteins | sample 1576221 | NCBI WGS metagenome assembly OGXI01 (sample SAMEA3541523, study PRJEB24748) | human gut metagenome | biome: human gut; feature: human-associated habitat; material: faeces | place: China | collected 2012
GATACTTATCATATCAGCTTGGGAGGTGGGTGACAACTACCCTACGCTAGAGGGATTATCATTTTATAGCCACTATATCACTCCCATGTCCATTTCCCTTTCTTTTTTTTACACACAAAAAAGACGGCTCACCGCCGTCTTTCCTATCTCACATCTATTCCAAAACATCCGTCAACGTATACACATCAACACTTCCAAAGCACTGTAGCAGTAAATAATCTAATGGATATTTATCGTCCATCGGACGCATACCGCATAAATTCAGTATACTGTCTGCCATTGCTACAAATTCCTTTTTCACGACTTCCGGCGACTCCTCTCCTGACTGCTTCAAAACCACATAATGAATCAGGACAAGCAAATCTGCACGGCGTATGTTATGCGTGCGTTGGCGCTGCTTACGAATTTCTTTTTCAAATTCCTGTAATTTTGTTTCGTCATCCGTCTTACTGGTTCGACACTTGGTATATGCCTGCAAAAGCCGCATTTCCCTTTCTTTTTGTTTGGCAATCGAACTAATATCAGAAATATATTTCGCATCCACTGCACCAATTTCTTTTTGCAGCAAATTCCGCTTCATATCGCCAAACCGTGTATGTGGAAAATGAATACCATCATAAATTTCTACAATCAAATCCGAGACACGGCGAAGCGGACTATATGCCATCTTCGTCAAAAATTGTATTTCTTTCACTTTTTCTTTGGATAACGAGCTTTTTACCAACCGGGTCTGATTCTTTATAAAACGACGTATTTCTTTTCCGTAGTCCTCTTCCTTAATGTCATTGCTTTTCAGCCACGAAAAAAATCCGGTATCTTCTAAGGCAGTAAACAAACATTGTTTGATATCTTTTCTGAAAAAAGCCAGTGCTTTCTCTAACAATGCCATATAATTTTGATATGTTGTCATGCTATAGCCTTTAAATAATGCTTCGTTTTTTCGCATCCACACAAGAAATTCTTTCGTGTCAAGATTTTTTACCGGCTCATAACGCTTTAAAATCTCATCCGTGTGTGCCGTCTGCCGAATAGGCACATTCCAATCGCTGTATTGTTCAAAATAAGCAACCATCTCCTCATACTGCTCATAAGTCATATGATTTTCCAGACCATATAAAGCAATCATCTCGTGATAATCATTCACTTGAAAATCATGTTCAGAAATAGCATACATAAAATATTCTCTTGTTTCATCCACTGAAAACCGACAGACAAATGCCAGATGAATAATCTGTTCTCTTTTTGGCACCGACTGTCCATGAATACCAAACCATTTTTGAATGGTTGGACGTGAGGCGATTTTTACCTTTGACACTTTATCATAAAAGTTATGATAAGCATTTTGCCTAACCTCATCCTCAATTACTGGACTGAGTGGTTTTTCGGTTGTTTTCCATTTTTTAATCATGAAACGGTCGCATTTCATAAAACACTTTTGCATCATTTCATGAAAAATACGTCTCTTTTCTTCCTCTTCCATTATGTTCTCCTGTTATGATAGTGAATCTAAGTCACCATTAAATTTAACTTTTGATTTCTTTTTCTTTGGCACCGGTTTTGGCGTAGCAACATTTTTTTTCTTTCCTTTGCTAATCGTAAGCCGCAGCGTTTTTTTCGATACATCGGAATACGTTTTCCCTGCCGGAATATTCTGTTCAATCACCGTACCTTTCGCCTTTTTGCTGTATTTTGTTTGGAAACGCACGGTCAAACCTTCGTCTTTTAATTTCTTCAGATTCTCTACTGCCGCCTTTTTTTCTAACCCGACATAATTTTCAATTGTAACCGTATATGGTGTTGCTGTTGACGTTGGTACACTTGTTACCGACATTGTTGTTTGAGGGGCAGCCACCACCGGTCTTTTGTTTATTTCCGATTTGTTTTGAAAGACAGAAATAACGACCACAAGCAGAACCGCAATCAAACCTGCTATAAATATTTTGGAAGCAGTTCTTCCTTTTTTGCGTCCTTTCTTCTTATCATAAAAATCATCGATTTCACGCATAATATGAGCCGTATTAAAAAGATGATGTGTTGTATTTTCTTTATCAGCATTTGCTTTGCCTGAAAATTCTGATAAATCTTTTTTCTCATACAGCATTTCAAATAATTCATCCATTGTTTGGAACCGGTCTTTCGCATCAACGAAAAGTCCTCGCTCAATCACGTAAATTTCATGCTCACTCAAGCCTGTACCATAAAATTCATGCAGTGGTTTCATATGGTCCGCAATCATTCGCTCAACCGAATCATCCGGGTCAATTCCGGTAACCGCAAAATATATGGTCGCACACAGCGAGTAAACATCTGTAAATGCTCCTTGTTTTCCTCGCTGCCTGCACTGCTCAATTGGTGCATAGCCACGCTTGTAAACAAGCGTTAATTCCTTGTTTCTCTGTTCTTCAAAATTTCTTGCCTCACCAAAATCAATAAGCTGAATACTTCCACCTTTTGTCACCATTAAATTATCCGGGCTGATATCACGGTGAATAATTCCTTCTTTATGTATCACGCAGAGAGACTCTATCACAGGTTTTAATTTTGTAAGGATATCTTCTCCCTTCATCGTCCCATAATTTCTAACATATTTTTTCAGACTCTCGCCCTCAACATATTCCATTACAATATATGAAATCGAATCAACAACAAAAAAGTCACGGGCAGAGGCAATTCCATCCAGTGCATAAAAACGAGCAGCCATCTTCACTTCACGCTGTGCTATTTTCCGGTCTTTTTCACTGCTGTTTTCATACTCTTTAATTGCCACCGGAACATCAATTAAAGTGTCCATTGCCTTGTAGGTTGTTCCAAAGCCACCACTGCCAAGTGTACACTCAATCACATAACGATTATTTAGTTTTGTTCCTTTTGTTAATTCGTATCCCATGGTTTACTAAATCCTTTTTGTTTTACTCTTACTGTACACTCTTTTTTTGTTTTGCACCCGGTAGCTTCGAATCCGAAAGCTTATCTTTCCCTTTCCAGGTGTGTACTTAAAGTTTAATACAGTATTCTTCTTAATCTTGTGTTTGGATAAAGGAATTTTCTTGTATTTCTTTTTTCCAAACCGAACCCACATTTGCAAATATGGGTCAGAACATGTTTTTAACCGAATACTTATATAATGGATTCCATCCGTTGTTACTTTCCTTTTTAGATTGAATGCCGGTGCTTTTCGTCTCAACATCTGTTTCTTTACATCCGAAAAAACACCATACTGATAATTCTTCCCATTTAAGTAATAAGCACGCACTTTATAATAATAGTTTTTTGCGTACTTTACTTTTGAATCTGTAAAACTGCATTTATTCTTGAACCCATCTGCTATCTTTTGGTAGCCCTTGTTCTTTTTTGTTGAACGGTAAATTTCATAACCATCAGCCTGCTTTTGGTTGTTCCAAGAAAGCTTAATCTGCTTTTTCTTTCCTGCTTTTAGCTTAAGATTTGTTACTTTTTGCGGGATTGATATAGCCGGCGTACTTGTCGGTAAATTTGTGCTTTTTACTTGAGGAGTAGCGGTTGTTGGTTTAATAGTTGGCGTAACTGTGGCTGTTGGAGTTACCGTGTTTTTTTTAGCAATAAAATCTATTCCAGTAATTGTAATGCTTTTTATCTCCTTTGGCCATCCATACCGGCTATTCATTGCTCTAATTTTTATTTCAGAACCACTTACAACATCAGGCTGTTTTAAAACTAAATTTACTTGGTTCTCCTCATTGGTCATTTTGGCACATGGTCTTTCCAGCCAAACACTTATTCCATAAGGACCATTAAAAGTTAAAAATCTGCAAATATAGTTTTTATGATCCTCATATTCATTTGACAATTCATTTAATTGTTCAGCATCAATTTTATAATGTACTCTTATTTCCGAATAATTATCTGCATTATATTTTGGGTTTTTCACCACATTGGATAAATCTATTTCATAATCATAACTGTTTGTAAATTTAGTTTGACATGATGTTAAATCTAAGGAAAAATCCTGCCCAGCCACAATAGCGTTATCAACAATTTGTGGCCTAATTGTTATAGGATCATCATATACTGGTTCCGCTGTTGGAACCGGCGTGCTTTCATTTTTATACGGAATCAGTTGAATTGATTTAATTTCAACGGATTCTACTTGCAAAGGCCATGAACCATCGTCACAATTGTGTATCTGTACAAAAAAACAACACGGTTCAGTAACCCAACTTGGTAAATCTTTTTTCACTATCGGAACTAATTGTTCTGACTTATTTATCCACTCACTATATAAAGGCATACCATTTGTCCATTTTCCTTCTACATTACAATACGCAAAAGTACATTCTACAGTGTGAAAATACCATGCTTCTTCAGGTAAATTATTCTTTTTTAATTCCTCCCATTTTATAGTTTCATCCTTAAATTTTATTTCATAATTGAATTTGATGTATTGATAATCACCTGGCCATAAAAAATCATTTGGCTTAATAATCTTTATTGCTCCTCCTGTTGCTACCGTATTTTCTTCTGACAAATCAATAGTATATGGTGACATTTGATTCTTATACAAATTATTTTCATAAGAAAATCTAGAATCTATTGCTTTCACCTTTGCTCTATCAGTATTTCCACATGGATATACTAATTGCATAATAAATGCAATCACAAGAAAAACTGCTATTCTTTTCTTTCGACTCCTCATCTTAATACATTCTCCTCTAACTCAATGGTAGTAAAGCAAAAAACTTTCCTAATAATTATATCACAATTCCGTCCATTTGGCTTTGTATTTTTTTTAAAACAACGCAAATCTCATCTTCTCTCCAAAAGCGTTGCATAACCAAAAGAATTTCTTGAGTCGACTGCAACGCTTAACAACAATCGTGATGAAAAGAGTTGTTTTTTTACTAAAATATAACAGATTAATTCAATTTTAACACAAAAAAAGCCACTCCTTCTTGTAATAATCAGGAAAAGCGTTGTTTCAAAAAAGCCACAAGCCGGCTTTCACCAGCTTGCAGCTTACAATACCTAATATTTCTTATCTTATTCTTCCGGAACATCCTTAATACTAAAGCTGATACGTCCCATTTTATCTTTGCCAAGGCAGATTACTTTCACTTTATCACCAAGCGTAAGCTCGTCCTCCACATGATTGATGCGGCGATTTGCAATATTTGAGATGTGAACCATTCCCTCTTTGCCGGGAGCAAACTCAATGAAAGCACCAAAGTCTTTAATGCTGACAACCGTTCCCTCAAGAATCTGACCTTTTTCAAAATCAGTTACGATGATTTCGATGAGACGGAGTGCTTCGTCCATTGCCTCTTTGTCCGTTCCGCAAACGGAAACAGCACCATCATCGGTAATGTCGATTTTAACACCGGTACGCTCAATCAATGCGTTGATTGTCTTACCTCTCTGACCAACAACTTCACCAATCTTAGCCGGGTCAATCATAATCTGCTTAATCTTTGGAGCATAAGCATTTACTTCTTTTCTAGGCTCGGCAATCGCTTTTGCCATAACTTCATCTAAGATGTAAATGCGGGCTTCTCTGGTTCTTGCGATAGCCTGCTCTACAATTTCTCTTGTCAAACCATGAATCTTGATATCCATCTGGATAGCAGTAATACCTTTTTTCGTACCGGCAACTTTAAAGTCCATATCGCCGAAGAAATCTTCAAGACCCTGAATATCTGTCAAAATCAAGTAATCATCATCGGTATCACCGGTTACCAAACCAACGGAAATACCAGCAACTGGTGCTTTAATCGGAACACCGGCAGCCATCAATGATAAGGTAGATGCACAAATACTACCCTGAGATGTAGAACCATTGGATTCCAAAATTTCGGATACGGTACGGATTGCGTATGGGAACTCTTCTTCGCTAGGAAGAACAGGAACCAAAGCACGCTCTGCCAAAGCACCATGTCCGATTTCACGACGTCCCGGTCCTCTGGATGGTCTTGTCTCACCAACGGACCATGATGGGAAGTTGTAGTGATGCATATATCTCTTGGATGTTTTTGTAATATCCAAACCATCTAATTTCTGTTTCTCTGAAAGGGGAGCCAATGTTGTAACATTCAACACCTGTGTCTGTCCACGAGAGAACAAACCGGAACCATGTACTGTAGGAAGTACATCAACTTCTGCATGAAGTGGACGAATCTGTTTTACCTCACGGCCATCCGGACGTTTGTGGTCTTTCAGAATCATCTTGCGGACTGTAACTTTTTGAAATTTGTAAACAGCTTCATCAATAAAGGAAATCCAGTCCTCATGCTCCTCTGCATAACGCTCTTCCAAACGGTCTTTGATACCACGGATATTTTCTTCACGAACCTGTTTTACATCAGTAAATACAGCTTCTTCCATAGCTTCCGGTGTAATGAAATTAACCATGTCATTCCACATATCTTCCGGAATATCGAAATGCTCATACTCGTGTTTCTCTTTACCACACTCAGCAACAATCTTGTCAAAGAACTCGATAATCTGTCCATTCAACTCATGGGCACCATAAATTGCCTGAATCATCGTAGCTTCATCAACTTCGTTTGCACCGGCTTCAATCATGATAACTTTATCTCTTGTAGAAGCAACGGTAAGTGCTAAATCAGAAACCTCACGCTGTGCGCTTGTCGGATTGTAAACAAGTTCACCGTCAACCAAACCAACCTGTGTTGCTGCAGTCGGACCATCAAACGGAATATCCGAAATACTGGTAGCCAGTGCAGAACCAAGCATAGCAACAAGCTCCGGTGCACAATCCTGGTCAACATCCATAACTAAGTTTTCCAGTGTTACATCATTTCGATAATCTTTTGGGAACAATGGACGCCGCCGCGCTCGCCGCGCTCACGCGCGCGGCCCACACCGCCCGCGGCCGGCTCTCGCCCGAGCGCGTGCGCGCGCTCTACGGCAAGCGGCTGTACCTCTCGGCGTCGAAGGCCGAGCGCTTTTCCGCGTGCCGGTACGCCTACTTCCTGCAGTACGGGCTCAAAGCCAGGCCCCGCCGCCCGGCGGCGTTCAACCCGCCGGAGATCGGCACGTTCTTCCACTACGTCCTGCAGCACACGGCGCAGGACGCGACGGACGCCGGCGGCTTCGCCGCCGTGACGGACGAGCAGCTCGGCGCGTTCACCGACCGCTGGACGCAGCGTTACATCCACGACGAACTCAATGACTTTCTGGAGAAATCCGCGCGCTTTACCTACCTCTTCCGCCGCCTGTGCCGGCAGGTGCGGCAGGTCGTGGCCGACATGGCGCACGAGCTGCGCGCGGGCGACTTCGTGCCGCTGGATTTTGAGCTCAACTTCGCAGACCCCGAGCAGATTGCACCGATCACGCTCTCGGACGGTGAGGTGACGCTCAACATGAGCGGCGTGGCCGACCGCGTGGACGGCTGGCTGCACGACGGCAAGCTCTACCTGCGCGTCGTCGACTACAAGACCGGGCGCAAGGCGTTCTCGCTCTCGGACGTGTGGTACGGCATGGGGCTGCAGATGCTGCTGTACCTCTTCGCGCTCGAGCGCTCCGGCCCTGCGCGCTACGGGCACGAGATCGTGCCGGCCGGCGTGCTCTACGTTCCGGCGCGCGACGTGCTCATCCCTGCCGACCGCCGGCTCTCGCCGGAGGAGGCAGCCCGAGAGCGCGCAGGCGCGGTGCGCCGCTCCGGCCTGCTGCTCGACGATGCCGCCGTGCTGCACGCCATGGAGCACAGCGACACGCCGCAGTACCTGCCCGTCTCGCCCCGTCGCAAAACGGACGCGCTCGCAAGCGCGGAGCAGCTCGGCCTGCTCGCGCGGCATATTGAAACGACACTGCTCGACCTCGCGCACGAGCTGCGCGGCGGCAGCATCACGGCCGACCCCTACTTCCGCTCCGGGCAGGACACGGCCTGCACGCACTGCGACTATCTGACCGTCTGCCACTTCACGCCCGGCATGGGGGGCGACTGCCACCGTGTGCTCACCAAGCTCCCGGCCGACAAGGTCTGGAGCAACCTGAAAGGAGGCACGCCGGATGCCTGAACTCAACTTCACGCCCGAGCAGCGCGCCGCGATCGACACGCGCGGCAGCACCGTGCTCGTGTCCGCGGCGGCGGGCAGCGGCAAGACCCGCGTGCTCACCGAGCGGCTCATGGTCTACCTCACGGACGCGGAACATCCGGTCGATATCGACCATTTCCTCGTCATCACCTACACGCGCGCGGCCGCGGCCGAGCTGAGCAGCCGCATTCTCGACGGGATCTATGCGCGCATTGCGTCCGACCCCGAAAACCGCCGCCTGCGGCGGCAGGTCGCGCTGTGCGCCCGCGCCGAGATCGGCACGATCCACAGCTTCTGCGCCGACTTCCTGCGCGCCAACTGTGCAGCCCTCGCCCTCGCGCCGGACTTTCAGGTCGCCGATACCGAGCGCTGCGCCGCCCTGCGCGCAGCGGCGCTCGAGCACACGCTCGAGCGCGCCTATACACGCCTCGACACCGACGCACCCTTCCGCCTGCTGGCCGACACGGTCGGCGGTGGGCGCGACGATGCGCGCCTGGGCGAGCTGGTGCTCTCGCTCTATGACAAAATGCAGTGCCACGCACGGCCCGAGCAGTGGGCGCAGCGGCAAGTGGACCTGCTCGCGCTCGACGGCGTGACCGACGCCGGCGCTACCCCGTGGGGGCAGGCGTTGCTGGCGCGCGTGCGCGAGAGCGCGGTGCACTGGGCAGGCGTGCTCGATAAACAGCTGGACATCATGGCGGCGCAGGACATGGCGTGGCTCTACGGCATCTACGGCACGAGCTTCGCGGAGACGGCCGATGGTCTGCGCGCCGTCGTGCGCGCCTGCGATCAAAGCTGGGACGCTGCCGTGGCGGCGCTGCAGAACGTACCGTTCCCGCGCCTCGGCAGCACGCGCAAGCCGCCCGACCCGGACGTGCGCGACCGCGTCAAGGCGCAGCGCGACGCGGCAAAAAAGGCCATCCAGGCGCTGCAAAAGCAGATCAATGTCCCCTCCGCGCAGGCGCTGGCCGACCTGCACACGACCGCCCCGGCCATGCAGGCACTGCTGGCGCTGACGCTGGACTTCGGCGCGGCCTACGCCGCCGAAAAGCGGCGGCGCAGCCTTGTGGACTTCTCCGACCTCGAGCACATGACCGCGCAGCTGCTCACGGACGACGACGGCGCGCCGACGGAGCTGGCGCGCCAGCTCTCCGGGCGCTACACCGAGATCATGGTCGATGAATATCAGGACGTGTCGGAGGTGCAGGATCTCATTTTCCGCGCCGTATCGCGCGACGGCAATAACCTCTTTTTCGTCGGCGACGTCAAGCAGTCGATCTATCGCTTCCGCCTCGCCGACCCCACGATCTTCCTCGACAAATACGCGCGCTTTGCAGATTTTCGCGCAGCCGCGCCCGGTGCGCCGCGGCGCATCCTCCTGCGGGAGAATTTCCGTTCCCGCCGCGCGGTGCTGGCCGGCGCCAACCACGTCTTTTCCAACATCATGTCCCGCGCGCTCGGCGAGCTGGACTATGACGACGCGGCCCGCCTGCGCGCCGGAGCACCCTACCCGGACGACGGCGAAAAGCCGGAGCTCGCCGTGCTCGAACTGCCGGACGCGGACGACGACGCGCCCACGCCGGAAAAATCCGCGCTGGAGGCGGACTACGTCGCGCGGCGCATCCGCGCGCTGATCGACGGCGGCGCATCCGTGTGGGAAAACGGCGCCGAGCGCCCCGCGCACTACGGCGACGTGGTCATCCTGCTGCGCAGCGCCAACAGCGTCGGCCCCGTGTACCGCGCCGCGCTCGAGGCGCAGGGCATCCCCGTATCGGCGGAGACGAGCGGCGGGTTCTACACGTCCGAGGAGGTGTCGGTGCTCTGCTCGCTGCTGGCGGTGGTGGACAATCCGCACCAGGACGTGCCACTGATCGCGGCGCTGCGCTCGCCGCTGTTCGGCCTGACGGCGGACGATCTGGCCGCCGTGCGCACGTGCGACCGCGAGCACGATTTTTACACCGCGGTCACGCTCGCCGCCGAGACGCGCGGCGACTGCCGGGACTTTCTCGACGTGCTCGCGCGCTACCGCGCGCTGTCGATCGAGCTGCCGCTGGGCGAATTTCTGTGGCACGTCGTGGACGACCGCGCCGTCATGGCGCTCACGAGCGCGATGCCGGACGGCGAGCTGCGGCGGCGCAACGTGCTGCTCCTGCTCGACCTGGCGCAGCAGTTTGAGCGCACCGGCGCGCGCGGGCTGCACCGCTTCCTGCTCTGGATGCAGCGGCAGGCGGCCGATGGCGAAGAGCCCACCGTCCCCGGCAGCGAAAGCCGCAGCGTGCGCATCCTGAGCATCCACAAATCCAAGGGGCTGGAGTTCCCGTTCGTGTTTTTGTGCGACACAGCGCGCCTGTTCAACAAATCCGACACGCGCGCGAGCGTGCTCGTGCACCCGGCGCTCGGCCTCGGGCCGAAGTGCACGGATCTCGAGCACGGCGTGGAGTACCCCACCATCGCACGGCAGGCGATCGCGGCGCAGCTGCTGACCGAGACGCTCTCGGAGGAGATGCGCCTGCTGTACGTGGCCATGACGCGCGCGAAGGAGCGCCTCATCATCACGGGCACGACGCACAGCATCGCCAAAACGACCGGCTGGCTGGAGGCCACCGCGAGCGCGCCGCTCCCGCCGGAGCTGCTGCGCGGCATGGCCAGCCCCCTGTTCTGGCTGCTGCAGAGCGCGCTGCTCGACCAGGACGAGCGCTTCCTGCGCCGGAACTACGTCTATCTGAAGCCAGACGCCGCAGCAGAGCACGCGGAGACGGAGACCGGACCCGCGCTGCCGGAGCCCGACCCCGCCCTGCTGGCACAGCTCGAGCGCGCGCTCACGTTCCGCTACGCGCACGCGCAGGCGGTCGACCTGCCGTCGAAGGTGACGGCGACGGAGCTCAAGCGGCTGGAGGCGGAGGATGCGCCGCCCGAGGACGCCGGCGCGCCGCTGCTGGCGAGCGCGCCGCGCACGCAGACCTTCCGCCGGCCGGACTTCTCGGCGCGTGCGCACAAGCTCACCGCGGCCGAGCGCGGCACGGCCACGCACCGCATCCTGCAATACCTGCGCTTTGCCGACGCGCGCACGCCGGAGGGCATCCGCGCGCAGGTAGAGACATTGACCGCGCACGGTGAACTCACGGGGCGCGAGGCGCAGGCCGTGGACACAGCCTCGCTCCTGCGGCTGGGCCGCACCGAGCTCGGCGCGCAGCTCGCGGCGGCAGAGGCAGCCGGCACGCTGCGGCGCGAGTTTCGCTTCTCGCTGCTGTGCCCGGCGGAGACGTTCTTCCCCAACGCCGGGGACGAGCAGGTGCTGCTGCAGGGCGTGGTCGATGCGTGGTTCGAAACAAAGGACGGTCTCGTCATCGTGGACTATAAGACCGACCGCATCCGCCCCGAGGGCGTGCCGGCGCGCACGGCGTACTACGCCGCGCAGCTGCGCGCCTACGCCGGGGCGATGGCGCGCATCACCGGCCAGCCGGTCTGCCGCCGCGTGCTGTATTTTCTGCACTGCGGCCAGGTCAGCGACGTGCCGGGCCCGGATGCGTAAAAAAATGCGAAAACCGCTTGCAATTTTGTCACCGGTATGCTAGAATTCAGATTGCGTTTTGTAACCACGGACCAGCCCGTGCTCAAGACAGCCTAATACGAGGTGAATGACTATGAAAGACGGTATCCATCCGAATTACCAGCCGACCACGATCCGCTGCGCCTGCGGCGCCGTGTACGAGACCCGCTCCACGAAGCAGAACATCTCCATCGAGATCTGCTCCAAGTGCCACCCCTTCTACACCGGCAAGCAGAAGCTCGTCAATACCAGCGGCCGCGTGGATAAGTTCAACAAGAAGTACGGCATCAAGTAAGATCGGACAAGATCCTTGCGAAAAGCAGCCCGCGTGCAGTGCACGCGGGCTTTTTCGTGCCCTGCGGCATTTGTGACGTCACAAAGCCTCGCAGAGTTTGCGTCCGCAGACGCAAAGAAATTTCAATCATTTTCTCCGGCGGCGTGTACGGCGGAGAAAATACCGCTCGGCTCGCAAACGTGCGCATTGGGCGCCTTTGGTGTACAATGCGTGCGCTGCAGCGAGCTGCGATCTCTTCCACAGAGGGCCCAGCGAAGCGGTCCTCTGTGGAGCGTGTGCCTGTGGCACACGCAAAAACCCCGCTGCCGAAGCAGCGGGGTTTCGATTTATGCGATTTGCGCAAAACTCAGACGATGCGCTTGTCACGCACCTGAGAATCGTAGTGCTTGTTCAGGAAGGGACGCAGCACATAGTAGATGAGCTTGTTCTCGAGGTTGAACATATAGATCGTGAAGGTCGCAACGAAGCCGATAAAGCCGACAAGGCCGACCTTGCCCATGATCTTTGCAGCGAGTTTCATATTCATAGTCGGTACCTGCCTTTCTTAGTACGCCGCGGAGTCGTCGAAGTCGACCAGCGTCGGGTCGAGCGGCTGCTCGTTGAGCACGATGGACATATACTCGTTGACGCACTTACGCATATCGCGGCGCGGCACGGTGCGGCAGTCCTCGAGGTCGTGCTCGATGAAGATGAAGTGGAAGCCAAGGTCGCGTGCCTGCTCCTCCATCATGGCGTGCACGCCGAGCATACCCTTGCAGGCGATGTTGTCGTTCATGAGCACCATGTCGCAGTTGAAGTTCGTGGCCCACTCCCAGACGGAGTTGACGTTGTCCCAGCCGCCGACAGCCATGTGACGCATAACGCCCTTTTCGCTGAACAGCGCCAGATCCATGAGCGCCTGATCGGGGTCGGTCGTGCTGATCATGTTGTGACCCATGGTGGAGTCCATGTTCAGGACGATGTTGATGCCCCAGCAGTTCTGCGTCCAGGTCGGGAAGTCGGTGTAGTACACGGCGGACGGTCCCCACAGGAACGCACGGTGACGCGTGGTGCCGCCATACGGGACGTACTTATTCTTGTAGCACTTGCGCAGGATCTTGATGACCTTGCGGTCGTTCTTGGTGAAGTAGTCCTCCTGGCCGTTGGCGGAGGCCCAGGCGTACAGACGGTACAGGGTCTCGCTGATGCCGGTCAGCGGGCAGTAGGGAGTCTTGAAGTAATCCCACTTCTCGAGCTCAATCTCGTTTTGCTCGTTCATGTGCTTGGCGCGCTTGAACAGGGCGTTCCAGTCATACTCAACGCCGTATTCCTTTTCGACGAATTCGATGCAGTCGCGCAGGACCTGCGCGGAGTACGGGTGGGCGGCCGGCTCGTTGTGGATCATGGCCATGGTGATCTGGAAGTCCGGCAGGCCGATGCGGCGGCGCTGGAACATGGACGTCGCCTCGGAGGCGTTGCAGGGCATGTTCGTGGAGAGCATGGCCTTGCCGAAGAGCGGGAAGTCGTCGTTGAGGGCAACGCCGGTCTCCGCCGCGCAGCGGGAGCAGACGTCTGCCGGCAGACCGAAGGACTCGGCTACGTCGATGTAGTACGGCTCGAGCTGCTGGTCAACATCGCAGATGATGAACTCCGGTAGCGTCTGCAGCGGGATGGGGATCAGGTCTTTGAAGCCGGTCAGGAACAGCGGCGGCATGACCTCGTCCACAGGGATGATCTTGTCGCTATCCTTGCCGCCGATGCGCAGGTCGTGAGACAGCACAAGGGCGATCTTCTTGGTCAGGCTCTGCACGATGGCGTGCATATTCATGTGCGCGATCACGAGCTCGGGGCCGCGGTAGCCCTCAAACAGACGGTCGATGAACATGAACGTGCCGAGGTAGGAGCCCATCCAGCGGTATTCCCAGAAGCCCTTCAGGCACGGGATCGGCGCGGAGGCGACCATGGCAGCCATGGACATGACGTTTTTGAGCCATGCACGGTAGTCGACCATGGTGTCGTGCAGACCACGCCACTCACGGTACTTGGCGACGCCGGTCTTATCATAGTAACGGCTGCGGAGACCGCCGACACCGTTCTGAGCCTGCCAGAGGGGGTCGAATCTCTGCATCTTGGAGTCAATAAATTTCGTAACAGGGCAATTCATAGTTTTCATTCCCCTCCTGTTCAAGAATTGATTTTCTTGATTTCCAGGCTCTCAACGAAGGCCTGGAAACGGGTACGGAGCTGGCCGACGGAGCCGAGCGCGTATTCCTTCTCGATCGTGCAGCACGGCACGCCCATCTCCTCGGTCAGGATATGGGAGGCGAGCACCTTCTCATAGCTCCAGAACTCGCAGAACTTCATGTTCTCGTAGATCACGCCGTCGGCATGGAACTCGTCGACGAGGCGCTTGACCTCAGCATGGCGCTGGTCGATCTTCGCGCCTTCCATGAAGCGGGCGCACTGGTTCCAGTGCAGGTAGTGGCGGCAGATGGCGTCAAACGCGGTCTCGCCGTCCTGGATCTCGATGCGCTCACGGCTCGGGAAGCTGCCGAAGCAGTAGCGGTCGGCCACGACCATCGCGCCGCAGCCCTCGAGGAGCTTCGTAAACTCGGGATCGTCGATCTCGGAGCCGGCGACCACGACGCGCGCGCGGAAGGGGAATTCCGGCTCGGGCTTGCGCTTTTTGATCTCGGCAAGCGTCTCCTTCAGGTACGGGAGGATCAGGTCGTGCGGGCAGACCTCGCTCACGAGCTGGATGACGTGGAACTCATAGCCGGTAATGGGCGGGTTGGGCAGCTTGCGGAAGTTGCCGATCTCGGTGATGACATCGCACAGCTC
>OGXI01002261.1_pt1 | contig 14691 bp, 12 predicted proteins | sample 1576221 | NCBI WGS metagenome assembly OGXI01 (sample SAMEA3541523, study PRJEB24748) | human gut metagenome | biome: human gut; feature: human-associated habitat; material: faeces | place: China | collected 2012
CAAGGTACTGCTGGCGGAAAAATTGCCCAATGTGGGCAATACGCTGGTGATCGAGCACGGCGCGGGCGTAAAGACTATTTACTATGGCCTGCGCAGGCTGACGGTAGAAAAAGGTGCAATCGTGGCCCAGGGCGATGCCCTTGGCACCACCGACAAAGCTACCGTGGTGGAAGTGCGCGTGGGCAAAACCCCCGTGGAGCCGCTGCGTATCCTGCGCGGTCAGTGCGATGCCCTGCGCAGCTATTAAAACGGAGCATAACCAATAAATAGAAAAATTCCCCTGTCTGTATTCTTTGTGATGCAGGCGGGGGAACTTTTTTGCGGCAGGCGTTTTTGATGTTCTGACGGAACCATGCCGCCCACCCCGGCATAACATGGAACAAACGGCCAGATACAACACCGGGGGGAAGCATTATGGCGGCAGCATGTAATTTGACTTTTTGTGTGGTTGGGCGGGATGCCCGCCAACTGGCGGCGGCGCGGGCGCTGCAGAACAGCGGCTATACCGTGCTGGGGGCAGAGGGGGCCGGGCAGGCGGATTACATCCTGCTGCCTATGCCGATGGATGCCGAGGCGGCGGACCTTGCCCGCATCCTGCGCGCCGCCCGCCCCGGTACGCTGGCCCTTGGCGGGCGCATCAGCGAACCGGTGCGCAAAGCGGCGCAGGCCGCCGGGGTGGAGTTGGTGGATTACTTTTTGCGGCCGGAGCTGGCCTGCCTGAACGCAGTACCCACTGCGGAAGGGTGCCTGGCCCTGCTGATGCAGCTGCGCCAGCGCACGATATGGGAAAGTGAGTTCCTAGTGTTGGGGTATGGGCGCATTGGGCGGGCGGTGGCCCGGCGGCTGCAGGCATTGGGCGGGCAGGTGACCATTGCCGCCCGCGCGCCGGAACAGCGGGCCGCAGCGCGCTGCGCGGGGCTGCATGCCGCACCGCTGACCGCGTTGGAACAGCTTCTGCCGCACTTTGATGCGGTCATCAACACCATACCGGCCCCGGTGCTGGGGGCGGCCCAGCTGCGCTGCCTGCCCAGGGGGGCGCTGATCCTGGACCTTGCCAGCCGCCCCGGCGGAACGGATTTTGCCGCCGCGCGGGAACTGGGCCTGCGTGCGGAACATGCCTTGAGCCTGCCCGCCCGCTGTGCGCCCGAAACCGCCGGTGCGCTGGTGGCGCATACCGTGGAAGTGATTTTACAGGAGCGTGCCGCCACGGCCCGCAGCGAAAGGGGAGTGAGCTGATGAATTCCAGCCTGGAACCGCCGCGCACGGTGGTGTTTGCCCTGTGCGGCAGCTTTTGCACATTTGAAACGGTTCTGCCGCAAATCATCCGCCTGCGCGCCTGCGGGTGGGAAGTACTGCCGATGCTGAGCTATGCGGCGTCGGCGCTGGATACCCGCTTTGGCCGCGCGGCAGATTGGAAGCAGCGCCTGGAGGAAGCCACCGGCCACCGCCCGCTGGAGGATCTGCGGGAAGCGGAACCTCTTGGCCCCAAGCATATGGCACAGGCACTTGTCATTGCTCCCTGTACCGGCACAACGATGGCGCTGCTGGCGGCGGGCATCAGCGCAACGCCGGTCACGTTGGCGGCCAAAAGCATGCTGCGCGGCGGCAGGCCGGTGGTGATCGGGGTATCCACCAACGATGGGCTTTCCGGCAGTGTGGGAGCGCTGGCGGCGCTGCTGCAGCGCAAAAATTATTATTTCATTCCCTTTGGCCAGGACGACAGCTACAAAAAGCCCTGCAGCCTGAAAGCGGATTTTACCCAGCTGCCGGATACGCTGGAAGCCGCTCTGCGCGGGGTGCAGCTGCAGCCGATTTTGCTGTAAAACCCGTGGAACAGAGCTGTTTTGTGCGGGTGCGGCATATGATAGAAAAGGGCGCTTTGGTGTGGGAACAAAGAGGGGCGGTGCGGCAATGGAATATATCGAAGTAACAGGCGGGAACCCGCTGCGGGGGAGCATCCGCCCGGCAGCGGCCAAAAACAGTGTGCTGCCCCTTTTGGCGGCAACGCTGCTGTGTGCGCAGCCCTGCACCCTGCGCCGGGTGCCCCTGCTGCGGGATGTGCAGACCAGTTTGGATCTGCTGCGGGCTGTGGGCAGTGGGGCGGCCTGGGCCGGGCAGGACCTTGTCACCCAGCCAGCCCGGCAGATCAGCGGGCGGGTGCCCACGGCGTTGGCGGGGGCTATGCGGGGGTCGGTGTTTTACCTGGCACCACTGTTGACCCGCGCGGGCTGGGCAGAGCTGCCGCTGCCCGGTGGGTGCAGACTGGGGCCGCGGCCCATTGATATCCACCTGGCCGGGCTGACGGCCATGGGGGCACAGGTGTGCGCGGCGGCAGAGTGCGTGGTGCTGCGCCGCCGCGGTGTTTTGCGTGGTACGGATTTTGCTCTGCGTCTGCCCAGCGTGGGAGCAACCCTGACCCTGATGCTGGCGGCTTGCTGTGCGGCGGGCGTTACCACCCTGCGCGGTGCGGCGTGCGAGCCGGAAATTGCGGATACCGCCGCTTTTTTGAACGCCTGCGGGGCAAAGATCACGGGGGCGGGTACGCCGGTGGTCTGCATCCGAGGTACCGGCGGCGAGCTGTTGGACGGCTGTGTGCATACCGTGCTGCCGGACCGCATTGCCGCAGCGACTTATGCGGCAGCCGCCGCCATTGCAGGCGGGCGGGTGACGGTAACGCAGTGCAGTCCGGTGTGGCTGGCGGCGTTTCTGGACTTTTTGCAAGGCAGCGGCTGCGAGGTTGCCCGCGGGGAAAATGAGTTTAGCATCACGCGGGATCAGGATACAAAGTTGCGCGGCGGTCAGGAACTTGTAGCGGCTGCTTACCCTGGCCTTGCCACAGATACTGCCCCGCTGGCTGCAGCGGTGCTGCTGGGGGCGGAGGGAGCATCCCGCATTTATGACGGCCTGTTCCAAAACCGCTTTGCCTGTGCGCAGGGCTTTGCTGCCCTGGGGGCTGATGCCCGCAGCGAGGGACGGCTGCTGTACCTTGGCGGCAGCGCAAAACTGCATGGTGCCACTGTGACTGCACCAGACCTGCGGGGCGGGGCAGCACTGGTGCTGGCGGGCCTTGGTGTGGGGGACGGGAGCTGCGTGCGGGTGCTGGATGCCGGACATATCCGGCGCGGCTATGCCGACCTGGCGGGGGATCTGCGCCGCCTGGGGGCCGACTGCCGGGCAGGCCGCACCGGGACAGAAGCTGGCAGACAGACGAAAAAACTGTAAAAATATTGTCATAATTCACCAAAGCTCCGCAAAACCTGCGGGGCTTTTTGTGATACCCACAAATGTGAACATCTATTTTTTGGCTTTTTAGCGTGTGGGTATTGAAATTATTTGCAGAATTTGTTATTCTTATAAACAGTTATATGCGATATCTTAGGAAGAGCTGGCTGCACCGCAGCGCGCGTAAGCAAAGTTTGGGGTGTGGGGCGGCGCTTCCTTTATGGGGGTCAGTGTGTCCGCTGGCGGAAATCCGGCCCTGTTGCATTTGCAATTTTATATTCTTTAGGGGGATACACTTATGGCGTTCGTTCTCGATGAAGAGATGCAGAATGTAACCAACATTAAGGTTATCGGTGTTGGCGGCGGCGGCGGCAATGCTGTGAACCGCATGGTTGAAGCTGGCCTGAATGGCGTTGAATTTGTAGCAATGAATACCGACCAGCAGGCACTGGTCAACTCCAAGGCTACCCAGAAGGTTCAGCTTGGCGCAAAGCTGACCAAGGGCCGCGGCGCTGGTGCTGACCCGGAGGTCGGCCAGCGTGCAGCGGAGGAAAGCAAGGATGAGATCGCCAATGCACTGAAAGGTGCCCAGATGGTGTTCATCACCGCTGGCATGGGCGGCGGCACCGGCACCGGCGCTGCACCGGTCGTGGCCGAAACGGCCCATGACCTGGGCATCCTGACCGTCGGTATTGTCACCAAGCCCTTTGCCTTTGAGGGCAAGCGCAAGATGAGCATGGCCGAACAGGGTATTGCCAACCTGATGATGCATGTAGACAGCCTGATCGTGATCCCGAACGAGCGGTTGAAGCTCATCAGCCAGGAAAAGATCACACTGATGAACGCTTTTGAAGCAGCCGATAACGTGCTGCGCCAGGGCGTTGAGAGCATCTCCAGCCTGATCAATGTTCCTGCTTTCATCAACCTCGACTTTGCTGACGTCCGTTCCATCATGAAGGATGCCGGCTTTGCCCACATGGGTGTTGGCGTTGCCAAGGGTGCAGGCAAGGCAGAAAACGCTGCCAAGGCTGCAATCTCCAGCCCGCTGCTGGAAACCAGCATTGCCGGTGCACGCGGCGTTATCATCAACATTACCTCCAGCCCGGATATCGGCCTGGACGATGTTGAGACTGCTGCTTCCATGATCACCCAGAGCGCACATCCCGATGCGAACATCATTTGGGGTACTGCGTTTGACGAGCGCCTGCAGGATGAGATGAGCATTACCGTTGTGGCTACCGGCTTTGAAAGCACGCCTGGCGTGGACGAGCCCATCCAGGCTGTTGTGAACGCCCAGCGCGCTGCCGCAGGCGCTGCACCTGCTGTTGCCCCGGCTGCACCGCGCCCGGCCGCTGCACCTGCCCCGGCTCCCGCCCCGGCCCCGGCCCCGGCCGCTGATCCGGTCATCCCCAACCCGGTATTCAGCAATGTGTTCAACCCCAATGTTGACACCCCGGTTTCCACCGCCCCCGCTGCCAAGGAAGATGACAGCAACGAAGATGACGGTGATTACTTTAACGATCTGCTCAGCATCCTGAACAAGCGTTCCTGATCGCTGCGCGTTCTCTATCCTTTGCGGCTGCGGGCAGGCATGCTCGCATAAAAAACAAAACGGCCCGCTGACCAGTTTAGGAGGAAAGCTATGCCCAGCAGCCAAACCTTATCAGCCCTGCAGGAAAAAGGGTTCCGAACCACGTTCCGGGGCTTTGATAAAAATGATGTGCTGGCTTACCTCAATGCACTGGACAACGAAAACCGGCAGCACAGCGCAGAGCAGGAAGAGCAGATTGCCCAGCTGCAGGCCCAGCTGGATAAAATGCGCTCTGAACAGTCCGCTGCACGTGCCTGTGTGGAAAAGCTGCAAAGCGATCTTTCAGCCGCTAACCAGCGCGCCGAAGCTGCGGAAAAATCGGCTGCCGAGGTGGTCGCCCGTGCCAAATCGGTAGAAGAGCGCGCCACGGCAAACCTGAGCCGCAATAAAGAAAATCAGCAGGCTGTGGTGGAATGGCAGTTCCGTTGCCGCGATCTGCAAAAACAGATCGACGAGTACGAAAAGCAGATTGCTGAATATGAGGCGATGATCCCCAAAGGCGGTATGCCTGCCCCCAAGCAGGAACCGGCCCCCGCACCTCAGCCTACCCCGCCGGAAAAGCCGGAGCCGGCCCCGAAACCGAAGGCACCCCAGGCTGATGTGACCGAGGAAGCCCGCATTGAGGCCCGTCAGATTTTGATGGAAGCCCGCCTGAAAGCCGATGCGGCCGAAGAACGTCTGAAACAGCAGGCTGAAGAGCAGCAGGGCCGCATGACAGAGCATGCCCGCGATTTGGCCGCAAGCCTTGCCATGCTGCGTGAGCGTGTGACCCGCGTGGATGAACGCCTGAGCGCCGCCACTGCGGACCTGGATGATGCCACCACGGCAATTTATCAGGCACTGGATGCAACCGGTGCGGATTTTGAAGCTTTTGGTGCGGAGCTGCGCCACTTTGGCGAGAACGCCGCAAAGGAAAATTATCCCGCTGCCCAGGCAAAGGTGCGCCATAATAAGTCTGCTCAGCCAGCTGCCAAACGGGTGCGCCCTGTGCGCAACCAGCCGCAGGTGCAGGCCAATAATGCAAACACCCACCGCCTGCGCCGCGCAGGTGAGACCCGCCGCAGTGTGAGCCAGGACCTGAATGCCGAGCTGGAACGTTTGAATCAGCCGGCGGCCGCAAGAAAGTAAATACATAACCCGGCAGCCCGCGGAGCCTTGGTTTCGCGGGCTGCTTTTGTATTTGACCTGCAAAGTTTGGAAGTGCCGGATGCCCGCAGTGTTGTGTGGCTGCGTGGAGTGTAACTGTTCCCCCCCTGTGAAATAAGCCGCATAAGGGTTGTACAAGAGCAGGACAACACGAACAAAATAAATACTTTGTATAAAACGATTTTATATAAACAAATTGTATAAACAAATAAAGGGCGAAAGGAGGCCCCCGATGGGAAAAATTCAGTTCCCGAACCTTCGCGCACTCCCGGCCGGTCCACGCTGGCTGGCGTATGGCGTGCTGCTGCTGTGTGCCATTCTGGTGGGCGGTGTGATCACAGCCTATGGCGGCATGCTGCTGGTGGTGCTGATGTGGGCTGTCTGCATGGGCGGGCTGTGCCTGCTGCTGCACTTTACCTGGCAGACGGTGTTCCCCGGTCAGAGGGTAGCACAGGATAAAACGTTCCTGCGCAGTTGGCTGGCTGGCTCCGCTGTGGGCGTTGCGGTCATCGCTGCACTGGTGTGCTACCGCCAAACGGTGTACAGTGATGACGCGATCAACTATTTTGCCAAGCAGACACTGCTGTTCGGCAGCTTTGGTCAAAGCGGATTTTACGGCATTCATGTGCTGCTGGAAAGCCTGTTGACGGCGGACTATAAGATGTTCATGAATCTCTTTATCAGTGTGCCGTATCTGTTTACCGGGCGCAGCATCAATGCGTTTATGGTGTGCTATGCCATCACCTGCTTTGTGCCCATGTGGTTTGCGCTGCTGATGGGTGCAAAATACCTGGCCCAGCAGTTGCCCGCTTGCCATACGGCGCTGTATTACCCGCTGTGTATGGTGGTTATGGTGCTGTGGCCCATGTTTTTGTGGCCTGCAACCCACGGCATGCCGGATGCCTTTGGCCTGACTTTTGCCGCAGTGATCGCCCTGCTGTGCGCGGATTACCGGTTTGAAACGCTGCCCTGGCCGCGGCTGTTGGCGATTTTTGCTGCAACGTTTGCCCTGATCCTGACCCGGCGCTGGTACATGTTCTGGATCTTGGCGTTTTATGCTGTGTATGTGCTGGCGGTGCTGGTGGGGGCGGTGCGCCGCAAAACGCTGGGGAGTACCCTCAAACATATGCTGCTGTTCGGCGTGCCCAGCGCTGTGATCATCGTGGGGGCGCTGCTGCCCACCTTCAAAACCATCCTGACAACCGACTACGCCGATATTTACGGCGCTTACTACGGCGGCGGCTTTGGCAACAACTGCCTGGGCCAGCTGCGCACCCAGGGACTGATCTGGCTGGTGCTCTGCGCGGCAGGCTTGGTGTGGCTGCTGTATTACCGCAGCACCCGTGCACAGGCTATTGTAGCCGCCGCGGCCAGCCTGGGGGCGATGGTGCTGTTTACCCGTACCCAGTCCCTGGGCGACCACCAGAGCCTGATCCTTGCGCCTTTTTACCTGTTGATGCTGTTTGGCCTGTGCGCCAAACTGACCCAGCAAAAGGCAAAGCCCTGGCTGCGCAATGCTGCGGCGGGTGTTCTGGCCGTATTTTTGGTGGTCAACTTCGGCAACGCCCTGCGTCTGCCCGGTAAAAACGTGCAGACCCTGGCCCTGAGCAGCGAAAGCCTGGACCTGAGCCGCCGCACCGACCTGGCCCAGATGCGCGCCGTGACAGATTTTGTGCTGGAGCATTGCACCGAGGACCAGACCGTTTACATCAATATGGATTCCAATGGTTACAGCGGCACTACCTTTGCCTACAGTGACCCGGCCCACCCCCAGCTGCAAACGATGATCCTGTGGGAGAGCAGTGTGCCCTCCACCCATGGCTTCCCCACGGGAATCTGGACGTCAGAATATGTGATGGTGACCGATCGTGTGGATGAGGGCGGCATTGTCGGCCCCATCAACGCAGCGCTGCGCACCCAAAGCCCTGCTGCCGTCCATTATGAATATGTGACCGAGTTCCCGCTGGACGGCATTACCCTGTATTGCTACCGCCGCACAGCCCGGCCGGATGCAGAGGAAGCCGATTACTTCAAGCAGGTGTTTGCCGAATACGATGCCCGCTGGCCGGAAATCTTCAGCCAGAGAATTGACGAATATATGCAAAGCGTGCAGTAAGCAATAAGGGCAATACCGCATAATTCTAAGTGCCGATACGGCGAGCGAGGTGCGGCAGATGCCAAGCCAAAAGCGCAGATAATACTGGATGTCTTATCGAGCATTTTGGCAACGCAGATGCCGTGCCGCAGCTGCCGGAGCGGTGCTTAAGCCGCAAGGCGGGAATTGTGCGGTGTTGCCTAAGATAAACGGCACAGCCTGGTAAAAAGGCTGTGCCGTTTCTGCTATCAATTATTTTGTTTTTGGGTGGCCGTTTTCCACATTGCTGGTGCCCTGCTCCATCAGATAGGTGGCAATCAGGTCCGAAGCGTGCAGCTTGACGGCCAGCGGGTAGCGGTTGTAAGCATCGCTTACCGCAAAACTGCCGCCGCGCACCGCATCGTCAAAACCGCCCATATGCCAGCGGATGGCAATGGCTTCATCGGTTTTTAGGCGCATGAAGTGCTCAATGAGATAAACGCTCTTTTCACCGTGGCCATAGGGCAGCTGGTCGGCTACCTGATAAAAAGGAACTTTCTCCCATTGACCGGTAGCATCATTTTTCACGTTGCGGGTGCTGACTTTGTAAAAGTTCGCCTTGCATACATCGTGCAGCAGGGCGCACACCGCAAAAGTTTCGGGGTTATCTTCCCCTTCCGTGAAAAAGTGCTGCATCATGGCGTTGTACACATTGATGCTGTGCATCACAAGGCCGCACTCGCATGCACCGTGGAACTTGGTGGAAGCGGGCGCGGTAAAAAAGTCTGTGCCTTCCAGCCATTTCAGCAGGCGGTCCGCACCGGGGCGGGTGACATTCTTGTTGTAAATGTCAATAAATTGTGCGCGATAATCTTCCATCACAGCTCCATGTCATCAAGAATGCCTTTCAGGGCAATCAGGTCCTCTTTGGTCATGCTGATGCCCTTGCCCATCTTGCTGCCGTCCGGGGACCAGTCACGGATGTCGTACTTCGGCTCATGGTCGTTCCAGCTGATCAGGTTCAGCTGGCGCTCCCAGCCGCTGGAGTTGGTGGAAAGAACAGCAATGCGCTCGGTGATTTCATATTTGAATGCCATAATAACAGGATCTCCTTCATCATTGGCACAGGGCAGCGCGGCGCCGCCCCGGCCATAAAATTTCTCGTGTTTCATCATAGCGGATTTGCCGCAAAATTGCAAGGGGAAAAGCGTTGAGGTGTGGGGAGGGCGGTGATATACTAAGTGGTAAGTGGTAAGTGGTAAGTGGTAAGTGGTAAGTGGTAAGTGGGGCGGGGAACTCTCATCCCGCCGAAGCCTTGCCGTATTGCATATTATAAAACCTGCAACAAACCCAACCCTATTTGTAGGGGACGATGCTTGCATCGTCCCGCATGACGGGCCTTGCCCAATATTCTACCCCGGAATACAGCAAATACCACCAAAAAAACAAGATACGCCCCACCCAAGAATAAAATCAAAACAGAAGAGGAGAACCTCATGCAGCTGCAATCCCTTTCCCGCCGGTACACCGTCCGGCAGCTGATGGAAACAGATGTGGATGCCATGCTGGCTTTGTGCAGCGGCAACCCGCAGTTTTACCGCTACCACCCGCCCATGGCCACCAAAGCCAGCATTCTGGATGATCTGCAGGCTGTTCCGCCGGGCAAAGCGTTGTCGGATAAATATTTTATCGGCTTTTATAACGGTGAAACGCTGGCCGCGATGATGGATCTGATCACCGGCTACCCCAACCCGGCCACCGCATACATCGGCCTATTTATGGTGGATGCTGCCCAGCAGGGCAGGGGTACCGGCAGCGCACTGATTGCAGATTGCAAGCAGGCATTGCGGGCCGAACAATTCAAAACACTGCGCCTTGCCATCGACGAGGGCAACCCCCAAAGCAAAGCCTTCTGGCAGAAAAACGGTTTTGCGTTGACCGGCCAGCGCACCCCGAACGAAAATGGCGCTTACCTGCCCATGGAGTGTGAACTATAAAACAAAGCAAAAGGCATGTGCCGCACGGCGAGAATACCATCTCCCGTATGCGGCACATGCCTGTTTCTATTTAGCCGTCAAATAAATCCGTCCATCCACATTGGTTACGGCGTACAGTGCCGGGGCGGTGCTTTGGGCACTGCGCAGACCATCATCGGCCAGATCAGCGTAACGTGCGGTAAAATCATCGGTTACGCCAAACAGCACCAGCCAGGTCACATCATGCTCGCCGATGTTGTAGCCGAGGTCCACATCAGTTTCGCTGCTCTGGGCTTCCACCGCGGTAACGGCGGGGTACAGCTCGTACTGGTAGTACCACATGTTCTGCACGGCCATCGAGTCGTCGGCGCTCAGCAGCCAAATGCTGCCATTCTGTGCGCCGTCCATGCGGGTTAGCATGTCTGCAGCGATCTGTTGCTGCTCGGTGCGCCAGTCGGCTTTCGGCAGGCAGAAGAGGGATGCAGCACCGCCCGCTTGCCAGATGCCCCAAAGCGTGCTGCAAACCAGCAGGCAGGGAACAATGGCGGGCACCGCATGCCTGGCCATTCGCGGCAGGCGGTGAGCCGCAGCAAACCCGGCCAGCAGGGCTTCGCCTTCCAGCACGCTGAACCAGCCGAGGAAAAAGCAGCAGAAGTACCGCTCCCAGCTGGCCATCTCCAGTGCCTCATAAGGGCTCATGCCGCAGATGTACACATAGAACAACACGCCCTGATAAAGCGGCCAGTACAAGATCATGCACAGCCCCGGCAGCGCCGTGCGCAGCCCCTGCCGCCGCCCCATGGCCCAGATCAGAACGATTAAAAGCAACACCGCGGCTGCAGCGCACAAACAGCCCACCTTGAAGGTGCTGGCCCCAAACAGCAGCGGATAGCTGCGCAGCCGGGCATAGTAGCGGTCCCACACATCGTAAAAGTAGCGGTCAAAACCGGTGCGGGCCTCTTGCCAGCACTGCAAAAAGTATCCCGGCCCCATGGAGGAAAACTGGTCATCGGCCCGGTGCAGGGCTTTCAGCAGCAGCTTCCAGGCAAGCGGTATGGCAAAGCAGGACAGCGCAGCGGTAAAGGGCAGCAGGAAGCCGCGCAGGATGCCGCCCTTATCCCGCAGCGCATCCAGCAGGCATTGCAGAAACCAGATGCCCACCACGCACAGCGCGAACACGGTGCCAATCTCTTTTACAGTGGTCAATGCGCCGCACAGTAATGCCAGCGCCAGACCGCGCTGCACGCGGCTGTTAGCAGCACAGGGCAGCAGAATAACACAAAGCGCCGCAGCAAACAGGGCGCCCACCGGGGCGTCCATATAAGCAGTCGTATAGGGGGTATCGGGGGCAAACAGCCAAAACAGCGCCGGTGCGGCCAGGCAGGCGCAGACAGTATAAGCGATGCGCGGGCGGCGGGCTGTGACCTGCGGCAGGGCAAACAGGGCAGAAGCCGCCGCAGCCAGCGGCAGCGCAGTGACAAACAGTACATCCGCTTCCCGGTATTGGGCGGCGGGCAGCGCAAACAGGGCGTACAGCCCCGGCAGGCCCTGCGGGTATGCCTGATGGGCCAGGCTGCGGGTGGTATCCCACACGGCAAAACGGTGCTGGTAAAATACACTTTTGAAGTAGATACCCCAATGGCTGAATTCATCCCAGGTCTGGAATTCCGGCTGCCGGATGGCGAACACCGCCATCAGCACCCCAGCAGCGCTGCAAAAGGCCAGCACACCCGGGGAGAGCAGTTGGGGCAAAATTTCGTGACGGCGGCGCTGCGCCAGGGTGAGTACAGCCCCCACAAGCAGCAGCTGGGCCCCCAGCCAAAGCTGGTTGCAGCTGCCAGCCAGTTGCAGCACTACCATGCAAAAGCACAGCCCGCACAGCGGGGCAAACCCGGCGGGCAGCCGCAGCTTGCAGCAAAGCCAGAACCCCCAGAACAGCAGGCAGGCAAGACCAATGATTTGCGCCAGAATGCTCATAGATGCACCTCAGTTTATTTTTACGGCCAGCACGGCAAAGCGGCTGTTGGTTGTAACGGTGGCAACGCCGCAGGTGGAAAGGGTCAGCAGCTGGTCCCCATATTGGGGCACAACGCCGGTATCGTAAAGCGAAAGTTCCAGAATGGCATCCACGCGCTGCTGCCATTCTTCCTGCGTGGAAGCATCAAAAAAGGAATAGTAGGGCAGCGCATCCGCGCCAAGCTCAGTGCGCAGCACAGCGGCAACCTGCCAGGTGCCTTCTTCGTACAGCGTATCAAACCGAAAGGTAGGGTGGGCGGTGTAAAACGCTTTGTCCGCATAGTTCAGCAGCTGGCTGAACATGCTGCCGCTGGCAGTGTTGTGGCCGTAAATCAGGGCATTGGCCGTTCCGGCGGCGTTTGGCGTGGCAAGGCGGCAGCGCTCATCCAAAAACAGCGTTCCGGCGGTGGAATACAGTCGGTCAAACCCGCGGCGCAGATAATAACTGTTGTCTGCCTGAACCACAGGGTAGTTAATGTTGGTGCCGTTGATGCACAGCCAGCCTGCAAGGTCGGGATTCTGGGCGTAAAGCTCCTGATACTGAGGCAGAATATCCGCCGCCTGGGCGGCATCCGGGCTTGGATATGGCGCGGGGGAAGAGTGGACATCACTGTCCGCACTTTCGGCGGCGGCCAGCACATCCACCGTTGCGGCCCGCGGGGTAATGGCAATCGGGGTGGGGGAGGGCTGCTCCGTTGACTCCGCGGTGGTGACCGGGGCTTCCGGCTGGCCGCCGCGGAATACAGTATGATTGGTGTCTCATCGATCAGATCAAACACCCGCTGCGCACAGGCCAATGCATTCTGCAGCTCGGTCATGACATCGGAGATGTCATTGAAGGGCTTTGTGTACTGGTTGGCATAGTTCAAAAAGACGCTCAGCTCGCCGACTGTGATGCCGCCGGCAATCGCCACAAAGGCGCCCAGTATGCCGACCGAGGCGTAAACCAGTGAATTTACAAAGCGGGTGCAGGGGTTTGTGGTCGAAGAAAAGAAGGTTGCCCGCACACCGCAGCGCTGCAGGTCGCGGTTGATGCGGTCAAAGCGCTCCTCAGCGCGCGCCTCATAGCCGAAGGCGCGAACCAGATGCTCGTTGCCGATCAGCTCCTCCACAAGGCTGGTCATCTCGGCACGGGTCTCGCTCTGCACCCGGAACATTGAATAGGTGTGTGTCGCAATGAAGCGCGCCACAAAGATGGAGAGCGGTGTCAGCGCCACAACCACCAGCGCGATGCGCCAGTCTATATATAGCATGACCCCCAGAGTACCAAGGATCGTCAGCACGCCGGTAAACAGCTGGGTAAAGCCCATCAGCAGGCCGTCGCTGAACTGCTCTACATCGGTCGTGATGCGGCTGATAGCATCGCCGGGGCGGTGGGCGTCCATATATTTCAGCGGCAGGATCTCAAGCTGTTCAAATACGCGCACCCGCATATCCCGCACGACCTGAAAGGTGATGCGGTTGTTGACAACATTCATCAGCCATTGGGAGAGTGCCGTGCAGGCGATCGTGGCAGCCATAGCCAATGCGATGCGGCCAAGCCCCTGATAATCGACCTGCCCAGCTCCCACGATCTTATCGACCGCCCTACCGGCCAGCACCGGTGCAAGCAGGGTGGTGACAACAGTGATGAGCGCCAATGTAAGCGTCAGGATGACCATGCCCTTGTAGGGGCGGATCAGCTGCAGAACGCGTTGGATCGTATTGCGGTCAAGCTTCTTCGATGTCTTGCTCATAGTGTTTTGGCCACCTCCTCCTTGCTCAGCTGGCTCAGGCAGATTTCCTTATAGACCTCACAGCTCTGCAGCAGTACGGCATGGGGGGCATCGCCGGCCAAGGTGCCGTCATCCAGCACAAGAATGTGGTCAGCGCGCTGCACACTCGCCGCGCGCTGGGAGACGATAAAGACCGTCATACCCTGCGTTTTTTCTTTAATAGCCTTGCGCAGGGCTGCATCGGTGGCGAAATCCAGCGCGGAGGCACTGTCATCAAGGATCAGAATTTTCGGCTTCGGTACCAGTGCGCGCGCAATCGTCAGCCGCTGGCGCTGCCCGCCGGAAAAGTTGCGCCCGGCTGTTTCCACCGGTGCATCCAGCATGCCGGGCTTGCCGCGGACAAAGTCTGCAGCCTGTGCGATCTCAAGCGCCTCCCAGATTTCCGCATCGGTGGCATTCGGGGCGGCCCACTGCATATTGTCGCGGATCGTGCCGGTAAACAGCACCGCCTGCTGGGGTACGATGCCTACAAGGCTGCGAAGCTGTGCAAAGCTGTACTGCTTTACATCATAGCCAAACAGCGTCACCGTGCCGCAGTCAGCATCGTAAAAGCGGCAGATCAGATCAATCAGGGTCGATTTGCCGCTGCCGGTACCGCCGATCACGCCGATGGTCTCGCCGCAGCCGGCCGCAAACGAAATATCGGTCAGGCTGGGTGCGCCCGCGCCGCGGTAGGTGAAATCCACATGCTCAAACCGGACCGCCTCGGCAGCACCGTCAACCGTGAGCGGTGCCGTGCCGGGGTCCTCCATCGTGGTGCAGGTATTCAGAATCTCATTCACGCGCATACCGCTGGCCAAAGCGCGCGTTACTGAGACGACCAGATCCGCAAGACGCAGCAGGCTCAGAAGGATCTGGCTCATATAGTTGATCAGCGCGATAACCTCACCC
>OGXI01002263.1_pt1 | contig 14689 bp, 8 predicted proteins | sample 1576221 | NCBI WGS metagenome assembly OGXI01 (sample SAMEA3541523, study PRJEB24748) | human gut metagenome | biome: human gut; feature: human-associated habitat; material: faeces | place: China | collected 2012
GAAAAGTAATACTGCTTTCGTTTAGCCCCCGCCCCTTCCGACTTCCGCTTTGGGGGTCTTGGGGGCGTGCAGCCCCCAAGTCGCGGGTCCGCTGCGTCGAAACAGCGGCAATTTTCTTTGGTTCTTTCTTTTGTTGGCAAAAGAAAGAACCACCTCCCGGGAGGCAGCCGTTCCCGGTCTTGCCACCTGCCCCTATAGGGTGTATAATAGGACTATATCTGCCAGACTCAGGAAAGGAGCCGCTGTTATGTCGCGCAAAGAAGGCCAGAAACGCAAACTGCTTGTTCTTTTGGAGATCCTCGCCCGGGAAACCGACGAGAAGCACCCCTTGAGTGTTCCCCAGCTGGTGGAAAAATTGCAGGAGCACGGCGTCGTCGCCGAGCGCAAAAGCGTCTACGATGACCTGAACACCTTAAACAACCTGCCCGACACCAAATATGAGATCGTGCAGCAGCGCGGGCGCGGCGGCGGCTACTATATGACCGATGCTCCGTTTGAGCTTGCCGAACTCAAGCTGCTCGTCGATGCCGTCTACGCCAGCAAATTCATCACGGCGCGCAAATCCAAAATCCTGATCGACAAGCTCGGCCAGTTCACCTCCACATACCGGCAGGAGGAGCTGGACCGTAAGGTACTGGTCAGCGGGCGTATCAAGAGCACCGACGAGAAAATCCTGTACACCGTCGATGCGCTGCACGCCGCCATCACGGCAGGGGAGCAGGTCACCTTCAAATACTGCGACTGGAACCTGCAAAAGCGGATGGCCCCGCGCCACGACGGCCAGCTCTACCGCGTCAGCCCGTGGGTGCTCGTGTGGGAGAACGGCAACTATTATTTGATCGCCTACACCGAGGGGCGGCTCAAGCACTACCGCGTCGACAAGATGCAGAACGTTCACCAGCTGCCCGACACGACCCGCGAGGGTGCCGGGGAATACGCCAATTTTGACGTCAATACGTATATGCAGCAGATGTTCGGCATGTTCAACGGCCCGCTCAAGCGGGTAACGCTGCAATGCGAGAACCGCTTTGCCGGGGCGATGATCGACCGGTTCGGCACCGCGCCGATCCTGACGCCCTGCGCCGATGGCGAGCACTTTACGATGACCGCCGAGATTCAGGTCAGCCCGCAGTTCTTCGGCTGGGTGGCCGGGTTCGGCACCGGCGTCGTCGTCTCCGGCCCGCCGGAGGTCCGCGCCGAAATGAAGAAAACGCTGGATCAGCTGCAGGAACTTTACCGCTGATTTGCAATACCGGCGTAAATATGGTAAAATAGATTGTTTAAATCTATCCAGACTGTCAAAAAAGCGTATTGTAGGGGCGAGCATTGCTCGCCCGTGCCCGTTCGCCTTGTGAGAAGCCTTCCAAAAAGAGCGTTGCTGCGCCAAGTTGGCGGGCGAACAATGTTCGCCCCTACATTCTCTACAAGGCAAAGTAGATGTTTTTTGACATACTGAATAGATTGTTTAAATCTATCACCGTAGGGAGGGCATCACCTCTTGCTGGAAAAGAACCAACGCTTCAAAAGCCTTTTGTATGTGCTGGCGGACGCGGCACTGCTTTTCATCGGCTTTTTGCTTGCCAACTATATCCGTTTCAATTACGTCCGCTACTTTGAGCCGGGCGGCGCAGGGCCTGCGCTGGCCGTGGCCCGGGACCCGCGCAACATCATTGCCGGGCTGGCCACGTCGCTGGTGCTCGTGCTCATCTACTGGGTCGCCGGTATCTACAGCACCACGCGGCTGCGCGGCCTGGCCGAGCGCTGCACCAAGATTGCCGTCATCAACGCGGCGGGACTGCTGATCTTCATTGGTGCTTTGTATCTGATGCACCTGGACGACTACTCCCGTATCGTACTGGCGCTGTTCTACATCCTCGGCACGGCAGGCGTCGTGATCGAGCGTATGATCCTGCGCTGGGTAGACCGCGCCCGCCGCCGCAAGGGGCTGGGTCTGCGCCATATCCTGCTGGTGGGCGGCGGTAAATCCGCCGCGCTCTATCTGCGCGCGCTCGAGCACAACCCCTACTACGGCTTTGTCGTGGACGGCTATCTGGCCGGAATCGAAGAACCGGGTCTTGGTGTGCGCTATATGGGCAGCTATGATGCGCTGTCCGCCCGGCTCGACGAGGTTGCCGTCGATGAGGTCGTCGTAGCGCTGGAGGCTGACGAGATCGAATTGCTGCCCCACGTTTTTGCCGCCTGCGACAAAAACGGCGTGCGCATCACGATGGTACCGTTCTACAGCGACTATCTGCCCGCCCGGCCCACCATTGACGTGCTGGACGAGTGCAAGCTCATCAATGTGCGGCAGACGCCGTTTGACAATCTGCTCAACGCCGCTGTCAAGCGCGGGCTTGATATTATCGGCAGTGTAATCGGTTCCGCCGTATACGTCGGTCACCCACGAAAAATCGTCCTCGAAATAGACGTAACCTTCCGGCTTGCCGTCGTCGCCGCCGACCTGGAAAGCAACCTCCTGTCCCTCGCCGAAGTTGCCCTCGTAAAGGCGGAAGTCGTCGATGCGGTAACCGCCTGCGGGGGCTTCGACCTTAAAATCGAACGTGGGATTGTCCTCGCCGACCCAAAACCGCGCCAGGACCTCTTTCCAGTCGCCTGCGCCGTCGATCACTTCGTATTGCAGGGCGATCAGTTCGTCGCCGCCGTTCCCGACGAGCACCCGGAACCGGTCGGGCGTCAGTTCGCCGCCGGGAGCCAGCACGCCCATCTTCAGACGGAAATAGGAGTCGTCACGGGTCGCCACGTCGCGCACGGAAAACGAGGGCGTCACAGTTTCCGGGCCCTCTCCGGGAACCTCCAGCACGATATTGTTACCGCCCGAAGCCTCGTCGTAGCCCGACGAAGGCGTGTCGGCCGACACGAAAGCGTTTACGCCGGAGAATCCCACCGCCGAAGCACCGACGCCTTCCGGTTCCCACGCCGTATAGCCGCCCACGGCGACCGGCTCCGCAACGGCCGAAGCCCCGGCCCCGGTGCGGATGTAGTAGATAAGTTCATCGGAGGAACCCTGCGTCACCTCGATCTGTGCGGTCACGCCGTCCAGCGAATCGAACCGAAGCGTCGTCGAACGCCTGCCCCCGGGATTCACGGCCGCGGTGACCTTCACCGTCTGGTTGCCGTACGCCGCACGGGGCGCGACGGTCAGCCAGTCGGCATCTTCGTCGAGGTTGATCACCCAATAGACATTCGACAGGACATCGAACGTGACATCGCCGCCTTCGTAGGTCATTCCACGCTTGTTGGCGCTGACCGAAGAAGCGCTGAGTGCGAGCGTCTCATCCCCGGTCCGGTCCGTACTGCAGGCCCCGGCGACCAGCGCCGCGAATCCCAACAGCCATATACTGTACTTTTTCATGCTCTTCGTTTTTCAAGTTATTTCGAGGTCTTCACAAAGGCCTTCGGCCGCTTCATCCGTTCCGAATAGACATTGCCGAAACGGTCGGTGACCGTGATTTCGAGTTCCGACACGGGCGACGACGCCGTCACGCTGAACATGTGCGACGAGCAGCACGACGCCCAGTCGGCATTGGCTTCGTATTTGGCCTCCACGCGGGGAATGTCGAAGGTGATCGTGTGCAGCGGGTCGCGGTCGAAGACACGCTTCACCTCAAGCGGCGAGCCATCCTCCCGCACCTCGACCTTCCAGGCCGGATCGTAGTTCCAGACATTGATATAAACAACGTTATCGCCCACTTTTCCATAGTCGTCGCCCTTGTTGTCACGGCTCGCATACTGGGCCAGCAGCGCCTTGTAGGTGCTGTTGTCGAGGTGCTTTTTCACGGTGTTCATGTCGTACGTGCGGAACTGGTATCCGGCAGGTTCGCCGATGCCCTTGTAGCTCCACTTCACGTCGGTCGAATTGACCGTATAGATTCCGTAACCGGCAGGCGACCCGTCGACGCAGATGGCCCGGTCGGAAAAGAAAGTGCTCCACCACCATGTTTCGCAGACGGCGGCCGTGTTGTGTTCGATCACTTTGTCGTTGATGACCATCGTGGAGTTGTGGTGCGTATGCCCCGTTATGAAATGCACCTCGGAGAAATCCCGGACGGCATTCATCAGCGCCCCGGTTCCACCCGTGGCGCTCGGCATCTTGGCCGTGTTGGCGAACGAGGCGTTGTAATTTTCGTAGAGCTGGACATGCAGACAGACCACCAGCGGCGCCGTCTTATCCTCGACGGCAGCCAGGTCTTCGGCCAGCCAGGTCATCTGCGCCAGCGACACGACGCGGTTGTAGTCGCGGCTGCCCAGCACGCCGTCGCTGCCGCCCGTATTGATCCAGTCAATGTCGTCGAGTACCACGTAGTGCACCTTGCCGAGGTTGAACGAATAGTAGTTCGGCCCCAGCGTCCTGCAATAGGAAAGCTGCCCCGGGGCGTCGCCCTGCACATAGGGGTCGTTATCGTGGTTGCCCATCGCGTGGAATACGGGCACGGAATATCCGTTCCGGGAAAGCCACTGCCGGTAGTGCGGAAGCCGGAAATTACGGTCGTACCAATACCTGTCCCAGGTCATGTCGCCCGCCATGAGGCAGAAAACCGGCACGGAGCTGGCATCGGCAAAAGCCTGCGTTTCGGCGATAAACCCGTTTTTGAAATTGCGCAGGTCGTTCTGCTTGTCGGCCAGGTGCAGGTCGGCGCCCACCAGCATGACGTGGTTTTCGGTATCGGCCTCCACCAGCTCGAAGTTATGCTTCTCGCACACCCCGGCCTCGTCGGTCAGTCCGGCCCAGAAGCCCATCATCATATTGTTATCGAGCGCAGCGGGCAGGTAACCCTGGGGAATCGTGATAAAGACATACCCCAGCGTCTTGAGCGACGGAATCCAGTAGTAACCGTTCTCATCGGTGGTGACCGTCTGCAACCCGTCCGACACGCGGACACCCGGCACGCCTTTGTCGCCGCAGAAGACAATGCCCTTGATGTTCATGCCCTCCTTGTCGGGAACTTCCTGGTCGGTCGTAAGGTAGATTTTCACCGTGGCGACATACTGCTCCTGCGCACCGCGAACCACATAAACGTCGTAGCTCTCCCGGGCGATCGCCGCAGGTATCACCACACGGGCCGTCTTGGCCGTAACGCCGCTTACCGGCAGGTCGAACACAGCGGCGTCGGCCCGGAACGAAACCACGTCGCCCGCCTCGAAGCCTACTCCCTGCAGGGTCAGCGTCTGCCCGGCATACACGCTCATAACGGGCGCGAGGTAGAGATTGCGCACTAGCCTCCGGGACTGTTCGAACTCCGGGGAATCGCTCTCCGAGCACCCTGCCGCGAGCAGGAAGCCCGCGAACAGGACGAAGAGCATTTTCAATTTGAATTGACCTATTTTCATCGTTCGGATTTTTAACGGTTTATAAATCGAGGCACGACATGCGTACGACACCGATGCGGCTGGTTCCCGAAGCGGTGTTCTCCGTGTCGCTGGCATTGCGCTGGCGGGTAGCCCGCAGACGGATCGAGAAACTTTCGCGGTCTTTCAGCTCGTCGGGCAGCACGAAGAGGTATTCGGGCGCTGCGATGCTGTTGTGCCAGTTCGAAGCCACGTATTCGTTGCCGATCGGCGTCCAGGTTTTGGCATTGTCCGTATCGGCCCACTCCATCTGGAAGTACATCGGGCCTGCGGTGTTGCTCGAGGCCGTAAACTGGAGTGAAATCTGCCCCGTAAAGCCTTTCGTCGAGAGGTTCGAGAGAATCCAGCAGCAACCGTCCGTATCGGTATTGACCGCAGCGGTATTTTTCCACCACCCCTGCGCCATCACGGCGACATACTGCACCCCTTTGGTGTTGCCGTAGGCCGGGAGCCATGCATTCTTCACCGCATCCCATGTCGCCGCCGTACAACGGGCATGCGCCCACGCCAGGTACATCTGCTGCGTATTTCCCGAAGTCGATCCCAGCACGTCCTCGCCGACCGAATGTTTGAGCTGTCCCTGTCCGACGGACGCCGTCACCGACTGCATGGCGCCTGCATTGTCGGTCCACGGACCGATCTGCATGACGGTCTTCGAAAGGCGGCTTGCGGCCGGGGCCTTGAAGTTGGTGATGTCCGACTCGCGGCGGATGCGCACGCACCAACTCTCGACCGGACGGCGCATCTGGTCGCGGCCGTCGTAAACGTCGCATTTGTAACGCTTGTTGACGATACCCGTGATATCGCCGGCCCCTTCGGGAATCATCGAAAGCGCCCGCTCGGTGAACGACCACGTGGTGTAGAGTTTAGCCGTATTGCCCTTGGCGTCGCGCAGGTAATGGCCGTACTCGATCGTCAGGTCGTTGTAATCCGCCGAAGCCTGATAGGCGGCTCCCTGTTTGATACCGAGGTACGACACCCCTTCGTTGATGTTGACCAGCGTCCCGTAAGGCAATGCGAATTCAACGTTGCGCAGCGTCACCAGCCGGTTCTCATACGCCGGCAGCTTCGTCAGGTCATCAATCACGACCGGTTCGACGGGTGTTCCCGCCACGGCGCTCTGTACGGCCGTCGACGAAAGCCCGGCAATCTTCAATCCGTTGGTATAGGCGTCGCGTTCGATATGCTGTCCGTACATGTGGAGCGTAACGACCTGGTTCAGGTCGCAGGTATTGTCCGCCGCATCGTCGAATTCGATCCACAGGCCTCCGGTCTCGTCCTGGATGAACATCGTGTTGTTCACCTGCTCGCCGCCTCCGGTCGAATAGGCCACCGGATAGTTGCGCGTCGTGCGGTCGCTGATCACGCTGCCCGCGACATAGACGTTGCGCGCGATCTTACCCTCGCCCATCGCCAGCAGGTCGGCGACCGTGATCTTTTCGGCCTCCTCGAAGGCGCTCGACCGGTCGGCCTGCATGATGGCGAACACACACGACACCGAAGTGCCGTAAGCCCGGATACGCACCTGCGCTTCACGCGGCTCGGAGCCCGGATTCGCCGCACAGGTGAAAGTTTGGCTCACAGGCGTGAAGTCGCCGATCGTAACCCACGAGGCATCGGCCGGATCGACCAGTTCGGCCACCCAGTCGATATTCGACTCGACGCCCACGGTGAAGGTCTCGCCCTTGACCGAAACGGTCTTGCCCGACTCCTTGACGTTGACCTTCAGTTTGGGCTCGTCGCCCGCCTGGTTGAACCGGATCGTCGCCACCGAAAGGCCGTCGACCACGATATTCAATGTCCCGTGGCGCTGGTAGGCCGTCGTATTCTTCTCGACCATGGCCGAGAAACGGGCGTCGCCGACACCCTCCGTCGGCCAGTAGGACAGCCATTCGAGGTCCTCTTCGTAGGTGGGTACGAGTTTCCAGCTTCCGTAGTTGGAGTACATCAGAAAATCCTGTGTCCCGCCCGCCGTATTGAACGACACCTCCTGAATCCCGTTTTTGTCGTTATCGAGGATATAGACATATTTCTCCTGCGTCTCGTCCTTTTCGCACGACGTGGCCAGCGCCGCCGAAACCAAGGCGGCCGCCCCGGCGGCAAAGATGCAAAGACGTTTTATCATCGTTTTCATAGTCCAGTCTTTTTCGGTTATTTGATTCCTTTGTCGACGGCAGCCTTACTCCACCAGACGGGGGTCTTCATGTCGTCGGCGCCGCCGTAGTAGGTCCTCAGGCGTTCGACGGCCGCATTGTAATTCTCCTTGTTGGTCTCCATCGTATTGGTCGGATAGACCAGACGCGTCGGCAGGATGTGGTCGTTGAACGTACCGCTGCCGATCGTCAACACCGGATACCCCGTGCGGCGATAATCGGCCCACGCCTCGTAACCGACCCAGAACAGGGCCACGTATTTCTGGTTGATGATCGATTCGAGCGTTCCGTCGTAGGGGACATTCGCCAGGAAATTCTCGATCACCTTGTCGGTGATGTTCAGTCCCGTCGTATCCACCTCTTTCCAGTAATTGATCGAAGCCCGGATGGCGTTCTGGTAACAGGCGGCGGCGTCCCCCGCGATCCATCCGCGCTGGATGGCTTCGGCCTGGATGAACAGCACTTCGTCGTACTTCATCAGCGCGTAAGGTGAAGCATAATCGCCCAGATTGGCTTTGTTGAGGTTTGCGATACCCGTAAAATCGGCCTCCTGCGATTCGATACCGCTTTGGCCGCCTTTCCAACCCTCGGCGCCCGACGGTTGCTGGAACCAGATACCGATGCGCGGATCGCCCGAATGATTCATCATGTCGACGATCTGCTCCGCAGGGCGGCGTCCGGTCGAGGTGGTGAACTGCGTATTCAGCTTCGTGCCCCAGTAGTTGACGAAAGGCTCCACGCTTTCATAAGACATTTTGGCATTGTCGCCGTTGCTTGCAAAAACCGGATACCGGTCCGGATTATTGAAGATTTCGGCGATCTTCGCGGCAACGCCCATGGCCGCATTGCGGTTGCTCAACCGCATGAGCAGGCGCAGGTAGAGCGAATTGTTGAACTTGCGCCATTTCGAGATATCGCCTTTGTAGAGCAGGTCACGCTCGGCGCTGGGTAGTTTCAACGAACTGTCGTAAAGCGAATTGGCATGCTCCAGGTCGGCAAGCAGCGCCCGGTAGACCGCCTCCTGCGAGTCGAACACCGGCTGTTTGATACCCTCGGACGAACCTTTGAAAGCCTGCGAATAGGGAGCGTCGCCGAACAGGTCGGCAATGTTCTGCAGGAACAGCGTCCGCAACGTGAGTGCAATAGCCTCGTAATTGGGGTCTTCTTTCCGGACAGCCAATTGGCGCATGTGGTCGGCATTGGCCGCCTGCATGTAGAGATTGCTCCAGGCCGACGCACCCACCGAATTCTCGATCACATAACGGTGGTAGGTATTGTTGCCCGAGCCGGCGATCGTATACTGGATCAGCTCGCCGTTGAGCTGCCAGGTCCGGTAGAGGAATACCTCGGTCCCCGAATAGAGCAGTTCCTGGATCATGCCCGCAGGGGATATCTTCCACTGTTCCATTTCGTTGGGGTTGGTATTGTATTCTTCGAATTTGGTCATACAGGCGCTTGCCGCCGTGAGCAGCAGGGCCGGGATCAAGATATATTTCAGCATTTTCATAATCGCGTCAGTTTTAGAATCCGAGTTTGAGACTGAATCCGTAGGAACGGGTCATCGGGTAAGCGCCCGTCTCGACGCCGCGGTAGAGCGACGATCCCGAAAGCGAAGCCACCTCCGGATCGAACTGCGGGAAATTCGTGATGCAGAACAGGTTCGTGGCAAAGAACGACAGCGAGACGTTCTGGAACACCTTGGTCTTGGAGCAAAGTTTCTTCGGCAGCGAATATTCGACCCGCAGTTCCTTCATTTTCAAATACGAGGTGTCGAAAACATTGGATTCGGTGTTGCCGCGCGGATAAATGACCGTATTGTAGTAATCGACCGCATCGGTGGTGATGGTGTTGTTCGGCGAATAGACGCCGTCGGCGGAGACGTTGACGCCCGGATGAATCAGGCCGTCGTAACGTCCCTCGAGCGAATTGGTCAGCTTACCCATGTAGGAGAGGATCGAATTGGTCAGCGAGTAGGCTTTGCCGCCATACGAGGCAGCGAACGAAGCGGAAACGGTCAGGCTTTTATAACTCACCGTCGTCGTCAGGCCGGCCTTCCACTGGGGGTAAATACTGCCCAGGTCCTTGAGGTTGGTAGCGTCGAGGATGGGATTTCCGGTCGAGGCATCGACGATATGCTGTCCCGAACAGTCGATCTTATGCCCGTCGGCATCGTAGTAAAAAGCACCTTTGGGCGCTGTTTCGAGCCCGTATCCGTAGATACGCCCCAACTCTCCGCCCGGATAGGCGTAGATGAAGACTTTGCTGCCGATGGTATTGCTCGCATTGAGCTGCCAGACATTGACGCCCGGGGGCAACTCGACCAGTTCATTCCAGTTCTTCGACCAGTTGGCATCGATATTCCAACGCCAGTTTTTGGTTTTCACGAGCTGGAACCGCGCCGAAAGTTCGATACCCTCGTTACGCACGCAGCCGGCGTTGATGACCATCGACGAAGCGCCGGTCGCCCAGTCGGAGGGGACGTTGATGATCTGGTTCGTCGTCTCCGAACTGTAATAAGCAAAGTCGAAAGAGATGCGGTTTTGCAGGAAGTGGCCTTCGAAACCGACCTCCCAGCTCTCGACATTTTCGGGTTTGAGCCGGTAGTTTTTGGTCGATCCGGGCAGTTTGTAAGCCCCGGTGAAAACCGATGAATTGGAGTAGGAACCCAGGAGCTGGTAAGGCTCCGTATCGTTACCCACGTTGGCCCACGAACCGCGAATCTTGAGCATGTCGATCCACTTGGCCTTGTTGCGCAGTTTGAACACCTCGTCGAGCAGCACGCTGGCGCTCACCGAGGGGTAAAAGTAGGAGTTGTAACCGGGAGCCAGCGTACTCGACCAGTCGTTGCGGCCGGTAATATCAAAAAAGAGCATGTCGCGCCAACTGAGCGAAACCAACCCGTAGAACGAATTGATCGACTTGGTTTTACGCAGGTTGTCCACATCGAGTTTCCCGTTGACGTTCTGCAAAATGAACACGTTGGGTTCTTCGAGCATATTGGCCGTCAACCGCACGGAATGATACTTATAGAGCATGTTGTTACCGCCCAGCGACGCGTTGAGCGAAAAATCGCCGAACGTATCGCGGTAGCTCAGCAGAAAGTCGTTGTTGAGTTCGATGTTGCGGATCGTTTGTTCGCGGTACATTCCGTCGAGGTAGGCATGCGTGTACTGCGGTTTCTGCTGCGTACGGAAATCGTTGCTGAAGTCGATGCCCGAACGCACGGTCAGCGACAGTTTCTCGGGAATAATATGCCCCGTCACGCTGGCATTGCCGTAAACACGGTCTTTGGCCTGCGTATTCAGACATTCGTAAACAATGAAATAGGGATTGTCCATCGATCCGTTAATCAGCTTCACCGAAGAATCGCTGCCCGAATAGTAGTCGACCAGCCGGCCGCTGTTCCATTCGTTGTATGCATCGCGGGCCGAAGCGCTCACAGGTTGCCAGAGCAACGTTTTCAAGGGCGACGAATTGCTGTATCCCCCCACGGGCAGGTTGTCCGAATTTTTGCGGTAGTAGCTCAGTTTCAATCCGGCCTCGATGTATTTGTTCCGCTTGCTGATAGCCGAAAGCGTGAAGTTCTGGGTGCTGAAACCCGTATTGGGCACGATCCAGTCGTTGCGCGTATCCTTGACCGACACGCGCAGCGACGAGCCATGGCCGTCGCTGGCGTCCACCGCCAGACTGTTGGTGTAGGTAACGCCCGTCCGGAAGAATCCCTTGTACCAGTCGCATACTTCGTACGGAAGCCGCGTATAGGTCCCCGTCGCCGGATCGAACGAGGCATACATGTAACGCATCTGCCCCTGGATTTTCTCGCCGAACTGGTAACGCGAATGGAATGCATTTACTTTTTTGCCGGTATCCGAATGATCGGCGTCGACCGTGTAGAACGAATATTCGTCGGGATTCAGGCCGTTGGTCATATGCCCCGTATTGATGGTCGTTTTGCGGAAGTCGCCGGCGCCGTATACATTCTGGAAATCGGGCCAGTAACCCGCCTTGTCGAAGGTTACCGAGGTGGTAAAAGTAACCCCGATGCCCTTCTGCTTGCGGCCCGACTTGGTCGTAACGATGATGGCGCCGTTGGCGGCGCGCGATCCGTAAAGCGCCGTTGCAGCCGGGCCTTTCAGCACCGAGATCGACTCCACGTCGTCGGGATTGATGTCACCGGCGCCATTGCCGTAGTCGATCGGGGCGTCGTCCGATTCGTAAGAACCCGACGACGTATTGGAATCCATACCGCTGCCGATGGGCACACCGTCGACCACGAACAGAGCCGTATTGTTGTTATACGAGAGCGAGCCCTCGCCGCGCAGCGTGACACGGACCGATCCGCCGGGTCCTGCGGCCGACTGGTCGAGATTCAGACCGGCAACCTTACCGGCCATACCGCTCAGCCAACTGCCGCTGGCATTGTTGGTGATGTCGTCGGAGCCGATCTTCGAGACGGCATAGCCGAGGCTCTTCTCCTTACGGGTGATACCGAGGGCCGTCACCACCACGTCCTCGATGCTGTTGGCCGCCGCCCGGAGCTGGAAGTCGATACGCGTACGGGCGTTCACCGTCTCCGTCACCGAATCGTAACCCAGATAGGAACAGACAATTTTGCCGTTTGCCGGAACATTCAGCGTATATTCGCCGTTGGCGCCGGTGCTCATACCGAGGGTCGTACCCTCGACGATCAGCGTCGCACCGACGAGCGGCACGCCGTCGGCATCACGCACCGTACCGGTTATTTTCACATTGGGACGGGCCTTGTCGGCCGCCTTGCGCACGAGCACGACCTGTGTTCCCCGCACTGTAGCCGTCACCTCGGGGATCGCCTGCGCGATGACCGCCTCGACGGAGGCGTCGGTCACGCTGAGCGAGACCCGGCGGGCGGGATCGAGATCCGAAATGTTATACACGAAAGTGTAGCGGCTCTGCTTTTCGATGGTTTGCAGCAACTCTTTTACCGTAATATTCTTGACGTTAAGCGTCAGTTTACCGTCGCGCGAAGAGGAAGGAGGCACTGCAACGGCAGCAGTAGCGACCACCAACGCCAGCAAAACCGGCAGGACACGCCGCAGACCGCAACGGGCACGGTACGCCCGTTTCTGAATGGAAGTTTGAAGTTTCAAGGCAATAAGGTTTTTGAATGCACGAAAAAAGGTTCACACGTTCCGGACAACCGTCGGTTGCGGCCGCCGGAGAAGGCCTAATAATCGAAAGCAGGAATGCGTAAAGGTCTTGTCATAGCGATGAAAGTTTTAGAGTTAGTTTTATATCATATTGATTACCAACATATTACATTTCAGCAACAAATAAGTTATCCCACGTTGTCCCAAAGAGGACATCGTACAAAACGGTCTATCTGCGTGTTATGAAAATTGTTTCCCCGGAGGATTCGTAACGGATCGGAACCACCAGTGCGATGGCATCCAGAATCTCCTCGAGCGGCTCGCTGCGCAGCGAAAGCGTAAGCCGCGCCTCGAGCCCAACATCGTCCGCGATGTCGAACTCGACGTTATAGCGGTGTTCGAGGTTGACGAAAACGGCGTCGAGACGCATCTCATCGAGTTTCTGCGTTTCGAACATCCACTTATTGTAATTATTGGCATCGACAGCCTGGTAGTCGATCTTTTTCGAATTGCGATAGGCGACCAGCCGCTCGTCGGGGCAGAGCGTGACGGGCAACTGCCCGGCACAGGTGGCTTTGACCGAGCCGGAGACAAGTACCAACTCGGCATAGTCCAGGTGCTCGTAACATTTCAGGTCGAAGACCGTCCCCAGCACCTCGACCTCCATCAGCGAAGTCCGGACACGGAACGGTTTCGAAGCATCGCGCACGACGTTGAAGAGCGCCTCGCCTTCGAGCCGTACGGAGCGCAAATTGCCGTCGAACGACTCGGGATAGTAGAGGCGGCTGTCGTAGTTGAGCCAGACCTGCGTACCGTCGGGCAGCACGAAGCGGCCCTTGCTGTCTTCGCCCGTAACCACAAACACCCCGTTTTCGGGTTTCAGGAACAGGCGGGCGCCGAGGGCGCCGAGTCCCAGCACCCCCCCGCAGACGGCTGCAACGGCCGCCATACGCCGCCACGATGCAGCCAGACGGGCAATGCGGCCCTTTTTCGGAGCCGCGGCAGACGAAGCCGCCGGCATCGACTGCATCAGCCGCTCGAACGACTGCTCATAGGCAGCGCCGTTCACCGGGCCGAGCTTCGCCGCGTTCCACTCCTCGAGCAGTTGTTCCTCCGCAGCCTCGCCGCCCGCATGCTCGTCCAGCCAGCAGCGGAACTGCTCCTGCACCTCGGCGGGCATGTCGTTGTTCGCGAAATCGGAAACTATGTTCTTGGTCTTTTTAGTCATGGCTTTTTTCCGTGGGGAAGCATCGTGCGGCAAAATGCCGGGGCGCCGCAGTCCGCTGTCATCCTCTTACACATACTAGACGATCCAGCGGCGCAACACCCCTACGCCGAAATGAAAATAAAATTCAGGAAATTTCCTTTTTGATGCTGCCGAGCGCTTTCGTAATCTGGTTTTCAACGCTTTTGGGACTGATATTCAACTCCTCGGCAATTTCACGGTTGTTCTTGCCGCACTCGCGCGACAGGCGGTAGATTTCATACCTCCGGGCAGGCATCTTGCTGACGGCGGCTTCGATCTGGCGCGACAGTTCGGCCGTGTCGATCCGTTCCGTAACGTCGTCGCAAAGAATCTGTCCGTCGACCCGGGCGCTGTTTTCGAACTGCATCCGGATCCGGCTGTGCTTACAGATGTCCAGCACGGCATTGCGCGTCATGCGGAACAGGTAAGCGTTGAGCGACTGAACCTGGGCCAGTTCACGGCGCTGCATCCACAGTTTGGTGAAGATATTCTGCGACACGTCCTGCGCCTCGTGGATATTCTTCAGCATCTTCATGGCGAAGGCCTCCACACGCGGGGCGTATTTCAGGAAGACAAGCCGGAAGGCATCACTGTCCCCGCTGCTCATCCGCCGTAAAATATCTTTCTCATCTTCCATATCAGGATGCTATATATTTTCTTTTATAGCTATTATCATTGAATATCCGTCACAAATAAAACAATAAAAGAAATAAAAACAAAATTATTCCGATGAAAATTCCATTTGCAGAAATCATGGAGCTTTGCGAGGGCAAGGATGTTTCCGTAAATATGATTTC
>OGXI01002264.1_pt1 | contig 14687 bp, 6 predicted proteins | sample 1576221 | NCBI WGS metagenome assembly OGXI01 (sample SAMEA3541523, study PRJEB24748) | human gut metagenome | biome: human gut; feature: human-associated habitat; material: faeces | place: China | collected 2012
CGTCGATAAGCAGGACGTCCTTACGGTCGCCCTTGATGACGCCGGACTGCACGGCTGCGCCGACGGCCACGACTTCATCCGGGTTCACGGACTGGTTGGCTTCCTTACCGCCGGTGAGCTCCTTGACGAGCTCCTTGACGGCCGGCATACGGGTGGAGCCACCGACGAGGACCACGTGGTCGATGTCGGAGACGCTGATGCCAGCGTCGCGCAGCACGTTGTTGAACGGGGTGCGGCAGCGGCCCAGCAGGTCGGAGGTCATTTCCTCGAAGTGGGCACGGGTCAGGGTCTCGTCCAGGTGCACCGGGGTGCCGTCAGGGGTCATGGCCAGGTACTGCATGGAGATGGAGGTGCTGGTGGAGCTGGACAGTTCCTTCTTGGCCTGCTCGGCGGCTTCCTTCAGACGCTGCAGGGCGATCTTGTCCTTGCTCAGGTCAACGCCGTACTTGTTCTTGACTTCGCCGACGAGCCAGTCGATGATCTTCTGGTCCCAATCGTCGCCGCCCAGGTGGTTGTCGCCGTTGGTGGCCTGCACCTGGATGGTGGAGAAGCCGTCGTCGTCCTTGCCGATTTCCAGCAGGGACACATCGAAGGTGCCGCCACCGAGATCGAAGACCAGGATGCGCTCGTCTTCCTTGCCCTTTTCAAGGCCGTAGGCCAGTGCGGCTGCGGTCGGCTCGTTGATGATACGCAGGACGTTCAGGCCCGCGATGGTGCCGGCGTCCTTGGTGGCCTGACGCTGGGCGTCGTTGAAGTATGCCGGGCAGGTGATCACGGCGTCGGTGACCGGTTCGCCAAGGTAGGCTTCGGCGTCGCGCTTCAGCTTCATCAGGACCTGGGCGGAAATCTCCTGCGGGGTCCACTTCTTGCCGTCGATCTCAACGGTCCAGTCGGTGCCCATGTGGCGCTTGACGGAGCTGATGGTGCGGTCGACGTTGGTGACGGCCTGGCGCTTGGCGACTTCGCCGACCAGGATTTCGCCGGACTTGCTGAAAGCCACGACCGACGGTGTGGTGCGAGCGCCTTCGGCGTTCACGATAACGGTGGGCTGGCCACCTTCAAGAGTTGCGATGCAGGAATTGGTGGTACCCAGATCGATGCCAACTGCGCGTCCCATAACTTGTCTCCTTTGTAGATAGGTTCGCTATACGTTCTTTTCGTTCTTCGCTCGAGTTTCGGATCGCCGTTTCCGGATTGCCGTCTCTCATGCTTTCCAAAACTTGAGCCTACACCACTCAACTTTGAATCGCAAGTTATTATTCCCGAAATCGCAAAAATTCTTGAGCACACCTCACTCAACTTTGCGCAAAACCCAAAACCGCCGGCGCTGGGGAGCATCTCAGCGGCGGCGGTTTCGGGGATTATCGGAGGTTATTCAGCCAATCAGCGGTCGTTCTTGGCGGCCTTCGCGGTCTTGATGAGCATCGCGACGGCAACCAGCATGGCGATCGCAACAGCCGCAGCCAGCACAGCGGTGCCGGTCTTGCCGAGCAGTGCGGCGCCAAACGGGCCGGCCTTCGTATCGTTGTTGACCTTGCCGGAAGCGATCACGCCGTTCTTGTCAGCGTTGCCAGCGCCCGGCTTGCCGTTGTTCTTATCGGCGGAGTTGGCGGCCGGAGCCTGGAAGTCGACGGTCACGGCCTTGCCGGACTGGCGGCCGGTGACGGTGAGCTTGTATTCGGAACCTTCGGTGACGCCGTCCAGCGCGATCGGAGTGGTCTGTGCGGTCTTGACGCGCACGCCGGAGAGCGGAGTGGAGGAATCGGACGCGGCCACGGTCTTGTCGTTCTTGTCCTTCAGCTCGTAGCTGAGCACAGCGTCGCCGTTGAAGCCATCGACGTCCGCGGTGAACTTACCGTCGGCAGCAGAGACCTTCACAGTGCCGTTGTCAGACAGTGCCTTCTGCGATTCGGTGGAAGTGGCCAGTCCCAGAGCGCCAGCGATGGTGTAGAAGTTGTCGGTCTGGTCGGTCAGGCCGATGACGCGCTGTGCGCCAGGGCCGGAAGCCGCGATACGCAGCTGGGTGCCGGTGTGCTCCATGTCGCCGCCGTTGTAGCCGCCGTCTGCATCGCGAGAATCGTCCTGGGCGGTGCCGTAGGAGACGACCATGTTGTTGCCATCAGCGGTCTTCAGCACGGTGGACAGTGCGTAAGCCGGCTGGGCGTTGAGGATCTGGGAGGTGTGCGCGTGGTCGGCGGTGACGATCACCAGCGTGTTCGTGAGGTCCACGTTCTGCATGGCGTAGGCAATGGCCTGGTCGAAGTCGTCGGTCTCGCCAATCTGGCCGCAGGCATTGCCTGCGTGGTCCTGCTTATCGATCGAGGCGCCCTCGACCTGCAGGAAGAAGCCGTTCTTCTGGCCGTTCGGGTTGTCGTTCAGCAAATCGAGCGCCTTCTTGGTCATGTCCTTGAGCGAGGAGCCCTGGTTGCCGAGCCAATTGGCGTTCGGCGTGCACACGGTCGGGTTGGCGTCCTTGGCCGGATCCTTGGCGGTGGCCTTGGACGGGTCGAACTTGGTCGGCATGTTGCCGTCACTCATCAGGGCGAGCACTGGCTGGCCGTCCTTGTACTGCAGGGCGTTCATCGCGGCCGGATCGTTCTCGACGGTCTGGAAGCCCATTTCCTTGGCCTGCTCCCACACAGTCTTGCCCTTGTATTCACCGCCCTGCACGGTCTGACGGAAGTACTTGGAACCACCGCCGATGGTTACGTCGGCGCGGGTGTCGAGCAGCTGCTCGGAGATGGAGCCGATGCCGCCGTTTTCCTTAAGCTGGTTGATGAGGCACTGCTTGGAGGCATTGTTGGACGTGCCGTCGGTCTTGCCCTGTGGGCCGTAGCAGGCACGTTCGGACGAATGCGATTCCAGCACGGCCGGGGTAGCATCCTGGATTTCGGCGGTGGTCACATTGCCGGTGGCTTTGCCGGCCACCTTGGCCAGCTCGAAGAGGTTCAGCTGCGGATTGCCGTAAATATCAACGTCAACGGCGTTGTTGTAGGTCTTGGTGCCGGTGGCCCAGGAGGAACCGGAGGCGGAGGAATCGGTTACGGGGGTAAGCTTGCCCGGATTGGGGTTGGCGACCAGCTTGCCGTCGCCATCCTTGCCGACGGCGCTGTCCTTGCTGCCGTTGCCGACGGAGAAGGTCGTGTACTGACCAGTGCCGGCCTGCACGTCGTCAAGCGCGCTCGGCTGGCCGACCGCGTCAAGTCCGTCGAAGTGGCCGTTGGCACCCTTCAGATAGTCACGGGCGACGGTGATTTCCGAATCGCCCATGCCGTCGCCGATGAACAGCACCACATTCTTGGCTTTTTTGTTGCCGATAGCTGCGATGCGTTGCGCGCCGCCGTGCTGCGCCAGTTCCGCAACGGACTTGCCGTTGGGACTGTACGTGGTGTCAGCTGCGAGCGCCGGCGCGGCAAGCGCACCGAGCGTTGCGACGGAGGCGAGGGCCGCGATTGCGCCCGTGAGAGCCTTGTGCTTGCTCATGTTTCTTCCTTCTTCCATGCAGTTTCGTCTGTGCCGTCCGGTTTCGTCGATTCGTTGCGATCGAGGCGGTTTCCCGATTCGGTTTCCCGATTTCGGAGTCCCGTTTTCGGAGTCCGATTTCGGAGTCCCGTTTTCGATGGCGCCCGCTTTCGCGGTTACGTTCGATTTCGTTCCCCGATTCGGTCACGCCCGTTTCGGATATACCTTCCAGCTATGCGGAACCTTTCCGCAACTGCATTTGCTTGGATCTTTCGATTCCACTGCTCACGCTATGTGCCGCAAGCCAACGCACACCGCACTACAGAAGAACGACAGATGAACACTCATCGCCATATGGTGACCGCAACATATCCACCGCATGAACAGGGGGAATTACGCCCACCACAATCGCACCCACATCCAAAACATCCACCGGCTGGAACAATCCGACCTCTGAGGACCTTCTCATACGACAAAAATCCCAGCGGCTGGATAAAAACCACCGCTGACGCACGCCTCACACGCCAGAATTATCCAGCCACTGGGAAAAATGCCCGTGCCACTCAGCCCCGCGCAACCCGCGCAACCCGCGCCGCACGCGTGGCCTTCACAGCCACGAACACGGACCGCACCAGCAGCACGCACAGATAGCAGGCGAACATAATCGCCCCAACTCGTGGCGAAACCTCCCCCGCAATCCACGTGCCGAGCGGCGCGGTCACAGCCGCCGTCACACCAATAATCAGCGCGGTTTTCACATGCGCTAGCCTGCGCTTCAAGTTCGCCGCGCTGGTCGTGATCGAATTCGGAAACATTGCCAACAGCGAGGTGCCACGCGCGATCAGGTCGGATGCGCCGAACAGAATCGACAACGCCGGCACCGCCAGCGCGCCGCCACCAATACCCAGCAATCCCGCCAGCATGCCGATGACCACACCCAGTAGCGCCAGGCAGACACCGGTCGCCACCGTCATGACGATCTGGTGGTCGCGTGACGGCACAAAACTCACCTGATTGATCACCACGAACACGAGAAACGCCACGAAAATCCACCGCAGCACCAGTTCCGGCAGCCGCGACAGCAGCCAGCTGCCGATCTGCCCGCCGACGAACATACCGCAGAACAGCAGGACCGCGGCGAGCCAGTCGACATGTCCGCCGGTCGCGTACGAAACAACACCGGAAATGGAGGTCGGCACGATCGCCAGCGTGGACGTGGCGGCCGCGTTGCGTTGCGACAGGCCGAGCCAGACGAGCGCGGGCACGATCACCGTGCCGCCGCCGATGCCGAACATGCCCGACAGCACCCCCACCAACATGCCGACCACAATCAGCACGATGATGCTGCGCGCCGACCCATCAAGCGCCGTCTCCCCCGCTCGCGATTCCATCTTTTGCGATTCCGTCCGTACGGCATCCGCCCGATCCGCAGTTTCCCCTTCATCACACATGGCAGCTCCTTCCACGTCTTCCGCGCCCGATACTACCCACCTGCCGCGCGCAGTAATCAGCCGATTCCATAATTTTGCGATTTCGCCGCCGCAGCGCCCGGTTCACGCGCTTTCTCGCTTATAGATGGCGGATTCGCGGGATCGACGGATGGTATCTCGCTTATAGATGGCGGCCCCTTGCGGAAACAAGACATCTAGGGGGCATGCATGCTACCCCTAACGACCTATTGCCCAAACCGACCCGCCACCTATAAGCGAGATACCACCGGACGCCCGGCCAAATCCGCCATCTATAAGCCAGATATCCAGCCAAAACCACGACCGCACGCCTACACCCACGCCTACACCGGCACACCCGCGCGCCTACACCCACGCAAGACCCATTGCACACACCCCCGTACGCACACGACCGCGCGCGGACCGACAAAATCGCAAGTCATGAGCGAAAAGAGGCATCAAAAGCACCCAAAACAGCCCGAATCACACCCCCATCCGCTCACAACCCATGCTTCAGCACGATTCAGGCCATATGCGCACCGCAACAACACCCCTGCGCAACATCAGACATGCACACGCACGCAAACACAAGTACACACACTGAAACGCAACACGTACCACAAGCACACAAACACCACGCACCACATACCGAGCACGACCAGACGCACACCCCCGCACACCGGAGAAGCGATGTCACCGGCCTGCGGCGGCGCTAGGCTAGACACTACCCCCGAACACCAGACGAATGGCGCGCGCCGGACCCGGCGCACAACCCGTGCCGCACAATCCAGGAGCGTCGCCATAGCCGCGCGAGCCCCACAAAAGCGCAGCCAGCCACAAACACGAGCAGTCCGATCACCACAGCCGCCACAGCCGTCATCTCCCCCGGCTCGTCGTATTGCGTGGTGTCCGGGACCTTCGGGTTCGGAATCCTATGGCCGCGCACCAGCAGCCGGTGCGAGTTCACTCCGTATGGCGTGCAGGTGATCAGCGTCGCGTAGTCGCGCCCCTGCTCAATATTCAGCTTGCTGATTTCGCTCGGCAGCACCACTGAGATCTGGTCCACTTGGTACGTGTAGGTTTCGTCGAGCACGTGGAATGCGAAGGTATCGCCTTTTTGCAGCTCGTCCAAGCCGGTCAGCAACCGGGCGGACGGCAGGCCGGTGTGCCCGGAGACCACCGCGTGCGTGGTCGCTCCGCCTACGGGCAGCGATGTGCCGGCCAAATGTCCGGCGGCGATCTGCAGTACGCCGTCACTTGTGCCGTGGTAGACGGGCAGTTTCACTTTGATGCGTGGTATGGTCACGTACCCCATGATGCCGGTTCCGGTCACGTCGAGCGTTTCATCATATTCGCGCTTCTGCGCGTCGGTCATGTGCCACCGATCGCCGTTCGCGGCGAGCCGTTCATTGTATTCGTGCGCCGCTTTCAGCATGGCCTTGCGTTCGGCGCCGGACATGTCTTTGGTTTGTTCCACGTAGCCTGCTACGGCGTATGACTGGTGCATGCGGTTCCACCAGTCGCTGAATGTCGGATACGCGATGAGGCCCAGCGCGCCGATCATGGCGATTGCGGAAATGGCAATCATCACATTGAGCAGCGCATTCGATTTCTTATGCTTGGCAGCCGGTTTAACCTGCGCACCCGGTTTAACCTGCGCATCCAATTCGACTTGCGCAGCTGGCTTGGCGTCCGATTCATCCGTCACGTTATTTATGCTACGCCCGCTTCCGCAAAGCCGTCTTGGCAACGATCAGCAGCACCAAGCCCGCGCCCAAGATGGCCACGGCAATCCAAGCGGCCTGCTGCACGTCGGCGCCGGTGTGCGGCTGGTCCGGCGTGGTGGGTGGCGTGTGCGTGTTGGTGATTTCAGTGGAGTCGCCTTCCACATCGGAGATGGTGGTGTAGCCGTCGGGCACCGCCGCTTCGACCACGGTCCATTCGTGGTCCGCGTCGAGCGCTGTCCACGAATGCGTCCACTTGTTGGACTCGTTCAGCTTCACGTTTTCCACGGGCTCGCCGTCACGCAGGAGTTTCACGGTGATGGATTCGGGGCGCTTGCCGTCGGAATTGTTCCGGTCATTCCAGATTTTGCGCACGGTGCGTTCCACGGTTTTCGGCGGTTGCGCCACACATTCGGTTTTCGGTTCGATACTCAGCACACGCGACCCGCCGGAGACGCCGTCTTCGGGCACTGCGACGAGCATGCTGCCGGAAGAGCACGTCCATGTCTGGTTCTTTCCGGAGGCGTTGGCGACCTTCACGTCAACGCTGTCGGACACGGCCAAGTACAGGCCGTCGGACAGTCCGGTGAAGGTCAGATGCCCGGAGGTGTTGGTGACGCCGGTTGCCGTGGCGTCGGGCTTGTTCACCGCGATGAGTCCGGCGAGCGTGTTGGCCATGTCTCGCCACACCTGCGCGTCCTTGCCGGTCATCTTCGACCAGTCGACGGGGTAGGCGGTGGAGTCGGTGAACGGTGCGACGGGTTCGAAGGTGGCGCCGCCGCTGGCTGGAATCTGCCCGACTTTGTAGAGGTTGAAGCTGGCGTCCGAAATGGCGAAGTCAGCTGAGTCGTCGGACGTTTCGGAATCCGAGCTTTTATGTTGATACGAAATGGCGATGCTGCCGCTGGCAGAGTCTGTTGTTGGCGCCGCGACGGCATCGCGAGTAGTGAATGCACAGGCTGCCGCGGCGAATGTGGCGGCGATTGCGCAGCATGCGGCGATGACGCGGCTTGCGATCGTGCGTTCCTTCATTGCCGACCCCTCTTCTGTGGATTGGAAAGTAAGCATGTTTGATTCGCCCCCAACGGCAAACCGGAAAATATATGGAGCCAGGCTGGATACTCAAGAAAATTAGGCAGTGTACAAGGGATTGAGGTGGTCCAGCCCAGCATATGTGGGTTCAGTTATTATTTAATTTTTAGTTTTTAAATTATGTATTGCGATTCCCGTAAGCCGCTGCTGACTTGCGTCAACGCGGCTCACGGGTTTCACATGGTTACTTCAGATTCTTATGGAATCCGGAGGATCAGGCATTGCGACGACGCAGAGCCATCACCAGGGTCGCGCCAGCAAGCACGAACACGGCGATGCCAGCCACGTACAGCAGCACGGTGCCCATACCACCGGTGGACGGCAGGTTGGAACCCTTCTGGTTCACAACATCGGCGGTGACCGTACCGGTAGTGGTGTTGCCGGCAGTGGTGTTGATCTTGAGCACCGTAAGCTGCGGGTTGTCAGACTCGGCGTCATGTTCAGCGGTGATTTCGAAGAGCGTGTCGGCGGCGGTGTTGAAGCCTGCCGGAGTCTTGGTTTCCACGAGCTTGTACTTGCCGTCATCGACGTGCTTGAAGGAAGCGGTGTACTTGCCGTCCTCGGTCTTGGTGATGGTCATCTCGCCACGGTCAATGGTGTAATCGCCCGTGGTGCTATCGAACTTGTAGAGCTTGAACTTCGGCAGATCGTTCTCAGCCGGGGTGCCGCCGTTGAAGGTCTTGTTGATGTCCAGCTGGTAGGTGAACACGATGACCTTGTCGGTCGGGGTCTTACCGGTGTTGCCTTCGCCGCCAACATTCGGGTTGTTGGAGAACTCAAGGGAAGCCTCGTTCGGGTTGCCCGCAGCGCCGATCACAGCGTTCTCGTTCAGCGTGGACGTGTATTCGACGGTGAACTCGCCGCCGGCGGCAACGGTGATTGCGCTGCCATCAGCGTCCTTGACGGTCTTCGCGTCAGCGATGGTGATGTCGAAGGTGTCATTATCTTCGGGATTCTCAGTGACAGTGTAGGAGCCAGCGCCAAGAGTCTTGTCGCCGTACTTGACGACCACGGACTTCTCATTGAAGGTCAGGCCAGCGGACTGCTGATCGTGGAAGACCAGCTTGTAGGTCTTGTAGGCTGCGAAGTCTGCTTCGTTCGTCGGCAGGGTAGCGGTCAGCTGGAACGGCACTTCGTCGTTCACATCGTAATCGGCGGAATCCTGCCAGTTGGTCTTATCACCAGTGGAGTCGTTGACGTCCTTGACCTTCTTTTCGCAGGTCGGCTTGCCGGCCTTACGGTTCACGGTCACCGGGCCGTTGACCTGGACGATGAACAGCGTTGCCGCGTCGTTGCCGGTCACAGCATCCTTATCCTTAAGCAGGTAGTAGCCAGCAGGAGCGGACAAAGCCGTCGTGGCGGAAACCTCGCCATAGGCAGTACCAGCCAAATCAACGTACGGGGTGATGGCTGCCAGCTTTGCCGTGTTGTCAGCATAAGTACCCTGAGCAATCTCAGCAGCAGCATCGGCAGCGGACTTGTTCGCCGTATTGTTCTTGTTGAAGTTCTGGCCGGCCTTGATATTGCTCAGCGTGCCTTCGCTCAGATCGCCGGTGAAGACCTGGTACACGGAGTAGGTGTGCGTGTCGGTCGTCGGCACGGTGATGTCGTAGTTGTTTTCAGCCGCCATGGCGGTGGAGGCACCGGCGAAACCGGCGACGGCCATTGCCGCGGTGGCTGCCACAGCGACGAGGCCCTTGAGAACCTTATTCATTGTTCTCCCTTTCTTTCTTGTTTGAAATTTTTGGAATCTTGAGTTATTCGTATTCAGTTATTGCCTAGAGGGCAGCGAGTTCGCTACGCTACGGACCACTCCCCCTTCTCCTAGACGCTTCCATCATTGCCGCCTCCTGACCTTGAGGGCCATTCCAGCCGCAACAACACCTATCAACGCAGCCACCAAAGCCGCCGCGTAAATCCAATAATCGCCAGCGCCACCAGTCCCCGGCAGAATCACACCCGGCTTGTTCTTGATGCCGTTAACCGAGAATGTGAACACGGAAGAGTCGTATTCCACATCGGAAGTCGTGAAGGCGCCAGTAGTATCGTCGGTCTTCGACTCGACACTGTTCGATTTCCACTTGCCGGTGCCGTCAGAACCAGCAGCCGGGCCGAACGTGAACGTGCGAACGGTGGAATCGATATCGTAGCCGTCAGGCGCCTTGGTCTCGACAAGCGTGTACGTGCCCCACTCCAAGCCTTTTAGCTTGAACTGGCCGGCAGCAGGGTCGACGTCGTACGGCCGGCCTTCCGCAGCGCCTGCCGGCGCGGAACAAGTGGTCTCCGCCGCAGCCTTGTTTTCGGCAGGCACACAGTCGGTGATCGCAATCGGCTTCTGCTGATCAGAAGCGATGTCGGCGTACTCAGCCTTGCCAGTAGTCGCATTCCAGCCGAAGTTCTTCGTCTTCGTCAGCTTCCACTCCGAGCCGGAAAGCTTCTTGCCATTGTTGGAATCCGAGGAAACCTTGTTCCACGAAATCGTGCCGGTGTTACGGGTGTTCGGAATCTTGCTATTGGCAATCGAACCGCCATTAGCATTCTTAATCGAAACCGATGTAACGCCATTCGTGGTCGTAATCGTCACCGTATACGGACCGGCGATGCTGTAGCCGTTCGGCGCAACCATTTCGGTGAGCGTATACGTACCGTCTTCAAGGTCGACCACCTTGAAATAGCCAGCCCTAGTGTCCATATCGCACTTGCCCTTGGCGTCGCCGCAGGAGTAGACGATGGGAGCCGCACTCGTGCCGGAACCCTCGGCATCGTTGACGGCGATCACATCTGTCTTGCTGGACTTCAGCACCGCAGTGGACACACGAGCCCTCACCTTGGCGGCAGAAGAGGCGAACTGACAACTCTTCGGCTTCGTTGGCTGCTTGTCGGAATTGGTGTTCACGTACATGTCGGTGTAGGTGCCACTCCAGAATTTGAACGGATCACCTTCCGCGTTTTGACCGTTGCTGTTGTACCAACCATCGCTGTTCGGACTATTACCATTGCGGAAGTAATAGCCGTGATTCGCTGCAACGTTCGCCTTCGGGATGCTGGCCACCACGTAGCCACTGCAGCCAGAAGCATTTGTCATCCGAACCGCCGGCCAATTCGTGCCAGTCTTTGGCTGATAATGCAGGTAGTACTCTTTCCAATTGACCGTGGACTTCTGGAAGTACACGTTGATGGTGGAGTCATCCCTCACTGTGATGGTGACGGAAGCCATGGCATTGGATGAGGTCACCACGGTAATGGTGGACCTGCCGGCCTTCTTGCCAACGACAGTAGCGGTTTTGCCTCTACCCGCTACAGTAGCAACACTGGTGTCGCCACTGGACCACGATGTGATGGTATCGTTGGCCGGATCTGTAGTGGCCGTCAACTCGATGGACTTGTTGAGGCCAACCTCCGTAGAGCCAGAGATGGTGACGGTACCGGTGGTGGTGCTTCCGCCGCTACCGGAGCCGCCGCCGGTACTGCAGCCGGAAGGAGCAGTACTCACGGCTTTGTAATTTTCGACAGTCGCCACGGTCTGGTTGGCATCTGTAGCGAAGTTCCCATCAGGGCTATTGTCCTTGTGGTACCAATTGCTGCCCTGGTAAAACAGGTACGTCACTGCTTTAAGGTCAGGATTCTCAATTGTAACGGTCAAATAACCAGTGCAGCCTTCGGCAGAAGTCATCACGGCATCTTTCCAAGAGCTCGTGTCGTCCGGAGTAAACGAATAATGCAATTTCGTGTTGCCGAAAGTGTATCCATCTGCCTTGAAATAGAACGTGGTGCTGTTCTTTGGCGTCGGCTTGATAATCGTGCCAGTCGGAACAGTCACATTGACAGTCGCGCAAATATTCGTGGCGGCAAGAGAGCATGCGGTAACGGTACCATCGCCATCGTTGACGGCAGTAACCTTGCCATTGTCATCAACCACTACGGAACCGGTAGCAGTCCATGCGACGCCTTGCGGCACACCGTCGGTCTTATTATCAGTTCCGAAAACGGAAGCAGTGAGATCGAACGGAATACCGTCTTTCATCATAATAGATTCCGGCGAATCCGCACCGTTGTAATAAATCTTGACCGACTCGACGCTCTTGGTTGAATCCGTGATCTGGTAAGCGGTCTGACCGTCAGAAGTGGTCAACTGCCATTCCGAACCGGACAGCACCTTGCTGGGATCAGAGCCGTCGACTTTCGACCACTCCAGCGAGGCGCCCTTCTTCACATTAATAATCTGATTACCCTCGACGTCAGTCCATGTGGTACCATCAGCCGATTCCTGCACATTTTGAACAGTCGAACCACCTGCACCAGCAGTGATTCTATATACCTTGTCAGAAACCTGATAGCCATTGGCGGAGGTGATTTCCTTCACATAATATGTGGCTTCCGGATTCAAGCTACCGATTTGAATGGTGCCATTGTCAACGTTGTCAAGATCGAAGGCACCACCGTCCTTGACAACGCGCAAAGCGTTTGCCCCGGCCTTTGCATCCGCATAGTTCTTGAACACGCCCCACGTGGTGCCGGCGAGCTTGTTCTTGCTCGAATCCACCTTGTTGATCTGGATTACCGCACAGGAGGAGTTGAACGTGCCGTTCCAGGGGAGGTTATGACGCTCCTGGTCCATGTTGATTACAGAGGCAGTCTTGCCTTCCCAGCCGTTGCTGTTGACTCCAGCAACATCAGCAGCCACCGTCGGGTTGTACATGCTGAAGTCACCGCCGACGTACACGCGACCGTTGGTGGTGACATGGTCTTCGAAATTGCCGTTTGGAACCAAAATGCTGCCAAGCATGGCGGCGGCAGGATCATCATCCGTCTTCTTGTTATCGCTTGCGCCTTCATTGGCGACGCCACCACGAATGGTCACCTGGGTCGCATTCTTGAAGTTCCACATGATCTTCTGCGCGGCGGTGGAGTAGGCGGTCTTTTGATCTGTCGTGGCAGCCTTAGAGTAACCGTCACCAATCTCGAGGCCATTCCACCAGAAACGCCAGCCAGTATGGAAGTCAACGTTGCCACTGACATTGATTACGACCGAGGCATCATTCGGAATATTGGTGAACATGAAGTCAACGCCACGATAGCCGCTAGAGGAAAGCTGATCTGCGGTGACGTTGAAGACCTGCATGACAGAGCCTTTGCCAGCGGAATCCGCATCACCAGTGAATGTAATGAGCTTTTCAGCATTTGAGCCGGAATCATCGAATTTGAAGCCGTACTGGATTTTGTTCTTCGTGCCGTCGTAATTGTAGTGGTGACGCATGTAATAGCCGTCCGAATAAGTCGCACTCGTAGTTGAAGTCTGGGATGCCTCGGCCGTACCGACCTTGGCATCGGCAACATACACGCCCTCGCTCTTTTGCAATCCGGCGAGCTGCTTGGACAGACCTAAGACGTTATCAGCGTAGAAAGTAGAGTAGTCCTTCGTGGCATCGTTAAGTTTGACACTATTCAAGCCAACAGAGTCAAATTTGACATTCGTATACTTATTTCCGTCAGCGTCAACGGTAGCTGTGGCGTCCCATACGGAACGGCCGGCGTTGGATCCGGAGCTATTCTTGTCGGCATTGAGATGCCAGCTGGTATTGCCGTTAATCCGGGCGGAATACCACGTTACATTATTACCAGTGCCCTCGTTCTGCACAAATGCGCGACCTGTGGAACCATTATCGAAGCCACCGAGAGCGGAAACGCTCTTGCTCGGATTGTCCGCATCCCACATATTGCCCGTGGAATTACTCGTATTGGATGTGCTGTTGCCAGCCACCACCAGCACATCACTGCCGGACTGCGGACGGAACTGAGCGCCGAAACCAACTACGCCGAATCGGAAGCCGTTGCTGCTCCAACTTGTTTTCGCGCCGTTAGTGGCAAGCTTACCGTTGACCAGCGTGAGGCCTTCGGCCTCCACCGCATAGGACTTGTCAATCTTTTGAACCGAACTGAGATTAGCGTAGGTACCACCATTGTTCTGGTTGTTGGCGCCCACGTACATATTGCCGCCCACATAAGTGGCCACACCAGAATCGACAGTGGAAGCACTGACATCGTCGCCCAAGCTGATCGACTTCGGCGTGCAAATGCCCGGTTCTGCGGAAGTGTCAGCTTTGGCATTGTAGGTGGGGAGGAGGGAAGTTACTGCTACGGTGGCCATCATGGCTACCGCTATGGCGACGGCGGTCAGGGAGCGGGTACGCGAAAGCGCGCAACCGGTTGCCGATCGCGTTCCTGCATAGTGTCGTGGTGCGTTGCCGGCACCATTACGCCATTGCCTCATCTTGTCCCCTATCCGCAAAGTGTTCACCCTTCTGAGCCCCTCAACTCGAGGGTTGATATCCTTTGCATAATGCCGTTATCACTTCTGTTTTACGTATAGCTTCTACGCTGTTCCCATCTCCGGCAACACAGCCGGAAACCTCTGTTTTCCCTTTTTCTCTGACCTACGGTTTACTATGATAACCTTTGCAGTTATGAAAACAAAATGAAACAGAAAGAACCCACACCCCCTCCCCCGATACGTTTTTTCGTCCCCTCTCACGGGGACAACGCTTTAAAGCCTGATATTCAACGGTTTGTCAACGATTGCAAAATCAAAAACACATGCTGATCATTGAATGAAATTCATCATTCATCAGCCCCCGATTGGCGTGTCATGAAACACATCACTGCAAATTGTTTCATTTTTTTCCTGAAAACGTATGCCACACACCATGACTACAGTGGGGGTATCCCTTATCAATCCACCCCAGGCCATCACAATCAGCCCGTCGGCATTGACGGGCTGCGGAAGGGCAATGAGACTCGGCTCTCAGCGGCCAGTGCCGTACACGGAATCGGTGCCGCGCAGTACAAGCTGGGCGCGCACAATCTCATGCGCGTTCTCAAGCGGCCCACCTTCGATAAGCTTCATGGCCTTTTGTGCGGCCGCGCGACCCATCGCATACGGATCCTGGCGCATGGTGGTCAG
>OGXI01002271.1_pt1 | contig 14653 bp, 16 predicted proteins | sample 1576221 | NCBI WGS metagenome assembly OGXI01 (sample SAMEA3541523, study PRJEB24748) | human gut metagenome | biome: human gut; feature: human-associated habitat; material: faeces | place: China | collected 2012
CAAGACGCCACGGCGGGTTCGCCATGACCAACTGGACCGGGGAGGCTTCCATACGGAGGTTTTCCAAAAACCGCGTTTCGGCAAGTTCCCCGGTATGCAGAGCGAATCGATCCGAAAAACCGAGTTTGGCGGTATTTTTTTGAGCAACATCGATCAGCTCGGGATTACAATCCATACCGAAGCCTCGGCATTTGTTGCTTTTGAGTAACAAATAGGCAAGGCCAACAACGCCGCATCCCGTTCCAAGATCTATAAACCGTATGGTAACATCGGCTGTACGGCTCGCCGCAAAGGCCGCGAGCAGCAGCGCGTCGACGCTGAATCGGAAGCTGCCCTCGGGCTGTTCCAGCCCTGCGGGAAAGGCCCGCCGCGCTTCCGCGTGAGGAGATGGGGACTCACCGATCGGCGTTGTTTTTTCAGGTTGGGTCATAAACGGTATGCTGTAGGAAAGGAGGGGAGTGGCCGGTTGTGGCCTGATGAGAAGAGACTTGGAGGGGGAGAGGAAGGAAAGGAGCAGCAGGGCATTTCCCCGGAAGGCCCCTTTCCCTCCTCCGGTGAAGTTTAGAAAGTATAGTCGATGGCTTGGCGGGACTCGGTCACGAGCTTGATAAGTTCCTTGCCGACGGCGACATGTGCGGGGTGTTCGGCATAGGCCTTGAGCCCTTCGGCGTCGTCATGCGTGGTCATGAGGATCACGTTGACCGGCATGGTGCAGGTCGGGAGGAAGTCATAGGACACTTCAAGGGACTTGAGGGACGGAATCTGCCCTATGAGGGCTTCGAGGCGCTGCTTGATGAGCTTGGCGTTTTCGGCGGCGCTCCCGCGCTTGCATTAGCAGGCGTTTTCGTGTAAAATGTCAATGACATAACTACAGACAGGAGGCATAAAAATGTTTAAAGTAAATGATAACTATTTAAAACTGCCGGGCAGTTATCTTTTTTCTACGATTGGAAAAAAAGTAGCCGCTTACAAGGAAGCGAATCCCGACAAAGAAGTCATTAGTTTAGGAATCGGCGATGTAACACAGCCTTTGGCACCGGCGGTAATCGATGCTCTTCATAGTGCGGTAGATGAGATGAGCAAAGCAGAAACATTCCACGGCTATGCACCGGATCTTGGATATGAATTTCTGCGCCGTGCAATTGCTGATAACGATTACAAATCCCGCGGTGTTGACATTGCACTTGATGAGATTTTTGTCAGCGATGGTGCAAAAAGTGATTCCGGAAACATTGTTGATATATTTTCTCAGGACAATGTAATTGCCGTTACAGACCCGGTTTACCCGGTTTATGTTGACAGTAATGCAATGTCCGGAAAGACCGGAGAATATCTGAAAGATAAAGAGTGCTGGTCAAATGTAATTTATATGCCATGTACGGCAGAAAATAATTTTGTGCCGGAACTTCCGGAGAAGACACCGGATATTATTTATATCTGCTGCCCAAACAACCCAACCGGTACGACGCTGACAAAAGAGCAGCTTCAGAAGTGGGTTGATTATGCAAACGAAAAGAAAGCAGTTATCATTTATGACGCTGCCTATGAAGCATACATTTCTGAAACGGATGTGCCACACAGCATTTATGAGTGTGACGGCGCAAAAACCTGTGCGATTGAGATGAGAAGTTTCTCAAAAAATGCTGGATTTACCGGAACCCGTCTTGGATTTACAATTGTGCCAAAACAGCTTGTTGACAGCAATGGAACGATGCTTAACAGCCTTTGGGCAAGACGCCATGGAACAAAATTCAATGGTGCACCATACATCATTCAGCGTGCCGGTGAAGCAGTGTACAGCGAAGCAGGCAAAGCACAGACAAAAGAGCAGATTGCTTATTATATGAATAATGCCAAAGAAATCAGAAACGCACTTTCCGGTATGGGATATACTGTATTTGGCGGTGTAAATGCCCCATATATCTGGCTTCAGACACCGGATGGCATGAAATCATGGGATTTCTTTGATATGCTGTTGGAAAAAGCAAATGTAGTAGGAACACCTGGTTCCGGATTCGGACCAAGTGGAGAAGGATATTTCAGACTGACTGCTTTTGGTTCAGCTGAAAATACGAAAAAAGCATTGGAGCGAATTAAAGCTTTGTAAAAAGCAGACCGGGGAAAGGAAGATAGGTGATACGATGAAACAATCCATTCGTTTGGCACTGGTTAGTGCCCTTGCATTAGTTTTGTGCCTTGTGCCGGGAAAATATACGTTTGCCGATTCGGTGTCGGTAAAACCATTTCTCGCATTTGGTGCAGATTTATCAACGAAAGAAAAAGCGCAGGTAATGAAGCAGTTTGGAATTACAAATGAAGAACTCGCAGATTATCAGACAATCACAGTGACAAACAAGGAAGAGCATCAGTATCTGGATGAATATCTTGCTTCCAAAGTAATTGGAACGAGAGCGTTATCGTCGGTTATGATTGAAGAGGCAGATGCCGGCAGCGGAATCGAGGTAGAGACACATAATATTTCTTTCTGCAGCAAGGAAATGTATACGAATGCCCTTGTGACCGCCGGAATTTCGGATGCCAAAGTGACGGTTGCCGGACCATTTCCGATTTCCGGTACAGCTGCTTTGGTTGGTGCGATGAAGGCTTACGGTGAAATGACCGGCGAAGGAGTCGATGAGGCGAGTTCCGATGCAGCGACCAATGAGCTGGTAGCAACGAGTGAGCTGGCAAACGACATCGGTAAGGAAAAGGCTGCTCAGTTTGTGGCACTTTTGAAAGACAAAGTAGTCAGCGGCGATTTGACATCGGAAGATGAAATAAAAGACGTAATTAATGAAGCAGAAAAAGAATTGAATGTTTCCATTGATGATGAGATGAAAACCAAGATGGTTTCGTTGATGAAAAAGATTGGCGGACTGGATTTAGACCTTGGTAAAATTCAGAATCAGGCGCAGAATGTCTATGATAAAATTAAAGACATGGGAATTGATTTGGATGATGCCAAAGGAATCTGGGCGAAAATCTGTGATTTCTTTGTCATGATAGGAAAGGCAATTGCTGACTTCTTCTCGAATTTGTTCTAAGTAAAATCAGGAAAAATTTAAAACTGTAATATGAAAAACTGCTGTCTTAGAAAAAAATACTATGGCAGCAGTTTTTTTGCCGTCAGGAATAGAAACATTAGTAATTTGGGTATGCTAACAAGAAAACAAGTACTGGAGGCATAGCTTTGGAAAAGGAAAAAGAAGAGTTTAAGCCCTTTGTTCCGGCGGAAAAAGAGATGAAAGAATTTAGCATAACCGCTGTGATTGTCGGTGTTTTGTTAGCCGTTGTTTTTGGTGCGGCAAATGCATACCTTGGACTTCGTGTGGGAATGACGGTGTCAGCGTCAATTCCGGCGGCGGTTGTATCAATGGGGATTCTGCGCGGTTTGCTGCGCCGCAATTCTATCTTAGAAAGTAATCTGGTGCAGACAATTGGCTCGGCAGGAGAGTCATTAGCGGCAGGTGCCATTTTTACGCTGCCTGCGTTATTTTTGTGGGCAGAAGAAGGGAAGGCGGAGACGCCGGATTTGTTTACCATCACAGCACTTGCTTTGTGTGGAGGCGTTCTTGGCGTGCTTTTTATGGTTCCGCTGCGCAAAGCATTAATTGTAAAAGAACATGGGGTGCTTCCATATCCGGAAGGAACGGCGTGTGCGGATGTGCTGCTAGCCGGTGAAGAGGGTGGAAGCGGCGCAAAAACTGTTTTCTTTGGCATGGGTATTGCTGCTCTGGTTACCCGTCCATGTATTTGGTGGTCGAATGCACCACGATGTCCGCCCCAAATTCAATGGGGCGGCACAGAACCGGCGTGGCGAACGTGTTGTCCACGATCAGCGGCACGCCGTTCTTGTGGGCGATGCGGGCGAACTTTTCGATGTCCAGCACTTCAATGCTCGGGTTGGCGATGGTCTCGCCGAACAGCGCCTTGGTGTTGGGGCGGAACGCGGCCTGAATCTCGTCTTCGGAGGCTTCCGGCGACACGAAAGTCACTTCAATGCCAAGCCTCTTGAGCGTCACGGCGAACAGGTTCAGCGAGCCGCCGTAGATGGCGGAGGAACTGACGATATGATCCCCAGCGGCGGCAAGGGTCAGGATGGAAAACGTGGTCGCGGCCTGCCCGGAAGCGGTGCACAACGCCCCTACCCCGCCTTCCAGCATGGCGATCTTCTGCTCGACGGCGTCCACGGTGGGATTGCCGAGACGGGTATAGAAGAACCCGGCTTCCTCAAGGTCGAACAGCTTGCTGACCTGCTCGGTGGACTCGTATTTGAACGTCGTGCTCTGACAGATGGGCAAGGTCTGCGGCTCGCCGTTTTTCGGGGAATACCCGGCATACAGGCATTGCGTTTCGATTTCCATTGTTCTCTCCGTTCAAGATGTTTCCCTCCGCAACCTGCGGACGGGGGCGCTTCGCATTCCCGGCGGCGTTTCCCGTTGGCATCCGTCCTTTCCGGACGGAGGGGCATCTCCGCCAAGGGGCCGTAAATGAAGCGTGTTGCCGCGTGAAGTGGAGGCTATATCACTATACCTTGATATGTCAATTTAAAAACCGCCTCTTCCGCCCGGATTCGACAATGCGGGCCGGGCGGAGTATGCTCTGCTGGCTTTTTGTGCGGGATTTCCTTCTGTTGCGTCCCTTCCCCGCACAGCCCAAAGAGATCGGAGAAAGAACACCGTGGATCAGAAACGAAACCGCAAGACGCCAAGCTGGTGCGGAAGCCGCAAACGCAAGGCCGCACGCACGCCATACGACGCCCGGATCACCGAATACGCCCATCAGGGGCACCTTGTCCCGCCCAGAAGCATCCTCAAAACGCCCGAACAGATCGCGGGCATCCGCGAAAGCGGCAAGATCAACATCGCCGTGCTTGACCATGTGGCGGCGCACATCAAGGCGGGCATGACCACCGCCGAAATCGACAGGCTGGTTTTCGAAAAGACCAAGGAGCTTGGCGGTGTTTGAATTTGGGTCGTGTTGCTGAATTCGGATTTGCGGCGCATCCAATTTCGCGCAGCGGCTTTCCAGTCTTTTATCGGGGTTTTACCCGTTCGCCAGCCGTTGGCCGTGAAATGGTCGTAAAAGCATTCCGAATCCGTATCGCTTCCTTTGATCGTCAAAAAATATTCTCTCACATTTTCGAGCGAGGGGACGACAAACGCCGTGCGTTTGGTAGTCCCGTTACGCGGCTTGTCCGCGCTACTTGGGGCGACAGCGTCGGGACTTACCGCGGTCGCAGATTCCCCCTTAAAATCCCCTTTACTATCTATATCTTTATCCTTATCTACATCCTTATCCTTATAAAGGTTAGGTTCTTGGTTAGGGTACTGGTTAGGTCTTTGGTTAGGTTGGATAGCTTTTCCGCTTGGATTGTTCCGGCTTCCTTTGGGCGCTCCACCTTTTCGCCCATTCTCCACACAAGCATCGTATCGGTTATGCGCATTATCAATTACAGGCTTAATCGCAATAAATAGCGCTTTTGCAACCGCATTGCTATCCGGACCAGGCGCAATGCCTTCAAAGGCGTAATCGAATATCGTCTCCGATACGACCTTGTACAAGTCCGGCGGCAATTCGCGTAAAGATTCACGGAATGAACGGTAATAGACCATCGTATCGCGGCTCATCGTGTACCTCCTTTCCGGGCCTGCCTACGCTCCCATTTAACCCAGTCCGCCTCAAGTTGAGGGTAGCAATAATCATAGAAAATGCGGGATAGATCGGGCGGTAAATCCGGCAATGTACGATCAAGTCCATACATTACTATCGCATTCATAAACAGCTGGTATTCGTTGGGTAAAAGCCCCTCCATCGCAGCCCGAAAGGAACGGTAAAAAACAAAACTATTACGCCTACTCATCGCCGTGCCCTCCGTTAATGTAATAGCGCTTAAACCGCATCTTGTTTTCATGCACCCAGACATCGGCAACATCGATCCCCATTTTGCGGATATAGCGGATCGTACTGCGCGGGTCGGGGATATTCAGCCGCTCGGCGATGTCGAACGTCGCCCATTGACCGCCGCAGACCAGCAGCGAAAAGACCCGAAATTCGTTGTTGTTTAGATAAAATTCCCTACCTTTGTACAGGACTTGATAGAATGCCCCTGCGTGCTTGCCTTGAGCGCCGGGGGCGTGCTGTTTCTGATTCATACCTCCGGAACTATTTACGGTTGGCACTCTCGGCGATAGCCTCGGCGGCTTCGCGGTGACGTTTGGCCGGGTCCTCGATTTGGTTCTGAACCCAAACCGTCAACTCTTTACGGCTGAACAACAGACGCCGCCGCACTTTCTTATAAGGGATCCGCTTGTAATAGGCCAAATTATACAGATTACTGGGCGTAGTAGGGTATCCCAGCCCCTCCAAGAAATTAATTGCAGCTTCGAGCGTTAGCGCGTCCGCCGCTTCCTCCGCCGGGGCTTTATAGTTCGCCAGCTCCGGGATAATGGTGCGCACCGCTGCGTAAATGCACCCCTCCAATTCTTCGCGGGTCGTCAAAATGATTTTGTTTGCTCCCGCCTTTACTGTCTCTTGCATCATAACAAGAATAATTTTAATTGTTAAAAAAATGTTGCGTCCGGACTATTCCGTAACCGCATTGCAAAGGTGGGAAATGCCGTAATCATTTCTTGTGATTAAATTATTTATTCACATTTATTCACATTTCGAAGCTCTGGCTTTCAACTACTTGCAATATATGGATTTCGGATACATTTTGGAGCAGGACAAAAAAAGGAATGCCGTTACGACATTCCTTTTTTTGTAATTGCAATATATGAATCATCAGATGCTTTCGGCGCATCTGATGATTCTTTGGGATAGGTCAAGCAGGGCGTTGCGCAGAATCTCTTTCTCCGCTTCGTCGAAGTCATCCGGTTTGCCGTTGTTCATGCCATCCATTTTGTGATAGAGCCAAGACCGCGATTTCCCGAAGTACTTTTCCGATATTTTGGCCCAAGATACGTCCAGCAGGATGTCCGACATCTTCTGTTTTACTGTCTCCCGATTTTGTTTCACGATAATTCTAATTAGTTTACAATTTACACTACAAATCTAATTTTTCGACAACGTGTTGATATGCGGGCATATCTACCATATCGGCTTTTAAGAAATCATATAACGCCTTTACCTTTTTGTCCAAACTGCCGCCGATTATAAGCCCGTCACGCTGCATTTGGCGTATCTCATCCACGACCGCCTGCGCTTTATCCCCCGATGCCGCATTAATTGCGGCCCGTACACGACTAATCACAGCCGCACTATCTCCGGCTATTATCTCCGAAATACTCGCTTTTTTCCGTCCGGCCTTATTCCCCGGTTTAATAAGTAGAGCCATAGCCACCAACGCGTCGGCGATTGTAAACATATAACCCGCATAGTGTCCCATTTTGAGCAAAAGTGACGCGTCGAATATGGCCGTATTTCTATATTTTGCCCGGCATTTTCCGAACATTTTTAGCAGCCCTGCCCGTCGGTCTGCAATGGATTGTGTTCCGTATGCGGCCATCCGGTCCAAAAACTGCCTGCCCTCCGCCTCCCCTTGTGCATAGCCGTCTAAATACATTTGCCGGAACGTTGCCCGGTGCTCTCTGAAAAATGGATCATCGCCCGCCCTATTTTCGAAAAACAGGACGGCAATACACGGATACCCCGCGAATGCGTCGGGGAGTCCGGTCCTTTGGAATGTCAAATTAGGGACTTTATTATACGCTTCATCATCGGGCAAATCAAACCACCGCGTAAGACTGTCTAAATTGTCGATGTCGTTATAAACACTAAACATCACGTTTCCCGGGGTATTGCCCGTGCATAGAGGTAACGATTCATAATACTGTTGCAGCTTATCCATATCCCTAAAATTTCGTTAATAATTCCGCGTTCTTTACCCGTTCCTCCCTCTCGAAGCTGGCCAGGTAATTTTCGGTCGTTCTCAAATCTTGGTGCCCGAGACTTTCCGAGATGTAGGCAATATTGGTTCCTGCCCGTTTCAACACCGTGGCGAACGAATGCCGTGCCGTATAGGTCGAGATATTGCCGATCCCGAGCTTTTCGCCCACCTCCTTCATGCGCTTGTTGATCGCACGGGTGAAATACATCGTTTTATGCTTCCGCCGCATTGCATCCTCCTGTCCGTCGAGAATCGGAAAAATAAAGCTATCGGGCCGGGAGGGGTTGCCCCATCGGTTGATTATTGCCTGCATCCGCTCCGTGACAACGACCCGGATTTCCTTGCGGGTTTTGGTCGTGCGCTCGGTCTTTTGCCGGACGAAGCATATTTCGCCGTTCACGATGTCCCGATACCTCAACTTTACGAAATCGGCAACGTTGATCCCGTTGCACAAGTAGAGGAACAGCCAATAATCGCGGTATTTGGCCGTTGCCTCGGTTCCGTCCTCATAATTGGCTATCTGCCCTATTTGCTCCAGCGTGAGGGCCAATTTACGCCCTTCTCCGGCTTGTATCTCATACCGCCCCCGGCCGAATGGGTATTGCGCCTCTAAAATCTTTCCGCACCGCTTCATGTCGTTGAGTATTGCCCGTATATGTCGCATATGTATTCCGACGGTAGTACGGCTTTTACCCTCTTTAAGCAGGAACTTTTCGTAACGACGAATCCAATCCACCGAAACACCCGACAAAGGAACACGAGGTCCGGCAAATCGTTCTATCCCCTTCATAACAACCCGATAGGCCATCATATTCCCGATGCGTTCCTGTGCTTTCATTTCGGCTATTTTACCCTCAAAAGCAATATTAAGCGTATCGCCACCAGCTCGTTTTAGTCGATTGTTAAGATTTTCCAATGAAAAGATACCGCGCATTAATAAGTCCTCAACAGCCGTCCGCACTATCTGGTAGCTGCTTTCGATGTCCTTGCGTATCTCCACAAGTGCACGGGCTTTTGTTGTTGGCAGGGCGTCCCACTCCGCCGGCATCAAATCTTTCCCGGTCGGATAATAGTGACGCACTCGATTGTAGGTAACACGGATTTTTACGGAGCACTTCCCGGACTTTTTCGGATGGGCTGAATCGAACATTGCGGCCACCGTCACACCGTCTTTCGAGTAGTTCATTTTGTGTATAAATTTTGATTTTAGACACACAATTTAGACACAAATATACGGATTTAATCGAAACCAACAAAAACCAAGTGAAATAAAATAGCTATATTTGCCATTGAAATACAAGCATTTACAAAACAATATAGAAATTACCAAAAACAGCTAAAAATCGACAAATTACGACTCATAATCCGAAGGTCGTGGGATCATGCCCCTCTGGGCCCACAGAAAAAGAGGTTACGAATTGCCGTAACCTCTTTTTTCGCACTCTTCGGGAGCGGCGTTATTCCAGCTTCGCCGCGTCGGAGGCCAGCTTTTCGTAGATGGCGACCATTTCGCCGAACGATCCCTCGCCGCGTTTCAGCTCGTACATGAAGACGCCCTTGTAACCGGCCTTCATCAGCGCCCCGTACAGCGCGGGCCAGTCGATCTTGCCCTTGCCCGGAAGCCAATGGCGTTCATCGACCATGTCGTAATCCGAGACATGGACGGTCGCAATCCGGTCGCCGCACGCCTCGACGAAGTGCAGCAGGTCCTCCGAAAGCAGGTGGTTCGTGTCGAAACAGATTTTCACCTCGGGATAAGGGGCGATGATGCGCAGCAACTCGGCCGAGTTCCGCCCGAGGCACGTGCGGGGCAGATCCTCGATGCACAGCTGCGCGCCGATCCGCGCCGCCTCCCTGCGCAATATGCCGATCGAAGCGATGCTGTTCCGGATACGCTGCTCGCGCTCCCCGTCCGCAATCGGTTCGGAACTGGGATGCAGCACCAGTTTCTCCGGTCCCACTTCGCCGCAGATCGCGATCATTTCGGTCAGGAATTCGAGGTTGGCCATGCGGGCGCTGTCGTTCAGCACCGAGATGTCCAGCTTGCGGGAGAACGGGAGGTGGCACGACCAGACCTTCAGACCGGCCTCGTCGGCCATGCGTTTGGCGTGCAGCGCCTTCTCGCGGATTTCAGCCACGGTCCCGCGGCCGCTGATGCCGATTTCGACATACTCCACGCCGGCCTTCGCGGCGGCGGCCATCTCCTCGGGGCTCATGCTGCTGGTCGAGCTTCCGACGCCGAGACACTGGGCCGTCAGGTTGGCGGCGCACACCAGCGCCGCTGCCGTAAACAGAATTCTTTTTTTCATCGCTTCCGGTTATTTGGTGTAGTTTTTCACGCAGCGGACGTTCAGATAAATATCCTTGGCCGCCTCCTGATTGGTCTTGGTCTGAAGGTTCAGACTCGTACCGCTGATGACCAGCGAACGGGCCGTCGAGGCGTTGGTCTGCCCGATGAACCACACGTAGCCCCATTTGCCCAGCGCGCCGCTGTTGAAACTGCCGTCGGCCTTCTGATAGCCCAGCGGATACCAGCCGAAACCGATGCTTTCGGCCCCGTCGACGAATTGCAGGAGGGGTTCCCCGGCGTCCGTGAGCGTCATATTCGCCTGATTCCAAATACCGCCGTCAACGATACGGCCGTCGCCGCCGCGCAGCCATGCGCCGACGTTGCCCGTATTCTTGACCGTGCAGCCCGACTTGTAGAATCCGGCCTTCGTAATGGCATTCTCGGGTTTCCCGTCGTGGCCGCCGGAGAAGGTGTATCCGCCCTGCGCGAAATCGTCGGGAATGGCATACTCGCTTTTGATAGCCATCAGCATGTCCCACCAGTCGTTGGCGTTGGCCACGTGCCAGCCTTCGGGACAGCAGCCGCGTATCTGGACGCCGAACTCGCCCTCCTCCGTACCGTCGAGTTTGAAGGCGTTGCCCACGTCGTCCACCCCTTCGTAATTCTGCACATAGGGACACTGCTCCGCCGTACAGCCCGATATGCCGGTCATCGCCTCATACCAGGTGTAGTAACGGCCCTTTGCGTCGTTCAACCGCTGCAAATGCGACGCCTCCAACCCCGCAACCGAGAAAGCCGTCAGGTCGGGCGCAACGCCCAGGTTGCCGTCCTCGCCCGCTTCGTGGCAGTTCTCGGTCATCCACCAGCGTTTGCCGTACTTCTTGATCGTATAGCCCGGCAGCTCGATGGGGACCGACACGGTGATCGCCGCGAAATACTCGCGCACCTTGCTCGCACCCAGTTCGTTTTTGGCCACCACCGACACCGACTGGGCGGGAATCACCACGTCGTCGTTGACCACCCTGACGGTGATGACGTTGGTTCCCTGACCGTCGATGATCGAGATTTTCGACTTCTCCTGCTCGGCGATCGTCCATTCGTAGGTCTCGGCCCACTGAACCTTCGAAACCGAGAAGGTGAACTCTTCGCCGCCGTTGCAGGTGAGCGTTGCCGGCACCTTCGTGATCGGCCCGGGTTTCTTGGGAACGGTCATCTCCTGGATTTCCTCCTCGGTGTCGCGTTTCACGGCCTCGGTGCAGGCGACCAGCGCCGCAGCGGCGGTCATGCATGCCGCGGCCATCATGTATTTTCGGATGTTTTTCATCGTTTTTGCATTTTAAGTTTTACAAAGTGTGAACCTCGGGATACCCGAACGGATTCTCCACATACCAGCGGGCCTTGTAAATCTGGTAGCCCGCGCGGTTGAACAGCCGGTTGCCCTTCATGTCGCACACCTCGGCCGACCACCAGTTGCTCCCGCCCGACGTGGGGCGCATGACGATCGTGGAATACCCCTCCGGACCCGTCGAAATGCTCTTGATGGTGTTCTGCTGGAAGATCTCCACGTCGAGGAACTTCTCCGCCGCACAGTCGAACTTGTAGACATGCTGATTCGTCGATACATACATCGCATCCTCCCCGCAGACGGGCGCCAGGTCGTGGGCATCGGTATTCCCCGCCGCCATATCGTAAGAGCGCACCTGCGTCAGTTCCGGATCCGTACGCTTCCCGTTGTAGGCAAGCTTGAGCAGCTGGGCGCCCGTCGCCGTCCAGAGGCAGCCGCGCTTCCGGTCCCAGACCACGTTGTGGGCCGAATGGACCGGCATGGTGAAGGCGGGTCTGGAAACGTAGCTGTCGGCGCCATTGTACACGTAGACGCTCAACAGGTTGCCCGTGCTCGACGCCACGACGACATTCCCGTCGGGCAGCACCTCGGCCGAGTGGGGGTTTCCGCCCGGCTTGGCGTAGAACATCGCCTTCTTGTCCGCAATGCGGATCAGCGCCACGCCGCCGCCCGAAGCCGTGACGAGCACGCACGTACGGTTGTAGACCGGTTTGGCCTCGTCGGGCAGATCGAACCACGCCTGTTCCGCAGCCGAAAGCCCGCTGTCGGCGGCCGTCCACTCCCAGGCGACCTTCCCCGTCGGCTGGTCGATCATCACGATCCGGTTCTTGGCCTGCTCGGTCAGAATCATCACCTTCGTGGCCTTGTCCAGGTCGATCGTCTCCTCCTTGTCGTCGCCCGGCCGCCAGGGAACGTAAGGTCCCTCCTCCTCGTCTTTGCTGCAAGCCTGAAGGAGGAATGCGGCGGCCAGTATCCACAGATATTTTTTCATAATTGCCAGTTAGCGGTTGTCGGATTAATAATTGGGATTCTGTTCGAGTTTCTTGTTCAGCAGGATCTGGTCCGCCGGAACGGGCCACCAGTAGTCGCGGTCGGGGTCGAACGCCCGGACGGCGATGTCCGTGCCCGCATAGTCCTGAATCACGGCGTTCATCACCAGCTCGGCGGTCATCCAGCGGCGGATGTCGTTATAATAAAGCCCCTCGCCGGCGAATTCGACGCGGCGCTCGTGGCGGATGATCTCGCGCATTTCGGACTGGCTCTTCGAACCGTAGGCGTAGGTGGGCATGCCGACGCGGCCGCGCACGCGGTTCACGGCGTCGTAAACGGCATCGGAGGGCGTGGCGTCGACCTCGTTCTGCGCCTCGGCGAACATCAGCAGCACGTCGGCGTAGCGGATGAACATGTAGTTGGTCTCGCCGTTGCTGTCGTCCGAATCGCGCTTCTGCGCGTCGTAGATCGTGAGTTTCCTGTGTGCGAAGCCCGTGAACTGGCACACCTCCCCGGCCGGGCAGTTGGCCTTGCCGAGGAACGTGCTCCCGGGATAGAAATTCGTCGCCGCGAAACGCGGATCGAGGTTGTCGTACTTGCCCATCGTGGCCGCACCGTCGGTCGTCGTCCGGTAGTCCATCACCAGATCGAGCAGCGGTGCGTTGTTGCGGTACTGGACGCTGTAAACGTTGAACGAATTGACGGCCGTGTTCTTGGTCTTCGAGAATTCGATGTTGAAGACGCACTCGCAGCTGTGCTCGTTCGCCGGCAGGAAGAGTTTCCGGTAGTCGCCGAACAGGTCGTAGCCCGCCTGGGCCTCCTTTTCGATCACGGCTTTGGCCGCATCGGCCGCAGCCTGCCATTTCGCGGCGTCGTTCGAGGGGTTGACCAGCTTGCTGGCCTCGAAAAGCAGCAGACGGGCCTTGAGGGCCATAGCCGCGCCGCGCGTGGCGCGCCCCTGGTCGGCGGCTTTGGTCCACTGCCAGTCGAGCAGTTCGCGGTCAATGATGTCGTTCAGATCGTCGAGAATCGCCCGCACCACCTCCTCGCGCGAGGCGCGGGGCAGCGAACCGTGCGTATAGACAGGCTCTTCGAGGATCAGCGGCACCCCGTTGTAATAGGTCACCAGCATGTAGTAATAGAGCGCGCGGAGGAACTTGGCCTCGCCCTCCATCTGCACCCTGCGGTCGTCGGCCACGGCGGCGGCAGGCAGGCGGTTGAGATGGGTGTTGCAGCGTCCGATGCCCTCGTAGCACTTTTTCCAGCGGTTGGCGATGATGCCCGAGCTGTTGGCCGTGTGGGTCCCCTGGGCGATGACGTTGTATCCGCCCGCGTTGTTGTAATTATAGGCGTTGGGCGTGCAGGTCTCTTCGAGCAGCGGCGCCGAGTCTCCGAACAGCGCACTGTTGGTCAGTATGTTGTAACAGCCGGTCATGGCGGCCTCGGTTCCTTCTTCGGTTTCCCAGAACGTCTCGACCGTATATTTGTCGGTGGGAATGGTGTCGAGGTTGCAGGAGGCCAGCGCCGCCGCACCGCAAAGCATCAATCCGATTACTGTTTTTTTCATGTTTTTCCGTATTTGAAGCGATTAGAAAGTAATGTTGAAGCCGAAGTTGATCGTCCGCAGCGAAGGATACTGCATCAGGTTGGTCGACGAAAGGTCGATCTCGGGGTCGAACATCTTCAGCGGGGAGATCGTGAAGAGGTTCTCGCCGTTGACGAAGATCTGGCACTGGCTCATTCCGAACTTCGAAATCCACCTCTTGGGCACCCGGGGGATCAGGGCCATGTCCTTCTTCATATCCACCAGGCGCATATCCAGGCCGTTTTCCCGGCGGACCAGCACCCGGCCGGCCACGCTCAGGGGGCGGTCCAGCCAGCAGTCGTTGATCATGCCGCCGTAGCGCTCGGCGGACAGGCGGACAAACTCGCCGGCAAGCTCCGCGTGATCCCGCAGGCGGAAGCAGGGAGAGTCGGAGTGGCTGGCGGTCAGCACAAAGCCCGTGGGACGGTCCTGGGGTACACGAAAGGCCATCAGCGAGGATCCGTTCTTGGTGACAAAATACTTCCCGCCGGGGGTCATCTCCTTACGATTCTGAAGAGATTTTATCGCAATGACAGAAAAATAACAATTTCC
>OGXI01002272.1_pt1 | contig 14643 bp, 12 predicted proteins | sample 1576221 | NCBI WGS metagenome assembly OGXI01 (sample SAMEA3541523, study PRJEB24748) | human gut metagenome | biome: human gut; feature: human-associated habitat; material: faeces | place: China | collected 2012
TGATAATAAGAGATTATCCTTATAATATATTAAATTTTATCATAGTAAGGCAGAAAAAGCCAGAGCTTTCCAAAAATCTTTCGTTCAAGTCAAATGGCGTTGAATGTGGGAAAGAGCCTCTGAAATATTTTGAAAGACCTCTCTTGCATTTATAAACAACAGTTTGAAAATAGTCTGCTGGAGGATAAAAAGGAGCAGCAGCGAATCCCAATATCACGCTTGCCAATTTGGTTGTTTCCTATTATTATGATATAAAATGATACTATATTATATCAGAGGTGAGCAAGATGGATGCTGAACTGTTTGCAAATATGTTGTCGGACAAAAGTATCTTAGACCTTAAAAAATTGAGATATAGGTACCCGCAAGCTGATATGAAGGAATTTGTTGCGTTACTGGGAAACGGCTTTTACAAGAAGCTGCCACTGAAGGATTTTGATGGTAGAAATTTGGTCTATCTGGAGAGTATAGCCCAGGTCCATCTTACCGCAGTTAAGGTATTGCTGACCCCTCAAAACAGCAAGCAGCTCTACGGCATGAAGGCTATGGAAGAGGAGATCCTTTCCACATTTACTATCGAACAGATTGCTACTACTCGAGACAGTGTCCATAAGATTCTGTCTGGCTATGCCCCTACGACCGAGAGCGAGAATCGCATCTACGGAATGAAAAAGGGCTTGGAGTTTATCGGAGATCCCAGGCACAAGATCAATGAGGAAAATATCCATCAGCTTTATGCGATTGCTATTGGAGCGTTTTTACCAGGAGAGAATCGCCTATTAGCCGGATACAAATATCGCCACGACAGTGTTTACATCGTGGGCAACAAAGTGAAGCATACGGGACTCCCTTGGCAAATGCTGCCAGAATACATGGGGAATCTGGTGTCGTTCATCAATGAAGCATCGACCATAAATGACCTGCTGAAAGCTGCGATCATTCATTTCTATATTGGCTACCTGCACCCTTGGTTTGATGGAAACGGAAGAATGGCACGGTTACTGCATCTGTGGTACCTGGTACAGCAACGGTATTCCTCTGCTCTGTTTGTCCCTCTTTCTGAATATGTGGGAAAAAGCCGCCGGGGTTATTACGATGCCTACACATTGGCAGAACAGAACACCCAGATCAGCGAAATTTTGGATGTGACGCCTTTCTTGGTCTATTTCATTGAAAACGTATACCATAAACTGGTCACCGCGCTGCCCGCGCCCAGTATTACGGACGCCTTTCAGCGCGCGCTGGAGCAAGGCAACGTGACGGAAAAAGAGCAGGCTCTGTGGCATTTTGTCCTTACTGCCTATGGAAGCAGCGAGTTTTCTACCAAGCAGCTGGAGAAAGCCTTCGGGAATGCTGCCTATGCGACGATCCGTGGATTCGTCCTAAAGTTTGAGAAACTGGGATTGCTGCGAGCAGCAAGATATGGCAACAGAATCAAATACCGAATCGAAGTGCGAGAAGCGGAGTGATTTTCTGGAGGCGGCGAAGACCAGGCGTTCAGGGCCTGCTTGATGCATCGTGGGTTGTTGCTAATATTCGACACTTTTGATTTGGAAAGGCCTAACGATTAAAGATCACTGGGGATGTACTTCCTTCTCTTGATACTGACAAAGCCACGGGCCTGGATCACAGCAAGCCCCACTTTTTATGTCGCCGAGTTACTTCATTCATCTGAGGAGAGTGTCAAACGTCTGTGTTTGGAGACAAGAAATGGTTAGTTGCTGCATGGGAAAGAATGTTTAGTGTTTCCAATCAGACAAAAGTTCAGACACGAATGCTTCATTGTCTTTTACCACTTTACTTGTTGGGTTGTAGTCAACGAGGCCTTTTCGCATATAGGTTGCTTCAGGAGCGTTTACAGACTGTCTAATGTATGTGGAGAACATCTTAGTATCGAGTAAATCAGTAAGAAGATTGGCGATGTCTCCAATTTGCTTGCTGATTCTAAATCGAGGGACAAACCGTGTAAACACGAAACCACGGATTTTCAGATTAGGATTAAAATACTGTTTTACACTGGAAATAATATTGCCAAGTTGATGGATTCCGCTGGAGGCATTGAGAGCTGCCATTGTAGGAATGATTACTTCAACTACGCCGGCAATCTCAACGAAAAACAACAGAGGGAGTACCAAAAGGTACTCCCTCTGTGAATACAGTAGAAAACGTCTTTATTATGCGGACGGTTTCCCCGCCGTGTAATAAGGATGTTTAGGCGGAACCGGCGGGTAAGATATCAAATCTATTATATCCCCAAGTGCATATCAAACGATAGGAAGGCAGTTCAGTTGGCAGAGCAGATGATTTGTAACGACCACTGTTTTTTCTGCGCCTCTTCGAGGTGGATAAGACCCACACCGTGATTCACACCTGAAAGAGGCAGAAAGCACCGGAGAGGAAGGTGTACCTTCTCTCCGGTGCTTTTTCCTGTGCTCACATCACTTGTGTTGACTGCTATCTTTTCCACCGCCTGCTCCTGTATCTGCTGGGTGGTGGGTGTTAAGTGTACAGGGTAAACCCAACATCATAATGTCTCAGCGCGGATGAGATCCTCTTGACATCCACTCCATTTTGCAGAGCCACAGTTGCAAAACGTGTCACAAAGTTTAGGTGTAGCAATTATTGACGCTATAACCAGATACCTTTTCCTGACGATACTTTTTCTCCACCCTACAGTCAAAGGCAGCACACAAGCCGTCTGTAATACAAGGCAGGGTTCTTCCTGCTCTATGTCAGCGGTGAGAGCAGCTTTTTTAGAAACATTTTCAAAGCATTATCTCACTGTTCTTGAAAACGCTTGGCTAATTGTGCAAATGATGAATTAGGGAGCACCTGCTTGGACGGGATAAACAAATATCTCCACGGCTTATACCCATTCGCTTTACACCAACGAGTCGAGACATCGCAATATTGAATACCTCGCTTTTTCTTGTCAAGCACATCAGGATCGGTCAGCTTGTTCTCGCCCTTTACTTCCACGAGATAGCAACAGTCTGCTGTCTCTACCACAAAGTCAGGCTCATATCGCTTGCCACGGTTGTATGTAATGTTGAACTCATTAGGTGCAGGACGCAGCCATTTCAACACATCATCGTCCCGATCAAGTAAACGAGCCAGTGTCAGTTCGCTTTCATCAGAATCAAATTTAGCTTCAGGATACACGCCCTTTTTAATTCCCGTGAACAGAACAGATTTGATATGCCCCTCATAATTCTCCTTGAAATCATCATACAGCCCGACTTTTTGCCTGCAATTCAATTTCTGCGGCAGGTTGCTGTATTCGACATCAATGACTTCTTCCTGAAAAAGGCCGTTTTCACAATAGAAGTGCTTCATCATCTGATCGTATATCTTACCCGCAATCTCCCGCCGGTACATCATAACGATATTCTGCATTCCGTTTATACCATAGCCGGTTTCATAGTGGTCGCATACCTGTGTGATGAGCTTAAACAACAATTTCGAGCAGCGCTCATAGTCAATCTCCGGCTTTTTGTGAAGCTCTGTTAGAATCACTTTCTCGGGGTGATAGCCCTCAAAATCAATGGCGTCGCCCTTGATTCGCTCCCGGTCACTCATGTCCTCAAGATTTTGAATCAGCAGCTCGTTTTTGATTGGCATGTGGGTAAACACACTGAGATCAAGATCAAAGTCCACAAAGATATATTCCTCCACCCCTGCGTCCGTTACTCGAATACGGGGAATGGGAATGAACTTTCCAATGATCGTCGTGTAGGTCTGCTCTGCCTCTTCCTCCAACCATGTAAGGAAGGGGTTTTCATTGTTCTTAAAGATCTTTCCCCAATCCTGATTTTCTTCCAGCTTCTGCGTCACTGTCTGTACAATTTTCTTCTTTTCCGGGTGAGCAAGGACAAAAGGTACTTTCCCGTTTTGTGCAATGTAGTTTATCGTTTCCACTTGCAAATAGGCTTTTGCCGTTTGCAGCAGAATGTCGTTTTCTTCGCTTGTTGGCAGTCCCGTTTGCACATAAGCCTGCTCTAATGTCTCATTTTGGTCAATATCCAGTGAGAGCTGAGTATAGACGATTTCCTCTGGTTCGTCCAGTTCTTCCTCTGCCTGAATGACATTACCTGCCTTGAAGATGGAATCGCCTTTTTGCGCTTCAGCCAGTATATCCTGAAACTTATCGTGAGCGGTGAGCATCACTGCGTCCACATCTTTGTCCCCGGTACGCTCTCCATAAGGCAGGCGAAGTCCACGCCCTACCATTTGTTCCCGTAGGATTTTAGAAGCAGCGGTGCGAAGCGGAACAATGGTATAGAGGTTGTTGACATCCCAGCCCTCTTTCAGCATATTGACATGAATGACGATTTCAACGGGATTGTCAGGGCTTTCCACATCCAGCAGCAAACGGGTATTGGCTTCTGTTTCAGCGCCTTTTTGCTTGGAGTGAACGGTGATTGTTTTGTTGCGGTACGCGCCATTTTTGAACTCGTCAGATTTTATGAAATGCTCCACCCATTGTGCATGACGGGTATCTTTGCAAACCACAAGCATAAAGGGCTTTACAAGGGGTTTCGTCGTCACCGTCAGCGTCGCCGGCTCAATGACCACCGAAACGCCCGTGATACGGCTCAACTCCTTGCCCTTGGCATCGCAGATGACCACGGTGAGATTCTCGGCCGTATCAGCCACGTCCTTGGCAAAACGCTGGGAGTTCGCAATGGGGCTTCCATCGGCCGCCAGCAGCGTCAGCGTTTCGCCGTCCTTCATCTTCAACGCGCTCGGCAGCGCAATGCCGCGCTCGCGTCCGTTGTAGGTGCCCCGGAAGGAGAACGCCGCGGCATCCAGGCCGCGCACGTCCAGCTTCCACTGAGCGTAGTAGGTCGTGGTGCCCGCAGCGAAGGTCGCTGGGAAAGCCGCTACGACATCGCCCGTGCCGTCGGCCTTGGTGTTCCAGCCGTCAAACACATAGCCGTCGCGGGCATAGCCCGTGCCCTCGGGGAAGGCGCCCGGCACGTTGCCGTCGGTCACGCCCTCAACGCCGGTCTGGGAGCCGGTGGCATCGCTGGCGTTGCGATCGAAGAGGATGGCGGCACGGTTGGCCGTCCATTTTGCGTAGAAGGTGGTCTCGCCAGCCGGGAAAGTCTTCGGCAGCGCCGTCAGTGCGTCGCCTTCGAAGTCCTCGTTGTCGTACCAGCCCGCAAACGTGTAGCCCTCGCGCACGGGGGTCGGCAGCGCGGCATCCACGACCCCGTCGGTTACGCCTGTAAGGGTCTCGACGGCCGAGCCACGGTTGGACTCGAAGGCGATGGAGGCCGACAGCGCCTCGTACTGGGCCACCAGGGTGAGTGCGGTCTCGACGGGGCGCTCGAAGAAGCTATCGCCCACAGTCCACCCCGTGAACTTGTACCCGGCATAGGGGGTCACGCCGGGGCACGCCGGGAAATCGGAGCCCTTCAGCAGGTGGTACTCAACGGCCTCGGGGGTCGCGAGAGCCACGTCGTCGGCGCCTTTAAGCGACAGCTCGCCATGGGCGCCTGCCTCGAAGCGAATACCCAAGCGCTTCTGCAGGTACACCTTGAACGTGAGGGGGGAACCCGCCTCGTAGGCAACCTGCATAGTGGTGCGTTCCTCATCGAGCGCGTAACGCTGCGCCTTGAAGCCTTCAATAGGCTCGACGCCCAGCGTAGCGTCGGCCTTCCCGGGCTCCAGGAAGGACAGATCGTATCCCGCCGTGGTCTTCCCGATGGCGCGCTCGGGGATGTCGTAAAGCGAACCCTCCCGCACGTTCTGCAATATGGAGGCATAGGAGCGCACCGGCCTCGCCGGATAGGCGCCGTCATCGTCCATGACGTAGTATTCGACAAAGTAGGGAACCGTATCAATGGAGGTAGCATGGTTGTAGTCGAAGCGCGCTTCGAAAACGGTGTCGGCGCACTTCCCGTCTGCCCAGTTGAGGTACTTGGCAGCCACTTCGGGAGTCAGCTCTGGATTGCTCGAAACCAGCTGCCACGATTCAGCCTGGCCGTCTTCCCCCTGCGTCACCTTGAACCAACCGGCGAAGACGTAGTACTCCGGAAGCTGCGACCGAGCCACCGCTCCCTTGAGCCCCTCGGCATGCGAGCCCACCAGGTTGCGGTCGACGATCTCGTGACCCTCAGAAGCAAGGGAATTTCGCTGGGAAAGCACGCCCACGCCATAAGTACGATAGGTCACCGTGTAGTACTGATCGGGGTCTTCCACATACTGGGCGTACAGGGTCATGGTGCCGCCGGCGAAACGGTCGGGCAGCGCGGTGAGCAGCGGGCCGGAGCCATCAGCGTCGGTGCACCATCCCACGAACTTGTAGCCAGCGCGCACCGGCGTGGAAGCCGCCGCATGGTCGACCAACGCGCCGGTTTCACCCTCAAGGGTGATCGTCTGGGCGCCGCCGCCGAAAGAACCGCCGACGGCGTCCAGCACGATAGAGGAGGGAGAGGCTTTCCACGATGCCGTGTATGCAACGCTATCGGCACCCATCACCAGGCCAACGCCAGCCGCGAAGAGGCTTCCCGTGCTCTGATTGGTCCACCCGAGGAACTCGTAGCCAAAGCGGCTCGGCGCCTCGGGGAGCCAGTACGTGCCGCCCTCATCGGCCTGGAACGTCTTGGTAGGAGCGCCGTCGCCAAAGACCCCGCCATTGGCGTCGAACGTCGCTTCGGATGCCTCCTGGGAGAGGTAGCGCGCGTAGAACGTGGCCGACTCGTGCCCGTCGTAGGAGGCACCGGCACGCTGACGATAGCGGCCGTCCTCATACCAGCCGTCGAAGTAGTAGGTCACGCCGTTTTCGCTCATATGCTGCTTGGCCTGATAGGTGGCACCGTCCACGGTAATGAGCGTCTGATCGTCGGCCTCGAAGTTATAGCCGGGAAGCGCGATAGCCGGATCGCCCGTGCGATGCAGCACTCCGTGGGTGAGCAGGCCCGTAGGCGTGGCCACCTTGTACGTAACCGTGAACAGGTCGGCGGTCTGGATATGCATCTGCACATAGACGCGCACGGCAGAGGCAGGCTGCAGCGGATTGCCGTCGTAATCGCTGCACGAGGCCTTGCCGTCGATGCGAACGACCTCGTAGGAGTATCCCGTGATGTCGCTGTACTTTATCTTGGAGCGATTCTCGTCGAGGCTACCGTTGTAGTAGGCAGCTAGGCCGAGGCCCACTTCCCGCGCCGAGGGACCGGAGACGACAAGCTCGTTCAGATTCACAACCTTGTTGCGGATCTCGTTGCCGTTGGCATCCTTGCTGAGAGGCAGCACCGTGCCATTGAGCAGGGCGCTGTGTCCGTCATAGCCCGAGGGCAGTTGCACGGCGCCCGACCCGAGGAACGTAGCGCCGCTCATGTCGCTGCCAGCCGCCACCGCGGCACCGCCGTTCAAACCATTCTCGGAGGGCGGCAGGAAGTAGAAGTAGGCAAGCTGGGGGCCTTCGGCGTCTTCGGTCAGAGCCGGACGCACCGTGACGTTGATCGTAACCTCGCCGCAGCGCACCACCGCGTCTCCCGGAGCGACCGCTGTCACCTTGCCCGTGGTGGCAACCTCGGCCACAGCCGGGTTTTCGGAAGCCCACGTGCCGCCAGAAGCGGCGAAACGGTGCAGATCGCGAACCTCACCCACATACAGGGTGAGCTGATGCTCGTTATCCGAGTCGTCGACGGGCTTGTTCGCGGCGGCCTCGGACGGCGCGGGCTGCTCCGGAGCGTCCGCGTCAGCGTCAGTGTCTGTGCCGGTATCGCCGTTATCGGTGCCGGGCAATTCACCTTCTTTGCCGAAACCGTTGCCGTTTTCTGCGTTGTCGTCGTCGCCTTCACCGATGTTCTCATCACCCGGAATTACGGGCTGCTCAGGATTGGTCGGGTCGGCAGGCTCGCTCGGCTTGTCGCCCTCCTTTTCGGACGTCGGCATGGCGAACGCAAAAGGAGCATTGAGCAACTCAGTGGAGAACGTGAGAGCGTTGGGATTGATATCGCCCTGAGTCGTAAGGGGCTTTTCCAGCGTTATTTCAGTGACCGTTTCGGGGCCATCAATGCGGTACGCCTTCATTTCGCCCGCAAACGTGCCGCGCCACGTCACGGTAACGCGGTAATCTATGCCAGAAAGCGTGAGCGGGTCGCCCGACTCGTCAACAAGGCCGAGGCGATAGATGCGGTACAGCCCGTACCCCTCTTCCAGGGCCTTCTCCATGGCGGTCTTGCCTTCGTCGTTTTCCGCCACATCAACCGTCAGCCGCGCTCCTTCGGGAAGCGCGCCCGCAGCGGTCAGCTTCACCGTCACATCATCGGTATCGACGGTCAGGGCAGCCGCATCGTTTTGCAGGCCATCGGACGTCGGAGAATCGAGGGAGCCGTCGTCCTTCTGGCCGGGCGTCTCGCTGGCGCCATCATTCGTCGGCGTCGAAACGCTCTCGGACGTCTTCTCCGGATCATCTTCAGGCGGCGTTGGCTCCGTCGTCTTCTCGCCCACTTCGCCATCGAAGCCTTCGACGGCCAGCGCAGCATCGGCAAACACCGAGACGTTCAGGAACGAGAGCGCCATAAGCAGAGAGAGCGCGACCGCCACGATCTTTCCCTCGAGGCAGTTACGCGCGTCGGCGAGTCGCTGTATTGTGTTCATTTCCACCAACTACTCCTTAACCCTGGCGGCTTTTTCGCCGCCTTGCATCCTCACATTTCGGGCTGTGAGTGCGATACCGAAAACACCGGCGATACGCGTAATGCAGAGTGATTTCAATATCGATGAGAATTCTACGCAGCTTTAAAGAGGGAAGCCGCTTTTTGCGGCAAGTTGATAGGATATTGATAGGGTAATGACATTGCATTTGATACGAATTTGTCATTCTTCTGTTCTGAAATGGAAATGACAGGCAAGAAAAAGCGGCCGAAGCCGCCATAAAGAAAGTCGTTCAGAGAAATTTGCTAAACGGCGCCGCGAACCAGAGAGGCCAATTCATTGCGATCATGGAACTCCCTGGGGCGATCGGGGCGTGAAACCTCCACGACATCGCCCTCCCAGGTGGCTCCCGCGTCACCGAACTTCGAGGAATGCACGATGCGCTGGAAGCGCACCCGTGAGTTGGCAGGCAGCTCGGCTAATTCGAACCCATAGGTAAGGTTCGAGAGAATCGCCTGCAACGCGTCGACCACCTCATCATCGGGGCTCAGACGCACCACTCCCATCTCGCTGTTGTAGAGCAGCCCCGGCGCAACGAAGATTGTGCGGATCCGTTCCTGACGCTTCTTTTCGGCCCAGTGAATGGCAACGCAGGCAGCGGCAATAACGACCCACCAGACAACCGTCACCACAATATCGAGGGGGTTGTCCACGAGATCGAACTGCAGCGCATGCCAAATCCAGAGGAAGGCAACGGAAGCCAGCAGAAGCACAGCGGCTATGATCCAGTTGCTCTTTCGCATACGACGTGACTCCTGAATGTTGCTTCTCGTGGGGTAACTCATTTTCATTTTGCCAATTTTACCCCTTTAAGGTACGACAGGCTACCTCATTTTGCGTGTTCATTTACTCAATTCGCAAGAAAGCCCGCTGCAGCAGCAACGGGCTTTCAATGGATTTCGATAAAAGAGACTCTGGAAGACTCCGCGCTCAGTCGCACTTACCGGAAATTGAGAGCTAGTCCTCGACAATCTCCGGGATAGCGCCCATGGGGCACTCCTCGACGCAATCGCCACAAGCGATGCAGGCTTCCTCGTTCACGGCATCGGCAACGCCGTTGACAACCTCGAGCACTTCCTGGGGGCACGCGTCAACGCAGATGCCGCAGCCGATGCACTCGTCAGCTTCAATTACGGGATGAGACATGGGAAGCTCCTTCGTTCTCGGGTGATAATCCTCGTCTATGAAGCAGGGACTTTCCGCCCCCGGTTACTTCACTGCGCAAGATACCATGAAAGAGCCGAAGCGCAAGTAGAAATAGAAAACTTTTCAGGGGGCGGCTAAGGAGTGCGTAACGAACTAGCAGATGCGGGGGAGCTGTTCGCCGACGAGCATGTCCAAGATGCGGGTGCTACCGAAAGCGGTGCGCAGGAACACCTTGGGGCCGCGGGCCGGGTCGGCCTCGGTCACGCGCCCGATAATGGCGGCATCGACGCCATAGGGGCTCTTCCGCATGGCGGCCAGCGCCGCCTCGGCCTCGTCAGCGGCCACCACGCAGACCATCTTGCCCTCGTTGGCCACCTGCATCACGTCGTAGCCGAGCATCTCGCAAGCGCCCAGCACGGCGTCCTTCACGGGAATGGCGTCCTCGTCCACGGTGATGTCGGTGCCAGACTGCTCGGCCAGCTCGTTCAGCGTCGAAGCAATGCCGCCGCGCGTGGGATCGCGGAAGCAACGAGTGTTCGGCGCCGCAGCCAACACGTCAGCGATGAGGTGGTTCAACGGCGCCGCGTCGCTTTCGATGTTCGCCGAGAAGTTCAGACCCTCGCGACAGCTCATGATGGTAATGCCGTGGTCGCCCAGGGTGCCGCTCACCAGCACCGCATCGCCGGGGCGGATTTGCGCACCGCCCAGATTCATGCCCTCGGCGAGGGCGCCCACGCCACTCGTGTTGATGTAGATGCCGTCGCCATGGCCCCGGTTCACCACCTTGGTGTCGCCGGTGACGAACCGCACGCCGGCCTCGCGCGCCGCCTCGGCCATGGAAGCGCAGATGCGGCGCAGGTCATCCATGGGAAAGCCCTCTTCCAAAATGAAGGCGCAGGAGAGGTAGAGAGGACGGGCGCCGGAGGTGGCCACGTCGTTCACGGTGCCGCACACAGCCAAACGGCCGATGTCGCCGCCGGGGAAGAAGTGTGGCGTCACCACGAAGCTGTCCGTGGAATAAGCCAGTCGCTCGCCGGGCGCGAGGGCCGGCAGCACCGCCGCGTCATCGCCGCGCAGAAGCTCATCGGTGCCGTAGGCCTCGAAGAACACCTCGTCGATGATGCGCTTCATCATGGAACCGCCGGAACCATGCCCCAGCATTACCTTCTCGTCTGCCATTACATAAACCTTCCCGTGGTGGTGAGCACCAGCTTGCCGTTCTTCACGCCCTTGGTACCCAAAATGAGGTTGGCCACGCTTTGCACGAGGCCCGTTTCACCGCGCATGACGATGACTTCCAGGCACATGTGCTCGTCCACATGTACGTGCATCGTGGAGATAATCGTGTCGAAGTAGTCGTGCTGAATGGTGTGCAGCTTCTCCTGCAGATCGTTGGAGTGGTGGTCGTAAATAATGGTGAGCGTGCCCATGACAAGGCCCCCAGGCGTTGCGCACTCTTCTTCCACGAGGGCGTCGCGCACCAAATCACGCACCACTTCGCTGCGATTCTTCGCCAGGCCGCGGCGAGCCACCAGCTGGTCGAACTCCATGAGCAGCCCCTCGGGCATGGCCACGGAGAAGCGAACGAGGTCGTTGCTCATCGGTCGCGCCGCCTAGACGCGGGCGACGGTGAAGCCGGCGGCATCCTTCGCGTCGTCTTCCATGGCCTCTTTGGCCTCGTCCAGGGCGGCGCGCACCTCGTCGAGCAGGTGCATCACATCATGCAGCTTCTCCCCCACCGTGGCGAACCCGGCGTCGGAGGCCAGATGCCCCAGATCGTGCGCATGGCGGCGCTCGAGCTTAATGTGGTCGTCGATCTGGTCGATCATCATTTCCAGCTGGCCGGTGTTGACTCCATTGGTGCACATGGGCGCCTCCTTGGAATTTGCTACTATATACAGGAATGTTTTATCGCGAGTGCGGGCGCAGCGCAAGAGGGAGTGTGATTTCTTCCGTGAAGAGTAACATTTTTGAGGTAACGGGCGAATCGGTACTCATGCTGTACGGCAGCCACCTGACCGGCGCGCCAACCTCCACGCTGCTCGTGCTGAGCGAGACCCCCTTGGGCGACGCAGCCCTGGAGGCCCTGGAGAAGTCGGCGGCGAGCCTAGAATTCGGCGCCGCCCCGCTAGCACGGGTGGTCGTGGAAACCGACGAGGGCAAGCTGGGCGCGGAAGACGTGCGAACTATCGTGGAAGGCCTCGACCCGGTGGCCCTTGTGGCCTGCGACGCCTTCGCCGCCGAGACGCTTTCGGCCGCCTACCGCACGCCCGTGACTCTGGACGCCGACAACCGCCTGATGGGCCGCACCGCCGTCATCTTCCAAGACTTCGAGGGCATGATGAACACCCCCGCCGACAAACAACGCGCCTGGGCCCTGCTGAAGAAGCTGCGGTAGAGAGGCCTTCTGAATAGCGAATAGCGAAACTCCAATTTCACTATTTTTTCGCTATTTTGGTTGTTTTACAAACAGTGCTTCAAAAGTCGGGCGGCCGCCAGGGCACAGTGGCTCTGGCGGCCTTTCGGGCGCGTTGTGCCGAGACGGCCTACAGGCTCGTGACCACCGCTTCGGCGGCATCCAGAAGCTCGTTTACCTCGTCGGTGGTGGCCGCCTCGGCGTAGATCCGCACGAGCGGCTCGGTGCCGGAGGGGCGCATCATCACCCAGGCGTCGCCTTCCAAAAGCAGCTTCACGCCATCGCGACGATCCACGTCCAGCACGCGCTTGCCGGCCGACGGCAATATCGGCCCTGTCACCCAGAAGCTGTACGATACCATGACCGGGATGCAGTGGGGCAAGCTGCCCGACACCAAGGGCTGGATCGTTCCGGTGGAGAAGAAGTACTAAGCTGCAAGTTTCTTTCCTTGTTCCGAGTTCTGCAAGCGCCGTCCGGCAGCTCACCGGGCGGCGTTTGCTGTATCAACCGCTCAGGCGCTTTGCAGCGCAATCTGCCCTGTGGTCTTGGTTAAGAATTGCAATTCTGCCGGGATGGTGCTAGACTAAGCATAGAGTAAGAGGATTGAGAGGGACCAGGACCATGATCAAAAAATGGAGCGTCAGTTACCCCGCTGTCAACGGCACCGAGCAGCGCCGTGTTTATGTCTATCTGCCCACCATGTACGAAGCCGACCCGGACCGCCGGTATCCGGTGCTGTACATGTTCGACGGCCAGAATGTCTTTTTTGACGAAGATGCCACCTTCGGCAAGAGCTGGGGGCTGGCAAACTATCTGGACTACACCGACACGCCGCTCATCGTGGCGGCGGTCGAGTGCAACGCCGGGCCGAACAACGAGCGTCTGGTGGAGTATTCGCCCTACCGCTTCGATGATCCGACCTACGGTCACTTTGACGGCAAGGGGGCTGCGACCATGAGCTGGTTCATCCACCGGTTCAAGCCCTTCATCGACCGCAATTTCCGCACCCTGCCCGACCGGGAGCACACCTTCATCGGCGGCAGCTCCATGGGCGGTCTGATGAGCCTGTACGCCCTGCTGAACCACAACGACGTCTTTGGCCGTGCGGCGGCTCTGTCGCCGTCCATCTGGGTCTCGCCGGAAAAGCTCAGCGGTCTGTTGGGCCGCGCGAAGCTGGAGCCGGGCACTGTGCTCTACATGGACTACGGCTCCCGCGAGATGGGCAACCACGACGGGATGCGCTGCGGCTTTGCAGAGATGTGCGCAAAGGTCATGACCCGGGGCATCCACCTTACCAGCCGCATCGTGCCCGGCGGCACCCACAGCGAAGCCAGCTGGGAAAAGCAGCTGCCGTTCATGATCCATACCCTGATGTACGAACTGGATTGACCCGACGACCCGATTATAAGGAGGGACCCACGATGAAAATGCAGTATTTTAAGGATTACAGCCCCGCGCTCGGCCGCGAGATGGAGTGCAAGGTCTACGGCCACGCCGGCCGGCCGATGCTCTACATCCCCTGCCAGGATGGCCGTTTTTTTGACTTCGAGGACTTCCACATGGCCGATACGCTGGCCCCGTGGATCGAGTCCGGCCAGGTGATGGTCCTCTCCATCGACACCATCGACAAGGAGACCTGGTCCGACACGAACAGCGACCCCTACTGGCGCATCCGCCGCTATGAGCAGTGGATTCGCTACATCGTGGAGGAAGCCGTGCCCAAGATCCGCCACATCGCCCGCGAGCGAAACGGCTGGAACGACGAACCGGGCGTCATCGCCTTTGGATGCAGTCTGGGCGCGACCCATGCCGTCAATCTGTATCTCCGCTTCCCGAACATCTTCTGCGGCTGTCTGGCCCTCAGCGGCATGCTTCCGCTTCCGTTCCATCTGCTGCCGTCTCCGTGCCTGATGCCGCGAGATCAGCACTTACGGATTCTCCGTCAGCTGTCGTCTGCGCACTCTGTCCACACCCGGCAAACATAGTACATGCAAGAGTTACCGCAAGCGCACTTTCCATCCATTTCTTTTTCATGAAAGAACCCTCCTTCGTTTTACTTTTGACTCTCTTTTTCCCTAAATTAACGTAAGCGAACAGAGCCTGTTTCCAGGTTCTGTTCATTCTCATTTTTATTATACAATGCTTTCATTTGATGTCAATCAATGAATCGATAGTGCACTTTTTTTAATTTTTTTCGCAGGTTTTTACTCTCTGTTTTTCAAAAATTCTGCCGGAACGATCTTGCCGAGCCGCCTTACCAAAAGGTAATTGATGATAAAATATAACACCAGGATCGCCACATAGATGCCGGCGTAGATCTGCCAGGACAGACCAAGATCCAGACCGCAGGCAACATTGGACACAAGGTACGGGTACATCGCATTCATCACGATCTTGGAAACCGGAAGGCA
>OGXI01002275.1_pt1 | contig 14622 bp, 10 predicted proteins | sample 1576221 | NCBI WGS metagenome assembly OGXI01 (sample SAMEA3541523, study PRJEB24748) | human gut metagenome | biome: human gut; feature: human-associated habitat; material: faeces | place: China | collected 2012
TATAATCCAGTATCTCCCGTATCCTCATCTTCAAAATCAAGATACACATTTTTTAAGCTATTTCCGTTTAATGCTTCGGATACATCACCTTACTAATATTAAAAAACAAAATACAATAATTAGTAATTTAGCGAGATTTCACCTTGCATCTCTGGAACATTAAATTCAGCAATCGTTTTCTCACTTTCTTCTACATAATTATCATCTTCATCTAACATAACGCTACCATCGTCATTCAGCTTTGCTTTATATAAAGACAATGAATATCCCCCCGCAGACATATATGTATCCATTCGATGCTTTCCCGTATCTACATTTGAATAACGATCATAATTCTCTTCTTCTACCATTTTCTCAGGTGACCAAATACTATATCCCGATTTAATCGCATATTCGACATAAATTGAATTCGAATTCACACAATACTTGATTCCACTTGTATTAATAAGATTGATGCAAAGACGATATGCTTCAAAATTTATTGGCAAATTAGGAACATCCTTCGATGGCACCGTAAAATTCTGTGAATAAGCACATTCGCCCTGCATTTTATATTCCCCTGGCTCCACATAAATTACGTAACTGTGTTTTTTCGTTGTTTTATCATATACTATTTCCGAGTACTTCGGCTCGTAACCTTCACCATAAACCTTATCTTTTTCTGTAACTTTCAATAAGGTACTCGACAAATCAAATTCTCTTTCAAATTCTCTGCCAAAATTCGTAATTTCCCCGGATACTTTTTGCAAATTACAAGACAAAGTATGATTAATTAAATCTCCCTTATTAAAATATAGAGTCCATATTTTTTCTTTATTGTAATCAGCTCTAATAGCATAAGCATGTCCACCTGCAATCAAATTGTTAGAAGCAGGAATTAAAATACAATAGTTTCCATCTTTATCAACTGCAAATTTATCGAGGAAAGCACTTGTGTTGTACAATGTATCATCTTGTAGTGGCTCTATCCAAAAATTTCCTGTAAATGGGATGTTTTCGCCACGGGTCATTTTCCCTTGCGCTACATTTCCATCAAATACGAAATTAAACTCTTTATTTTCTTTTTCTACCGTTACCTGCCCTTTCATTGCTGCATTAATATCCGCGGTGTCATCTTGTTCAATTCCCTCATACCTAAAAGAATAAAACTCATAGGTTCCCGGATCTACATACACTGTATATTTTCCTGTTTTTACATCTACAATTGCATTATATTCATATAAAAAAATCGAGTTGACTTTTCTTCTAATTGAAAATTGAAAAGGACCCTTAATGATATTTCCATTCTTCGTCTTTATATAACCAGAAAGCTTATACTTTCCTTTTTGCGCAGAAACATTGCTTGTATTGTTCTGCGTTTTTGATAATGAACTGTTTGTTCCTTTTTTTGACTTTACCGTCACCTTGCAGACGTACTTTTTCTTTCCTACTTTCGCCTGCACCTTGGCTTTTCCTGCTTTTTTCCCTTTGATGGTAACGCCTGTTTTTTTCTTCTTACTTAACGTCACATTTTTCTTACCTGAAGTAACCGTCCACTTCACCTTCTTTTTGTTGTTTTGCAGTTTGATTTTTACTGTCTTTCCAACGTTTACTGTTACCGTTTTTTTGTTCAGTTTTACCTTTTTCTTTGCGGCAAAGGCACTCTGCGGAAGCAGAGATAATGCCATTGCAAATATAAGTAAAAGAACCATTGATTTTTGTTTTTTCATTGTGAAATCCTCCTATTGTTTGTTTTTTGTTTTATATTTTATGTTACTTCTTTATCTTTACCTTTTTCACCGTGCTCCACTTACCGTACACCTTTTTCCTGCCATTCATTTTATAAGCACGAACTCGAATATAATACGTTTTCTTCTTTTTCAGTTTCTTAATGGTGTACTTGGTTTTCTTTGTCTGTATGCTCTTTTTCTTTTTGAACTTTTTGTTTAGGGCATACTGAAGCTGGTAGCCTTTGACATCTTTAACCGCATTCCAGCGAACAACAAGTTTTCTGCCTTTTTTATTCTTTGGCACTTGCAAAATAACCTTTGATAATGTTTTCTTACCTGATATCTTATCCGAGTTATCCGGCGTCGCCGAAGGTGTTACCGTTGGTGCTATAGTCGGCTTTAAAGTTGGAATTGCAGTTGGAACAGCAGTCGGCTTGGCCGTTGGCGTCGCCGTCGGTGCCACCTCCTTTTCCAGCACAATGCTATTATTCCAAAGCTCATATTCCGTTTCTTCCTGACTCACTTCCAAATACAATATCTTCGTTCCAGATATATCATTTCTTGTGGCTTTATTCCATATCTCCACAAGTGAAATATCTTTCGATTGTCCTGATGATAATGTTCCCAATGTTTCTGTATGTATTACATTACCGTTTTCTCCACCATCTTTAACAACCAAAGATACATTTTCTGCCTCGTTGCCTCCATTATTGGTTACTGTTATTAAATCTTTATTTTTCGCTGTAACAACAAGGTCACTTGTTGTCGTTTCAATCGTTTGTTTCGCTGTCAATTGCTGTTCGAATGTTTCATCCGATGTAACGGAAGCCGTAATATCCGAAGTAGTAAAGTCTGCCGGAACAGAAATCAGTATCTCCTGTTCACTCTGCATACCAGCAGCTAGTTTGTCTACGAACGGCCCCTCATACAACACATTTCCGGAAGCATCTTTTACTGTAATTTTCACATGATTCAAATCGGTTGTACCGGTGTTTGATACAGTAATCAAAATCGGATTTTCTTTATCCGTACCAAAACTTAGAACATCATAAGCAATATTGGTAACCTCCGCCTGACTCCGTTTGGTCTCATTTTTATATTTTAATACCGTCGCACCATATGGATTTTCTTTTGAAGTATCCACTTCCTGCTCTGTATAAACAACTCCCGGTTCTTCACTATTTTTTAAGAGTGCAAAACCACTGACATAGCCCCCATCTTCGGTAAGTGCAGCAGCAACGGATTCCTCTCCTATCTTTTGTTTATAAATTTCGCTATTAAAGTTATCCTGCCCAATCCAGTAAACGGCATCTTCATATACATCATACGAAGAACTGCAGGCAATCTTCAAATTTTCTGTCTCCCCACCGGCATAGCGCATAAGCGTTCCGTCCTGAATAAAGTAAATCTTTCCATCGATGCATTTTACTGCCTGCATTCCGGTATCCGCAGTTGCGATTGTTTCACCATTTACCAAAAGGGTCTCCCCCTGAACCATAGCCAGTGAAAATTTGTCTCCAACATAACCATACGCAAAGTCACTGATTGTATCATCGGTACGGTATAATTCTTCCGGAGCAGACCAACCGTCCTCAGTCAATTTACTTCGATAAATCTTTGTCTTGCCTTCTTCTAACAATGCATCACCAGAAGAATTTTCACCCCAAACGGCATACAAGTCTGTTCCGTCTGATGCAAACTGGTATTTATAACTCCAATTTTTTCCTGCTTTTCGCAATGTAACAACCTTATCGAAAGTTTGACTTTCTTCATCATATCTTGCAACTTTTAATGTCAAGTGCTGCAGGATTTCCTCCTCGGACATATCTTCCGTGATTGCCACATCACTGTTTTCGTACATCACATAAGTAAATCCATTGTGAGAAAACATCTGCGCTGCCGTATCCAGCCGTCCCGTCTTGTCAACCGGTTTGCCATCACTCCATGCACCATTCTGATACAAACGGTACATCAGTGTTGTCTGACCGCCGGAATTTTCCTCGGTATCATCCAAATAAGTCATAAGTGCTGTTCCATCCGCAAACGTCGTAATTGTCGGCTTTGCATTTTCATAAACAAGCGATTCTTGTGCCGAATCCAGCAAATTTTGACTCTGTTTAACCGATTGAATCTCTTTTTGAGTCACAGGTGTACTTCTCTTATATGTCATTTTGCTGATACTTTTTGTCGTCTTACCTAAGTTAGGATACAACTCCAATCGGGAAAACTTCCAGTCTTTATATCCTGACAATCCCGGTACTATCGTATCTGCCTGAATATAAAGTTTTCCGGTCAGATAAGCCGACACGGAATTTGAAAAACTCTTCCATGGAAAAGAGGCTTTTCCACCGATTTCTCCCTCAATACCACCTTTTATATCAACAACTACCGCGTCCGCGCCCAAGGTGATATGCGGCTTGATTGCAAGATTTAACTCTCCACTTGGTGTAATGACTTTTTGCGGATTCATCGTAAGACAGATTTTTCCATCAACGCTTCCGGAAACACCAAATTCCGAATATACAATCCACCAAAGCGGCACTTTTACACTTCCGCCGGCTTCCAATGCCGCCGTCATGCCACCTTCTTCAAAACCGATTACACTGCCATTATCATCTAATTTTAGTTTTACATAACCTGCCGCATTACCGTTCACATGAAATGCCGCACTTCCGTTTACTTTCTTTAACTTTCCTCGAAGTTTGGAAAACTGATTCCATAATTTTGTCGTATCGACTTTTCCACCACAGGATTTAACCAGTGATTTTACTTCCTGATACGATTCACGCCAATAAGTGTCATTTGGGTCTTTTTTTACGGTGGCATTATTATTCGACTTGATTCCTAATAATACTTCCGCCGTCTTATTCTTGGCATCAATATTCACTGTCATGTTAGCGGCATCGAAAAAGGATAAATCCATCGACATTTTTTGCTTAAAAATATTGAATGTATTGTTGCCAATACTGATTTCCGGTCCATTTAATTCGGCAGAGCCAAGGTTTGAAAAATTAGGCAGAGACTTTTCAATGTTTGTAATGTATTTCTTGTCTTCATCACTAACAAACGGTGTCGGTGTAGGTTTTGATGTCGGCGTAGGTGTTGGTGTCGCCTGTGACGAGCCACCTCCCCCTTCCGAGGTAACTTTTCCTGCATAACGCCAAAGAGTAGAAGAGGAAAGATTTAAATGCAAAGCGGGCCGAACCGTATCATCATCATAGCTGACACCATCACCATTGTCATAGCCGTAGCCATAGTCACTCACATAGGACGCATCATTACTATCGTGGCCCGGCGACCGCAACCACCAATAGTCGGCTTTGCCGACTGCATTCATAACATCTTTACCAGCTACATATGCAGTATTCATTGCCACTCTTGTTTCACTGTTCGTTCTAAACTCGCCATTAAATCCATAAGCAGTATTACTTGCTTCTGCAATGGACAAAAGATACACTTTATCTGTGGTATTTACTCCACCTTCTGTTCCATAGTATGGATTATCCTCGTTCACAACGGTTGTATTCTTGATTGCAGTCTGTTCTGCCGATATAAATGCCGTATTTAAAAATGTTCCATTCAACCAGGTACGAAGAGTACACGTTGACCATGTCACATCCGTATATTCCTCATTATACGGTTTAGCATCCAAGTTCTGATCTGCTAGCAAAAAGGCATCATTTCCATTTACAGAAAGGACTCGCCATTTAATTGGTTCTTTTGTTGAACTGTTACTTTGATAGTAGTTTCCAAAATAGATGCAATCCCATGTTGTTACACCATTTCCATCGGTGGTTGGGTTTTGTAAAGTAACTGCTGCTTTCACCGGCGTAGATTGTCCCAGCGTAATCTCGCACAGGGATAACACCATTACCAATGCCAGAAATTTTGCCAGCAGGCGTTTTGTTTTTCTTCTTTTCACAAAGATTCCTCCTTTTTTGCTTCGTTTGATTTATGTTCTATCGTTATAACGAATTGGCAAATTACATTTACAAAATTTGCCATGTGGTATATGTCATATATTAACACATATCAAGTAATGTTTCAATAATCCACTTTACAAACTCCGCCTTACATGATCTCCTCCACAACCTTCCGCAGTTTTTCCAAACTTCCATCAAACAACCGCTCTGCCAATGCATTTATTTCATAAACCTGTGTCTGCTCCTTTGTCACAAGGGGCTGGCAGACAAACTTTGGTTCAATCCGCCTTATGGCCCCCTTTTCCACACACTTTTTAATAATTGTATAAGTCGTATTGCGGTTCCAGCCAACGCGCGCTGACAAAATCGGAACAATTTCACCCGCGCGGAGTTCACCCTCCTCCCACAGAAGTTCCATCACCTTAAGCTCGGATTCACATAACTTAATGCCCTCTTTTTTATTCATCAGTCTCTTCCTTTCTCATTGTGAAATCCGAAAATGCTGCCTGGCCTCCATGCTCTTTCGTCGCATAACAGAACAGTCCCGGACGCACACCACAAAAATGATCCAGCTTAAAATACAGAGAAAATGGCTCTGCAAGAATCTGCCAATTACCATCCTGCTTCCACTCAAACACTGCCGTATCTTTCATTCTTGTAAAATCAATTTTCACACGAAGTGTAACTTTGGCAGAAGAAAGCGGGATTTTCTTCTGTATAGCCGGCAGACTGTCATCTCCTTTCGAGTTCATCTGTCCATCTGCCACACCGTCTTTTGCCAGTTTCACAAGAAAATACTTTCCATTTTCCTTCGTAATTCCGGCTAATGCATAGTCACTTTGCAGCATACAAAGTCCCGCTATATCTCCATCGGATAACGCCGAACCATCTACGGTTACTGTTACAACACCTCCCGGATACGGCATCCTCTGAGTCAGCGTATTTGGTGCCTGTGTTACATTATTGCATATTTTTCCGGTCTGCAAAATCAACCGGTGGTCCAAAAGTTTCCACCTGCTGTCATCCGGCACATGATTCCACTGCCAGTAATTATGAAGAGAGGAAAAATCTTCATCTCCATATAAAGGTGCATATTTGTGAGCCGGTTTTGTATCCTCTAAAAGCAGTTTATCTTCTACTTTTCCATCTACGCCAAATACCGGAAAATCATTTTCAAAATGAACCGGAACAAGAACCGGCAGTCTTCCCACGGCACCGCTGTCACGAAACAACATAGCATACCATTTTCCACTTGTTGTGCTCACAATTCCTCCCTGGGCAACTCCCTGATTGCAGTAACCGCCGTCGGTATCAAGCACCTCTCCACCGGTATAAGGACCTGCGAGCGAATCGCTTACATAGCAAACCTGCGAACGTCTCGTATTGTCCCCCTTGCGGTAATGGATAAAAAACAAATAATATTTCCCATTGATTTTGTACCAATGGGTTCCCTCATAACCAAGATACACTTCGTCCGGGTCCTCAACCAAAAGTTTATGTAAACCGCCCTCTTTGGGCGCCGTCATTTCTTCATTCAATTCCATCACATAAATCTGGCGGTTTCCGTAGGCAAGGAAGGCACGTCCCTCATCAAACAAAAGCGAGCAGTCATGGTAAAAGCCCTCGATTTCATTTTTCTGCCATGGACCTTTTAAGTCCGGCGCGCGGAACAAATACGTTTTTCCCGTGTCATTGGCAACAAAGATCAGATAAAACATACCTTTTTCATAGCGGAGTGTGGCAGCCCACATTCCTTGTCCATAAGCATTTTTTCCATTCTTTAAGCACTCTTGATCCGTAAGTTCAAGTGTCTCATACACATAAGAATAAATTTCCCAGTCCGCCAGATTATAGGAGCGCAGAATCACACATCCCGGCATAAAATGCATCGTGGTACTTACCATATAATACGTGTCGTCTACCCGAATTACATCCGGGTCCGGATAATCCAACGGGAGCACCGGATTTACTTTTTTCCATTTTTCTTCCACTTCTGTTCCTCCAATTCATGTAATTTGCGAATTTCTTCTGTCTCAACCGACTCTTTCGCATATCTTGCCTTTTCATATAATTGAGTCAAATATTCATCCGCCTTTTCCCCGGATAAATAAGTCTCCTTTAGTTCCTGCGGCGTCTGTGAGCATGGAACCGAATTCTTTTGTGCACCGGCTTGAATCTGTTTGTAAAACGCCTTTCGGACAAATCCATCGTTACCTGCCGGGAACTTCTTTTCCCGTTTTGCCACCGGTACAAGCCGTATATGTTCCTCATCCTCTTTTGTAATGGTCACCTGTTCCTCAAATTCATAGGAAGGCTTTTTGCGGTGAAATACCAGATAACAAATCAATTTAAAAATACCATAACCAGCCAGAATAACTACCGTCACAATCAGTACAATCAATACAGTATACCGCAGTAGTGTAAGCCAGAAATTGCCCTTTTGCTCTTCCTGTTGCTGCCGTACCACAGTCTCTCTTGACTGGCTTTCCGGTCCCACTGCCGGCTCTTCCTTCTCTTTTATTTCCTCTACCGCAGCCTTTTCTTTTGAATCCCTTTCAAAATTCCATTCCGGTTTATATCCTGCCGCCACAAATAAAAACAAAACCGTAAGAATTCCCGCGGCATAAAAAGGAATCCAGTCCTTTTTGCGATTCACATTTATGCAGCGTTTCGTTTCCTTAGAAACACTTGGATTGCAACCTACTACAAGATACTGCCCACGCCAGTATTCACCGGCAAATCCAACAACAATCGCTGCCAGATAGAAAATACTGCACAGCCAGAAACTATCATCGGCCGCCTCTAAAATAGTGCCCGGCATCATAAAGAGTCCGGCTAACACAAGTGCCCCCACATGACAGGACGCAACTTTTCTTTCCTCCCGCTTTTCTTTCTGATAAAAATGCCGATAAAATAATATTGGCACAAAAACAAAAAAGACAAAACGCCCATAAGAATACACATCACCGGCATCAAACCAGTGAACCAAAGAGGTAAACACTCCAAGAATTAACAACTCATAATAAAGAAATGCCAAAAAACGGCACCGCTTACGGATTTTCACTACATCCCCCTCCATTTCACAAGACATTTTGCAATTGACGGAGGTATCTCCCGAAATTCATTATCCTCCCCATACTCGGAAAACGTTGGAGCAATCCACGTCAAAGATTCGTTCCGGTGCAGCATATCAGAAACTGCCTTTTGCATTGGCTTTTTTCCTGCCGCAGAAATAAGAATCACGTGCTGCTCCCTGCGGATTTTTTCGCACTCTCTTATCACAAAATCTTCCCCTTTGCTAAGCGGGTGTTCATAAGAAATCAATGCCAGAGCACGGCGTGCCGCCGCAATCTGAGTTCGTCCGGTTCCCTCCATGCAATATTTCTCATCACCGGAAATAACTAACTTTGTTTCTACACCTTCTTTGCTTAAATAATAAACAAAGGAATACGCAAGACGAATACTCTCTTCCATCAAATCAACGGAGACAAAAACACCGGGCGACTCCAGATTGAGTAGAATTACGACAGGAGTAGAAGCCGTATATTCTGCTGTTTTTACCTGCCAATTCCCCATTCTCGCCGACGCTTTCCAGTGAATTTTACGCATCGAATCTTCCGACGTATACTCTCGGACACCACCACTTAAGAATGGGTCTTCAAACAGTGGCACATTCGTTGTACATGAACCTGTCATATGCCGAAACACCGGCATCAATTTTCGAATGTCCATACGGGACGGGTATACCAAAAGCGAAACTTCCACCGGAATTTTTTGGACAAACGTATGACGGCAGAACAAATCATAACTGACTAGTTCTGCCTCCTGAATCTGATAAAACCCACGTTTTTTGCAGGTAAACTTTAATTTTCGGCGCACTTTCTCAAAGCCATCCACACTCATGACATCATTCCGGTAAAAATGGTCTGAAACCGTTCCGCTCTCCGCCCCCTCAAACTGCAAAAAGCGGGAGGCTAAATACTTCACACACATAATCGGCAGACCCATTTTTTTCTTATTCACTGCTGTTTCATATAAAAACAACGTATCGCCCTCTCCTGCCTGTTCCTCCGAAAAGGCAAGTGTCACTTCAAAGTTTTCCATCCAATGTCTGCTGTAATGAAACGTATGAATGAAATAAACGATAAACAGCACAAGGGCAAGAAATAACATGATTATCACTTAGCAAAATCCTCCGTCGGTGCTGTTACAAAATGCGTAATTTCCTCAATGTAATCGGACGCTTTTTTATTTGTGCTGTACACGTCTTCCAAAATCAGCCGGTGTGAAAGTACAAATGGCGCCAGATACTTCACTGTCTCCGGTGTCACAAAATGCTCGCCCTTTAATGCCGAATAACATTTTGCTGCACGCAAAAATACAAGTGCCCCACGCGGACTGACGCCGAGTGCAATGTTATTATGCTTACGGGTAGCTTCCACAAGGTCTAAAATATAATCCTCAATCATGGGTGCCGCATAAACCTCTTCGCACTGTTTCCGCATCGTCGCCAGTTCTTCTTTTGTGCAAACAGGCTCAAGTATCAATAGCGGATTATCTGCTGCAAACCGATGCAGAATTTCTCTCTCGCCTTCGCGGTTTGGATATCCCATCGGAATCTGCATGATAAACCGGTCAAGCTGTGCTTCCGGAAGTGGAAATGTACCGGAAGATTCCACCGGATTCTGCGTCGCAATTACAAAAAACGGGTCCGGCAATTCCATGGTGACACCGTCAATCGTTGCCTGATGTTCCTCCATACTCTCTAACAAACTTGACTGCGTACGCGGCGTCGCGCGGTTAATCTCATCTGCCAGCAGAATATTCGTGAAAATGCCACCCGGACGAAATTCAAATTCTGAATTTTTCTGATTAAAAAAGTGGATTCCCGTCACATCCCCCGGAAGTAAATCCGGTGTAAACTGGATTCTCTGAAAATCCAGTGAAAGTGATGCTGCTAACGCTTTTGCAAGCATCGTCTTTCCGGTTCCCGGCACATCCTCAAGCAGAATATGACCACCTGCTAAAAGTGCCGTAAGAACCAAATCAATCGTCTCAGACTTTCCAACGATTACCTTCTCCATGTTCGACTTAATCTGATGAAAATCCATCACCCCTGCTGCCCCCTTTTGTTATTTCTTTTTATAACTCTTTCATTAAGTTTACCATCTCAATGGCAGAACATGCAACATCATATCCTTTATTTCCTGCTTTTGTACCGGCACGCTCAATTGCCTGCTCAATATTATCGGTTGTCAATACACCAAACAGAGTCGGTACTCCGGTATTTAAACCAACGGTTGCAACTCCTTTGCTTACCTCTGCACAGACATAATCATAATGAGAAGTTGAACCTTTGATTACGGCACCAAGGCAGATTACTGCATCATATTTTCCACTTGCTGCCATCTTCTGTGCAACAATCGGAATTTCAAATGCGCCAGGCACATAAGCAAGTTCCACATCCTTTGTATCCACGCCATGACGTACTAAGGCATCCTCTGCACCGCCAATCAGTTTGTTTACAATAAACTCGTTAAATCTTGCTGCCACAATACCAACTTTGAGTCCTTTTCCAATTACGTTTCCTTCTAATGTTTTCATTTTCATTTCCTCACTTTCTTTTATTTATCTTTTTTCGCACGTGTTACATCATAGTGCGTCATATGCTGCATTTTTTCCTGCTTTGTCACAAGGTACTTATAATCCTCCGGCTTTGGTGCAATTTCAATCGGAACACGCTCCACAATTTCAATTCCATAGCCGGCAAGTCCTGCAATTTTAGTCGGGTTATTCGTCAAAAGACGAAGTTTTTTTACGCCCAAATCATATAAAATCTGGGCACCGATTCCATACTCTCTTAAGTCCGGAGCAAATCCCAATTTTACATTTGCCTCTACCGTATCATATCCCTGCTCCTGCAGTTCATAAGCTTTCAATTTGTTCAAAAGGCCGATTCCTCTGCCTTCCTGTCTCATATAAAGAAGAATTCCTCTGCCTTCCTTGGCAATCATGCGCATGGCACTTTCTAACTGCTCGCCACAGTCACAGCGGCAGGAGCCAAATACATCACCGGTCAGGCATTCCGAATGAACACGGCAAAGCACCGGTTCACCATCCGACACATCTCCCATCGTAAGAGCAACATGATGCTCACCGTTTGTAATATTCTGATATCCGTGAATTCGAAAATTTCCATATTTCGTTGGAAGTTTTGCCTCGGCTTCTTTTTTTACAAGACTTTCTTTTTCCAAACGTTTCTTAATCAAATCCTCGATTGTAATTACATGAAGATTATGCTCTTTGGCAAATTCTAAAAGTTCGGTTGTACGCATCATCGTACCATCCTCACGCATAATCTCACAGCAAAGACCACACTCTTTCAGACCGGCTAACCGCATCAAATCCACCGTTGCCTCTGTGTGTCCGGCACGCTTTAACACGCCTCCTTCTCTTGCTTCAAGAGGAAACATGTGCCCCGGTCTTCGAAAATCTTCCGGTTTCACACCATCTTCCACACACTTCATTGCCGTCAGTGAACGCTCTACCGCAGAAATACCGGTCGTTGTGTCCACATGATCAATCGAAACGGTAAATGCCGTTGAATGGTTATCCGTATTCACCGCTACCATCTGGTCAAGTCCCAGTTTTTTCGTCATTTCTTTACTCATCGGCATACAGATTAATCCTTTTGCCAGACTTGCCATCACATTTACATTTTCTGTCGTAGCAAATTCTGCGGCACAAATTAAATCGCCTTCATTTTCACGGTCCGGGTCATCAATTACTAAAATTAATTTTCCATCTCTTAAATCCTGTAATGCCTCATCAATCGTTGCAAATCCTGCCATTATTCTCGTTCCTTTCTGTATTAAAATCCGTTTTCTGCTAAAAATTCTAACGTAATCTTACTTTCTTTTTCAGGAATTTTTTGCGGCTGCAAAAGTTTTTCCACATACTTTCCAATAATGTCCGTTTCCAAATTTACCACATCACCGGTTTTCCGGTCAGAAAGCACCGTATTTGCCTGAGTGTGCGGAATAATTGACACCTGAAAATCCGTATCGGAAACTGTCGCCACGGTAAGACTGATTCCATCAATTGTGATGGAGCCTTTTTCTACAATGTAGCGAAGCACTTCCGGTGCCGCCTCAATTCGGTACCACACCGCCGTTTCGTCCTTTTCTATTTTGACAATAGTTCCGGTCCCATCCACATGCCCTGCCACGATATGTCCGCCAAATCGTCCATCCGCCGGCATCGCACGCTCTAAATTCACACGGCTTCCCGGCTGCAGTAAACCGAGGGAACTCCGGTTCATCGTCTCCGCCATCACATCGGCATTGTAACCATCACTTCGCAGGCTTGTCACGGTCAGACACACGCCATTCACAGCAATACTGTCACCAATCTGCGTACCCTCTAACACTTTTTCACAGCGAATCGATAAGACCGCCGACTGGCTTCCCCGTTCAATTTTCTGAATGGTTCCCATCTCTTCTACAATTCCTGTAAACACCGTTTATCCCTCCTTTTTTTGCTTCACATGTCCGCTCACACAGATGTCACTGCCAAAGTTTTGTACCGTAACATCCGTAATTTCCACGGCGTCACTCATTTTTTCAATTCCTTTTCCCAAAACCGGCGATAATGCATCTTTGCCGCCAATCATCTTCGGCGCAATATAACAGTAAACTTTCTGCACCAAACCGGATGTCAAAAAGGAACCATGGATGGCGCCGCCGCCCTCTACTAAAACACTGTCAATTTCCATACTGCCTAATTCCATCATCAGCTTTTCCAAATCCACTTGTCCATCTTTTTCAGCCTTAATTAACTGAACACCGGCCTCCATGAGTGCTTTTTGCTTTTCCTCATTTTCTTCGGCATAGCAGACAATCGTTTCGATATCCTTTGCCGTTTTCACAAGCTGGCACTCAAGTGGAATCTGCAAATGCGAATCACATACAATCCGAACCGGGTCCACACCATTTTCAATGCGGCAGTTGAGCATCGGATCATCCGCAAGTACGGTTCCGATTCCCACTAAAATTCCGCGGTATTTTTTCCGCAAAAAATGTGTATGTTCTCTCGCCCTTTCTCCGGTCACCCATTTGGAATCGCCGGAAAACGAAGCAATTTTACCATCTAACGTCATCGCATACTTCATCGCCACATAAGGCATTTTTGTTGTAATATAATGAAAAAATATTTCATTTAACGAAAGGCACTCTTCTTCTAAAAGACCGGTCTCTACTTCTACGCCATGGTCTCTTAAAATCTGTACCCCTTTTCCTGCCACTTTCGGATTCGGGTCCATCGAGCCAACATATACTTTTCCAATGCCACGCTCCAATATAATATCCGTACACGGAGGCGTCTTTCCCTGATGACAACACGGCTCTAACGTCACATACATTGTGGCTCCTGTTAAATCTTCGCTGCATTTTGTGAGGGCGTTGCGCTCTGCATGATATTCACCGCACCGCTCATGATATCCTTCGGTGACAATCCTGCCATCCTTCACAACCACGCAGCCGACCATCGGATTCGGGGAAGTATATCCCATCGCTTTTTTTGCAAGTTCCAGGGCACGTTTCATGTAATCTTGATTTGTCATAACAGCCTCCTTTCCAAATTAAAGAAACCCTGGGTACCAAAAAAGATACTCAGGGTTTTCTGACATTCACAAATCGTTTATCTTCTTTCATCCAGACTATACTGTCGGCTTCGGAATTTCACCGAATCGGCAACCAAGGTCGCTCGCGGGCTTTACCGCCGGTGGGGAATTGCACCCCGCCCTGAAGATTTCTTTTACTCACGATTTTTATGATAGCACGATTTGGCGATTCTGTCAAATGGGTTGTGTCAAGTGTTCGCTGTCACTTTTTTGTTTTCCGTAATTCCGTAGAAACACTTTGCGTCTCGTGGGCGCTCTCACTAATTGAGTGCGTAGCGGTATGGGCACTGAAACTACCAGTGCCACATAC
>OGXI01002281.1_pt1 | contig 14606 bp, 21 predicted proteins | sample 1576221 | NCBI WGS metagenome assembly OGXI01 (sample SAMEA3541523, study PRJEB24748) | human gut metagenome | biome: human gut; feature: human-associated habitat; material: faeces | place: China | collected 2012
CCTTTCTTCGATTATGGGAAAGGGCGGCAGCACTTTTTGCTGTCGCCCCTTGATTACCCACCAGCAAGGACAGTTGGAAGAATTAGCTTCCAGAGGCTGTTGTATCAGTACGGGTTCTTTACAACGATTTGTGCATTTTGTTGCAAATTCTTTAGAAGATGGGAGAATTGAGCGTATCCGGTGCATTAAGAGACCGGGATTTAAAGATTATATGATCGCTTTTCGTGGAAGAGATTGGCAAAAAAATGAAGTGGAGTCGTCATTTGTTCAGAATCTTGATGACCCAAGAACATATCTGTTGTTAGTATTAAATCAGATTTTAAATCTGGCAACAATGTCTATTTATCAGAAAGGGTTCACAAAAATCTGTCCAATCGATTCCCGTCCACAGATATTAATTCATTCTTTAATGAGTGATATCGCGGCTGGTGTTGCATCAGCAAATTGCCGTGGATGTATGGAACGTGCGATAGCTATATGTAAAAAACTTGCTGTCGAAATTATCGAGGCCAGCAAACTTACTCCATTAGAAGAACTTCTGTCTGAAATTTTATCTTTTCTAATAGAAGAATGTGGTTCTTCTTCTTTTGAGGGAACGGATTCCAGGAATGAGGAAACTTCCTCTGAAAGTTCAGGAGTTCTATTTGGAAAAAGTGAACTTGAGAGAGAATTAAATTCTTCACAAGAAGATAAAAAAGATTCTATAAATCATTCAACTGGAGATAGTCCGGAAAAAGAAGAGGAATGCATGGATGGTTTAATCACTGCAGCCAAAGCTGCCTCTGATGATGAGATAACAGATGCTGTGAGAGATGTGTATATTGATGAAAGATTAAATAAAAAAAGAAAAGAAGATTTCATTGATAAGGAAAAAGCGGTAGATGATGAATCACTGCCAGACTTAGAAGATGTGAATGCTCATTACGATACACAAATAAATCTAAATGAGGAAGCTCGAACCTATCCATCAAACGAACGAATGCCGTTTGAATTAAAAGGACAAGCGAATGTTTTAAAGAGAAAAGTAGAAAAAATTTTTCATAACATGCAAAAACCGATTCTTCGGGGCAGGCGTACCGGACAGTTAGATGCTGCCATGGCATATAAATTAGCAATGAATCAAATGGATTGTTTTATGAAAAAAGGAGAAGTATCAGAGTTTGATGGGTGTGCATATTTTCTGGCAGATAATTCAGGTTCTATGCGAGGAAATCGGCAAGAAAATTGCTGCAAGGCTCTTGCAAAGATTGAACATGCTTTTCAGGATGTTATGCCATTGAAGATTGTTGCTTTTAATGCAGATGATTGTTACTCAGTCAGACATCAAGTTTTAAAAAACTGGTCTGAAAAGGTAAACAGTAACGGAAGTTATAATTTTTTGACTCATTGTTATGCAAATGGCGGAAATAAAGATGGTTATTCTATTCGTGTTGCTATAGAGGAATTGCTACACCGGCCGGAAAGAAAAAAGATATTGATTGTTTTATCTGATGGGCTTCCAAGTGCTTATGAGAAGAATGATGGAGAAAAAGATGTGAATGATGCAGTAAGAAAAGCAAGAAAAGCAGGTATTTCTGTTATCAGCATATTTTTTGGAGATGATTCAGAAAGAAGTGCATTTGTTAAAATGTACGAAAAAAACTGTATTATAACTGAACCAGAAGGGATTGATGCGGAATTAGTCCGTTTGATGAAACGTTTTTGTTTCAGATAATGAATTTAGGTGTCACAGAAAATGTGGCACCTTTTTTTGTTGGTTTTAATAAAAAATCATTCTATTACTGAAACAGTTTATTGATGAAAAGGAGGGAGATAATTTATCACATCATGTTTCAAAAAAAGTAGTTAAGAAGAAAACGATAAAGGGGAGAAAAATATGTTTGATATATTTAGAGATATTCCAGATTGTGAATTGTATAGCATATACAAAGATATTCTAAAGAGTGAAGAAGACGGATTGCGTCCAAAATCGTTAGATTCTTACGCAAAAAAAATACAAGAAATTTGTAGATTTGAAATGTTTTCTCAAGCAACTAATTTTACAAAAGAATTGTTCTATAAAGAGGTTGCAAGAAGATATTTTGATAATTAGTTGCGGTAATAAATAAAGGAGGAAGATTTAGATGAATGCTAAAAGAAAGATACAGTATGGGAAAGATGGTAAGTGGATTCATAATTATTATTTTACAAACCGAAATAATCCCTGCGGTTGTGATTCAAATTGTTATCACTTAGAATATGATGGAAACAAAATGTTTTGTGTATGTAATGCCTGTTATAGAGAGTTTGCTATAATCCAAAAAGAACAGGTAAAAGAGCTCTTAAATGATGGGGTATGGAAATAGACAAAGTCAATAAAATTGCAAATAAAGAAGGTGAATAATATGTCGATCGTATCAATATTACAGGAATTAACAAAAGGTGAAGAATGGGGAAACAAAGAACAGTTTGAAAGAAATTACCATGAAGGGAAACAAGTTCTTAATGATTTAGAAATATCAGATGTGTCTTTTCAGTATTACGACAATGGACAATCAGTGAATATTTACATCCATAACACAATTACATATTCATTAAACTACACGACATTTTATGATGTAAAGTTTATTACAAGTATTTACAGTAAGGATGGGCTTAAGAAAGAATATCCGTTTAGTTATGATTCTGAAATTTGCAAAGAATTAGAACGGAAGCGTCAATTACTTTTATCCAATAGAAAGGAGGACCGTCAAAAGACGGTGGCGAATACCTCCCAGCTTAAGAACCCGGGGTATCCTTCGCCTAAATTTTCGATGAATTATAATTATAAAAGAGTATCACTTGTCTATAGCACAAATGAAAAAGCAATGGAGAAATTTGGACGGAAACTAGGGTTTTCCCATATAAAAGGACGAAGTGTGTATATTGATGTCCCATTACGAAGTGCCGATCTTGCTTATGGAAGTGGAAAAATGATGTTTGTTACTGAGAATGGAGAGAGTTTATGTATTACAGCATTAAGCAGTATGTGGAGGAAGAATGCTTGCTCAGTAATAACGGAAAACAATATTTATGTTTTTGAAGTGTTGGATTAGAAGAAGCATTAAAAAGAGATAGAAAGAACAAGGAGAGATATTATAGCAAAAAAAGAGGAGGGTCAGTGATGAAACATTTTAAGGAAGAGATTATCCGGGATATTTTTAATGATGCGGTGGTTGTTACAACAAAAGAACACTATTATTATGCATCAGATAGTGAAAAAAAACAGCATAAGATAGATATGATAAACCATGGATTTGAAGATTCAGGACAGGTTGTGAAGAGATTAAGAGACATTTCTTTTTTGCCATCAGATTGGATTCATAATTCTTATGTTTACTATGGATGCTATATCAAACAAGAAACTATGAGAAAATTGAGCTGGAAAATTGGAAAAACGGATTAATAACTAGGAGGAAATCATGATACGTTTAATCATTGCAGGACCAAGAGATTACTATGACCAAGAAAAAGTATTTCGCGATATCCATACGTTTCAAGGGAAGTTTGGAATCGATGAGATTATATCCGGCGGAGCATCTGGAGTAGATAAATTAGCGGAAGAATATGCTTTTTTGCACCAGATCCCATTCAAGCTTTTCCAAGCAGATTGGGAAAAATACGGAAAAGCTGCTGGACCAATACGGAACCGGGAAATGGCAGAATACGCTAATGCCTTGTTAGCGTTCGATAAAGGGACAAAAGGAACACAAAATATGATTGACACAGCTAGAAAATATCATTTAAGAGGGTTCATCATTCCCTTATAATCTTAAATATATTGTTCTGGCCCATAAGAATAATATCAATATTAAGGAATTGCTTAAGACTGAATAATAATTTACAGAAGGGAAGAAGTATAATGGAAAATGATTTTAAAGGTAGAAAATGTGCCGGTTGTAGGTATTGCGTTCATGCAAACCGCAAAAAGATGAAATGCTATCCTAATTCAAAAAATTGTAAAAAAGAATATGACCTAGCAGAAGAGGATTTCCATAAAGAAGCCAGATGTGATTTCTTTCGTCATAGGTAAAACATGACAATCTGATGCAGGAATGCTATAATGTTTATAAGAAAATAGAAAAGAGGAAATTGTTATGTCAAGTTTTGAGGATAAATATCATCTAACATCTGAACAAAGTATATTTCTGGCTAAGAAAAAATGGGATGAGAACGTGTATTGTGGAATGAAAATGGAGAATAGAGCAGTCACTTTTCCACAGACACAAACAATCCTGAATGGAGTTAATGTCCCAAACGTACAGCTAGATGATATTCAGGCAATCTTAAATATGCGTGACGCTTGGAAATATCTACTCCATACGGTAGAAGAACTAATTACATTCGCGTATTGGTGTAAATTAAATGAATATATTGCCAGAAATGAGGCTTTGGAATGGGGAAAATTGAGAACAGGAACGGTAGGCATATCTGGTACAGATTATATACCACCTATTCCAGAAAAAGAAACTGTTATAAAGGAATTAGATCATATCTTATCTAATAGCGATATGTCTGCTACGGACAAGGCTTTAGAAGTTTTTGTATGGGGAACCAGAGGACAATTTTTTTGGGACGGAAATAAACGCACCAGTTTAATGTTGGCAAACAAAATTTTGGTTTCAGCAGGAGCAGGTATCATGACGATTACAGATAAGTATATGGAGCAATTTAATGCTGTTCTACTTAAATACTATAACACTGGAAAGCCTGATGAATTAAAACAATTTATATATGAAAATGCGATACATGGAATCAATTTATAATGATGTGATAAAAGGTCGGTTTATCCGGCCTTTTTTGTTTGGTAGTCGAAAAATCATCCTATCTGTAGAAGCAAATATTGACGAGAAGGAGGGATAAACGATAGTCATTGTTTCTAAATGGGGAGGAAAATCATCAAAAATAGATTGGTCTTATTGAGAATGAGATGAATCTTGTGGTATAATAAAGAAAATTCTTCCCAACTGATAAACTACGATTGTTTAAAAAAAGAGGAATCCAATGCGAAGTGAGACAGAACAATTAATCGCGTCTATTTCGACAGAAGAAGCCGAAAAGATGTACGACAATCTTGTAAAACGGATGTTTCGGAACAAAGAGATCATGGCACCGATTCTGAAAATGGTCGTGCCAGAGTATAAGGACTGCAGCTTAGAAGAGATCATCGCTTGTATGGATGATATCGATTTTGAAGATATTCCGGTATCCGATATCAAAAGTATGCAGATAAAAGGAGAGGACACAGAATTAAGTTCGATCGAGGAAAAAGTCATACGTTATGACTTGCATTTTAAAGCAAGAAATCCGAAACTATCGACAAATATCAGTATCTATCTTCATTTTGACGTAGAACTTCAGAATGATTATCGTCCGAGGTATCCCATTCCTAAACGGAGCATATACTATGCTGCAAGAGAGATCAGTGAACAGCTTGGTATTCTGACCGAGACAACAGATTATTCGAGTGTTGAGAAAGTATACTGCATCTGGATATGCAACAATAAGAAAATGCCTAAAAAATTGCAGAATACAGTGTCAGAATATTATATTGCGAAGAGAGACCTTATCGGACATGCGGAAGAAGCAAAGGAAGATTATGACCTGATCGATATCATAATGATACGAAGAGGCGATGAGCCATCGGATGAGCAGATACTGGATTACCTGAATAATCTGATGAAAGCAGATCTGCCAGGAATCCGTACTTACTCAAATGTTGAGTGGTCAGAAGATCTAAAAGAGGAGGAGAGTTATATGTCAGGATTTGCAGATAGCTTACTTAGAAAAGTAAAAATGGAAAGTGAAGCTCGCGGAGAGGCTCGTGGGGAAGCACGAGGCGAAGTTCGTGGAGAAGCCCGTGGGGAAGAAAAAGCAACACGAGAGAATATCCGCAGTATGCAGCAGAATGGTTTGTCCGCTGAAACAATTGCACAGTATCTGAACAAATCCATTGATGTTGTAAGATCATTTATGTTGTAAAAAGTAAATTTAGAAACAATGAAAAAAGGTCGGTTTATCCGGCCTTTTTTTGTTGCATATAAAACTTGTCAGCCCATGAAGGACATAAGGTACAGTATACTGACTAATTTTTGTCCGAAAGAGGGTTTCTGGAAACCCTCCCTCTTTAGAGGATATATATTGGACATTATAGAATACCTATCTAATTTCTATAAAAATATCTCGATTTTGCAGCAAATACCTATATGAGATTAGGTTTTCCGGTGAGGGAAACCTTCCAGAATGTATCTGAACACCTTGATCATCGACAATACAATCCTCTACAATTTGGAGAAAAATATTTTTATCCAGTAATCTGACTAAAAGCGTGTCTGTCGCGGGAGAGTATATTCCAGTATACTGACTAAAAAGGTCAAGGTTAAGAAAAATCGTCAGTAATCTGACTAAATATCCCGAGTCAATATCTTTTCAATTTCAATTTTCCCTCTACAAATCCTTTTCTAAAATCATTGAAAACGATAAAAATCCCACGTATTTCCGTATAAATCCAATAAAAAACAATACAAAAACAAAGAATATCCTTAAACAGGAAATCATCTTTCTTTCCGAGTAAAAATCAATATATGTTCCAGTATACTGACTAAAAATAGGAAGTGAAATGGAGAGAAAAAGGGAGTGGGTGAAAATGGATATAATAGTGGAAGAATCGAAGAAGCGGATGTAAAGTGGACGAATAAATCAGATACCATTAAGGTGCTGTTGAAGTCCTGTTAACCTCAGTTAAGCCTGATCTTTACCTTCTATAAAGAAAAAAGGAAAAGAAAAAGGGATATATCCCAATTTTGTCCGACTCCATTCCAGAAATAAGGAAAAGAAAATGAAAAGGAAAATAAAATCTTACTTTTTTACTCGACTCAAGACCATATCATTCGATATGGTCTTTTTTTATGATAATACTTTTTTTCTCTTGACGTAAGTATACTGACATGATATAATATAACCAAGTTAAGAAACAGGCACATACGCAAACAGAAAGGAGCAATAAATGGTTACAAAGTATATTTTTGAAGAATATAGAGATGGCAAAGGAATTGGAAGTGTTAAATTTTTCGACACAAAAGAAGAATCCTTGCAAGCAGCGCAGGAAGAATGGGATGGATTGTGCTATGCGGATAAAAAATCTTATTTAAATGATACGAGCCCTTGCTTTCACATCTATAAGGCAGAAATTCCCATTAATGAGTGGAAAGAACTCCAAGACCCTTACGGGTGTCCAGAAAAACCAGAAAACGAATACTGGGTAGAAAACATTAAAGATTTTTTAAACGAGAGGTAACAGACATATCAAAAAAAGAAAATGCGCCGCCAGGAGCGATGGGCTAAAAGCAGAGAAAATTAAACAAGGAGAACGAATAAATGGCAGAAAAGAAACTATGTCGTCAAGACAGGTGGGATGCCAAAAAAGGCATCGCGGCAAAGACTTATAAGATTGACAAACAGGTTGCTGAGAATTTTAAGCAGGCCTGCAAACAAGTAGGTGTGGGTATGGGACCGCAGCTCACAATAATGATGCAAGAATTTATCCGGACAGTGTCAGAGTCTGACACAAAGGAGGGATAATGCATGGAGAAAAAAAATCAGATGCGCTATATTATGACAGGGTATCTCATGAGCTACAGGCTGAGAAAGGTCACTCCCTGGAAGCACAAAAAGAGCTTTTAACACAATATGCCCTGAATCAAGGATACGAAATTGAAGAGAGAAAACCACAGTGCTTGTGGTTAAAAGGCACTCATGAGTAATGGGTGTCTTTTGCTTTATAAATTCTTTTATGATCCGTCAAAGTTTCTTCATTTTTCTCTCACAATCTGTTCACAGAATTCAGGTATCATAGAAATATCAAAAAAACAATAACAATTTTTTTGATAGATTTTTTCATACTTTCCTCTCTTTTAAGAACCGTTTCATAAGCGGTTCTTTTTTATTCCTTTTAAATTCTTTGTTTTAATCCACAGCCGGTAAACTTAACGGAGCCTGAATAATCAGAGGGTTCCGACAGTTTTTCTGTGGAAAAATTTTTAGAAAGCATTCAACTGTAGTCCACGGAATGTTAAATCAGCGAATCTATCATACTAACTACGAGAGCAGAAATTGGATTTTTGCCGGTAACATCCTTTTTGCTTTTTAAAAAATTAAAAATAGAGGCAGCAGGAAAAGCTGCGATACAAAATTGGTGGATAGAAAAATACTATCTACTGGAAATAAGAAATATTAGATCAGAACATAATAAAAACAGGAAGAGGTGTAGGCAATGAAATGTCCAGATTGTGGAAGTGAAGTATATATTAAAAAACGTGGAAGAGGAATCATTAAGAGAAGAGGAAAAGTGATCGATGTAAAAGATATTGAATTTATACAGTGCAAGAAGTGTGGAAAATATCTTAATACGAAAAAAATAGTGGATAATTTAAGGATTTTATCGGAATATATGCTGCAGATGGAAATAAAGGAAAGGATAGAGGAAGAGGACAAAGCCGTAAAATCATTAAATGATCAGGCATATGAAAAAATATAATTTTTAACGAAAAACCTCCAGAAGTTAATCTGGGGGTTCTTTTGTGTAAAAAGTTCCACAGAAAAATAGGGACATTGAAAATTCTATCATATTAATAGTAGGAAAGAGCCAGAACATATTACAAATAAAAGGATATAAGAGTACAACAGAAAAAGGAGAATTTTTTATGAAGCAAATATACGATTATATTATCTATACTGATGGAGGCTGTGAGAGAAATCCTGGCGGAAGAGGTGGATATGGAGCGGTTATTATTGACTTTGATACCAGTCAGACGACAGAACTTTCTGGTGGTTTTGAGAGTACAACGAACAATCGGATGGAAGTCATGGCAGTGATAAGAGCTTTGGAAGAGGTGGAAAAGGGAACAAGAATCCAACTTTTTTCGGATTCTCAGTATGTCATTAAGACCATGAGTGGAATGTTTCGGAAGAAAAAGAACACAGATTTATGGAGACGATTAGATCGATTAGTTGAGGACTTCAGTATCGATTGGAACTGGGTTCGAGGACATGATGGAAATATATATAATGAACGATGTGATACATTATGTACGGAAGCGATGGAAAATGCAGAGTTAAAAATTGATACCGGCTACAGGAATAAAGGAAACATGCAGCGCAAAGAACCGGTAAAACAGGATAAGGTAGAAGTTAAAGAAGCCGCTTCCTACGATATTGATGCTTATAATGTTCCACCAGAATGCACAAATCCCAAAAAATATGAGGAAAGCTATCTAGTTAATCCAGCATGTGCAAAAGCTATTTGCGCTTTTTATCGAAATGACAGGAAAAGATTCCAGGATTATATTGATCTTCGCACGGAAGGACAGGATTTCTGGTCTAGGAAGAAAAAAGGATATATCATGAACGAAAGAGAATATCCAGAAGATGTATGGCATTTGATTTGCGATAACTTTATTGATGTCAAATACCAGATGATGTGCCTGCGGTGGTGTGCCAGGGGACTAACGATAGACGATGCAATCAAAAAAGTGAAAGTGGATATCGAAGTATCAGAAAACTGTATAGGAAGCAGGAAATATTAATCATAAAAAGAGAAGGGGGTTGATTACATGATTGATGGTCATAATTGGATAGGTTGGGAAAAGTTGTAGCAAGTAGAGGGCAACTACTAGGATATTTTGAGTAGGAGAAAGGAGAACTTTATATGGGACTAACAGAAAATCAGAAGAATATGATACGCTGTCTCGCTAATAAGGATATAAAAAATACACGGGAATGGGCGAAAATCGGTACTATGTCACAGAGGCACAAAAAGCTCTGGCAGAAAAGATCTTGCAGATGGAAAAGGTGAGTCAGAGATTAGAAGGGCTGCAGGTTCCATATAAAAACGCAACTCTTCTATATGGACCGCCAGGAACGGGAAAGACGATGTTTGGGAAATACATAGCTTATAAAAGTAAACTTCCCTTTTTCTACCTTAATTTTTCCCGATTAATTGATAGCTATATGGGGGCTACATCAAAAAATATTTCGAAAGCATTTGATTTTGTGTCGTTTGATGGTACTGGCAGGAAAAATAGCGAAAAAAGGAGATTTATAATACTATGAGAGAATACGAAGATTTAAGATTCAAGATTTCGAATCATGCTGGAACGATTCAGTTTGCATCCCTTATGTATGTGTTATTTGCGATACAAGGCAGTCACACAATCCCTATATTTAAACAGTTGCTTGCCGTAGTTATAACTATGGTAACTATTGCCATTAATAAAGTTATAAGCATAGTATTACGATGCTATGTAAAAAACAAAATAGATTTACTAGAACATAAGCCTACTTATATCTTGTCTAGCGATAAAAATACTAATAATTTTCATGTTGTAAGTGTAATTATTTTTATGTCTTATTTCATGCCGTGCTGCATATTAACATTTGCAATATTTTACATCTATGGATTTCCTAAAGATATTTGTCTTATACTTCTTCCTTCTGTCATTATAGTTTTTACAATTTTAATATTTATTGAGGTCAAAAAATCTAAATTACGTAAGGAAATCATAGAGATATTGGAAAATAAGGGAAAGGATGAGGTGTATGAATAAGACAGAAAAATCTATTTTTATCATAATCATTGCAGGTGTGCTTCCGGCAGTTAATTTGTTTTGTAAGATTGCCGATATCGCTATACTTGAATCTCCAAAATTTCAATCTACCATGTTGACGGCTTCAGCGATATTTATGGGATGTACGTTATCAGCTTTGGGAATTCTTCTGGGTTTGCGTAGTCATAAGACAATAGAAAAGGTTGCACAGACCAATATTATGCCAGAGAAAATAGATCGATTTACTGAAATCTTAAAATATATGAGCATATCAATAGTGCTATTTTTAGCATCCATTCTGGGAGTGTTGGATTTTCTAAATGAGAAAATTCCTGCGGCAAAAGACTATTTCTTAATGGTGGCTTTCCTACTATTTTTGGTTGGACTAGCTCGATATGTATTAGCAGTATATGACTTGGTAAAAGTAATAAGAATATTGTCTGGTGTTGACGAAGAAAAAAGGCGGAGTGTTATTGATGAATTTGAGAAATTATCGAGCAAGAGAAATATAAGTTCGAAAATCGCAATTGACGAAAAGAAAAACAGATAGAGAAGAAATAATGAAGGGAGAATAATTTATGAGGGGCAGGATGAAAAAGAAAATATTGATTATCAGTATGATAGCAGTAACGATGTTTGCGTTTGTAGGGTGTGATGAGTCAGACCTTCCAGATTCTATGGGAAGGCATTTTGAAAATATTGTGATACATAATAGAACGGATCTATATTACGATAATGAAACGAAGGTAGTATATTATATTTTTTGCAATTACATGTGCCCATATTATTCAGAAAATGGAAAATTGTGCAAATATAATAATGGACAAATTGTTGAAATTACGGAGATAAAATAAAGAGAGGTAAAAGGCGTTGAATCGATTTGACGGAGATTGGAATTAGATTCAGAATGCGTTAAAAAGATAAAATGTTTAAAACAAAGGAGGTAAATCAACTATGAATGATATGTATTTAAAAAACAGAATTGAAAAATTGGGATATGCTGGGTTAAATTGGTTAGAAGTTCAACGCAAGTTGATAGCCCAAGATCATCAAATAGAATTATTGAGAATTAAAGCTGCAAAATATAGAGCAATCTACTTAGAAAACAGGGGATTAGCTGAAAAACTAGATAGCCAAAAAAAGGAAAACGAAAACGCATATGATGGAGTTGCTGGTGCGACATTTCGAACATTAGAAGATATGCATATGGAAGAAATACTGACGGACAATATGAAGAGTGTAAGTTTATTTAACAAAAAATCTTTTTATAAAATCTGTCCGACTTTCCAATATAGCTATATGCTATATGATAGGCATATCGAAAAAGAAAGGAAAAGAAAAATATGAGAAGTGAACAGAACACATTAAAAGAAATTATTAAAGATATATACATAAGATTCTATACTCCACTTTTTATACTATTCTCAGTCATAATACTTGCAGTCTTAGGTTTTGGTATGTGGCATATGTTGGAAACGAAGGTTGCTTCAGAGGAAACAATTGATCATATGATTCCTGCTACAGAAGTCTCTATTAAAAATATAAAATGGGATGGGGTAACAAGAGTTATTGATTGTGATTTTGAACCGATTGATGGTGCTAAAAAATATTACGCGGAGGTATGTTCTGATGAAGATTTTATTTTTGGATGTATAAAGGTAGAAATCAACACGAGTTCTCCTCTACGGGTACATATTGAACAGAATAAATGGAATGCAGCTGTCCCAGATTATGTTCGTGTACGTGCAAAGCTATCTGAAAATAAATATACGGATTGGAGTAAAGTTATGACCATTAAAGCAGATGAGAAATTAGCTAAATTAGCTGAAAAAGACAAGACAAGAAGATACTGGATGAGAGAATTTTCTTATACTATGGACATGTCATTAGTAGTAGCTTGCACAATTCTGTTTACTATTAAAACCATTAAAAAAGGAAGAATTTTAGAAAGGAAAAATTTACGAAAGATAAAAGAAATATGACAGAAGAAACAGAGCATCTTCCGGTTAATGAACGAGTAAATTAACACATTGGTAAAATAATATTACAAGAGAAAGGAAAATTTATTATGAGAAAATATAATATTATATTTCATGGGAGCATTATATTATTTGCTGCTGTAAGTTTAATCATTAGTTTCATGACGTTATCAAAGATCAATACGATATCTAACAAAATCAATGAAAATTCAACAGTTTATTATGGAACTACAAATACATCAAAAAATCTTACAACAAATGTCAATTCAACAGCGGAAAAGCCTATAGAAATTGTTGTAGAGACAAATAATGATCCGGTATTAATTACACGTGCCGGCAAATACCATTTTGTTTTGAAAGATAGAATTAATGATACTTATGTCATTGCTAAGTGTATAGACATAAGTAATTCAAAAGAAAATTTTCTTGAAAAACAGAAATATAGCGTAATTGATTATTGTACTTCACAGGAAGAAGCTACAGTATTTTCTGGAAATTCTGAAATGATTGAATACACCATTGAAGGGTTTAATGAAGGAAGATATCAGTTGATTGGAGTGGATGCAAGATAATTTTTTAATTATTTATGGCGATTTGCTATGGAGGAAAAGAAAACAGCAGAACAAGAAGACAAGAATTCCCCTACCTCTTTAGGTTGTGGGATGAATTGTAAAATTTGTGTAACGTCAGTGGTGGGCGGAGAACGGTATCCTCTCACTGACATGAAGTGAAGCCCTGCCGGAAGAATACCGGCTGTGGATTAAAATTAAGTAAGAAGACAGCATAGCCTGCGCTACAAATGCGTCATGTAGATACAGGCACACCACTTAGGAGGATTAATTATGGGAAGAAGAAAAAAGAATGCACCTGTAAGAAAGCAAGACACTTTCATGTCTATTTGTAAAATATCTGGATGGTTATTATTTTTTATTGTAATGACAGGTATTTTTACAATCATCGCAACCAACAATCTTTTTGAAAAACATAATGTAGATCTCGTTGGTACAGAACCTAATTATTCATATTCTGATTTTGTTGCAGAGGGATTTAGCCGAGCTTCATTAAATGCAGTTGCTATTATATTTGTATGTTTGAGTGTTACATTTGTTTTGAAATACATACTTCATTGTAAGATAGATTGTACTCCAATAGCTGTAGCATCATGTTTTATATTTATTTTCTATACAGCATTCTCACTGACTGCAGCCGCATCTATTTTTGATTATTCACCTATCACTGATAAAGTAGGATCTTTTATTGAACAAGAAAAATGTTTACATTCTGATTTTTCATGGATCACTACGCAAGATAATAAGTACAAATTATCAGATATCAAAGTAAAGCCTGGACGTTATAAATTTGTTTGTCCACATTGTGGAAAAGTATTTGAAGAGGGATATGCTGTTAAAGTAAAAGGTTCAAAATATAAGTGGGATCTGGTAAATAAGAATAATGTATCTGTATCTGCATATGTTTCTAATGAAATAGAATTAAATTATAATGAACGTACACACGTTCATACATCTTCGGATAAATGTGATTCTGATTTGCCAATGAAATTCCATCATTTTGGAGAGTATAATGCCTGTATTGGTAGATATAAACATATGATAAGATTTTGTAAAGATTGTGGGTACGAAGATGAAAAATCACAATCTTCAATCTTTCATTGAACTCAAAGGGAAGTTCTGTAATAGGAGTTTCCCTTTTTACTTTCTAAATCAATCCATTTATCTGAATTCTTCTCAAAATATTGCATGGCAGATTACCGGAAATAGTGGGAATAAGTAAATCCAAAGAGTTTTCATCATCCTGTTGCCGGCGGACGAATGCTTTACAAAAATTTTCCACAGAAAAATGGGTATCCTAACATATCTGTCATACTTTGTATAGAAAAGAAAGGATATGTAATTATGAAAACAGATAAGAAGAATAGTTATGAAAAAGTAGTCGGCCACGCCGACGCCGCCCATGGCGGTGCCAACGGTAGCGGCGGCGGTCTCCA
>OGXI01002288.1_pt1 | contig 14588 bp, 11 predicted proteins | sample 1576221 | NCBI WGS metagenome assembly OGXI01 (sample SAMEA3541523, study PRJEB24748) | human gut metagenome | biome: human gut; feature: human-associated habitat; material: faeces | place: China | collected 2012
ATCCTCGCGGAGCGTTTATCTCAGTCGGAGATTGGACTCCCACTGAGACAAATTTATTATTACTCACCACCTGAAGAGGTGGGAGTCTTCTCGACTGAGATAACTCTATCTTACTCCTTTTGTCGTATGCATGGCAACTTAAAAAGGAGAAATGATATCCTGTCAATATCACTTCTCCTTTTATGTATGTTCTTACACTTTTCTTATTTAATCTTACAGTTCAACTCTACCTGTTGTATCTCCGTTGATTACATAGTAAGCTGCTGAATCTTCTGGTTTTAAGTAAATCTTAACGTCTTTCAAATCGCCAACTTTATTCTTAAGAACTTTTGTCCAAACGTCTTTTACTTTCTGGAAGATTTCTTTTTCTGTATATTCTTTTCCTGCGAACTGAAGGAACATCTCTGTTTTTACTTCTGCTTTCTTTGCTGTTGTCTTCTTTGCAGGTGCTTTCTTTGCTGCTGTTTTCTTTGCAGGTGCTTTCTCTTCTTTTGCCGGTGCATCTACAAGAACTGCTGCTTTTGTCTCAATTCCTTTTGTTGTATCTTTCTGAGTTGAGATTGCCTTTGGAGCTGGTTTTGCTTCTACCTTCTTAGGTTCTACTTTTTTAGTCTCAACTTTTTTAACTTCTTCTTTTACTGTCTCTGTTGTCTTTGTTTCTTTTATAGAAGATGTTGCTGCCTCTGCTGTTGCCTCTGCTGCTGTCTCATTCTTTAACGCTGTCTGTTCTGCTGTCTTTAACGCTTTAGCTGCTTTTTGCTCTTTTAATGTTTTTCTTGCCATTACTTGTTCCCTCCTAATAAATATTCAAGTATTCTGACTCGATTTCATTTTTTGCTACAAGTGTTATTGTACCTCATTTTATTAAAAAGGTCAAAAAAATAACAATAATTTTTACATTCCTACTTTTTTTCTAAATTTTCTGATTTTTTATATTATTTGAACAAATTAACTTTTTTTATTTTTTTAGAGTTTTAGGGTTTACAAACTATCCAATTATTGATATACTATCACTTGTCGAGCGGAAGTGGCGGAATGGCAGACGCGCTAGATTCAGGTTCTAGTGGGAGTTTTATCCTGTGGGAGTTCAAGTCTCCTCTTCTCCACCACAAGGAAAACCAGGGGTTACGGTGATGAACTGTGACCCCTTTTCTGTTATCATTATATATGTTATCTGATGGCAATGGCCCAGCTAGCCACTTCATGCTACGATTTTTTAACGGGCAGATACGAATTCCATGAAGAAAGCACTCATCACCGGCATCACTGGTCAGGACGGCGCCTATCTGGCGGAATTCCTTTTGAACAAGGGCTATGAAGTCCACGGCATCAAGCGCCGCTCTTCCCTGTTCAATACGGATCGTATCGACCACCTTTATCAGGGACCGCACCAGAAAGGCCGCAAGTTCGTACTGCACTATGGGGATCTTTCCGACGCCGGCAACCTGATCCGCATCATGCAGGAAGTGCAGCCGGACGAAGTCTACAACCTGGCAGCCCAGAGCCATGTGCAGGTCTCCTTCGAGTCTCCCGAGTACACCGCCAATGTGGATGCGCTGGGGACCCTGCGTCTTCTGGAAGCCATCCGCATGCTGGGTCTGGAAAAAAAGACCCGCTTCTATCAGGCCTCCACTTCGGAACTGTTCGGCAAGGTGCAGGAGATCCCGCAGACGGAGAAGACCCCTTTCTATCCCCGGTCGCCCTATGCCTGCGCCAAGCTCTACTCCTACTGGATCACGGTCAATTACCGCGAAGCCTACGGCATGTATGCCTGCAACGGCATCCTCTTCAACCACGAGTCCCCGGTGCGCGGCGAGACCTTCGTGACCCGCAAGATCACCCGTGCTCTGGCGCGCATCCTGCTGGGCCTGTCCTCCTGCCTCTATCTGGGCAACATGAACGCCAAGCGTGACTGGGGCCATGCCCGCGACTATGTGGAAATGCAGTGGCTCATGCTGCAGCAGGAACAGCCCGATGATTTCGTCATCGCCACGGGCCGTCAGTTCTCGGTGCGGGATTTCGTCAATGCCGCGGCTGCCGAACTGGGCCTGAGCCTGGAGTGGAAGGGAGAAGGCGTGGATGAGACCGCTACCGTAAAGGCTATCGATGCGGACAAGGCCGCACTGGCAGCCCGGGGCAAGGCACTGACGATCCGTGTCAAGGAAGGGGACACCATCGTACGCGTGGATCCGCGCTATTTCCGTCCTACCGAAGTGGAGACCCTGCTGGGCGATCCGGCCAAAGCTCAGGCCAAACTGGGCTGGGCTCCGCGTACCACCTTTGAGGAGATGGTACAGGAAATGGCCCGCCATGATCTGGAGCTGGCTCTGCGTGATGCTGTGGTGGAGGACGCCGGTTTTACCAGCTTCAAACACGAGGAATAGCGCGCCACGCCGCGTCATATATTTTCAGGGGCGGCATGCGACAGTATGGCCGCCCCGCGCCGTATCGAGGACATCATGTTGCAGAAAGACGGTAAATTTTTTGTCGCCGGGCACCGTGGTCTGGTGGGCAGTGCCATCTGCCGGGCTCTGCGCCGCGCGGGGTATGAAAATCTGTGCGTTCGCAGCCATGCGGAACTTGATCTTACTGAGCAGCAGGCCGTACGCGACTTTTTTGCGGCTGAAAAACCGGACTACGTCATTCTGGCTGCTGCCAAGGTGGGCGGTATCCACGCCAATGCCACCTATCCTGCCCAGTTCATCTATGAGAACCTCCAGATCCAGAACAACGTCATCCATAGTGCCTGGCAGAACGGCGCAAAAAAATTCCTTTTTTTGGGGTCGTCCTGCATCTATCCCAAGCTCTGCCCGCAGCCCATCAAAGAGGAGTACCTGCTTACCGGTGCCCTGGAGCCCACCAATGATGCCTATGCCCTGGCCAAGATCTCGGGCATCAAGATGTGCCAGGCCTACCGCAAGCAATACGGCTTTGACGCCATCAGCGCCATGCCCACGAACCTCTACGGCACAGGTGACAATTACCACCCGGAAAACAGCCATGTGATCCCGGCCATGATCCGCCGTTTCCATGAGGCCAAGACTCAAGGGCTTGCCCAGGTGAGTATCTGGGGCACGGGCACCCCCCTGCGGGAATTCCTGCATGCTGATGACATGGCCGATGCCTGTGTCTTCCTTCTGGAAAACTATTCTGATTTTGAGCATGTGAACGTGGGCAGCCAGCAGGAGATGACCATCATGGACATCGCCCGCCTGGTGGCACATGTGGTGGGTTATGAAGGTCAGATCCTCACCGATCCTTCCAAACCTGATGGCACGCCGCGTAAGCTCATGGATTCCAGCCGTCTGTTCGCCATGGGCTGGCAGCCACGTATCGGATTAGAGGAAGGGCTGAGAGCGGCATACGCGGACTTCTGCACCCATTACCTATAAAAGAGGGCAACATGCTGAAAGCCCAGCTCGTAGAGGCCTTTCAACGTATCTATCACGCCCTGCCTCCAGCGCTGCAACGCAGCTTCTGGACCGTCATGATCCTGACTGTGGTCGTAGCTCTGACGGAGTTCGCCCTGGCTGGGGCGGTCTCGCTGCTGGGCGTTGTTTTGGCCTCTCCACAAAGCATCGTGCAGCATCCCTTCATGCAGCAGCTGGTGGACTGGCTGCCCGTACTGCGCCCGGCACTGGATGACCCCCGCTTGTTGCTGGCCCTGCTTCTCTGCCTGCTGTGTGGTACTACCCTGCTCAAGACTGTGATGCTGGCCCTGCTCACCTGGCGCCAGAGCCGCTACAGCCAGATGGTCAGTATGCATCTGGGGGTGCGCCTGTTTCAAGGGTATATGCGTGCGCCCTATATTTGGCACACCGGTCAAAAAATCAGTGATTTGATCACAACTCTGAACTGGCGTGCCAATACCGGCGTTTTTCTGTTCCAGAGCCTTCAGGCCCTATCCCAGCTGCTGGTAGTGACCACCTTGCTGATAGCAATTTGCTGCATGGCCCCCTTGGCCGGCATCCTGGTGGTCAGCATCACCGGTATGGCCGCCTGGGGAGTCTTTCGCTGCAGCCGCCGCTGGGTGCGCAAATACAGCCAACAATGCGCCGATGCCCAGCAGGCTTCCATGAAACTTATCCATACGGGCCTTAACGGCATCCGGGACATCCTTATTTGCGGGCAACAGGAAAAGTTTATCGATCAGTACATCCGTGCCGAAACGCGCTTTATGCAGGGACAGAGCGTACTGCCTGTCTTCCCTCCTCTGCCGTCGTGGATACTGGAATTCACAGGCATCTGCCTCTTGCTGGGCACGGTGCTGCTGCTGCGCTGGCAGGAGGCCACCTTGGCCTATACGAGCGCTACGCTGGCCCTGCTGGCTGCCGTGGCTTGGCGCTTGTTGCCTGTCATGAACCGAGTGGTGCAGGGCCTTCTCCAGATGCAACAAATGCTACCTATGGTAGAGCCTATTCTTCAGAAGGTGCAAGAGGTTGAGGCACTGCCCTTGCCTGCTGCTGAGGAGCGCCCCTGCCCTCTGCGGGAAGAGATACGCTTCGAGCATGTCAGCTTTCGCTATCCCAATACCGGCACAGGGCATAAGGATGCCCTGCGGGACATCAACCTGTCCATCCCCAAGGGCAGCATGATTGGCCTTATCGGACCATCGGGCGCAGGTAAAAGCACTATTGTCAGTTTATTGACCGGTCTGTATACACCCAGCAGCGGCAAGATACTGATAGATGGCCAAAACTTGGACGACAGCCTGCGCGCGGGCTGGATGCGGAGCATTGGCTATGTACCGCAAAGTCCTTTCCTGCTCAACGGCAGCCTGGCCGAGAATATCGCCTTCAGCCAGTGGGGCCAAGAGATCGACCGCCAACGAGTGAAAGAATGCTGTCGCATGGCGGCCATGGACTTTGTGGATGATTTGGAAGATGGCCTCGACACCATCATCGGCGAACGAGGGGTGCGCCTTTCCGGCGGTCAGTTGCAGCGCGTGTCCATTGCCAGGGCACTTTACGGACGTCCGCAACTTATTATCTTTGACGAAGCGACGTCTGCTCTTGACCGAGCTACCGAGCAGGCCATACAGCAGACCATTGAAAGTCTGCGCGAGTACGCGACGGTGGTTATCATCGCGCATCGACTGAGCACAGTGGAAAAATGTGACTGGTTGTATCGGGTGGAGAAGGGAAAAGTATATGGTTCTGGAAATACTCAAGCAATTTTAATGCAATATAAAAAACAATTCCTACATAGCTATCACAGATAACATAAAATAATTTATCAATCATACACAGAGGAGACAAAATGTATTATACTAAAAAATTTAGAACAGTTTGGAAAATATTTAAAGAAAAAGGACTCAAAGGTATAGCAGAAAAAATATACACAAAATACATTATTCGAACAAGAAATTATGATTTTTATAGAACACTTGATTCCAGAAAGTATAAAAAAGAACTCGCCATCTGGTTCAAATCCCGTACAGGACATGAATTAAACTGGGAAAATCCCACCGGATTTAATCAGAAAATCCAGTATTTGAAACTATACGATTCTACGCCTCTTAAGACAAAACTTGTTGATAAATATCAGGTAAAAAGCTGGGTGGCTGAGAAAATCGGCGAACAATATGTGACTCCTCTTTTAGGAGTTTTCAACTCCTTTGACGAAATTGACTTTTCCAAACTTCCCCAAAAGTTTGTTCTCAAGGGGACACAGCATGGTGTCATCATCGTTGATCAGGCAACGATGTCTGTCGACGACATCAGGCAAAAATGTCACTACTTTTTGACAACGAATTTTGCCTATCTCTATGGGCTTGAACTGCAGTATCGTGATGTCCCTCCTCGTCTTATCGCAGAGGAGTTTCTGTCTACAGATAAAATATACAACTATAAAGTATGGTGCTTCCATGGCAAACCCGAGTTTATAGCTGTATCATATATTGATGAATATCATAATATATATGTAAATTTTTATGATCTTAACTGGAATTTACAGCATTTCTCTAACTATAAAAAAATGAATGTCGCCATAAAAAAACCGACTTTTATTAATACTCTCATTGAAAAAGCAACTATCTTATCGCAAGATTTCTTATTTGTACGCGTTGATTTTTATGCCCTGCCAAATAATTCCATTAAATTTGGTGAAATGACTTTCACTCCAACATCTGGGATTGTCTCTTGGAATCCCCCTTATATAGATGAACTACTTGGGAAAAAACTCACTCTTCCCCTATAGATCCCAGCTAACGATCTTAAATGAATATCGCTATCTTCGCCTTCAACCGCCCAGAGTTGCTTCATCGTACCCTGACCGCACTGGCAGCCAATGACCTAGCGGACAAAGCTTCCGTGACCTTCTTTTGTGACGGCCCTCGCCGTGAAAAGGACGAGCCGGGCACACGCGCTGTCCGCGAGCTGGCCAAAAAAAAACAAGGCTTTGCTGCTGTGGAAGTGGTGGAGCGCCCGAAGAATATGGGCTGCGCGGCTTCTGTTATCGACGGCCTGATGGAGATGTTCCGCCTGCATGAGCGCGTGATCGTTATAGAAGACGATATCGTGACCTCGCCGCATACGCTACGGTTTCTTTCTGAAGGTCTGGCTCGCTATGCGGACAGCGAAAATGTCTTCAATATAGCAGCCTGGACGCCACCGCACATCGCCCGGGATTTGCCTGTGGATTATCCCTACGATGTCTACGCTATCCCGCGCTTCAACTGCTGGGGCTGGGCTTCCTGGCGCGACCGCTTCCAAGATATCGACTGGAGCGTCAAGGATTATCAGACATTCAAAAATTCTCCGCAGCTGAGCAAGGCCTTCAATGCTGGTGGTGATGACCTCAGCCCCATGCTGGATAGGCAGATGGAGGGAAAGATCAATAGCTGGGCCATCCGTGCCGACTATGCCCGCTTCAAAAAGAATATGGTCGGTATCAATCCCGTGCGTTCCTATGCACTCAATATCGGTATGGGCAGCGGCACCCATACGACGACAGCTACGACCTACTGGGATAGTGATATTTCTCTAGCCGTGGAACATCCGCGTTTCATGGCCGAGGTTAGTGTAGATCACCGCATCCACAAGATATACCATGCCTGTTACAGCGGACAACGGCATTCTCTGCCCGCACGCGCCCTCAAAAAAATATATAAAATTTTAACAGCTCATAAATAATATGATAGACCTCAAAAAATACTATTCTGCTGGAAACGTTCCACAGGAAATTCTTTTCATGCTTTCCCTGACTCACGATTCACCGACCCTGGAAGAGATTTGGGCTCTCATGGATCTGGCATGGGCGACGACAAAGGCTGATCCTGCTGATCTCCAAAGTATGGTGGCATTTTACTCCCATCCTGTCTGGACATTAAATGGAATTTTTACTGAAACTCATGAAGAGTCTGTTTATAATCGCAGGACGTTCGCCGACTATATAGCAAAGACAAAACCTGCCCGAATAGCGGATTATGGTGGTGGATTTGGAGCCTTGGCCCGTCTGCTCGCTGAACGTTTGCCTTCTGCAACTATTGAGATCGTTGAGCCCTATCCTTCAGAGCTAGCCTTGTCTCTCTGTGAAAGTTTCCCCAATATCCGTTTTGTAGAGAAGCTCTCTGGAACGTATGATGTCATTACAGCCCTTGACGTTCTGGAACATGTTCCAGCTCCGCTAGAGCTTGTTTATGGCCTGTCACAGCACACTCACCAAAACAGCTATCTTTTGCTTGCGAACTGTTTTTATCCTGTTATCAAATGCCATCTTCCCTGTACGTTTTATCTGCGGGACACTTTCGATTTTCTCATGAAAAAAATGGGATTTATCCCTTCTGAAAAAGTTCTTTATGCGCGAACGTATCGTATTGGAGGCAGCATAAGGAATCCAGATCAGCTACAAAAGTGGATAGCATTGGCAAAGTTTGTCTTTAGCAGCAAAAACTCGTTACGAGAAGTCTATCACTGTATTCGTGAAATCTGTAAAAAATGAAAAATATCCTGTATATCAATACGATCCCTTCCGGTGGTGGGGCGGCCGCTGTCATGCAGCGGTTGGATCATATGATGCGCCTGCGGGGTGCCTCAACGCATATCCTGACGCGTCTGCCTGGTTCGGGGCGTCTTGATGATGCGCTAACCATATCCTCCCGTGGTGGATTGCTTGCTTGGACAATCTGGCGAGGACAACAGGATTACCATATCCAAAAAAGTCATGCTCTCCGAAAGCATGTTTTTTTTCAGCAGGCGGATATCCTGCATCTGCACAACCTGCACGGCGGCTACTTCAACCTCTGGTCCCTGCCTCTTCTTTCAGCCCTCAAGCCTACAGTCTGGACCCTGCATGACATGCAAGCCCTGACAGGGCATTGTGGCTACTCTTTGGAGTGTGAACGGTGGCGACCTGGAACGGGCTGCGGTCATTGCTCCTCTCTTTCCTCGTATCCTCCTGTATGGCGGGATACTACCCGCCAGCTCTGGAAGGACAAGCGCACCATCTATGCCCACAGTTCCCTGTACCTGGTGACACCCTCTGTCTGGCTGCAACGCCTGACAGAAAAAAGCTTGCTCAAAGACTTTCCTCTGGTCTGTATCCCCAATGGGGCGGACACATCCATTTATCGCCCTCAAAATCAACAGGAGGCCCGTCATCTGCTGGGACTGCCCCAGGATGCCCTGCTGGTGGGCGGCTGTGCGGATGGCGGCATGGCCAACCCCTGGAAGGGAGGGCAATATGTCCTAGAGACAGTACTGGAACTAAAAAAGACGTTCCCGAACCTCCATTTCCTGAATATCGGTGTCAAAAGCACCCCTGCGGAATTGCAGGGGGCTGACTGGGTACAGCATATTCCCTATGTACATGAGCCTGCCCAGCTGGCCCGTCTGTATGCGGCGCTGGATCTGCTCCTCTACCCGACACTGGCGGACAATCATCCTCTTGTCTGTATCGAGAGCCTGTGCTGTGGGACGCCCATTGCGGGCTTTGCCACAGGCGGTGTCCCAGAAGTCGTCCGGGACGGCCTGGATGGCCTGCTGGTGCCCACGCATGACGGAACAGCCTTGATAAAGGCGGCTGCAACGCTGCTGCAGGATGCTGACTTGCGGAAAAAAATGGGCAAGGAGGCTGCGGTCAGTGCTGCCCAGCGCTTCAATCTGGAGTTGTTTGCCCAGCGCTACGCAAAGGTATATGAAGAGGCACTGCGTCTGCCACGCAGTTTGGAAAAAAGTCGTCTGCCACTGGGAAAGGTTCCTGCAATTGTTAAAAGCCCTGCTTTCATAGCGCAGGAATGGGCCAAATATCCCAGCGTATCCCGACAAGAAGCTAAAATGCTGCGGCGCCATGCTCTTCAGGGTAGCCTTTGTGTCACTCTTGCAACTATCGCTGGCTGGCCCTTACAATGTGTTCGCAGCCTTCGTTCCCTTTATCGCCGTATCAGGATGCGATAGCCATGCCCCCTTTTTTCACCATCATCACTTCGACCTATAACGCGGCAGCTACGCTACCGCGCCTGCTGGACTCTCTGGCCTCCCAGACCTGCCGGGACTTCAACTGGATAGTACAGGATGGAGCCTCGGCGGACACTACCATGCAAATCGTGGCGCGATACCAGGATGACCTGCCGGAAATCCTAGCTGACAGCACCAAAGACAAAGGCATTTATGACGCATGGAATAAAGCTATTGATCGTTGGCAGAACAAATTAGGAGCATGGGTAATATTCTTGGGAGGAGATGATATCCTGTCCGATAAGGATATCTTAGCAAAAATCAAATTCGAAATAGAGCATCTACCATCCATTCCTGATATTATATGCACGACCGTTCACATGATAAATAATGAAAATAAAATTATATCATCAAAATATCCTCAAAAAAACTATCCTGGAAGTAAATATCTCCAGGCCGGTTTTCTGCCGGCTTGCCACACAGGCATGTTTTTTATGCGAGACTTAATCAAATTATACAGATTTGACCCCTCTTATCGTATTGCAGGAGACTACGACTTCCTGCAACGAACTTGGAATGATAGTAAAGTTGTCTATTTTGACTTGGCTACAGTATTTATGGGAAATGCAGGAGTTTCATCTTCCCCTCAAAATTTAGCACAACTTCGTTGGGAGTATATGCATATCAGAACAAAATACTGCCCTAAATCAAAATATCTCACACTCATCCCATGCATTACTAAATCACTAATATTGCATATAATCGTTAAATTTTTTGGAAATACTATATCAAATATAATTATAAAGCATATTCGGACACTTGCAGCGCTTTTATACAAAAAGTGTTCACTCTAGGACACGCAATTTTCTTGCGATGTTTTTCATTGTTTTTTTATATCTTACAGGAAGCAGCAAGTTTATTTTCCTGCCTAGATTGAGTAAAACAGAGAGAAACAGCAGGTAGCTGATAGAACTTTTTAGCTCCAATCTTTTAGGAAAACTACGAATAATTTTTTTTATCTGATGAAGACATTCTATGGCATCAGAAGAAAAGTTTCTATACAGTTTTCCATCTGCCATCAAATTCAATAAAGAAATATATTGTTGATTCCATATATTGTAATCATCAGGAAGTATATTTCTAATTTCTTCTTGCGCAGACAGAATTGTTTTTACCTTATCAAGTGTATATTCTGTTTTCTTATGCATCACTCTATAAACATATATGGGCCTATTAGAACAAAAAATCGTGCCTGTTTCTTTTAAAACTTTTGCAAGGAATATGGGATCTTCAAATATTCTTATTTTTGGAAAATATATCCCATTTTCAATCAAGAATTCCCGATTATAAATATATGTCGTATACCAAAAAACACTCAAAATATCAGTTGAATTGCATATACATTCACCGCACCGAATCGAAGATCCTGGAATATATGCATTTATTTCATTGTCAAAGTCAATCTTATCACAGCATGCAACTTTAAATCCATTTTTTTCAGCAATATTATATATAAACTCTACTGATTCATTATCGACATACATATCATCTGCATCCATAAACATACAATATTTTCCAGATGCATATTTGATTCCAGTATTTCTAGCTACACCCGGACCAGAATTTTCCTTTAAGGGAATCAGCTTGATGCGGTCATCATCATGAGCTAAACGCTCTACTATTTCGAACGAACCATCTGTCGACTTATCATCAACAACGATAATTTCAATATTTTCTATTGACTGGAAACGTATCGAAAGCAAACAATTCTCTATATATTTTTCAACATTATACATTGGAACAATAATTGAAACCAAAATATCTCTGCTCACTATTTCTACCTCTAAAAAATATGATTAATATTGTCCTTTAGACGTCCATAAAATATGGCATGTGAATAGTGTTCAATATTCTTATTGAAAGAACCTCGAATAACAGAAACTATCTTTCCTCTTTCTAGGGTCATAATCCTTTCAAGATACAGCTTCAGCTCTCCATCTTTCTCAAACATCTTGAGCCCCAGTTCCCGAGCCACATCCTCTAAAGCACCTAATTTGCGCACGATGACCAAGCAGGAAAGAGCCGTCATCTGCAAGGGAACGAGGGGGGCGGCCTCGAAGCTGCGCTCTGGAGCTTCCGGCGGACAGCGTGACGGCACCAGGCAGACCTGCAAACCGATCTCGTTCACTTTGGCGGGCAGGTCATCCACCCAGCCATGGAAGTGGACATTATCCGGAGCTTCCCGTTTCAGCCTTTCATAGTAGTCTGCGGATGAAAAAGCCGCGTCCCCCAGCACATGAAAATGCAGCTGAGGGAAGTGCTTCGCCAGCGGGATGAGTACATCCTGCCCTTTTTCCGGTGAAACGCGCCCCACAATGCCGATGTGCTGCAAGGGCCTGCCCGTAAAGCGGTCTTGGAAAGGGATGTCACTGAAGCGGGCATCCAGTCCATTGGGGACAACCTGCACACGCGGATCGTCAAAGCGGACATCCGCGGCCAGCAGCTCCCGGCGGATGAACTCCGAAGGCAGGACCAGGGCCCGCGTACTTTTCAGGCGCAAGGCCAACAGAAAAAGCTTCCGCTCCAGCCCGCCATGATTCAGATGGATGTGGTAGGCGGCCTTGCGCCCCAGCATCAGCTGAGCCAGCATGGCCACAGGCGACAGACGATTGCCGTTGACATAGATCAGATCGGCATGGCGCAGCAACGATATATGCCTCAAGAACGTACGGCTGCCGTACCAGGCAAAACGGAAGATGTCCGCGATGCCTTTTTTCCCCTGAGAAAGACGGCACTCTGGAACAACAACGACCTGCGCCCCCAAGGCACGTAGTCTGTCCACACAGGGGCCCTCCGGGATCAGCACCGTGGCCCGGAAGCCAGTTTGCAGCGCAGCGCGCACAAGTTCCAGAAGTACTTGTTGCCCACCGCCTAGACTTCCATATTGCTCCAGAAAAACGATATGCTTCACGTTGTCTCTTCCCTATAAAAAATTTTCTGGAAACTCGTCATCACGTCCTGCCTACCACAGAGCTACCTTATTGTGAATTCAGCCGTTCCTTCCTCCCCCACTCTCCCGGCCCTTCTCTCCTCTGCTTTTCCCCGCCGCCGTCACCAAGTTGTAACAAAACCTGCCTACACAGAATAGGCCTCATTCTCAGACTATTCCGCAGGAGACGGGACGTGGAAAGCATCTTTCTACTCATACTGGTATTTCTGGCCATCCTGGCCGCAGTGGACCTTTTCGTGGGCGTCAGCAACGACGCCGTCAACTTCCTCAACTCGGCCATAGGCTCGCGCATCGCCAGCTTCAAGGTCATCATGGTGGTGGCCAGCATCGGTGTGCTGCTGGGCTCCACCTTTTCCAGCGGCATGATGGAGATCGCCCGCAGCGGGGTCTTCAATCCCGAAATGTTCACTTTCAACGAGATCATCATCATTTTCTTCGCCGTGATGATCACCGACGTCCTGCTGCTGGACGCCTTCAACTCCATGGGCCTGCCCACCTCCACCACCGTATCCATCGTCTTCGAGCTGCTGGGCGGTGCCGTGGCCGCGGCCCTCATCAAGATCTCCACCTCGGACATCCTGCTCTCCCAGCTGGGGGACTTCATCAACAGCCAGAAGGCCCTGGCCATCGTGTCCGGCATCCTCATCTCCGTGGTGGTGGCCTTCGTGGCCGGCGTGGTGGTGCAGTACATCACCCGCCTGATCTTCACCTTCCACTATGAGCGCATGTACCGCCGCATCGGCGGCATCTTCGGCGGCCTGTCCCTGACGGCCATCTTCTACTTCCTGATCATGAAAGGCGCCAAGGGCGCATCCTTCATGAAGCCGGAATACCTGGCCTGGATCAATGCCCACACCCTGCCCATCCTGCTGGTGATGTTCGCGGGCCTGAGCGTGGTGCTGCACCTGCTCATGGTGCGTCGCGGCGTCAACATCTTCAAGATCGTCATCCTGGCCGGCACCTTTGCCCTGGCCTTCGCCTTTGCCGGCAACGACCTGGTCAACTTCGTGGGCGTGCCCCTGGCCGCCTGGGAAAGCTGGCAGCAGTTCACCGCCAGCGGCATGGCCGCCGACGCCTTCACCATGGAAGGCCTGCGCAAGGCCGTGCAGACGCCCACCTTCTACCTGCTGCTCTCCGGTCTGATCATGGTGCTGACCCTGTGGTTCTCCAAAAAGGCCCACCGCGTGGTGCAGACCTCCATCAACCTGAGCAGCAGCACCCGCGGCGATCAGGAACAGTTCGGCTCCTCCCTGCCCGGCCGCCTCATCGTGCGCGCGGGCCTGAGCGCCAACAAGACCCTGCACCAGATCCTGCCCAATTCGCTCTTCACCGCCCTTGAGAGCCGCATGCAGCCCGTGGAACAGGTCAAGGGCGCGCCCGTGCTGCCCTTCGACCAGGTGCGTGCCGCCATCAATCTGGTGGTCTCCAGCATCCTCATCGCCTCGGCCACGTCCCTCAAGCTGCCCCTGTCCACCACCTATGTGACCTTCATGGTGGCCATGGGCTCCTCCTTTGCCGACGGCGCCTGGAACCGTGAGAGCGCCGTCTACCGCATCTCCGGCGTGCTGGCCGTCATCAGCGGCTGGTTCCTGACCGCCATGTGCGCCTTCAGCGCCTGTGCCCTGGTCACCTGGGCCCTGTTCGAGGGCGGCAGCGTGGTGGCCGTCCTCTTCATGCTGGTGGCCGTGGTCAGCCTGGTGCGCTCCAACTTCTTCGGCAAGAAGAAGGAAGAGAGCAGCTTCGACATCGTTGCCGACAACACCGACAAGGACAGCATCCGCGCCAATATCGGCGCTTCGGTGGACGAAAGCATCGATACCGCCGTGCGTCTGATGCGCGAAGGCCTCACCGCCTTCCAGGCCGAGGACGAGAAGGTCCTGAACCGCTGCAAGAACGAAGCCGTGAACCTTTTCGAAGACATCTCGCGCTCCCGCGGTTCCTACTACCGCATGGCCCTGCGCGGCGGTGGCGACGATCTGGACAACGAAGCGCGGCACATCTACTACCGCATCTTCAACGGCATGAAGGAACTGAGCCATGAGCTGCGCTCGGTGCTGGGCATGTCCGCCAACCATATCGCCAACCGCCACCGCCCCTACAGCGGCGCGCTGGGCGACAATCTGGAGCACCCGGATGGCCTCCTCGGTGTCAATGGGGATGCCAAACCACTCCAGAATGTAGGC
>OGXI01002289.1_pt1 | contig 14583 bp, 10 predicted proteins | sample 1576221 | NCBI WGS metagenome assembly OGXI01 (sample SAMEA3541523, study PRJEB24748) | human gut metagenome | biome: human gut; feature: human-associated habitat; material: faeces | place: China | collected 2012
TTATTGATGATATATTTCCACTGGCAGACAAAACGGAATATATCAATGCATTGGCGTCTTATCAGCTTTTGATTATTGATGATCTTGGAGTGGAACGAAATTCAGAATATGCGTTAGGAATTATTTTTAGTGTCATAGACCGCAGGATCCGTTCGGGACGACCTTTGATCATCACAACGAATCTTCCGCTGAAAGAAATAAAAAGCGAGACCATGTTGGATAAAAGGCGTATCTATGACCGTATTTTAGAAATGTGTACACCCGTGTATGTTGGAGGCACAAGCAAACGAGAAGCGATTGCAAGTATGAAAATGGAGAAAGCGAAAACGCTGTTGAACACAAACAGAGGGAAGGAGGAATGCGAATGAATCATACAGAAAAAACAATACCTGTTTGGAAGAAATATTCTTTAAATGTTTCCGAAGCAGCAGAATATTACGGAATTGGAGAAAAGAGATTGAGACAAATCGCAGGTGAAAATGAAGGAGCAGATTTTATTTTGGAAGTTGGTTCGCATATCCGGTTCAAAAGAAAATTATTTGAAGATTATCTGGACACAGCCAGTACAGTTTAAGTGACAGAATAGAAGAAATAGTAATGAAAATAATGTTCATTTTATCTTAGCGAAGAGAAGGTCTTGTGGTATAATGAATAAACCGAGACGGTCTTCCAAGTTAAATGAACATTTGATGAAGGAGACGAAATATTATGAGTGAAAAAAGGAGAGATCATAGAGGACGTATATTACACAATGGAGAAATACAGTTATCTGATGGCAGATATCGATTTAAGTATGTCGATGAGATGGGAAAGGAGCGCTGCGTATATAGCTGGCGCTTAGACCATAACGATGCAACTCCGAAAGGAAAACGAAGCACATCATCACTACGGGAAATGGAAAAGAAAATCCAGGCAGATCATTTCGAGCAGCTTGCAACAAATGGCGGGAATATGACAGTGCTGGAACTGGTTGAAAAATATACATCAACCAAAACTGGTGTCAGACCTACTACAGTGCCAATATATTCGAGGCCGTCGTAAAGCTGGTTTAAGGAAAAATCATATGTTTCAAAAAGTTTTGGAATTACTTCGTCATATGTTTTGGATTTTGAGCATGGGTGAACAAGCCTTGCATAAACAAGAGATGACATCATATCGAAAACATTAAAACGAAAATCAGTAGCCGTCTGCATCAGGTCAATGTATTTCTTGACCGAAAGTTTATCGTTGATATTTTTAAGCGGAAAATAGCCAATCAATTTTTCAGGAGATTCATCTGATATTTGAAGAGCTTTCTTGGCATTCTTCGTTGTCTGAAAGTCCTGATTCAACTGATTAACTTCTTCCTTAAAATGAGATATGGGATCATCAATCCCCTTTGCTTGTAATTCGTGGACATATCCAATCGGCTTATAAGATTTGTGAGCAGTGTGACCACGTTCCGGGTCATAAAAACTTTCGTAAATCTGAAGATATAATCCTTTTTTGTTCTTTGTTTTTTTTAAGAAATATGCCATAAAAATGCACCCTCTTATAGTATAACACCATAGCACTATAAAATAAAAAATTTGTCAAGTTTTTTTGAATAAGAAAAAAGCCAGCATTTAAGCTGACTTGCAATAAAGCGATATAAAGATAACTCCAAAAAAATATAGTGCTAAATCCTAAAGACGGGAATAGTACAGTAAAGGAACAGAATAGTATATTTTTGATTTGTTCAAATTATTTTATACTAGAGTAAAATAAATAAGAAGGAGGTTTTTTGCAATGAGCAAAAACAGGATTTACCGTGTGGCATGTAGTGTATTGCTATGCATATTGATGTTGGGGTCAATTTTAGTGCCAAGTAGTAGTGATAAGAGGAGTTCGGCGGCTTCGAGCAGTTTATTAAGTACGTATGGTTCTTTATTTGGAAGATCAGGAAACTGCGTATCATTAAGCCAGTTGCAGAATTCGAGTACATTGGCACACATTAAGTCACAGTACAACAGTATTACATTGGAGAATGAGATGAAACCAGACGCATTGTTGGGTTATTCTCCATCCTTGATTACAAGAGACTCCGCAAAGAATCTTGGATACTATGTATCCGGTTCCTTTACAGAATCCTATGTGCCAAAAATCAATTTTGACACGGTAGACAAAGTTTTGAAAATTTGCTATGAGAACGGAATTGGGGTTCGTGCTCATACACTTGTATGGCATAGCCAGACACCAGATTGGTTTTTCCGTGTAGGATATTCTACCAAATATGGTTATGTATCACAGGATCAGATGAACAAACGTATGGAGTACTACATTAAGACTGTTATGAACCACGTATACACAAGCAAGTATGGTAGTTGTGTATATGCTTGGGATGTAGTAAATGAGTATCTTCATGCAACAACATCCGGTTGGGAGAAGATTTATGGTGCGCGTACAACAAGACCAGCTTTTGTAAAACGTGCGTTCCAGTATGCATATGATTGTATCAAATACTTCGGTTTAACAAATAAAGTAAGTCTTTTCTATAACGACTTCAATACATACATGGAAGTAAATGATGTAATCACAATGATTAATTACATCAACTCAGATGGCAAGATTTGTAATGGTGTGGGTATGCAGTCTCACCTGTCAACATCATATCCAAGTGTGGCTTATTATACACAGGCAGTTCAGTCCTTTGTAAATGCAGGTTTTGAAGTACAGATTACCGAGTTGGATGCAACCAACAAAGGAGATCAGGATTTGGCAAATTATTTGTACAGTCTGATGAAGAATGTGATTAGTATTAAGAAAGCCGGAGGAAAGATTACAGGTCTTACTATTTGGGGACTAGCAGATGATGTAACCTGGATTAAAGGACAAAAACCATTGTTGTTCTCTACCATTGGAAATCCAAAAACTGCATATTGGTCTGTTCTTCAGGCGTATAAGGATTCGGGAGTGACTCAGGCAACTGTAACACCAAGCAGTTCAAGTTCTACTATCAGCAATGGCTGGTACTACATCAAGAATGTTAATGCACAAAAATATCTTCAGGTTAAGAATAATCAGGGAGGAAACAGCGTTAACGTTGAAATCGGAACTGGAACAGGTGTCCGGGGACAGAAATGGTATGTGACTAATACCAGTGATGGTTACTTCACATTGAAGAATGGTAATGGCTACATGTTGGATGTACAGTATGGTGCAAACAACGATGGCCAGAATATTCAGACATATTCTGCAAACAATGCAAATGCACAGAGATTCAAAGCAGTTAAGATTGGTAATTCCAATGCATATGGTATCGTTACAAAGATTTCCAGTGGTAAGAAAGCATTAGATGTATATAACTGGAGCAAATCCGATGGAGCAAATGTATGTCAGTGGTCATACTATGGAAATGCTAATCAGCAGTGGATTTTCGAAAAATGCTAAGATAGACCATAGAAAGAAGATCTTTATACAAAAAACCAATATATGGTGCAAAATGGCCGGGTGGACAAATGTTCATCCGGCCATTGCTCTTTTGGAGGTGGAGTCTTTGCTGATATCAAACTGGTATAAAAATGTTGTTGAAACTATTCGTCCGAAAGAATATAATATATCATAGAAGTGCTGTATGATTTACGGAGGAATTTGAATGGATTACTTAACAACTGCGGATTATGCAAAAATATGGAAAGTATCGCAAAGGCGAGTTGCCGTTTATTGCAAAGAGGGACGGATTGAAGGCGCAAAATTGATGGGAAGAACATGGTGGATTCCTGAAAATGCTAAAAAACCAGAAGATCCAAGGAAGAAATGACGGAATTGTTGGATGGCTAATGATATAAATGGGGAGATGCTATGTTAAATTCAATTAATTCAAACGAACAAATGATAAACAAAATAAATGAGATTTTGCAAAACAAGAAGGATGCAGTCATAAATATAGTCAATGATAAACTGACGATATCTGTGTTTGCATTGCTTGAAAAGAATCTGCAGAATGTGAAGGAGATAAATTTTGTTATAAGAGATGTTAAGTTTTTACCACATCAATCTTCTATAGCACATGAGTTTGAAATTAATCCTACAGATATTTTGTTTAATGCGTATGATATTATGGAAAAAAACAAGCTGCAGCATTTCTCCAAAGCAAGAAGTATGCATGATTTTATTGAAAAACATGTGAATGTTCGTAAAGTAAATGACGGAATTCACATTGGTGGAAATGTGTTAATCATAGATGATGATTTTATGATCCAAGGGTCTTCTTCATTGGAAATATCTCAGAAGCGAACCCAAGATCGATTTAGCAGCATTAATTTTGATTCTATTCTGTCGGGAAGTGGGGATAAAGAACAGATTTTAGTGGCACTCAATACTTTTAAGCAGATTTGGTTTAATAATAAGGTGTCAACGGATTATAAGCAAGAACTGTTAAATAGCTTGCTGTATGTATACAAGGAACATTCTCCTGAGTTTTTGTATTATTTCACCTTAAATGAATTGTTTGGTAATCAATTAGATACAGGTGTAGAGCGATTTGAACGCGATAGTGTAAGATTTAAGAAAACTCAGATATGGAATGCCTTATATGATTTTCAGAAAGACTGTGTTGTTTCTGCAATTAGAAAGTTGAATACTTATGGTGGATGTATTATTGCTGATTCCGTGGGTCTCGGAAAAACTTTTGAGGCACTTGCGGTAATTAAATATTTCGAAATAAGTATGAACAGAGTACTGGTTTTGACACCAGCCAAGTTATATGATAACTGGAATAGTTTTCGTGGGGATTATAAGGACTCGTTTTTGCAGGAACAGTTTAATTATAGAATCATGTTTCATACGGACTTATCCAGATATTCGGGAATGTCACGTTCTGGACAAGACTTAAAGAAGTTTGATTGGGGGTTATATGATCTTGTTGTGATTGATGAGTCACATAATTTTCGCAACAGAAATGACAGATATGACGATAATGACCAGCTGATTATGACGCGTTATGCCAGATTGATGCAGGATGTTATTAAACATGGAAATAACAATACAAAAGTATTGATGTTGTCTGCAACACCGGTTAATAATTCGTTAGTAGATTTGAAAAATCAGATTAGTATAATTACCCGTGATACAGATGCTGCGTTTGAAGAAGAGGGAATTGCAAGTGTTGAAAATCTTCTACGGAGAACTTCTGCAAGCATTAATGCTTGGGAAAAACAGAGCGGGCACAAAAAAGAACAGCTGCTTGATAGTTTGCCATCTGATTTTTACAAATTGCTGGAACTTATGACGATATCTCGAAGCAGAAAACATATTACTAGTTATTATGGTAATAAAGGGGTAGGAAAGTTTCCAGAAAAAAACAAACCTATTACATTAAATAGTGATATTGATATGAAAGGTGAGCTTTTAAAATTCAAAGAAACAAATGAACTTCTGGAAGCTCTTCTTTTAAGTGTTTATACGCCTACCAAATATATTAAGGAAAATTGCAAGAGAAAATATATAGAAAAGTATAGTTTAAAAGGAAAACATGGAGGAGATATGAACTTTGACACGCAATCAAAGGGAATGATAATTCTTCATCGGTTTAATCTGTTTAAACGATTAGAAAGTTCTGTTTATTCTTTTGAAGAAACACTACGTAGATTGTTAAAACGGATTGAACGCACAGAGCAATTGTTGCTTAAGGGTTCGGGGCAAGTCGATCAGGAAGATGCGGATTTTGATGATTCAGAAGAGGATGGTGTATACATTGAAGGAAAATATGAGATTGATGTTAATGATTTAAGAATTAGTGATTATCTTGAGGATTTAGCATCGGATAAATACATTATTACTGAAATACATAAAAATGCGCAGAAGATACTTCAGGAAGAGAGAGACAAAAAACTTATTGATCTAAAAGAACTTATTAGTGAGAAAGTGAAGAAAACACCCTACAACGAGGGGAATAGAAAGATACTGGTGTTTTCTGCATTTGCTGATACGGTAGACTACTTGTACAAAAAACTTTCTGTTGAAATGCTACAATATGGTATTCATACGGCGAGTGTTACCGGTAAAGGTGTAAAAACAAACAATAATAAAATTGATGCAGATTTTAATTCTGTTTTGTGTGCCTTTTCACCAAAATCAAAGATGAAAAAAGAGATTTCATCAGAAAAGCAGATTGATTTGTTGATTGGTACGGATTGTATCTCTGAAGGTCAGAACCTGCAGGACTGCGATACAGTTATTAATTTTGATATTCAATGGAACCCGGTGTCTCTGATACAAAGATTTGGACGCATTGATCGTATTGGAAGTACGAACAGCAACATTCAGATGGTCAATTTCTTTCCTAATATGGAGTTGAATGAGTATCTTGGTCTTGAGGCACGAGTAAAAGGAAAGATGACAACTCTGAATTTGGTATCTACCGGAGATGAGGATGTACTAACACCGGAGATGAATGATTTCAATTTCAGGAAACGTCAACTTGAACGATTAAAGGATGAAGTAATTGATATAGAAGATGCAAACGATAATATATCGCTTACGGATTTGAATATGAACGAATATTTGAATGAATTGTCGGAATACATTCAAAGTGTGCCGGAGATTAAGAAAGTTCCCAAGGGCGTGTATTCTGTAACAGATGGAGATAATGATGGGGTACTGTTCTGCTTTAAGCATCGTAATGATGCGAATAAACCTAAATCTGATAGCTCGCTTTATCCATATTATCTCATATATATGAGAAACAATGGTGAGCTACTCTTTGGAAATGGACAGGCAAGGGAAGTGGTAAAACAGTTTCGCAAGCTTTGTTATGAAAAGAGCAAACCTGTTACGGAATTGTTCCAGCAGTTTTTTGTGCGTACAAATAATGCCAAGAATATGCAGTTTTATTCAGAATTGCTGAATAAGGCAATTAAATCAATCAAGGGAGAAGAAGAGGTTAAAGCAGTTCAAAATATGTTTGATTTTGGAGGTTTTAATAATGCTTTCGCAGAGGAAAACGTAGATGATTTTGAATTGATTTCTTTCTTGGTGGTAGAGTAAGAGATGCGATCATTGGAGGTGACATTGTATGTTTAATTTGCCAGATATATACAGGGTTGATGTCAATGTGGCTTTGAAGGAGTTTATTCCCCGAAATTTGAAGCCAAGTGACAAAAAAAGAATAAAAGATAGTGTTAAGTCTGTAAGGCTTGAGTATCAGATTACTGGGGAAGAGATTCCATCAGTAGACAATGAAAAGTACTGTTGTCAGGTTATACAGTTTTATGATGTGGAAGTGGAAAATATTAAGGATGCAAATTTTCTTGCAGCCACTTATCAGAGCCTTATAAAACCTTTATGTGTGATTCATATGCATGATACAAAGGATGAGGTGTATTCAATGGCGGTAAAGAGAATCAGTCAGATGGATGATAGGCAGATTGTAGTAGAACAGACCCTAATTACAGATAAATACGTGATTGGGCTTCCTGACAGTAATAGGGATAGACTTATGGCATACATGGATTATAGCACATTAAAGAACAAGACTGATAAAGTACAACTTTACAAGGAGTGGTTCTATAAGGCGTATATGCTAGTTAATGAGAAAGCATATATTCATACAGATAAACTCCTCGATGGAAATAGTTGGTATGATTCGAATAGGTCGGCTAGAATATGTCAGAAATATATAGCGTTGGTAGCATCGAGGGGCAAATTAAAAACAGCAGCTACGAATGCTGTGCGAATAAACATTAATAAAGAGATTAAGACAGAAATACGGGAGCTTACAATGTATATATAGCGATCGAAACAGAGAGGGACAATACATGAAAATTATTAGACCAAAATATTTAATGCTAAATGGGAAAAATGCATTTCCTAATGTTACATATGAAGATTTTTTAATAGATATAATAAATTCTTCACAGTATTTTTCCGCTAAGCATAGCTTTATGGAACATTTTGTACTAACTACAGAACAGGCACACGGAGAAGATGATGCGTACACATCTACTTACCAACTGGATTTTAAACTATTAGTTGGTTCAGATCTCATGAGCGCAAGAAACAGAAATATGCCGGAAGTAGATTATAGTCACGCATCTGAAGGATTTGTATTTACAAAAACAAAGACCTATGAGGAAGAAGAACCGGATGAAACAATTTTATTGGATATTGCTCAATTGAAAATAGATGATTTGAGGGATAACGTATATACAAATGATAGTATTAAAAGCGTTGTAAAAAATATTAAGAAGCCCAAAAATATTTTGATGTATTATCCATATGAATTTGTTTATGATAATAAAATGGAGTATAAATTGTTTGTATCAGAGGTATTGAATGCATTCAATACACTCCTAACTTACAGAGAAGAGTTAGAGCTTGGTAAAGATACTTTTTTATGTATAAAAGTTAATGATTATTTTGAAATATATGAGTGGGTAAATAAAAATTTTGTTTACAGAGACAAAGTTAGTGAATATTTATCTGCAAATTACCTTGATTTAAAGAGATATTCAGTATATTAAAAAAACGGAGGATACAGGTTATGTATAAGAAGATAGCACAACAAATTAATGATGTCGTTGGAGATAATGTAAAAAAGTTGGCTCACTTGTTTCCATCCGCAGTAAAGGATGGAGAGGTTGATTTTGAAGCATTAAAAGAGGAATTAGGACAGTTTGAAGAAGTTGGCAGTGAAAAATATGAGCTTACATGGGCTGGAAAAGCAGATGCAAAGCGGATTGCAAGGGAAGATATTATTGGCAAGACTCTTAAATATATTCCAGAGGATAGTAAAGATGCTGATACAACAGAAAATCTTTATATTGAAGGAGATAATTTGGAGGTGTTGAAGTTATTGCGTCAGAATTACTATGGTGCAATCAAGATGATTTATATAGACCCACCATATAATACGGGAGATGATTATATATATAATGATACATTTACTATATCCAAAGGTGAAAGTGACTTGAATGAAGGGAATGTAAACGAATTAGGAGAAAAATATACATTAAATTCCAAATCAAGTAACAGATATCATGCGCAATGGTTGAGTAATTTGTACTCAAGGATTAAGTTGGCATTTGATTTGTTGACGGATGATGGAATAGTGTTTGTTAGTATTGACTATAATGAAAATTTTAATTTAAGACAAATAATGGAAGAGATTTTTGGACCGAATAAATTTGTTGGAGAAATATATTGGGAGTCAAAAACTAAGTCACAGAACACATTAACTTCATTTAATAAATTGCAGCCTAAGGCAGAAATGATATTGGTATATTCGAAAATGGAAAAACGTAGATTTAATTTGATAAAGGTGGGAGAAAAAAAGTATGATTTATCCGATGAAAAGGGAAATTATAGGGAATATGCACTTGAGGTAATGAACGCAAATGGAATACGTGGAAGAGAAACGATGATTTTTGACATTTCTGATGGAGCATCTACTGTATCGTTACCAGAAGGAAAACAATGGCAGATTGGTCAGGCACAGGTGGCTGAATATAAAGCAAACGATGATTTGTTTATTAGAGATAATAAGGTGATTATAAAAATGAGACCAGAATATGAACGTTCTGAGACTACGGAACCTTTCTGGGGACTATTTGGAAAGAATTTAGGCACAACAGAGAGTGCAAAGAAGGAATTAAAAGAATTAATTGGTGAGAATGGTTTCGAGACTGTTAAACCGGTCGAAATTCTTCGTAGATTGATTTATCATTCTACGGAAAAAGACGATATAATATTGGATTTTTTCTCTGGAAGTGCAACAACAGCGCATGCAGTAATTCAATTAAATGCGGAAGATGGGGGACATCGGAAATTTATTTTAGTTCAAATCCCAGAAAAAACTAAAGAGGGAGGTCAGGCATATAAGGAAGGATATAAAACTATATGTGAGATAGGAAAAGAACGAATTAGACGTGCTGGAGACAAAATCTTATCAGAAAACCCTGGTGCTGATATTGATATTGGATTCAAGGTGTTCCGGGTGGCAGATACAAATATTAAGTGGAATTCGCTTATGGATGTGGGACAACTTGATATTGCACAGATTGAGTCTGATCCAGATAGTTTGGATTTTATGCCAAACACAAAAGATATAGATGTTGTTTATGAGATTATGCTTCGCCAACGTGATGTGGCATTGTCGGAATCAGTGGAGTTACTTTCCAATATTGGCAGTCGTACATATCTCTACGCAAGCAGTTTCCTTGTATGTCTTGAGACAGAGATTACAGAAGCATTAGTAGAAAAGATTGCAGCAATTGATCCATTACCTATTAAATTTATTTTCAGAGATTCCGCATTTAAGGATGATATTGCTCTGAAAGATGAGACATTCAGAAAGCTGAGAGCACTTGTTGAGAGAAATTCAGGTGAAAGTAAACCTACTTATACAGTAGAGTTCATTTAAGGAGGAGTGTATTATGGCTAATAAAATAACATTCCAGTTTGATGACAGCTTAGATTATCAGCTACAAGCCGTACAATCCGCTGTTGAATTATTTAGGGGCATTTCCAGAAAGGTGGATGGAATTTATTGCCCGAATCGTATTCGAAAGGTGGGCGAGGGAGATCCAGTTAGAAATACTGATATTGTTGTGGGATCAAGACTTCTTGAAAACCTGCGTAGAGTGCAGCTTTCCAATGATTTATTTGCAGATAATGTTTTAGCTGAAGGAAATAATTTTACGATTGAAATGGAAACAGGTACTGGCAAAACTTATGTGTATTTGCGTACAATTCTTGAACTAAATAAAGAATATGGATTTAATAAGTTTATGGTAGTTGTTCCATCTATTGCCATCCGTAAGGGCGTTGAAAAGTCCATGGAACAGTTGGCAGATCATTTTAAACGACTATATAATATTAATATTCAGAAACATAGCTTTATTTATGATAGTACAAATCCAAAGCAGATTAGCTCGAAACTGGTTGAAAGCAATGATTTGAGCATTTGTGTTTTGAATATTCAAGCATTTAATAAAACAACCAATAAGATCCGTCAGGAAGACGAGTATGGTCAGAATCTTTGGGAAGATATCAAATACATAAAGCCAATTGTGATTATTGATGAACCACAGAAGATTGAAGGAACCAAAAAGAAAAAATCCAAATCATTAGCAGCAATTGAAGAATTACAGCCACTTTTTACATTGAGATATTCAGCTACTCACAAGCAGTTATATAATCAAATTTATAAACTGGATTCCTATGCTGCATATCAGAAGGATTTGGTAAAGAAAATTACAGTAAAGACGGTTCATGGAGTGATATCCAAAGATTATCCGTATGTTAGATATGTGTCCTTTACATCGGATATGAAAGCAAAGATTGAAATGTTTTCACAAGAACAAGGTGGCAAAATTCGTTTCAAAACATTTAATGTTTCGGGTGGTGCGTCACTGGAAGAATTGTCAGGGGGATTAGCTCAATATAAGAATTATCGTATTGCAGAACAACCACATAAGCTAAAACCACTGCAGATTGCAACACAGGATGGCATTTTTTCGTTAGAAATGGAACACAGCAACCATGAGATTGAAAAGAATGAGGCAGTGCGAATTCAAATAAGACTTGCAATTCAAAATCATTTTGCCAAGCAAATTGATTTGTTAAAAAAGGGACGAAAAATCAAAGCACTTACTTTGTTTTTTATAGATTCTGTCGATAAAGTGCGAGATGCTTCTTATCCAGATGGAAGAGGAGAATATTTACGAATCTTCGATGAAGAATACAAAACTTTTGTGAATGAACAAAGGAGCATTTTAAGTGATTACATAGAGTATTTTCCAGAACTTGATGATGTTCTTAAGGTACGAGAAGGTTATTTTGCACGAGACAAGAAAAATAATGAAGTGGATATTGATGGATGGGATTCCAGTTTGGATGATAGTGATGTAAAAGTAAAGGTAAAATCACAGGAAGATATTGACCGGGGAATAGAATTGATTCTTGAAAAGAAAGACGAATTGATTTCATTTGATGAACCATTGGCATTTATTTTTTCTCATTCTGCATTGAGAGAAGGATGGGACAATCCGAATGTATTTACTTTATGTACCTTAAAAGCAGGAGGTTCTGAAATTGCCAAAAAACAGGAGATTGGGCGTGGACTTCGTCTGCCTGTTGATGTAATCGGAAATCGTTGCCTTGATAGAAGGCTGAACGAACTTACGGTGATTGCCAACGATTATTATGATCATTTTGCAGCTGCGTTACAAAAAGATTTTAATGATAATATGCATTATGACAAAAACGAAGTTACAGCAGATATTTTGATTTCTACATTAAAAATAGCAGGGGTTCCGAAAGAAAAGATTACACCGGAATTAGTAGACTCGTTTAAAGAGGAATTAGTATCTGCAGGAATAATGAATACGGATAATGTATTAAAAGGAACTTCTTCTCTAATAACAAAAATGTTTGATGAAATGGTATTTGTTAATGAAGTTTTGAATGAGCATGCAAATATAATCAAATCACAGTTTAAAGAACTTATGGTTCAGAAGGGGACGAAAAAGATTGATATTTGTAATGGAGATAATGAACCGTATAAGAATAATGTGAGAGCATATGTGACACAAGGTGAATTTGAAAAAATTTATTATGGGTTACGAGAAAATCTGATGAAAAGAACGATTTACAAGTTTCATCTGGATAAAGATGCTTTTATAAATGATTGTATAATGGATATTAATCAAAAATTTAGGCATATGCGTGCAAAAAATGAATATAAGGTTGAAACGGGAACTGCCTCATTTAATAAATCTCAGATGTTTGTCGTGGAAGAATTGCAATATGGAGAGAAGGAAATTGAAATTGAGATTACTGTGGGAGAGAAATCAGATTTTGAAATTGCAAACTACATTATGTATCATACATTGATGCCGAGATTAGCAATATTTAAGATTATTCAAGGAATTGTGAAAAGGGAGCTTTTGAATAATCAAGATATTCTGGATGAGGTAACACAGCTCATTTTGGAGAAATTAAAGAACGCAAAAGCGGAGAATTTATCCTCATATGAAGTGATTAATGGATATGAACTGGATAGCAGTAATATTTTTGAGTTTGATACAATTACTGAGGAGGATTTTGAACAGGAATGGAGAGTGTTCAAAGCAAAATCAGACAGAAGTTCTGCCATGAATGAGTACTATAAAATGGATTCAGAAGGAGAATGTGAATTTGCGCATCGGCTTGAAAACAACAGTAACGTTTTGTTGTTTACGAAGCTAAAAAAAGGAGGATTTGTGATTGATACGCCTTATGGAAACTATAGTCCGGATTGGGCGGTGGTCTGCCGTAAGGAAGCGCTAACGGATCCCTCTGTAGGAATATACTTTGTGGTAGAATCCAAATGGAAAAAACTAGATGAAAATTTGCAGTCAGTAGAGAAAAATAAGATTAAATGTGGCAAATTACATTTCAAAGCCGTATCTGAACAAGTCAAATTTGATTGGGTGAACAGTTATGAGGATTTTAAGCGAAAGTTTGGGGTTGTGGAGGGTAAAGATGTTTTAATGTAATGAAGAAAGATTGGGAATATTGATAACGATACCAATTCGGAAATCCCAAATAGTTCAAGAAGAGAGGTGACAAACTATAAATAGTCAAGAGGTTTTTGAAAAAAATTATGCTTGTAAAAAGGGTAACTTTAACAGACCATTTGAATACATCGTATTTCAGATGGGACAGATAAATGTATGTAGAGCAGATATTAGCGAAGCTTCTGAACGTTAAAGTCTACATCCTGCCTCTCCAATGCATAGATGACTCTGATCAGTTTCTTTGCTACATGAGTAATAGTTACCCTGTGTTTTTTGCCTTCTGCACGTTTCTTTGCATAGTAAGTTGCAAAGGTTATGTCAAAACGGATTAAAGGAAGGCAGGCGTTAAGAAGAACGTAACGAAGTTGTGAAGAACCATGTTTTACCATTCTGCCACCATGGGATTCTGTTCCAGAATCGTTAATACCGGGTTCGATTCCTGCAAATGCAAGCATCTGTCCGGGATTTGAAAAGTTTGATATATCACCATATTCAGCATAAATAACAGCTGCTGAAATGGGACCGATACCGGGAATGGACATATAGTGTGGATGTACTTCTTCAATAAGTTTGGTAATCTCGGCTTCAAGGGTTTTGATTTCCTTGCAGAGAGAGTTGTACAAGGTAAGTAAACTGTTTAATTCGATGTCGAAAATAGAATTATTGACACCGACTGTATTGGCAGCCAGTTCTTTCAAACGAAGGAACTGTTGTATAGAAAACTTACCTCTTGAAGCACAACGGAGTTTGTCGTAAGAAGCTGAATTCATATGAGCCATTTTTTCGGCTGAACCATAGTTTTCAAGGAGATAGATGGCAGTTTTTGAAAGCCGCTCATTGAAAAAAGGTTTGAATTCCGGAAAGGTATGGTCTAAAACATTTGTAATTTTTACAAGATAAAAAGAACGCTGACGAATCAGCCTGTCTCGTAAACGAGTTAGTGACTTTAAGGAATAAGAGTGGTAAAATCCTTTTGAATGGGGTTTGTATTCAACCGTCATTAACCACCGAGCTATTGATTCGCAGTCAACAGAATCGGTTTTGGTTCGCCTTAAAGTTGTAGACT
>OGXI01002291.1_pt1 | contig 14571 bp, 11 predicted proteins | sample 1576221 | NCBI WGS metagenome assembly OGXI01 (sample SAMEA3541523, study PRJEB24748) | human gut metagenome | biome: human gut; feature: human-associated habitat; material: faeces | place: China | collected 2012
ATTTAGATACATAATAGATACTGAATATCTATTAAATAGATATAACATATATAAAAGAAGGAGTGATTGAACATGAAGACAGTTGTTTTTGTATCTGAAAAAGGTGGCGTTGGAAAGACACGATTATCCGATGAACTGTATTTCTATTACATGAGACAGAATGTTCCTGTATCACTGTATTCATTCGATGGACAGTACAAGAACAGAAATAACGATAAGAAAGTAGATAATCCAGAGGTTGCAGTCGTTGATACACCGGGACGATTGATGGATGATAAGACCATTCAGACCATTCAGGGTGCTGATGTGGTTGTAATCCCAACAAGACCGACAGGCGGCAATATTGAAGCATTTACACGTACCGTAGCACTTGTAAAAGAAAATGAGGATTGTCCGATTATCATTGCTGTGAACGGTGTGAACAGATTTACTGCATCTGTATCATTTATGGAATGGTTGCAGAAATACAGACAGAAAGAGACTCTTGATTTAGTGATGTCTATTCCGCAGTCAGAAGCCATTGTACAGGCTGAGAACTATTCTTGCTCTGTCAATGAAATCAATAAGTATTGTCCTGCAACACAGGCTGTAAATACCCTGTGTGATAAAATCAGTCAGCTTGCTGGTCTGCCAGTTGAAAAACGACAGGCGAAAAGCAAGAAACTGATTGCAAAATAAATATCCTGTATCTATAATATAGATATGTGATATTTATTTTAGACGAACATACAGAATGTAAGGAGATGATTGAGATGCCTAGAAAAAAGAATATGACGAGTCTTTTAGACAGTTTTGAAAGCGATACAGAAAAGGAACATGAGGCAGCTGTGACAGCAGCGTCGAAGACACCGAAGAAATCTATTGATGGCGATACAAGAGCAACAGCACTTGTATCTATGACAAAGGACGAAAAAGAACGACTGACAACAAAGGCAAAGGCACATGGCTTGAGCCTGTCAGCGTTTTTCAGATTAGCTGCGGATGAATATATGAGTACACATAATTGGTAATGTATGGATAGATATGTGGAGTGGAATCCGCAGTAGCAGTAGGTTTTATGGATATAGAATATATATCGTGTAGATATGAAGTATATAAGAAAGGATGCGTATTATGGCAAATATTAATGAAACAATTTCTGAGGTTGCAAAGTTAAATTCAGAGCTTGCACGTCAGATTCAGAAATATGTAAAAGACCATTCGTATGGTTTGGTTTTTGAACATAATTTACCAGAAGCAGTTAGGCTTTATAAAAAGCAACCTGCAATAGGTGATACAGTGAATATTCTTGCACCTCGTGGACAAAAGGAAACGGAAGAAAATTCTGTTCCTTGGTGTGTGAAATATATTGATAATGGTATTGCATATCTTGAACATGATGGAGAAGCAAAAGATGTTCCATTGGAAGACATCTGTGTCCTTGTGAGTTACAGAGATGTCATCTATCCTGGTCTGAAGGAAATTGACCGTATTGAGCGAGGAAATCCAGAAGACCCATATCATATGGTTATCAATTCCGAGAACTATCATGCTTTGGAAGCATTGACGTATGCATATGCAGGTAAGGTGGATTGCATTTATATTGACCCACCCTACAATACAGGTGCGAAAGACTGGAAGTATAACAATGATTATGTTGGTCAGGATGACCAGTATCGTCATAGTAAGTGGCTTGCGTTCATGGAACGCAGACTGAAGCTCGCAAAACAGCTGTTGAATCCAAAAGACAGTGTGTTAATAGTAACCATTGATGAAAAAGAATATGCTCGTTTAGGAATTTTATTGGAGCAAGTATTCCCAGAAGCAAAGATTCAGATGGTTACATGTGTCATTAGTAGTCAAGGTTCTACACGAGATGGACTGTTTTCAAGAGCAGACGAATACATCTATTTCGTATTTCTTGGAAGTGCAGAAGTTGTAAAATCAGAAGACGATATGTTAAATGAAGGACAATCAGCAACGAAAAGTCAGTTGTGGTTCCAATTTGTTCGTACAGGTAAGGGGAATTTGAGAGAAAATTCGAAAAACTTGTTTTACCCAATTTTTGTAAATACGGACAAAGGAAATATTGAAAAAATTGGTGAACCTATTCCGCTTGGTGTACCAAAAGAATCAGTAAATGTCCCAGAAGGCTTGGATGTAATCTGGCCCATGACAGCAGATGGTCGTGAAGCTCGTTGGAGAACTGGCGTTGAGGTGGCTAATAGACGTTTAGCTAAAGGTCTTCTTAGATTAGGCAAATCTAGTAAGAAGGCGATTGGATATTCTGTTTTAACGGTTAATGAAGGCACTGAAAAGCGAATTGAATCAGGAGAAGTTGAAATCACTGGATTGAACGATGATGGTTCAGCAAATTTAGTGGAACGAGTTAATAGTCAGTTGAGAGTCGCTAAAACTGTGTGGAATAAGGTATCACACAATGCTGGATGGCATGGTTCAAAATTATTGAGTGGCATGCTTTTGGATAGGAAATTTCCATATCCGAAATCTTTATATGCCGTTGCAGATACACTGAGGACTGTAGTTGGAAACAAACCAGATGCATTGATTATCGACTTTTTTGCAGGTTCAGGAACAACACTCCATGCAGTAAATCTTTTGAATGCTGAAGATGGCGGACATCGCAGAGCTATCTGTGTAACTAATAATGAAGTGTCTTCAGATGAAGCTCAGAAATTTACAAAGCAGAATCTTCGTCAGGGTGATGATGATTGGGAACAGTTCGGTATTGCTCGCTATGTCACATGGCCGAGAACGAAGTGCTCCATCGAAGGCGTTGACGTTAATGGCAAGCCGTTGAAAGGCAACTATATTGGTTCCGATATGCCGATGGCAGATGGATTCAAAGCGAATGCCGTGTTCTGCGAGTTGACATACGAGGCAGCATGGCCTATTCGCTTGGATAATGCATTCAATGCTATTGCACCGATTTTGTGGATGCAGGCAGGCTGTCAGGGTCCGATTATTCGTAAGATTGGTAAGAGTTATTTGACAACAGATTATTATGGTGTGCTTTTTGATTATGGACAAGCTTCTAAATTCTGTGAAAAGGTAAAGAATACACCGACTATTAAGACTGTGTTTGTAGTAACTGATGACCAGAGACGTTACTCTAATATGTGCAAACGTCTTCCGGGAATTGAAGTACATAGATTGTACGAAACTTTCCTCAGAACATTTGAAATTTGTGGCGAAGGAGGACTGGACTAATGAAGTATGGTTTAATTGATTTTCAGAAAGATGCAGTAACTGAGCTTTTAAAAAAGATGGAATCTATGCGTCGTAGTTACGACGCAGATGGTTCTTTATCTGCCGTATCGTTGACTGCACCAACTGGTGCAGGTAAGACTGTTATCTCAGCTGCTGTTGCAGAAGGCTTGTTTTATGGAAATGATACATATGCTGGCGATGATAGAGCAGCAATTTTGTGGTTGTCAGATAGTCCTAGCTTGAATGAACAGACAATGAAAAGATTTGATGCAGCAACAGATTTATTGAATGGAGCTGTGTCGATGGAAGCAATCAGTGCAGATTTTGCAAAAAATCATGCAAAACTGTCACCGGGGCATATTTATTTTTTGAATAGGCAGTTACTTGGCAAGGGAAAGAAGCTGACAAATGAAGCTGAAGGTGGACGTTCGTTTTATGATGTACTGAATGCGACTATTGAAGATGATGACATTCATTTGTTCCTGTTTATTGATGAAGCTCACAGAGGTCTTGGTACAGGAAATGATAAAGGTACAAGTGATAATGCCAATAAAACTATTTATAGCATTATTATTGATGGACAGGATGGAATCAATAAGCCAATGCCTTGCGTAGTAGGAATTTCTGCTACACCTGAACGATTTAATAATGCAATGGCTGGTCGTAAGAACCGGGATATGAAGGCATCTGTTGATGTACCTGTATCTGCCGTAAAAGATTCGGGTCTTATTAAAGATATGATTGAGCTTCGTACACCTAAGAAAGCAGCTGATACAAAGCATCAGGATTTAACGCAGGCATGTGTGAAACTGGCTTCTGCATCAAAATTATGGAAGGATTATTGTGAAGAAAATAAAATCCCTACTGTAATTCCACTGATGGTAGTACAAGTTGAAGATAAAGTGAGTGTTGATACATTAACTTCTCTCTGTTCTCAGATTCATAAAACATTACCTTGGCTGGATATTTCAGATTGCTTTGCAAATGTATTTGGTGAACATGATGACATTGTTACTCCGGCTGGAAAGATTCCGTATGTAAAACCAGAGGAAGTTGCTGAACGCACAGAAATTAGAGTGCTTTTTGCAAAGGATGCAGTATCTACTGGTTGGGATTGTCCTCGTGCAGAGGTTATTTATTCCAGAAGAAAACGAACTGACCCAACATACATTGCTCAGTTGATTGGTCGTATGGTTCGTACACCATTAGCAAGACGTGTTACAAATGTAGAAGAATTGAACACAGTAGCATGTTATCTTCCAGAATATGATGCTGTGACTGTTGAGAGTGTTGTTGAACGCTTGAAAGAAGACAATGTAGCGGTTGATGCAAATAAGATTATTAAAAATCCGGCAGATGTAGGATTTTTTGGAGAAACCAAGAAGAAAATTGAAAAGAAATTAGCTCAAAAGCAGAGTGAAAATGAAGTGAAGCAACCTGATGATGTCAAGCATGAAAATGTAACTGCTGCTAGTGCAGATAGAGTATGCGAATCAGGCGGTTATACATATGGAGAATCGACAGAAGATTCATTGTCAGGAACAGAATTTGCTGTTAATACAGACGATGAATTTGCGGTTAACGTTGATGATATTGTTGAAACTGAGAAAGAATTGACGGAAGCTCTTGAAAGAATTCCGAAGGTTGACAGTGATGCAATTAAAGCAAGTTTTGAAGAAATTATCACCAGACAGGTGCGTCATGATAAAACAAACCATTTCTTAGACTTATGGGACTGTATTGACGTAGTTATGTCTGATATTGATGTGGAGTCTGATTTGGATTCAAAAATTCAGGAAGAATTTTATAACAATATCGAAGGTGAAATTCATAAACATCCGGCAGAATTTAAGCGTTCGTTGAGTGAAATTAAAAGTACAACCGTGAGCGTAAAAAGAGTTGACCCACTTACAGGAGAAGCATTTGAGGATAGGGAAGAACTGGTTGAGAATGATGCAGATAGATTGGTAACATATTATAAACATACAGTAAGTGTGTTTTCTGGTGCATCTGATTTGATTAAGTATTGTATCAACAAGCGTAAAAATGAAGAATTTGATTCTGATGCAAATGCGATTAGTCGTATTGCTGCTGTTGGATATTGTATGGAAATTATTCAGGCAATGGAAGAGTGGGCAGAGAAAAAGACAGATGAATTGTTGAGTATTTATGCCCCGCAGAGATATGCTGTATCAGAAGAAAATAAAGCAAAATGGGATAGAATTGATGGTAATACAAAACCGTATATTGAACGTAATTTAAATGTTCAGGCAAGTATTACACGTCAGAACAAAGATTATAAGGCATATCCAAAACATATTATTAGTGACGATGAAGGTTGGGCATATTTGAAGCTGAATGACCTTGAAGAAAAAGTGGTAAAAACAGAATTATCACGTACATTAAATGTAGCATGGTATAGGAATCAGTCAAGAAATCTTAATGCATCTCTTGCAATTCCTTACAAGTTAAATGATGTATGGGAAAATATGTATCCTGATTTTATTTTCTTTCAGAAGACTGGCGATGGAAAAATTATTCGTTCGATTGTAGACCCTCATGGTGATTGGTTAGGAGATAGCGTTGCAAAGCTGAAAGGTTATGTGATGTATTTGAAAGACCATCCTGATATGTTTGGTTCTGTACTTGCTGTTGCAGATGAAAAAGGCGGTGTTTATCGTTATCTTGATTTGATGACAAAACAGGTGCAGGATGAGATTGAAAACTTTACTGGAAGCTCTGCAAAGGAATTATTTATGGGTGCACTGGGCAGAAATTATACGGTTGTATCTGATAAATAAATCTGTTATATTTACATTGAACAATTAAATAAAAAAGTTCACGAGAGAATGTCCGATATGAAAAAATATCTACGCAGTACGGTGTAGAAAACCGAATTGTTTACGGACGCACAGCTTCTGGCAGAAGCGTATTCTGAAATAAAAATACGTGAGAGACGTAGCGGTGAACAGATGATGGAAACTTATTGTTTCTTGATTCTGTTCACCGTTTTTTATTACAAATTTTTGATAGAAAGTAGAGGTTACAGTATATGAGTAATTTAAAAAATGTTCGAGCAGAACTTGAAAAAATGAGAAAAGAAATGGCTGCGAAAGAAGCAGAATTAAGACGTGAAGAAGCACGTCCAGTTATTGAACTTGTCAATAACGAATTGATGAACAGCGAAGATGTTCTTGAAAAATTTGCTGGGTACAGCAAAGACGAAGCACGTGTGATTGCAAAGCATATTGTAATGAACATGGATAGAATCATCCATGAATCACAGGATGAAATCACAGCGTTACGTGAGAAGAAAAAAGAACGTGCTGAACGTAGAAAAGCCATGCAAATCGAGAAGCGTAATAAGGAGATTGATGAACAATTTCCAGATGATGGTTACGAAGATGATGGCATGTACGGAGTGAGTCAGTTCGATGAAGAAGACCCATATGAGAGTGGTGCAATTAATCGTGATGGGTATGAACAATAAGAGTGAGCGAAGCGAACGAAGCAGGAAGGAGTCAAGGGGAAACGAAGTTTCCCTTGCAAGCAAGTGAGCAGAGCGAGCGGTAGGGTTTTCGGACTTGTCCGACAAACCCTATGCTTGCATAAGTAACGAAATTAGCAACGACACCCAGAACAAAGTAAATGGGGGACAAAGCCTATGGGTATTTGGACAAAGCCTGTGGGGGACAAAGCCTATGGGTGTCGTGAACAAAGTGTATGGGGGACAAACACTATGCGATTTGTGAACAGTTGCGTAATAAAAATACAGAACAGCATGAGACAAAGCCGAATCCGGCTTTGGTGAAATGATGTGGAAGATGATGCGAAAAAGGAGTGAGTGATATACATGGGTATAAATTTTAATTTAGACGGCACTACGGACGCATGGGCTGAACATAAGCGAAAACAGATGGAAGCAGCTAAGAAAGCAGATATGGAAAAGAAAAAAGAAGAAGAATCATCGTACAATGAGGATATTTGGAATACTAAGAAACAAAAGCCTGTTCAATCGTTGATACCATCTCCAGATTTTCAGCCAACTGAACAAGTACAGCAACATGCAAAGTCAGTACAAAAAACAGTAACACAACAGAAGCCAGTGACGATACTTGTTAAGAAAACACCTGTACAACCAGTGCAGAAAAGTGTGGCACAACAGTCAGTACAGAAGACAACACAGGCAGTGACACAACCTAAACCACAGGTGCAACCAACTGCGAAACCAGAGCCGAAGCAGACTGTAAAACCTGCTGAACCTGTACAGAGTGTTGATGATAATACAGAAGAAGACGAAGCTATAAAACTTGTAAAAATTTCTGCACGAATCAATGAGAAGGTTGATGAAGTCATGAAGGACATGGCACAGGAATTTGGTGTACCATTTTCGCAGGTAGTAAGACTTGCGATTGATGGACATTTGGAAAAATATCTGGGAACAGTAAGATACATTGATGGTGACCAAGGTGAGAACATTCAGCGTACAATGGCAATCATTGCAAATGAATTACAGGGTATCAGGAATGAGTTAAATAAGATTGGTGTCAATGTAAATCAGGTTGCAAAGTGGAACAACCTTGAGCGTCAAATCGAAAGATTGAACGCTGAATATAAGACAGCAACACCTGTACGTAAGAAAGAAATTCAGGAAAGACTTATGTATTTAACAAGAGTACAGAAAAGTGTGAACTGGAATTATTTTAGTCTGTTCGCTGTTGAAAAATATCTGGACAGATTCGATGCAGTTGCTGAGAGAGTAGGTGAACAACTATGGCATACACAAGAGTAACAAGAACGTGCAATGGTCGTGGTGCTCTTGAATATGCTTATGGAAAAGATAAGGGACACAATGGAAATCAGAATCGTAACGAGATGATTTCCTGTGTGAACTTGTTGCCGGGTGTTGATGTAGCAACACAGATGGAAAAGCATTGGAACAAAGCACGAAGCAATCATAAAACACAGGTAATAAGAATCGTGCAATCTTTCAGTATCAATGAACTGAATCCAGATGACACAGCAGACATTTTGACTGCGAACATGATTGGACAAGAGTATGCACAGCGACATTACAAAGGTCGTCAATGTGTTGTGTTCACACAGACAGATGGTAAGTCTGGACTGGTGCACAATCATATCATTGTAAGTGATACAGACATGGAAACAAGCAAGGGGTGCGATAGACAACAGTATTATCAACCGACACTGATGCAGTGGACAGATGAGCTTGTACGAGAGCATGGTATTGAGTTGGATGAGGGTACTGCAAAGACAAAAGACAAGAGTACACAGACGGAACGTGCAAAGCGTAATAAAGGTGAATATGTATGGAAAGATGATTTGAAAATGAGAATCATGGCAGCCATGAACGAAAGTGAAAACGAAGATGAATGGCTGAAGAATCTTCCGGGATTTGGTGTGAACATTGAAGTTCACGACAGTAAGAAACGTGGCAGATACTATACATATGAATTGATGGACACAAGCGGATTTGCTGACGGTAAAAAGATTCCGCAGAATCTGAAAAGTCGTTCGTACAAGATGGGTACCATGTACGATGCCGAAGGTGTACAGTCGTTCTTTAAAGAGAAGGAACAGCAGAAAGAACTGGAACATAAGTTGCATGGAAATCGCAACAGCGATAATGAACATGTGACAGGGAATGAGGATGAACATGTAGTTGCTGGTGTGGTACAGGATGATGTACCAGTGGTTCCGAAACATCGTGTATTAGATGATGAGGAAGAAGAAAAGAAGAAACAACAGCTTCAACAACGTAGAAGAACAGGTTCGGTACAGATTGTTGTACCTGATGGTCCTGTACCTCATTGGGAGCCTAATAAGGTTGTAAATGTTGATACGAGAGCTGTTGATAATGTGGATGAACGAGATAACATCGAAGTTCCGGCTGGTGCAATTATTGGAAAGCAAGAAGATAAGAAACAGGAGATTCTTGCAATGCGATTACAGCAGAAGATTGAAAGAGACAGAAGACGTAGACGTGTTCAGGAAGGTGTTACACAAGTTCATAATGATACGAAGCATATTAAAGGCTTGTCTGCTGATACAATCATGGAACGTATTAGAGATGTTCAGCAGCAGGATGAAAAAGATGATAGAAGTTTGTAGGAAAGGGTAAGTGTGAAAAACTACGAATATGAAATTGGCATCTGATTTTTCAGGTGCCTATTTTATTGTATTACGTGTAAAAATAGAGCGTACCCTATTTTAAATTTATTTGGATGGGTTGTATTATTGGATAATATGTGTAAAAATAGAGTTATAATCGAATTTATTTACAAATAGTAATATAAATACTCTCTATTTTTACACAAAAGGAGATTTTAAGATGAAAATTGCATATGTACGTGTCAGTTCGGCTGACCAGAACGAAGCCAGACAGGTCGAAGCATTGAAAGAATATGATATTGAAAAGTGGTTTGTTGAAAAAGTATCTGGAAAAGATATGAACAGACCAGAGCTGCAACGATTATTAGAGTTTGCTCGTGAAGGTGATACAGTGTATGTCAAAGATTTCAGCAGGCTTGCACGTAGTACAAAGGATTTGCTGGAACTGGTTGAGAGATTCAAAGAGAAGAATATACATCTTGTATCATTGAAAGAGAATCTTGATACATCGACTGCCACAGGAAAATTGATGCTCACAATGATTGCTGCAATCAATGAGTTTGAGCGTGAGAACATTCTGGAAAGACAGCGTGAGGGTATCGCTCTTGCAAAGCAGAGAGGAGCATACAAAGGTCGTAAGGCTGTACAGGTGAAAGACTTCGGCAAATATTATGATAGATATTTGCGTAGAGAATACACAAAAAAAGAGCTGGCTGAGGAATTAAATATTTCAAGACCAACTCTTGACAGGCTTATTAAAGAGTATCAGAAGTCGGAAAAGTAAAATATAGCGTTTTATGCACTGTATGAGCACGTGAAGGAGTGTGAAATGTATTTTCCGTAAGATTGTGCGTTTTTATATAAAACGTGCGTGGTGAGGTCATACGGTGTCAAATATGATGTATTATAAAAAGTGGGTGTTAAGCTCACTTTTTTAATATACTTGGCAATCATGTAGATAAATGTTGAAAGAAATATATCAATGATATATAATGGAAGCACGATTAAGATTGAAAATCAAGAAAGCGGGTAGGAACATGGCAAGGAAAAAGATGAATTGTTATATATACACACGTGTTTCCACAGAAGTTCAGGTCGATGGATACAGTCTGGAAGCTCAGAAAGAGCGATTGAGACGAGAAGCGGCTCACAGAGGTATGCAGGTAGTCGGTGAATACAGTGACGAGGGACGAAGCGGTAAGAATATTACAGGTCGTCCAGAGTTCAAAAAGATGTTACAAGACATCAAGAGTAGTAAGGATGATGTTGAGTATGTGCTTGTATTCAAATTGTCGAGATTTGGACGTAATGCGGCTGATACGCTTAATTCATTGCAATACATGGAAGATTACGGAGTAAATCTTTTATGCGTAGAAGATGGCATTGATAGTGCAGGAGCATCAGGAAAACTGATAATCAGTGTATTGGCATCTGTTGCAGAGATAGAGCGTTCCAACATACAGGAGCAGACGATGGCAGGAAGGCAGCAAAAAGCACGTGACGGTTTATGGAACGGTGGTTTTGCACCCTACGGCTATAAATTGGTGCCTGTGGACGGTCAGAAGTCAAAGATGCTTGTTATCAATGACGCAGAAGCAGAGCTGATAAAATTGATATACAAGAAGTATTTAGGCGGTATGGGTGTTGGAGCTGTGGCAAAATGGCTCAATGAGAACGGATATACAAAGACTGTACGTCAGAACGGTACAGTGCCACTGATAAGTGCTCATTTTGTAAAAGGCGTTCTGGATAATCCTGTGTACGCTGGAAAGATTGCGTATGGACGCAGGAAGACGGAGAAAATCGAAGGTACAAGGAATGAGTTCCATGTGGTGAAACAGGATAAAGATGATTACAAGCTGTATGATGGTCAGCACGAAGCTATCATTGACGAAGACACATGGTACAGGGTACAGGTGAAACGTGCAAAGAACGCTTTCAAGCGTGAGAAGACACATAGTCTGATGCACGAACATATATTATCTGGATTGCTGAGATGTCCTGTCTGTGGTGCACCGATGTACGGTGTAGTGAATCGCAAGAAAAAGAAGGGTTCTGATGAATTTTACACAGATATGTGGTATTACATCTGCAAGAACAGAAAAATGGTATCAGGGCACTTATGCGACTACAAGAAGCATATCAGACAGGATGAAGTGAATACAGAAATCATGCAGATATTGAAATTCACGATAGACAATTCAGAACTCAAAGATATGTTTGAAGAAAAGATGGGTTCTCGCAGCAATATGGATGATTTGCAGGCAGAGAAGGAGCGTATTGAGAAAGAGCGTGAGAAGCTGTTTGCAAAGAAGGAAAAGCAGTTACGCAGAATCAATGACCTTGATATTGATGATGATTTATATGATGACCTGATGAAGTCATACAGGGCACATTTATCAGAAATCAATGAGCAGATAGCAAATACAGATAATTTGCTGTATAACGTTGAGATGAAGATTGACAATGCACAAGGTGTAAATCTATCAGCAGAGGTATATAAACGTATTGCAGAGGAGTTTATACAGAATATTGACAGTCTGACGGATGAACAGAAAAAGATTCTTGCAAAGATGATGATTGAGAAAATCGAGATATTTACAGAGAAGCAGGAAGACGGCAGATGGGTCAAGTCTGTACAGTTCAAGATTCCTATGAAGATAGGTGATGAAATCGTTGATACGCTTGAAATAGAGCCATTAGAATCATATCAGCAGGGCGATGATGATTCCCTATCCAATGAAGAACACGTTGAGAGTGTGTGCCTTCTGTCAAGAAAAGCCCAATAAATCAAAGGATTTCGCCATTTTGGGAATAAAATAGATGTGTGTTTCTGTTTCCGTAGAGTGATGATATAACCGGATGTTTACCCTAGGGGATAGGCTTTGTGAAATGGGAGATATACATTTTTGGCGAAAGGATACTTTTTCGCAAAAGTTTGTGCATTATAAAGAGTGATACAAGACGAAGGAGAGATTTCTATGTATGAAAAACAGTTTCTAAAGACGATGATAGAAACGATAAAGTATGATGATGAAATTCCGAACAAAGATGAGCTGTTAGGAATTCTGCGATATTCAGTAATCACTTTTAGGAAGACAGGGGCATATACCCGTGTTACAGATCAAAGACAAGAATTTCTTGATTTACGAGTTCCTATTCCGATGTTGAAAAAGGCAAAGGAATACAAAGATATTTTCTTTGATTTAGCAAATGATATATATGTTCCAAGCACTGACTATGATTTATACGGATTGAGTATTAAACCAAAACTGATAGAATTGGAAGAAGAAAATGCTACAGAGCATGATGTTGTTTTTGATGAAATTAAGGGAACGATTATACAAGGTATAAGGAATGCAAAATACACAATTTGGGTGGCAGTTGCTTGGTTCACAGACAAGGATATTTTTGAAGAGCTACTCGCAAAGAAAAAACAAGGTGTGAGTATTCGTATAATCACATCAGACGAAAAAAGTAATCTATATTTGATGAACGAGTTAGAAACTAACTTTGAAGTAATAAAGGTCCCGCTAAAGGGAGCATATTTATCTAATCGCTTACATGATAAATTTTGTATTATTGATTTTGAGTTTGTAATGCATGGTTCATATAATTGGAGCAAAGCAGCTCAATATAACGATGAAACTTTGGCAACGGCATTGGACAGAGATTTTGTAAAGAAATTTGCTGATGAATTTATGAAATTATATACTGGAAACAGCGATGCTGAGTTTGATTGGTAGAATGCTAATGGGGATAAAACCATTACCCCACTTTGAAAAACCATTGCATACTTTCGCTATGCAGTATAAAATCAAAGTTCAGGGGAATATTGAAACCGTTTGTCTGCTTTCAAAGAAACCTTGATTTTCTGCGGTTTGTGGGATATTAAGGAGCGAAAATGGACGTGTGTTTTGTAGCCTTATGAATGAACCATTTGAATATCGTAGCAGAGGGGTGTTTTGAGACTCTGCTGAATAATAGGCTTTTGCTAAAAGGTATCACTTTTGCGAAAATGTATGATATCTCCCAGCAGGAGCCTTTTTGTATAAAGATCTTGAGTTTCCGCTAAATGCATTCTGAAAATGAATCATTTTTATAAAAGGGCCAATTTACCTGATTTTTAAAATCTATAGATGACGATAGTAAAATCAACGGCACTTTAATAAGCCCCATCGAAACCGGGCTTTTATAAATTGATTCTTTTTCTATATTAAACGACTAGCTTAAAACAAAGCTGCCGGTATTTGGGACGTTTCGTTCGAAACCAGAGCCGGACGCCCTCTTTTGCATATGAGAGTATACCGGAGATGCCTTTGGCTAGTCGGTAATAACAGAAGAAAACCTTTTCCTTTACAGGGTTTGCTGTTTTTATAATTGCTATCTTGAGTGCATTTGATTCGGGTTCCATGGATACCATTGCCAGAAAAGCCATGCACACGGTAATATAAAAATTAAGTGCATTGATTGCGTGAAGTTTCCGTACGCGGAAGTTTTCAAACTGGAACATCTGCTTTTTGCATCGGAAGTATTCCTCAATCTTCCATCGGGAAAAATATATCCGGGACACCCGGAGCACATCTTCCTTTGATTTGATCTCCTTATTGGTGGCAAGCATCATCGGATGTTCCGTAATGCCATAAACGAGGACCAGATAAATGTCCTTTCTGGATGCAGTGATCTGCACTCTAACATGTGATAGATAAGCTTCATGCTCTTTTCCCCTGTAGAAAACACTGGTCTTGATCTTGCCTTTTCTGCGGTCGCGCAATTCTGTGGCAGGAGTCCATTTGTTGTGGTATAAAAGTTTTCTTTTAGAGGTAAGGCGGATGACGTAATCCTGTTCCAAATCATCAAGTTTCAGGAACATCTTGTTGTCATCATAACCGCGATCCATGCAAAAAGTCGCCCTTTTAAAAAGTGCGGCACCTTGTTCCATGGCCTCAAAGGTGATCACATTAGCAGATTTGTAACCCTTTTCAGCGGATGAGTGTATTTTTGAAAAAATACTGACAGGATGATTGCTGGTAGTAAGGACACAAGCTTCTGTAACATGATACCCCTTTTTGTACACATTTTTAGTGGATGTGCTTTCAGAGCCGTCCCTATAATGGTCTCATAAATTAAGACACTGAACGCGACATTTCTTAATGAATCTGATATACTATAACCAACAAATGAAAGAAGGTACTTATTATGTCCAGATCAAGAAGAAATTTCAGTGCT
>OGXI01002299.1_pt1 | contig 14553 bp, 11 predicted proteins | sample 1576221 | NCBI WGS metagenome assembly OGXI01 (sample SAMEA3541523, study PRJEB24748) | human gut metagenome | biome: human gut; feature: human-associated habitat; material: faeces | place: China | collected 2012
GGTCAGTTGCTCTTCATATAGCGTGTTACCGATCGTATATTTGAGGCTGATCTTTTTGGCGGTTGTGTTGTAGGTACTTTCTCCTGAGTCAATGATTGCCGGTCCGTTTTCAGCATCCCATGCTTTGATAGAAACTTTCTTTACATCATTAGTGCCTTCCACTATCTGATCCGTGATGGTCAGTTCTATTGTACCCGTTTGGATATCAGCCTTCTCGTCGCTCTCGTTGTTCATGGCATAGAATAGTCTGACAGTGTTGACTCCGGTAGGCTTAATCGTTTTAGGCTTCTGAATCGTCTTCGGAGTTTCTCCTTCTAAGGTGGTATGGCCACTCATCTGGTAACTGCCCGAATAGTCATTCTTTAATTTTAATAGAACCAGCATTTTATATCCGGATGTACTTACCGGATATCCTGTTGTACTTTCTATTTCGACGGGGATGACATATGACTGGTCAATTTTCAGACTTGCTGTTTTTATCAACACAGGAACTTCGGTGGAAATACCTTCAGCGTGCTTGATTACCGTATTCTCCAAAGAAGGAATGGAATATAAATCAGTATCCAATGATTTATAATATTTGTCCTCATTCAGAACGGTCCAGTATTTTTTATTGTAAATATCTACCAACTCTTCGTTGATCTTCATCTTTACGTTCACATCTCGGTCTAATGCTAATGTACCGGAACTGCTGACCGTGAAATAAGTTTTCACTTCTTCGTTACTGTAGCTTACTTCTGTGGTCCATACTCGGTTGTAAGCACCGATCAGGTAGATTTCTTTCTGATATTGTTCTTTTTCAAGCAGGTCTTTTTCACAAGAAGTGATGGAGAGCGTTAACAAAGAACAGACCACTATTTTGTATATTGATCTCATTATATGTTCAATTTTATATGATTAATAATCAGTTATATGATGGAAAGGGGAAAGTTACCAATCTCCGAATCCGTCCCATCCTGGATTTTGTTTCAGTTTGGCATTTTTATCCGCAATCTGGTGGACGCCGTGAACTGGGCGCAGACCCTCAAGGGCCGCGACACGATTGCCAAGGACGTGGAGAAGGGCAAAAAGGCCTTCGTCGGTCCCGAGCTGCGCGGCAAGACGCTGGGCGTCATCGGGTTGGGGGCCATCGGTGCGCGCGTGGCCAACGCCGCCGTCGCGCTGGGCATGGAGGTTTTGGGCTATGACCCGTATATTTCTATCGATGCTGCGTGGAGCCTGTCCCGCAGTGTGCAGCACTGTGTCACGCTGGGCGATATGCTGCCCCGCTGCGACTACCTGACCATCCATGTCCCCTACCTGCCTACGACCCGCCACACCATCAACGCCCAGACGCTGGCGATGTGCAAGGACGGCGTGCGCGTGCTGAACTTTGCCCGCGGTGAGCTGGTGGACAACGCCGCACTGCTCGACGCACTGAACAGCGGCAAGGTCGCGCAGTATTTCTGCGACTTCCCCACCGAGGAGCTGCTGGGCGTCAAGGGCGTCTGCTGCACGCCGCATCTGGGTGCCAGCACGCCGGAAAGCGAGACGAACTGCGCCGTGATGGCCGCCGCCGAACTGAGCGACTACCTGAAAAACGGCAACATATCCCACAGCGTCAACCTGCCGGATGTCAGCCAGCCGCGTGTGGGAGGCCGCCGCATCTGCATCATCCACAAGAACGCCCCGGGCGCGATCTCGGCCATCACGAGCATTTTGACCGAAGCACACCTGAACATTGAAAACATGGTGAACAAGGGCAAAAAGGATGTCGCTTATACCCTGCTGGACGTGACGGGCAATGTCACCGATGACCTCGCCGTCAAGCTGGGTGCGATTGAGCCCGCCATCCGCGTGCGCGTGCTGTAAAAGCATCGACTTTGCGAAATCTCCCCTGCCGAACCAATCAGCAGGGGCTTTTTTGTGGATGATAACCATGAAATAGAATGAATCGCTCGCGGAGACGCGGGCGGTTTTTGTTCTCTTTGCCCAAAAACCAAACAAAACGGAACAATCGCCCGAATACGGCTTTTTTTGCGGTGGGTTTTATGGTAGAATCAATGAGAACTCAAAAAATGCAGGGGGAGGGCCGCAGCATGACAAACGCGCCGAAAACCGTATTAGCCATCCATGACCTGCCGGGCTTTGGCCGGGCGGCGCTGTCGGTCATCGTGCCGGTGCTCTCGACGCTGGGCGTGCAGACCGTGGCACTGCCTACGGCGGTGCTGTCCACCCACACGGGGGGCTTAGGCACCCCGGCTAAGCTGGCCAACCCCGGCTACGGTCCCGCGGCACTGGAACATTATCATCGGCTGGGCGTGAAATTTGACTGCATCTACTCGGGCTATCTGGCGGACGCCGCGCAGGCAAAGCTCGTCGAGCAGGCGTTTGAGCTGTGGCCCCGCGCGTTCAAGGTCGTGGACCCGGTGCTGGGTGACGGAGGGCGGCTGTACAGCGGCCTGGGGGCCGACATGGTGCCCGCCATGTATAGTTTGTGCAGCAAGGCGGATCTGATCGTCCCCAATGTGACCGAGGCCGCGCTGCTGCTGGGCGACCCGCTGCCCGGTGTGGGCAGTGCCGAGCAGGCCGCCGCACAGGCGGCCCGGCTGACCCGTGTGGCGCCGCAGGTCGTTGTGACCGGCGTGACGGGCATCGGCGGCGGACGCTACATAGGCTGTGTGGGCGCGGCCCGCGGCGGCGAGGGCTATGCCGTAAAAACGCCGCTGCAGCCGCGGATGTTCCACGGCACGGGCGATATTTTTGCCGCCGTGCTCGTCGGGCGCATTTTGCGGGGCAACGTCCCCCAGGCTGCCGTACAGGCAGCTGCCGCCTTCGTAGCCGAGTGCATCAGGCAGACGCCCGAGGGAGCCGACGAGCGGCTGGGTGTCTGGTTGGAGAACGCCCTGCCGAAACTGCGGCAAGAGTAAGACCATGAGACTGCCGCGAGACAAGGATGTCCTTGAAAATGCCCGAGCGCTGCGAAAAAGCATGACGCGGGAGGAACGCCATCTGTGGTATGATTTTCTGCGCGGATATTCGCCGCGCTTTGTACGGCAGAAAGTTGTAGAACGTTATATTCTGGATTTTTATTGCGATGCGGCAGGTCTGGCGATAGAGCTGGACGGCAGCCAGCATTATGAAGCGGCGGGACAGCTGCACGATGCACAGCGCACGGAATATCTGGAAGGCTTCGGAATCAGAGTGCTACGGTTTTCCAATCTGGATGTGATGCAGCATTTTGAGGGCGTATGCCGTGTGATTGATAACGCCGTGAAAAGCCTCCCCTAGAGGGGAGGTGGCCGAAGGCCGGAGGGGTGGCCGGGAGCCGACCCATGAACGGCGTGCCGCCCGGCCCCTCACCCGACGCTGCGGCGCCACCCTCCCCCAAGGGAGGGCTAAAGTTATAGAACGAGGACTTGTAAATTTATGCCAACCTTAAACATTGTACTGGTCGAGCCGCAGATCCCGCAGAACTCCGGCAATATCGCGCGGACCTGCGCGGTGACGGGAGCGCGGCTGCATATAGTCGGCCCGATGGGCTTTACCATCGACGACAAAAAATTAAAGCGCGCCGGGCTTGACTATTGGCACCAGCTTGATATAACATATTATCAAGATCAGGCGGACTTTTTTGCCAAAAACAGTGGTCCGTTTTTCTACTTCACGTCCAAGGGCCCGCGCCGCCATGTGGATGTGACCTACCCCGACGGCGCGTATCTCGTCTTTGGGCGCGAGGATGCCGGCCTGCCCGAGGAGCTGCTGGCCGCGCATGAGGCCGACTGCGTGCGTATGCCGATGCGCAGGGGCGAGCGCTGCCTGAACCTGTCCAACGCGGTGGCAGTGGGCGTGTACGAAGCATTGCGTCAATGGGATTTTGCCGGTTTGGAGACCCACGGGCAGTTGACCCGATACGAATGGAGTGAGGATGTAAAATGAGCAAGATAGGTTTTCTGACAGATTCCTGTTCCGACATTCCGCAGGAGCTTGCGGATAAGTACGGCATCGAGGTCGTGGGCTTCCCCATCAACCTTGACGGTGTGGAGTACATGGAGCGCAAGGACTTTACCAACGACCAGTTTTACCAGATGATGCGCGACGCCCAGGGCGTGCCCACCACCGCCGCCATCACCCAGCTGCAGTTCTGCGATATTTACGCCCGTTATGCGGACGAGGGCTACACCGACCTGGTGTACCTGAGCATCAACGCGGGCGGCTCCAGCACCTACAACAACGCCGTCAAGGCTATGGAGCTGTTGGAGGAGGAGCGCCCCGGCTACACGATGAAGATTCAGGTCATCGACAGCCACACCTACTCGATGCCCTACGGCTGGTATTTCTGTGAGTGCGCCCGCAAGGTGCGCAACGGCGGTGAGCTGGCCTCCTGCGTGGCCGAGCTGAAGCAGAAGCTGGACTGCGTTGAGATCTGTCTGGCCGCCTACAGCCTGAAGCAGATGAAGAAGTCGGGCCGCGTCAGCGCCGCCGCCGCTGTGGTCGGTGACCTGCTGGGCATCCGCCCCATCATCAGCCTGAATGCGGGCGTCTCCAAGGTCGAGAGCAAGGTCCGCGGCGACGCCGCCGTGCCCGCCGCCATGATCAAATGGGTGGAGAGCCGCGTCGATTCGATGAAGGACACGCCCTACATGGTGGCCTACACGTCCAGCACCGCCAAGCGTGACGAGCTGGTCAAGCTTTGCAAAAAGGCGTTTGGCCATGCACCGCTGATCGTGTTCCAGCTCGGCGGCGTTGTCAGTGCCAACACCGGCCCCGACGGCATCGCCATCGTCTACGAGGGCAAGCCCCGCAATCTCGAGGCTTATGCGCCGGAGCTGCCGTAATATTTTTCGGCAGCATAGGTAAGGTCTTGCACTTTGCCTGACAATGTAGTATAATACAGACAGTTCTTATACCATACCAAGAACTATTATGGTTGCTATGATAAGGTCATAGGACCGTAAAGCTCTGACGCCCTGCTATTTGGCAGGGCGTCATCTTTTTTGCCTAAATTTCGTTTAAATTGTCAGTTGCCCAATAATGCCATAATGCGCTATGATAGTAGAAAAGTGAAAGGATGTGCAAAAAAATGAAGCATCCCTATGGAATTGGTCTGGATATTGGCATTGCGTCCGTCGGCTGGGCGGTGGTGGCACTGAATGAAAACGCGGAGCCCTATGGTCTGATCCGATGTGGCTCACGCATATTTGATAAGGCCGAAGAACCCCAAACAGGCGACAGCCTTGCTGCCCCGCGCCGTAAGGCCCGCAGCGCCCGCCGCAGGCTGCGCCGCCGCAGCCTGCGCAAGGCGGATCTGTACGAGCTGATGGAGAAAAACGGTCTGCCCGGTAAGGCGGAAATAGAGCAGGCTGTGCAAGCGGGACATCTGCCGGATGTCTATGCGCTGCGTGTTCAGGCGTTGGATGGCCCGGTGACAGCACTGGATTTTGCCCGTATACTGCTGCACCTGATGCAGCGCAGGGGCTTTCGCAGTAACCGCAAGGCAGACGATGCACAAAAAGACGGTAAGCTGCTGCAGGCAATTGACGCGAACACCCGACGTATGGAGGCAAACCGGTACCGTACTGTCGGTGAGATGATGTACCGCGACCCTGTGTTTGCAGAGCACAAGCGCAACAAAGCGGAAAATTATCTTTCCACCGTCAAGCGCGACCAAATCATAGACGAGGCCAGACTGGTTTTTGCAGCACAGCGTCAATACGGTGCGACATGGGCTTCGCCGGAGATGGAGGCAGAGTACCTTTGTATTCTGACACGCCAGCGCTCCTTTGCGGAAGGTCCGGGCAAAGGCAGCCCGTATAGCGGCAGCAACAGGGTCGGTACCTGCACGCTGGAGGGAAAGAGCGAGCAGCGGGCAGCCAAGGCGGCCTTCTCGTTTGAATATTTTACGCTGCTGCAAAAAATCAATCATATCCGCATTGCGGAAAACGGAACCAGCCGCACGCTGACACCGGCAGAGCGACAGGTACTGCTTTCTGTGTGCTGCCAGACGGACAAGCTGGATTTTGCCCGGGTCCGCAAGGCGTTAGCACTGCCGGAAGAAGCACTGTTCAACATGGTGCGGTATCGCGGGGAGCAGACGGCAGAAGCCTGCGAAAAGAAAGAAAAAATAACGGCATTCCCCTGCTACCACAAGATGCGTAAGGCACTGAATACCCTGCGGAAGGATCATATCCGCAATATCAGCCGCGAGCAGCTGGATGCCGCCGGAGCTGCGCTGACAAACCCGGAAAACGAGGATAAGCTGCGGGAGGCATTGAAACAGGCGGAGTTTGAACCGCTGGAAATAGAAGCACTGCTGACGCTGCCCAGCTTTGCGGGATATGGACACATTTCGGTCAAGGCGTGCCGCAAGCTGATCCCCTATCTGGAACAGGGCATGAACTATAACGATGCCTGCCAGGCAGCCGGATATGATTTTCAGGGAAGTCAAAACGGCGAAAAAGCGCAGTTCCTGCCGGCCTCAACGGAGGAAATGGAGGATATTACAAGCCCGGTGGTGCGCCGTGCAGTGGCACAGACGATCAAGGTCGTCAATGCAATCATCCGCGAGCAGGGCGAAAGTCCGGTCAGTATCCATCTGGAGCTGGCAAGAGAGATGAATAAGAACTTCCAGCAGCGCAGCGAGTTGGACAAGGCGATGCGGGATAACAGTGCGGAAAATGAACGCCTGATGAAAGAGCTGAATGAGCTTTTTCCGGGACGCACCGTTACCGGGCAGGACCTTGTAAAATATCGTCTGTGGAAAGAGCAGGACGGGCGCTGTGCGTATTCGATACAGCCGTTGGAGTTGGACAAGGTTATTACAGTCTCCGGCTATGCCGAGGTAGACCATATCGTCCCTTATAGCATAAGCTTTGATGACCGCCGTACAAATAAGGTGCTGGTGCTGAAATCGGAGAACCGTCAGAAGGGAAACCGTCTGCCGCTGCAATACCTGCAGGGAAAACGACGGGACGACTTTATTGTGTACACCAAAGCAAACGTAAAAAATTTCCGCAAGCGCCAGAACCTATTGAAGGAAAGGCTGAGCGAGGAGGACGGCAAGGGCTATATCCAGCGCAACCTGCAGGATACGCAGTATATTGCGGCTTTTATGCTGAACTATATCCGCAATCATCTTGCGTTTGCAGACTGTTCCGGGGCAGGCAAACGGCGGGTCGTTGCGGTAAATGGCGCCGTTACGGCGTTTTTGCGCAAGCGCTGGGGCCTTGGCAAGGTGCGTGCCGACGGCGATCTGCACCATGCAGCGGACGCGGCGGTGATTGCCTGTACGACACAGGGGATGATAAAGCGGGTATCTGACTTTTGCAAGCGTGCAGAGACGACGGCGGTGCGTAATGAGCACTTCCCTGAACCTTGGCCGCACTTCCGTGATGAGCTGACGCAGCGATTGTCAGCATGCCCGCAGGAAGACCTGATGAAGATTAACCCGGTCTATTATGCGACGGTGGATATTTCGTCTATTCAGCCTGTGTTTGTATCGCGGATGCCGCGCCATAAGGTGACAGGTGCGGCACACGAAGAGACGATTCGAAGCCAAGTGAACGAAAAATATACAGCAGTGCGAAAATCAATTACAGAATTGTCACTGGATAAGGATGGAAAAATCAAAGACTATTTTAAACCAAGCAGCGATACGCTTTTGTACGAAGCACTGAAGAAGCGTCTGACAGAATTTGGCGGAAACGCAAAGAAAGCCTTTGCGGAACCGTTTTATAAGCCACGTGCGGACGGAACCCCCGGCGCACAGGTGCGCAAAGTGAAGGTTGTCGCAAAAATGAGCAACACAATTCCTGTCCGCAGCGGCGGAGGCGTTGCAAAAGGCGGCGACATGATCCGTATAGATGTGTATTATGTCCCCGGTGATGGTTATTATTGGGTGCCGATTTATGTGGCGGACACGGTGAAAGAAACCTTACCGAATAAGGCGGTTGTGCGAGACAAAACAATGGAAGAGTGGAAAGAAATGAAAGAAGATGACTTCCTGTTCTCACTTTATAGCAATGACCTTATTTTAGTGGAAAGAGATAAACCAATCTGCTTTTCACTTATGCATGAAGATAGCACACTTCCGAAAAAGTATGAGACGAAGAAGGAACTGGTTTATTACAAAGGCGGAGATATATCAAACGGAGGAATTAGGATAGAAACCCATGAAGGGGCATACTTCCTTAAAAGTTTGACGTTTGGCATAGTACAAAAAGTTCAGAAATATCAGGTCGATGTCCTTGGCAATTATACCCCTGTGAAAAAAGAAAAACGGCAAACCTTCCCTGCCCAACGGAGGTGAATTATGTCCTACCGCTGCCTGATGATCGTGAACCCTGCGCGCATCCGCTGCAAAAATGAGCAGCTGTTGATTGAAACGGAAGAAGTTCACTCTGTGCCCATCGAGGACATCAGTGCCATTGTACTGGAAAGCCGCCAAAGCACGATCACAACAGCGGCTATGGCGGCGCTGGCACAAAACGGTGTGGTGACTTTCTGGTGCGATGAAACACATCTGCCGTGCGGCATCTCGCTGCCGTTTGCACAGCACAGCCGTCAGCTGGGAGTACTGCGCTGGCAGATGGAATTGACCCTGCCGGCAAAAAAGCGGATGTGGCAGCAGGTAGTGACAGCAAAAATTCAAAACCAAGCGGAGTGCCTTGCACTTTGCGGCAAAACACAGGAGGCGGCGTTTCTATTCGGGCGTGCCAAGGCTGTGACGAGCGGCGACAAAGATAACGTAGAGGCAAGCGCCGCAGCGTACTACTTCCCGGCTTTATTTGGTGAGGGCTACACCCGCCGCAATGAAGATACGCGAAATGCAGCACTGAATTATGCCTACGCGATTTTGCGGGGCTATATGGCGCGCTGCCTGACGGTGTATGGTTTTCAGCCATGCCTGGGGCTGCACCATGACAGCGAGCTGAACCAGTTTAATCTGGCGGATGACCTGATGGAGCCGTTCCGGCCCGTAGCGGATTTGTACGTGGCAGCAAATGTGGCCGAGGATGCAGCATTGACACCCATACTGAAGGGAAAGCTTGTAAACCTGTTGAATGCGGATATTCTTTCCGGCGGGCAGCACCACAGCGTTGCCTATGCAATGGAACGCCTGGTGCAAGGTCTGCGTGGACAAGCCCTGCTGTTACCCAAATTGCTTGAATACAAGCAGCATAGCTATGAGTAAATTTATGCGGATGATTGTCTTTTTTGACCTGCCTGTGCAGACAAAGACTGAAAGGCGGCATGCGACGGCGTTCCGGAATTTTTTGCTGAAGGACGGATACCACATGCTGCAATTCTCTGTGTACGCGAGGGTGTGCAACGGCAACGACGCCGTGAAGAAACACGAAAGCCGTTTGAGGGCATCCTTGCCGCCAAACGGCTCCATTCGCCTGCTTGTCGTTACAGAAAAGCAGTACCAGTCTATTCAGATTCTTCTGGGAAATTATCAGCCGGAAGAAGCCCCTTTTGTATGTGAACAGTTGAGTTTTTTCTAAAACAAAAAGCGCATCGGACCGCAATCCGATGCGCTTTTTGCATAGCCTAATTATACCATACCAAGAGCTATTAGGGAACTATGACTTGAAACTTACAGTTTCCATATCTTTTAAAATTATACCATACCAAGAGCTATTAGGGAACTATGACACCCAAACCAAGGGCAGGACAGGCACACGGATTATACCATACCAAGAGCTATTAGGGAACTATGACCACGGACGCCCAAGGTGTGTACTTTTGAGGATTATACCATACCAAGAGCTATTAGGGAACTATGACGGCGAAGTTCGCCTGTCCTATGTCAGTCTCATTATACCATACCAAGAGCTATTAGGGAACTATGACAGTACCCGGACTACCAGGCCGAGGCGGCGTATTATACCATACCAAGAGCTATTAGGGAACTATGACCGTTTGCCCAGTCGCTATAATAGCAGATGTATTATACCATACCAAGAGCTATTAGGGAACTATGACACCGCAATCGGAACCCCTATCACGGAAATCATTATACCATACCAAGAGCTATTAGGGAACTATGACAGTTTTTATTGGTCCTGTGGAACTGCACCTATTATACCATACCAAGAGCTATTAGGGAACTATGACGTCGGGTTCAGCATGGTTGTGCTTTCGCGCATTATACCATACCAAGAGCTATTAGGGAACTATGACTATACGACGATGGCAACGTTCAAGACGCAGATTATACCATACCAAGAGCTATTAGGGAACTATGACGCATCCTCCCTTTTGGTGTCGGAAATGTACATTATACCATACCAAGAGCTATTAGGGAACTATGACCCGGGAAGAAATCGCCGCCGCGGCAGACGAATTATACCATACCAAGAGCTATTAGGGAACTATGACGTGCCAAGGAGAGAGCAACAGCGGTAAAGGATTATACCATACCAAGAGCTATTAGGGAACTATGACGCCGGGAACAGGGGTGAATTTGCGGCATAAATTATACCATACCAAGAGCTATTAGGGAACTATGACGAATGCGTGGAGCAGCAAGCACATCATTGAATTATACCATACCAAGAGCTATTAGGGAACTATGACGGTCAATACAGGCAACCCTGCCGTCACTGCATTATACCATACCAAGAGCTATTAGGGAACTATGACCATTACCACGGGCGTGGGCAGCCTTGTGGGATTATACCATACCAAGAGCTATTAGGGAACTATGACGCTGGTAATGGGCTTTGTTGTACACGGTGTATTATACCATACCAAGAGCTACTAGGGAACTATGACAATTGCCCATTCACATCCTTCCTTATTGATATTATACCATACCAAGAGCTATTAGGGAACTATGATTTTCAGATAATCGACAATGCACGCCGATGTATTATACCATATCAGCACAATATGCGCAGAATCTACCACAAATTTTCCCCGCAGGTCTTGCAACGGCCTGCGGGTTTTGTTATAATTTAGGTTTGTTGAGCAACTTAGGATTTTAGGCTCCGCTGCCGACTGCTGGTCGGCAGCGCAAACCCCGCAAGGCTGGCGGTCTTGCGTGTGGTCAAAATCTATCCGCCGGAGTATTGTATGAATATGAAAAATCTGTCCGTCCGTCGCCTTGTGCGCTGCGCTGTCATTGCAGCTGTCTATGTGGTCGTCTGCCTTGTGCTGGCCCCGTTCAGCTACGGCGCAGTGCAGGTCCGCGTGGCCGAGGCCCTCTGCCTGCTGCCGGTGTTCGGCGCCGAGTATATCGTCGGCGTCACGCTGGGCTGCTTTTTGGCAAATCTGCTCGGCTCCACCGTCGTTGACGTGGTGTTCGGCACGCTGGCGACCCTGCTGGCCTGCCTTGTGACCTACAAGCTGCGCGACATCCGCGTGAAAGGGCTGGCCATTCCGGCATCCCTGCCGCCCGTTGTCTTTAATATGATCATTGTCGGCGCGTTCGAGATCACCTTCTTCTTCTCGGACGGCGCACCCACGGCGATGCTGGCGGTGTTCAATGCCGTTACTGTCGGCATTGGCGAGCTCATCAGCTGCACGATTCTGGGTGTGGCGCTCGTCAAGCTGATCGAAAGCAACGCGGTGCATCCTTTGTGATCACAGCATCTGTTGTAATAAATGCAAGCATCGTGCACATATTCGGATGGATCATTCCAGATCCTTTTGCCATACCACCGATCGTAACAGTCTTTCCGCCAACTTCAATTGCAACGGCCAGTTCCTTTGGAAATGTATCGGTTGTCATAATTGCTTTGGCTGCTTCTGTACCATTTTCCAGTGTATCATTCTTCTTACCTGCCAGTACTTTGATTCCGGCTGTCAGTTTGTCGATCGGAATCTGCTTTCCGATCACTCCGGTTGAACCGATGAGGACACCATCTGCAGAAATATTCAGTGCTTTTGCCACAACGTTTAGCTTAAATTTTGAAAGTGTCGGTAATAATACACGGGCAAGTCCCACCGTATCTACAGAAGTAAAATCCGGTTCTATGCCCTGCTGCCTGCAATTTTCTTCGATAAAGCTCACATCAAAACTGGCATTGTGCGCTACCAGCACTGCATCTCCTACGAACTTTAGAAACTGTGGGAGAATTGTCTCAATCTCCGGTGATTCCATAACCATCTCATCAGTAATGCTTGTAAGCTGTGTGATTCGAAATGGAATCGGAATCTTCGGATTCACAAATGTACTATACTTATCCGTAATTTCTCCGTTCTCAACTTTAACTGCACCAATTTCGATAATCTTATCTTTTGCCGAACTAAATCCCGTCGTCTCCAGATCGAATACAACATAGGTTCCTTTTAAAGACTGACCTTTCTCATTGACTGCCACATCCTGCAAATCATCGACCAGATATCCTTCCACACCATAAATAACTTTAAATGGATCGTCTTTATCCAGTGTCTCAATATAATGATTCGCGTCCGGGAACGCCTGTACCACACCATGATCTGTAATCGCAATTGCCTTATGCCCCCAGTCATGTGCTCTCTTTACAAGATCTTTGACCTCGGAAACTCCGTCCATGTCACTCATTTTCGTATGACAGTGGAGCTCCACTCTCTTTTCTACCGCATTGTCTTTTCTGGATTCTGTAAAATCAGAAATTTTCTTAATTCCAAACACAGAAGAAATGACAAGTTCGCCGTCAAATTTATCAATATTGGTCACGCCTTTAATTTTCAGGAATGCACCCATTTTAATTTCAGCCAATACATCTGCAAGTTGATCATTACGCACGAACATCTTGACCATGATCGTATCAGTAAAGTCTGTCACTGCATACATGACAATGGTCTTTTCATTGCGAATTTCTCTTGTATCAAAGCTAATGACTTTTCCACGAAATGTAATTTCTCCCATCTCACCAATCACGGTTGACAGTTCAATCGGCTCATCGTCAAATGGACGTCCGTAAATCAAACCTGACTCATCAAGATCCATCTTCGCAGATTTCACAAACACCTTCTTATCACGAAAGCCACCCTTCTGGAATCCACTGCCTTTTGAAAATCCACCTTTTGCAGGACTGCCAGAATTTTTTCCGTCTCTGGAATTTTTTCCACCTTGTCCGCTTCCAGATGTTTCTTTTTCCCCAGACTTTGCTTCTTTTTCCTGCTTTTTTTCCTCTTTTTGCTTCTGTACAGCCTCAACCTGATCCAGTATACTGTCTACTTCCTGCTGCAGACGCATATCATTGTATTTCAAAGTACTTTCTTTTGGTTCTTTATACATGACACGAATCTCAATGGGCAATCCGAAACGTTCTGCATACACACCTTTTAAATAATCTGTCAGAGAATCTTTTTTTCCTTGCGCAATAACAGTGTCGACTAACTGCATGCAAAGAATATTTCCTTCTTCAAAGGTACATTTCGCATTCTGCAGCATATTGCGTTCTACAACACTTCTTGTATCCAGCTCCGCAAGAAAGCTGTCCAGATACTCCGCCATCACATTCTCTGGCGTGTACTGTCCGGACAGCTCATACTTTTCTCGAATCTCTACCTGCACGGCACTTCTTCCGAAAAGCTGGTTCTTGATCAGGTGCTCCATCTCGTATACCAATGTTTTCTGAATCAGATGACGACTTACTATATGTACTCTTAAAAATGTCCGGTCAGAGTTGGTCGTCACTTTTAATACTTGCGCTCCTTCGAACATATTACATATATCTTCCCCTGCCTTTAACGTAGGGAATACTTCAAAGAACGGTTTACTCATTCCAATGCAACAGCTCCTGTCTCAATGTCTCTAATAGTTCCTCTTCTTTTACTTTCTTTACAATCTCGCCTTTTTTGATCAGGAGTCCTTCTCCCTTTCCTCCGGCAATTCCAATATCTGCTTCTTTTGCTTCTCCCGGTCCATTGACCACACAGCCCATAACTGCGACCTTAATGTCCAGTGGGATATCTGCAACCATCTCTTCAACCTGATTTGCAAGTCCGATAAGATCAATCTGGGTTCTTCCGCATGTCGGACAGGATACAACCTCAATTCCGCCTGTGCGAAGTCCCAGTGTCTTTAAAATAATCTTCGCTGTCTTGATCTCTTCTAGTGGTGATCCAGTCAGTGACACACGGATTGTATCTCCGATTCCCTGTCCCAGAATCAGTCCAAGACCTACTGAGGATTTTATATTACCTGCCAATAATGTTCCTGCCTCTGTAATTCCTACGTGTAATGGGTATGGGCATTTCTTGGCGATCAGTTCATGTGCCTTTACACACATCATAACATCAGAAGATTTGATACTGACTACAAGATTATTATATCCCATCTCCTCGATAAGCTGTATTTTGTCCAGGGCACTCTCTACAAGTCCCTCTGCAGTCACCCCATGATACTTCTCTACCAGATGCTTTTCCAGTGATCCACTATTCACACCAACACGAATTGGAACACCGTACTCTTTTGCTTTTTCAACAACAGCACGGACTCTCTGCTCATCTCCAATATTACCCGGATTAATACGAATCTTATCTGCCCCGTTCTCAATCGCTGCAATCGCCAGCTTATAATCAAAATGAATATCTGCCACAAGTGGAATATGAATCTGCTTCTTGATCTCACCAATT
>OGXI01002307.1_pt1 | contig 14527 bp, 10 predicted proteins | sample 1576221 | NCBI WGS metagenome assembly OGXI01 (sample SAMEA3541523, study PRJEB24748) | human gut metagenome | biome: human gut; feature: human-associated habitat; material: faeces | place: China | collected 2012
ATTTTACCATCTCTCGCGCATGCGCGGTAGCCCGGATTAAATCAGAGATTCCTTAGACATAAAAGATATTATTCCCCAAAGGAATTTGCTTGTGGTATGGATATCTATTTAACGCTGTACAGGAAAAAACGGCGAGCCGCCGCAATCATCAAAAGGAGTGTAGAGAATGCAGGAAATGATCAGCCAGAAGGTGCGGACGCTTTCGCCGGAGATCGACCCGCTGCGCATGGGTATGGGGCAGACGGAGGCCGACCTGGAAAAACCGCAGGTAATGGTGGAGAGCACATTTGGCGACAGCCATCCCGGCAGCGCGCACCTGCTGTGTTTGGTGGAAGCCGCCGCTGCGGGAGTACGCAGCGCGGGCGGGAACCCTGCGCGCTACTTTGCTACAGATATATGCGACGGCATGGCGCAGGGACACGACGGCATCAATTACTCGCTCGCTTCGAGGGAGATCATTGCGGATGCCATCGAGATCCACGGTATGGCCACGCCTTTTGACGCAACGGTATACATTGCAAGCTGTGATAAGGGCCTGCCCGCGAATCTGATGGCCTCCGGCCGGCTGAACACGCCGGGCATATTTGTGCCCGGCGGTGTGATGGATGCGGGGCCGGATCTGCTGACGCTGGAGCAGATCGGTACATACAGCGCCCAATATGAGCGCGGCGAGATCACCGCGGAGCAGTTCCGGTTTTATAAGACCCATGCCTGCCCGTCCTGCGGAGCATGCAGCTTTATGGGCACGGCGTGCACGATGCAGATGATGACCGAGGCCTTGGGGCTTTCGCTTCCGGGCAGCGCGCTTGTTCCGGCCGCAAGCCCGCTGCTGGCAGACTATGCGCGGCGCGCGGGCGAACAAGCGGTAGCGCTGGCGCGCGCGGGCATCCGCACGGGAGATATCGTGACAAAAGAGGCATTTGAAAACGCCGTCCTCATCCATGCCGCCATTTCCGGCTCCACCAATGCGATGCTGCACCTGCCGGCCATCGCACACGAGTACGGCATAGAGCTGGACTGCGATATGTTTGACCGCATGCACCGCGGGGCGCGGTGGCTGCTGGACGTTCGCCCGGCGGGCAGGTGGCCCGCCGCCTACGTGTGGTATGCAGGCGGCGTGCCGCGCGTTATGGAGCGCCTGCGCGATCTGCTGCATCTGGATGTACTGACGGTCACGGGAAGAACACTGGGCGAAAACCTGGACGAACTGCAAAAGAATGGCTTTTACGAAAGCTGTGCATCGTATCTGCAGGGTACGGGCGTTGCACCGGAGGACGTCATTCGCCCGCTGGAAAAACCGTTGGGCACAGATGGCGCCATCGCTGTTCTGCGGGGCAACCTTGCGCCGGGAGGCGCCGTGGTCAAACACACAGCCGTGCCGGAGGAGATGTTCGGCGTAACGCTGCGCGCACGGCCGTTTGACTGTGAGGAGGACGCCATCCATGCTATCCTCACACACGCCGTCCATCCCGGTGAGGCGGTGTTCATCCGCTACGAGGGCCCCAAAGGCAGCGGTATGCCGGAGATGTTCTATACCACCGAGGCGATCTCGTCGGACCCGGTGCTCGCCCGAAGCATCGCGCTCATCACAGACGGCCGTTTCTCCGGTGCCTCAAAGGGGCCGGTGATCGGCCACGTCAGCCCGGAGGCTGCGGACGGCGGGCCGATCGCACTTGTGGAGGAGGGAGACCTCATCCGTATCGACATCTGCGGGCGCAGCCTGTCCATCATCGGAGCAAACGGCGCCGAGAAAACGCCGGAACAGATGGAGGCGATCCTCGCTGCACGCCGTGCTGCGTGGAGTCCCCGTCCGCCCCGATATACAAAAGGTGTGCTCCGGTTTTATACCCGGCACGCCGTATCGCCCATGCGCGGCGGCTATATGGAATAGTACATTGCCCCAGTATAGGGCGTACCTCTCCGTTTCGTATGAGGGAAAGAGAAAGCTGTGATAATGGATGAAAGAGACATATCAGTTATTTGTAGGAACATACAGCAGGCCGATCCGGTTTGGTACAGGGGAAATCCTGGAGGGCAGGGGAAAAGGAATTCATAGGTATATCTTTGATGCCAAAACGGGTACGTTGTATGAAAGTACCGCTCCGGCGCCGGCCGAAAACCCGTCTTATCTGGCGTTATCTTTTGACAAACAGTATTTGTATGCAGTAAATGAATTGAAAGAATACAAAAATAAAGCGGGCGGGGCCGTGAGCGCTTATCGGATAGAGTCGGACGGTGGATTGCGTTTTCTGAACCAGAGGCCCACCGGTGGTGCCGACCCATGTTATGTTGGGCTTGACAGGGAAAGGCGTTGTCTTACAGTAGCCAATTTTACGGGAGGAAGCGTATGCAGCTACCCTCTGTGTGCGGATGGCTCACTGGGAAAAAAGGGCGTGATTATCCGGCATTACGGGCATGGAGCAGACCCTGTGAGGCAAAGCGCCCCGCACCCTCATGCGGCGGTTTGGGCTCCGGATGGAAAATATGTTATTGTAGCAGACCTTGGGACGGACGATCTGACGGTTTATCGGGTGGACCGGGAAAACCGCGTCCTTTGTGCGGATGCGGTTCATAGCTTTTTTGTGGGCAGCAGGATGGGTCCGCGTGCCTGTGTGTTCGACCAAAGGGGCGAACGGTGCTATGTGCTCTGTGAGATATCCTCTGCAGTTATGACCTTTTCTTACATGGACGGAAGACTGGAATTTTTACAAGCCGTTCCTTCCGTGGCAGAGCCCGGCGGCGTGCCCAACAGCGGAGCTGACCTTCATCTGGCGCCGGACGGCCGCTTCTTGTATGTGTCCAATCGCGGACAGGACAGCATTACCGTCTTTTCGGTACAGGCAGACGGGACACTGCAATTGGTGCAGGCCGTGGGTTGCGGCGGCAGGACGCCGCGGAATTTTGCACTGGACCCCACAGGAGGGTGGGTGCTTGTGGGAAACCAGGACAGCGACAGCATTGCCGTGTTCAAACGGGACGTCCAAAGCGGAAGGCTGGCGCTGGAAAACAAAGCTTTTGCGCCGACGCCTGTCTCCCTTTTGTTCCGGGCATAGGCCGGGACGTTCTCTATACAGCAAAAACAAGGCTGAAAGCAATGCACGCAGCATTGCTTTCAGCCTTGTTTTTATATGCGATAACAGCGGAAAATATTTTGCGTTGGGTAAAATTATATCCATAACAAGAACTATATGATAGCCATAATAGCAATTAGCCGTTATATAGTATGAACCGGCTCCATGCATTACCTAAATTCCAGCGTCCATGAGGAAATGCCTTTTCTTCGCACAAAAGCATTTAAATCATTGCTAAACAAATATATTCTTCCGGACATTTGTTGCCGGACTTTTGCTTGTGTGCATTTTCTTTTCGCGGCAGTTCCCCGTACTCAATATAAATAATTCACATCAAAATCATATCACGTTTTAAGCATGGAAAAAGACGCAGCTTTCTCTTGATGGAAGCTGCGTCTTTTTGGTGCGGGTAACAGGGGTCGAACCTGCACGTCGTAGACACCAGATCCTAAGTCTGGCGCGTCTGCCAATTCCGCCATACCCGCGCAATGTATTTATTTTACCAATCCGGCGGGGCGTTTGTCAATGCCCTGCCGTCAGCATTCGGTGATCAGGCGCGCGGTGGCTTCGATAAAGGCGTCTGTGTCCAGCGCCGGGTTTTTCAGTTGGCTTTGCACCAGCATGCCGTCCATCACAGTCAGCGTCAGCCAGGCCAGGTATTCACCGTCCGCACCGGGTTTACGCGCCGCGATCTTCTGCGCCAGTACGTTCTTAAAGTGAGCATACTTTTCCAGCAGCTTGTCCCGCACATCGCCTTTGCCCGAAACCGCCTCCGCAATCAGAAAAAGACGCATGCTGCCGCTTTTGTCGTATACTCCGCGGGAAAATGTATAGCGCAGCAGGCGGGGCAGGGAGGTATCCTTTTCTTCATTGTCTACCCAGGCAAGAAGGTCGTCCGAGAGCTTTTGCAGATACCGGTCCGTCAAATCGAACAAAATAGCGTCCCGGCTGTTGTAGTAATAGTACAACGTTCCCTTGCTGATGCGCGCGGCCCGGGCGATGTCTGCCAGTGAGATGTCGAAGAACGAGCGTTCCTCCATCAACGCGGCCGCGCTTTCCAGAATGCGTTCCCGTATTTGTGTGCCAAGCGGTGCAGCCATGGCGATCGCCCCCATCTTTTTCGTCTAATACAATAGTATAAAAGATGCTGGGCACAATGTCAAAGAAAGTTTACATTTCCCGTACAAACCGTACATTGACATTCCCTGCGGCGGGTGCTATCCTGAAAACGGAAGAAGTCGGTCGGTTGACCGACTGATAAAATCGGCAGGAAAGCGAAGGGGAGACGAATGCGGATACCGCTCAAAAAAATAAACCGTGCGCTGAAAAAGCGGTTCGGCGGGCGGGTGCAGGCTGTGGTGGAGCGCGGCGTGCTGGTGCTGCGCGGCAGTGCGGAGGATTGGGACGGCGTGGTTGCGGCGGGACGTCTTGCAGCCAGCCCCAAAAGCCGCTGGTATACGGTGAACGAGGTAACATGGCCGGGTGCGGCGCAAAGACAGCCAAAGCCTGTGCCGCAGACGGATGAAAGCCTGGCCGGACGCGCGCCGGACGTGCTGCTCATCGGCGCGGGCGTTACAGGTGCCGCCATCGCGCGGGAGCTGATGCGGTGGAATGTCGACCTGCTCTGGGTGGAAAAAGAGCACGATGTGGCGCTGCATGCATCAAGCCGCAATGACGGCATGGTGCATCCGGGTGTAGATCTGCATAAAGGTACGGCCAAATATCATTACAATCGTTTGGGCAACCGGATGTATGGCGGCGTGTGTGCCGCGTTGGGCGTGCCTTTCCGGCGCACGGGACAGTACCTGTGCTTCAAGGGCAGAGCAATGCGCCCGCTTCTGTACTTTACGCTGCCTTATTGGAAATGGCTGGGCCTCTCTGGTGTGCGCGTGCTGGGGGACAAAGCGCTGCATGCAGCCGAGCCGGGTGTGGATGAGGCGCTGCACTGCGGGTTGTTTTTTCCACAGGCGGGCATTGTCTGTCCTTACGGGCTGACCATTGCCATGGCGGAGAACGCCGTGCAGAACGGTGCGCACCTTTCGCTGGATACATGCGTGACGGGTATGGACGTGGAGAACGGACGAATCCTTGCCGTGCATACAAACCGGGGTACAGTGCGCCCGCGCATCGTCATCAATGCGGCGGGTGTGTTTTGTGAGGATATAGCGCAGATGGCGCAGGATCATTTTTTCTCCATCCATCCGCGCAAGGGAACAAATGCCATCCTGGACAAAAAGGCGAAGCGCATGGTACGCACCATTTATTCCGGCATGGGAACTACCGCCACCAAGACGGTCCATTCCAAGGGCGGAGGCATCGTTTCTACGGTGGACGGCAACGTGTTGGTGGGGCCCGACGCGGTGGAAACGCCGGAAAAAGAAGATTTTTCCACCAGCGTGCAAAGCGTGCGCGCCACGTTTGAAAAGCAGCGCCATGCCGCACCTGCGCTGCGTGAAAGCGATATCATCACCTATTTTACAGGCGTGCGAGCGGCGACGTATGAGGAGGATTTCATCATACGGCCCGGGATGTTCACGGAAAATATCATCCATGCGGCGGGCATCCAGTCTCCGGGGCTGACGGCCGCGCCCGCCATCGCGCAGGAGGTGGCGCGGCTGGCCTATGGACAGCTTTCCGCGACAACCCCGCCCGCGCGCAATGCCGCCTACGACCCGACACGCAGGCCCATACCGCATGTGGCGGGGCTGCCGGACGAGGCGAGGGCCGCGCTCATCCGCCAAAACCCGGATTACGGCGAGATCGTCTGCCGGTGCGAGGAAGTGAGCAGGGGAGAAATATTGGACGCGCTGCGCAGGCCGGTGCCCTGCGATACGGTGGACGGTGTCAAACGGCGTGTGCGCCCCGGCATGGGGCGCTGCCAGGGCGGCTTCTGCGGCCCGCTGGTGACAGCCATCATCGCGGAGGAAAAAGGCATATCGCTTGAACAGGTGCGCAAGTCCGGTGCGGGCAGTGCCCAACTGCTGCGCCCCACGAAACAGAGAGAACAAAAAACGGGAACGGAAGGAGGCACAGAGGATGGAGCGCTATGACGTCGTGATCGTGGGCGGCGGCCCGGCGGGGCTTGCAGCGGCGCTGGGCGCCCGGCGAGCGGGGGCAAAAACGCTGCTGGTGGAGCGCGAGGCACGGCTGGGCGGGATCTTGAAGCAGTGCATCCACGACGGATTTGGCCTGCTGCGCTTCGGGGAACGGCTCTCCGGCTGCGAATATGCCCACCGGTACATTGAAATGCTACGCGGCTGCGGCGCGCAGACCGCGCTGCTGACTTTCGTTTCCCGCATCGAAAAAAGCGGGGAAGGCTTTGTGCTCACGCTGGTGGGCAGGGAAGGGCTGCGGAAGGTGGAGGCCCGGGCGTTGGTGCTCTCCACAGGCTGCCGCGAGCGCACAGCCCGGCAGGTGTCCATACATGGTACCCGTCCGGCGGGTGTGCTCACCGCAGGTACGGCCCAGCATTACATTAACCGGATGGGGGAGATGCCCGCCCGGCGCTGCGTGATCCTTGGTTCCGGTGACATCGGGCTCATCATGGCCCGCCGGCTGACGCTGGAGGGCGCTCAGGTGTTGGGCGTATATGAGGCAAAGCCCACGCCCAGTGGGCTTTCGCGCAATATCAGTCAGTGCCTGGAGGATTTTGGTATTCCATTGTACACCAGCCATACCGTCACCCGCGTTTCGGGCAAAGAGCGGTTGGAACGCGTGACGGTGGCCGAGGTGGACGCGCGGATGCGTCCCATACCGGGCACGGAACAGGAGCTCGAATGCGACAGCCTGATCTTATCCGTGGGGTTGATCCCGGAAAATGAGCTGGCCGAGGCACTCGGCGTGCCTTTGGATGCACGAACAAAAGGGCCTCTGTGTGACCAGAGCTATATGACGCTGGTGCCGGGCGTTTTTGTGTGCGGTAATGCGCTGCATGTGAACGACCTTGTGGATTATGTTTCCGAAAGCGGCGAAGCGGCGGGCGCGGCGGCCGCGCGCTATGTTCCCGCGGCGTGCGGGTTGGCGGAGGTGTCGGCAGACGGCGGGTTTGGATATGTGGTGCCGCAGCGCATTGACACGACAAAGCCTGCCGGGAAAACAACTTTCTTCTTCCGTTCCCTTGCTGAACGCGGAAAAACGCGTGTTCGTATGCTGGCGGACGGCAGAGAACTTTGCAAAAAGACATATATGCAGCTTAAGCCGCCGGAGATGGAGCGGATGGTGGTGGACCTTTCGGGGGCCGGGCTGCATGCAGGCTCCCGGCTTACATTCGTGATGGAGGAGGCGGACACATGAAGCGGGAATTTACTTGCATCGTCTGCCCCAACGGCTGCCGCTTGCACACCGAAGTGGAAAACGGCGCGGTGACGTCTGTGACGGGGAACCGCTGCCCAAAAGGGCGCGATTTTGCCGAAAAGGAATGCACCGCCCCCACGCGAAGCTTGTGCACCACGGTAAAAACGCTGGGGGGCGGCGCACCGGTATTGCCGGTGCGCACAGCGGGAGAATTGCCCAAGGAACGCCTGTTTGAAGCCATGGCTGTACTAAACGCGTATACGCAGACCGTGCCTGTATACTGTGGAGACGTCCTCATACCGGACCTTTTAGGCACGGGCTGCGCCGTTATTGCCACGGACGATTGGGCGCCTGAGGCGGCGGAGCTGAAATAAACCTGTGAATGCGTGTTGTGCTCGAAAAAGGTACAAAGGGGAACTCTTTGCCGTTCCATCCGACATAAAGGGAACCAGCAGACCTGCCGCAAGACGAACTTCCCACTTTTAAAAAGGAGGAGACGACCATGTCCAAGCCATATCGTGATTTTGAACCCAAATGGTACCACGGCGAGGTACCACCCACATCCTACCGCTCCATTTTCAAATGGGGCGCGCCGGATCAGATCAAACCGCCCAAGGAATCGCTTTATAAACTCGTGAAGGAAAAATTTGGCCTGACGGACGCGGACTTTGGCCACTATACGGAAAATTTAGGCCTGGACGCAGTGCGGTTCGATCTGCCCTGCACCATGGAACAACGCCGCCTGGATGCGTTTCGGGACATCGTGGGTGCGGAATATGTGCGCACGGACGATTACGCGCGCCTTTCCGTTGCATACGGCAAGACCATGTACGACATCCTGCGCCTGCGCAATCAAGTGGTGGAAAACGTACCGGACGCCGTGCTTTATCCGGATACAAAGGAACAGATCGAGCGAATTGTGGCTTACTGCGCGCAGGAAAAGATACCGGTTTATGTCTATGGCGGCGGCTCGTCCGTCACACGGGGCGTGGAGTGCATGAAAGGCGGTATTTCGCTGGATATGCGCCTGCGCTTCAACAAAGTGGTCGCCTTCAATGAAGTGGACCAGACCATCACCGTAGAAGCGGGTATGAGCGGCCCGAAGCTGGAGGACACGCTCAACAACGCTCCCCGGACGCTGGGCGCAAAGCGGGCGTACACCTGCGGCCATTTTCCGCAGAGCTTTGAGCATTCCTCCGTGGGCGGCTGGGTCGTCACGCGGGGCGCGGGGCAGAACAGCACCTACTACGGCTGCATCAGCGATATTGTGATGGGACAGGAGTATGCCACGCCCATCGGACACGTCAAAACGGATACTTACCCGCGCAAGGCCACCGGGCCGGACCTGGGGCAGATCATGATGGGCGGCGAGGGCGCGTTCGGCGTGCTGACGCATGTGACGCTTAAGGTGTTCCGCCATATGCCGGAGACGGTCAAGCGCTTTTCCTATATGTTCCGGGATTGGGAGACGGCCCAGGCGGCCGCGCGGGAGATCATGCAGAGCGAGGCGGGTTTTCCTTCGGTGTTCCGTCTGTCGGACCCGGAGGAGACGGAGATTATGATGCGCATGTACGGTGTGGACGAAAGCCCGCTGCGGCACCTGTTTGATATGAGGGGCTTCAAAACGGGTGAGATGTGCCTGTATCTGGGCTTCACCAACGGAGAGAAGGGGTTTTCCAAAAACTGCGCGCGGAACGTAGCGCGAGTGTGCCGCAAATTCGGCGGTATGAGCCTGACGGGCTTTGTGACGAAAAGCTGGGAGCACGGCCGTTTCAGCGACCCATACCTGCGGGACACGCTGCAGGATTTCGGCCTTGTCATCGAGACCATGGAATGCAGCGTCAACTGGAGCAATATGAGCAGCGTACATGCGGATGTGCGCGCCTATTGCCATTCTCGCCCCAACACGATCTGCATGACGCATATGTCCCATGTTTACCCCCAGGGAGCGAACCTGTATTTTATTTTTCTGGCAAAGATGAGCAGCCTGGAGGAATTTAAGGCCTACCATGCGGGAATTCTGGACGCCATTCAGAAGAGCGGCGCGGCCATGAGCCACCACCACGGCATCGGCAAAATGTTCGGGCCGTGGCTGGAAGGGGCAGTGGGGCGGAATGAATATGGAGCCATCCGCGCGCTCAAACAGTACTTTGACCCTGACAATATCATGAATCCGGGCGGCACACTGGGACTGGATGTGCCGCAGGAGGAAAAGCGTTTTCTGAAGGCGCTGTGAAAGTGGTCCGGCAACTGTTTTAAATGGTCAAAAAAGACAAGAAAGAGCCTCTCAAAATTACTTTTGAGAGGCTCTTTTCCCGGAAACAGTTGAATATTGTGAAGATGCGTTGTATACTGTTTTTTATATGAAAGAGGAGAAAAGCCCGGGCACCGGGATGGAAGAGGAGACGCATCAATGGGCCAGCAGGAAGAAACAAGAAGCATCGCGGCACATGATTCCCTGACCAAGATTTATAATTTTACCGCATTTTGCGAGTCGTCCCGCAAGTATCTTCTGAGCGCAGGTGCGGGCCGCAGCATGGGCGTGATCTATGCAAACATTATTGATTTCAAGTCTGTAAATGAACTGTATGGTCTGCCGGAGGGAGACCGTATGCTGGGCGCCTTTGCAGATTTTTTGAAGCATCTGCCGCGGACCCGTGTCTGCGGCCGTATTTTTTCGGATAATTTCCTGTGCCTGTTTGAGCGGACGCCCGGCGTGGACCTGTACGATGAAGCGTTGGGCTTCGCAGGAGCGGTAGAGCGGTTTCTTGTGGGCCAGCAGCCGTTCCATCCGCGTTCAAAGCCGCAGATCGTCAGTGGCATCAGTGCGCTGGAGGGCGGCGGAGAGGGGCTTTCCGCGGCCATTGACGGTGCGAATATCGCGCACAAGGAGGCAAAAAAGAAGTATCGCACTGCCTGCGCTGTGTTTGATGAAGCACTCAAAGACGAGATGGCGCGCGCCATCCGTTTGCAGGCGGACCTGCAGGCGGCGCTGGAACGGGAGCAGTTCACTTTTTATTTGCAGCCCAAGGTAAACCTGCGTACGGGGCGTGTAGCGGGGGCGGAGGCTCTGGCCCGCTGGAAAAAACCGGACGGCACTGTAGCGGGCCCAGCGGAGTTTGTGCCGCTTTTGGAGCGCACGGGAAATGTGGAACAGCTGGATTTCATGATTTACGAGCAGGTATGCCGTTATCTGTGCGGGAGGCAGGCGGGAGACAGCATCGTTGTCCCCGTGTCTGTAAATGTGTCCCGCGCCCATCTGAAGGACACGGATTTCGTCCAAAAGGTAAAACAGCTGCTGATACGGTATGGCGTGCATCCGTCCTTAATGGAATTCGAGCTGACAGAGACCATGCTGGCGGAATCCATGGAAGAGGCGGCGGCTGTAATCCGCGGCCTGCGCGCACTGGGCTGCAAGGTATCCATTGACGATTTCGGCACAGGCTATTCCGCGCTCAACCTGCTCAAGGAACTGGAGTTTGATATCCTGAAGCTGGACGGCAGCTTTGTTTCGGGCGCTGCAGCGGAAGGCTATAAAAGCGATGTAATCCTGCGCAATATCATCCGCATGGCGGATGAGCTGTACATGACGGTGCTCTGCGAAGGGCTGGAGACGGCCGGGCAGGTGGAACGGCTGAATACGTTCGGCTGTACGCTGGCACAGGGCTACTATTTTGCACAGCCGATGCCTGCGGAAGCGTTCGAAGCGTTCGTACAGCAGGCGGGCGGCTATTGTGCGCTGCCGTGGGGCGGCGCAGATGGCGCGCAGCGGCTGCCTGACTACTGTGAAGCGTCCGCCCTGACGGACAGCGCCGTGCGTTCCATCACTCATTCGCTGTTTGACGCAGTGCCCTGTGCCGTGGCCGGAGTGGACCCTTCCAGCAGGCAGCTGCTGTTTGCAAACGAGCAGCTGTTCTCGCTGTGCGGGTATCCGCGCGGACAGATGGCGGAAATGGAGAAAGCATTTTTTGCCCATATTGCCACAGAGCCGGAGAAGGCCCGCCTTTATGCGGAAATGCGCCGTCAGTTCGGTACGGCGGGCCGGTGCGACACCAAGCTCCCTGTTCGCCGGGCAGATGGCAGCGTGATATGGGTACGCATGACGGCAACATATGCGGGCAGTCCGGAATGGGGCCGCTATCTGCTGTGCTTTTTCTACGATATCACCCGGGAGCAGACGGGAACGGCCGCAAAGTCACGCGAGATCAAGCAACTTTCTGAGGAGCGGGATTTTTATGCGGGGATGCTCAGCAGCATCCCGTGTGCCGTCGCACAGTTCCGGGCCGAGGCGGACGGACGGTACCATGCCATTCATACGAATCTGGCCGGAGCACGGATACTGGGATACGAAAGCCTGGAGGACTTCTGGAGCCAGCCGGACCCGAATGTCCTCTCGTGCGTTCATCCGGACGACAGGCGCGGTGCGTTGGGCAATCTGTCCCGGCTGCGCCGCCCGGGCGACGCGCGCAGCTTCGAGTGCCGGCTGGTGCGCCGCGATGGTTCGGTGTGCTGGGTATCCGGGACACTTCAGATGCTGTCCGGCCCGGAGGGGTCCGTTATTCAAGTCGTGTTTTTGGATTTTACCAACAGACATGCGCTTCAAACACGGTTCGTGCATCACTACAAGCGCTTGGCGCGTGTGCTGGGGCAGGTCCTGTTTGAATATGAATACGGTACGGACATGCTTACCTTTGCCGGCGCTTCAGAATCGGGCTTGGAACTGCCGGAGCGCGCGCCGGCTTTCCTCGCCGAGGTCCATGCCGGGCGCTTTTCCCAGCCGTTCGCATCTTATGCGGCCTGTATCGCACAGGCGCTGGAGGAGGACGGCGATGATGTGTGCGGTGCGGAACGCCGGATTGAACTGCCCGGCGGCGGGATATGGGTGCGCGTTTCACTGGTGGCAGTGCGCGGCAGCAGCGGCGCAAGAGAGAGTGCTGTGGGCTGTATCATGGATGTCACGCCTCAGCACGAGGATCGGGCACGCCTGCTGCGCCTGACGCAGACGGACAGCCTGACGGGCGTTTTGAACAAGCGCACGACAGAGCAGCGCTGCCGTACGCTTTGGGAGAACACCCCCGGTGAAAAACCATTTGCACTGCTTTTGCTGGATGTGGACAACTTTAAGCAGACGAACGACCGTTACGGCCATCCAAAGGGAGACGCGGTGCTGCGCTGTCTGGGCGAAAATCTGTCCGGGCTGTTTCGCCGGGATGATGTGGTGGGCCGCGTCGGCGGGGATGAATTTTTGATGATGATGCCGGGCGCGGGCGGCGAACAGGCAGTGGGACGCGCGCGGAAGATCGCGCAGGAAATGTGCCGCTCCGTAAGCGTGCAATGCGGCGTGGACGTCTCCGGCAGCATCGGTGTTGTTTTGTCGAAGCCGGGAGCCTGCGCTTATGAAGAACTGCTGCGAAGAGCAGATTCCGCGCTGTATGCCGCAAAGGCGGCGGGCAAGGGATGCTACCGCGTATACGGCGGCGCGTGATGCGTGCGCGTCAGTTTCCGCCGGCTATCAGCATATCGATATATGCGCCGATCTCCTGTGCGCTATACAGCCCAGCTGCACGCACCTTTTCCCGCAGCATGCCCGGCAGGCTCTCATAATAGGCCCGCACGGAAGAATCCTCACGCAGGGCTGCTTCAAACACAGAGTCATTGTCTCCAAGATAAATGAACATAAAAAATCACCTCGGCCTATTATAGGCCGGGGTGATTTCATTCATGCGTGTCCCGCGTGCCGGCGGGCGTTTTTTATTACGGGGCAAAGCAAACACGGGGGACACTGGTGAAAAATTTACAGCATTTCACAGATGGTACCGCCGCCGCGCACCAGTTCTCCGTCGTACAGTACGGCGGCCTGGCCGGGGGCGGGAGCACGCTGCGGCTCGTCAAAGCGCAGCGTCACGCTGTCGTTTTCCGCGGCTTCCACAGTGCAGGACGCCGCCGCTGCGCGGCTGCGCACCTTTACGCCGTAGCGCTCCCCAGGCAGGATGGGTCTGCCGTCCGCGCGTGCGGCGTCTGTCAGTACTATGCCGGAAAAAAATTCATCGCCGCCGCGGGCAAGCTCCACGTCGCCGTTCGGGCGGATGCGCCGCACGAACAGAGGAGTGCCGTAGGCGATATTCAGACCCTTGCGCTGCCCTACGGTGTAATGCCACACGCCCTTATGGGGGCCGAGGTCTTCGCCGTCGGGACCGATGAAGCGGCCCTGCAGGGGAAAGAGGCCGCGTGCGGCGATATAGGCGGCATAGTCGCCGTCCGGAATGAAGCAGATCTCCTGGCTGTCCGGCGCATCCGCGCTGGCAAGCTGCGCGGACGCGGCCATCTCGCGGATATCAGACTTTTCAAACTCGCCGACAGGCAGGCACAGGCGGGCCAGAATATTCTGGGGCAGCCCATACAGCATGTAACTCTGGTCGCGCTCCGGGCTGACGGCGGCGCGTACATAGTAAAGGCCGTTCTCCTCCGTTACGCGGGCGTAATGCCCTGTTGCGATATAGCGGATGCCCAGACGGTCGGCCACACGGGCCAGCGCTGCAAATTTGACGCGGGGATTGCACAGCACGCAGGGACTGGGCGTGCGCCCGGCGCAGTATTGCGCGCAGAACGGTTCCACCACCTGCTGTTCGAACTCTTCTGTACAGTCCTCCTCGATAAGCGGTACGCCCAGCTGGCGCGCCACTGTCTGAGCGGCCCGCACAGCCGCATCGTGAGCAGGAGAAAAGCGGATGACCACCGCCTGCACGTCAAAGCCCTGGTCGCGCAGGATCTGGATGCATACCGAGGAATCCACGCCGCCGGAAAGCGCGACAAGGACCTTGTCCTGCTCTTCAAAGGTGCCGAAGCTGCTGCCGCAGCAGATTTCATCCGTCATGAGGAAAACTCCTTTTATGCTTTTTCAAAGATATCGAAAAACTGAAAGGCTGTAAAATAAATCACAGAATGTCCCTGATCTAACAGAGACTTAGCGATACAGTTGGAAAGAAAGGTCTTGCCTGTCCCCGTATCGCCATACAGAAGTAGATTACCACCTTCTGTAGAAAAATTCTGCACAAAATTTTGTGCTGTTTCATAAGCATCCTTAGCAAAATCCAAAGAAGACCGCCCGGACTTGGCCCAACAAAAAGGAATTCCAGAATATCGTGAAGACTCTGGCGGAGCGC